>Ga0114930_10000723_pt1 | contig 34065 bp, 30 predicted proteins | sample AnhtaG_FD_87300 | JGI IMG/M metagenome (GOLD analysis project Ga0114930, IMG submission 87300) | Deep subsurface microbial communities from Anholt, Denmark to uncover new lineages of life (NeLLi) - Anholt_01485 metaG | ecosystem: Environmental > Aquatic > Marine > Oceanic > Sediment | place... | reverse complement strand
GAGGAGGTCGAGGATGTTTGATAGCCTGCGTGATATGTCGGATGACTCCAAGGAATTCGAGCAACCGGTGGATACCATCTTTGAACCTGAACCTTATGACACAGGGGCAGGACGCTTCCTGGGGATGACCGTAGGACAACGCTTGGTGATCTCGATCTTGTTGCTGGCAACTGTCATCGTCTTGGGATTGACCTGTCTGATGGTCACAGAGAAGATTTGGCCTTTCTAATCCTGCCTGTTCACCATATAGTTATGGTAATGGACAGGGGCGTACAAATGTACGCCCCTGTTTGTGTTCTACGCGACGACATATTGGGGTGCACTACAGGTCGTTACTTAGGGATACCTTAACCAAAGAGGGCCTTATTTTAGATTTGATATCGTTTCCTCTCCTAACAACGAGATTCTCACCCTTCGGGTACGATGCTGCGCCTTACGGCGCTCAGAATGACATTGAGAGGGAATAACTTTCCCGATGTCATCCTTCGCGATCTATGCGGAGTTTACTTTGAGCACAGCCAAACGGTTCTGCTCAAGGTGGGGTACTAAAGGTCTGAAGATCTAAAGCCTCGGTTCACTCTCCTGGCGTAAGCGTCATGTGGGCTTCAGCGACTGCCTCCACCAATTGGCGATTCCAAAGCATCGGGTGATACTTGAAGTTACGCCAATGATCGATCATATCTTTGTAATGAGGGTGGAAGGGATGGCCCGATTGCCCGGTGGTGTGCATCGATACAGATCTACCGACATCGGCTAGATCCACGATTTGACGATATGATGGCACGGATTTGACCTGATAGGGATCACCCATGCTGTAGCCAGTGGAATTGACCGTGGAGCCGGTACCGTCCACAGCTACCGGTCCCCGATTGAAAATGGCTTCGATGGGACCGATACCGCTCTGACCGAGGGTCTGATTCTCGAATGTAGCGGTATGCAGATCGCCCCAACTCCAATTGGCCATATTACGGCCCAGTGTCTCGGTAAGCTCTTCTACCGCATCTTCTAGGGCCACCAGCAAGATCTCGTCCCGGCTCTCCACCTCGGGTGTGGTCATGTCATCGAACCAGGGGGAGTTGGGGTCAGGAAGTGCGAGCGCCAGCGCGACAGCCGCGTCGCCTCGGACTCGACCTAGAAGCTGCTCGCCCAGTTCGTCGGCGTAGACCCGTTCGACCAAGTTCAGTCGCAGGGCTTCGAACAGGGCTGCACCGTTGCTATCCCGTACCGCCCGTCCATCCCAAGCTCGCAACAGATCTATCGCCTGAGTCAATCGAGCATCAGAGGGACTGATGTCTAAGATGAAGGGAAGGATGTCCTGTGCATAGATGGGGCTGCTATCTGCCTGGATAGTCTGCATGTCTTCCAAAGAGAGCGAGGGATTAGCTTCAATCAACTCCACAATCCGGCGTGCTCGATAGCCAGGAGCCCAATCCATCGCGATGAAGTATGGGTAATCCGACCCCACGACGGCATGGTTGGCGGTGACAATATATCCCTCTGGCGGGTTGAATGCCCGGGGTAGTTCGTCGTAGGGGATATAGTCCACCCACTCGTACTCACCATTCCAACCAGGTGCTGGGCTGGAACCGTTGCCCGAGGCGCGGATAGGGATACGACCCGGGGCTTGGTATCCGATGTTGCCTTCGATATCGGCGTAGACGAAATTCTGGCTGGGTACATCCCAATATCGAAGCGCTTCTCGGAATTGATCCCAATTCTGAGCCTGGTTCAGCAGTATAACGCTGCGCATGAGAGTGCCTGGTTGGAGCGCGGTCCAAGAAAATGCCAGAGGCTGCCAGCCGAAGGACCATTCCTCTTCTGTGCCTCCGACCACGTCGTTGATGATCGGTCCATGGCGGGTGAGACGGACGTTTACCACGACCGGTTCATCTTCACCTGCGATTCGGATCTCCTCGCGTACAATTTCCATGTTGAACCACTCGCCCTGAAACTCATACTGGTTGGGATCCTCTGGATTGACCCGCTCGATGAACAGGTCTTGTACATCGGGACCTAGGTTGGTGACACCCCAGGCGATATATTCGTTGTGGCCGATGACCACACCGGGGGAACTGGCGAAAGAGGCGCCGACGACGTTGTAAGGGCAGTCCGGACCGACGGGGTCGCAATGCAGACCGATCTCATACCAGATGGAGGGCATCTGGATGCCCAGGTGGGGATCGTTGGCCAGGAGCGGCGCACCCGTTTTTGTACGGTTTCCGGCGATGACCCAGTTGTTGCTGCCGAGGTTGTCTCCAGTTCCCAGGAAGTGAGTGTCAAAGGCGGCTTCGGGCACTGCCTGAATGGTCGCGCCGGTTAATGGATAGGGGACGATGAACGGGTAATCATCTGGGTAAGGAGGCATGAGGATGCTGACCGCAGAGGAGCCTAGACGGGCAGCGATGTGGGCGCGGGTGAGTTCGGCATTCCAATTACCCCCTAAATCCCAGGCCATCATTTTAACCCAGGTGAGGGTGTGAAGGGGTGTCCAGGGTTCCGGTTCATACTTAACCCCGGTAAGACCCAACACGGTGAACTCCAGCCCAAGGCGACCCTGATTAGTCCCGATATAGGCATTGACTCCCTCAGCATAGGCGTCTAATACTGCTCTCTCCTCTGGGATTAATAGGTTCAATTCTTGTGCGGCGGTGCGGTGCCAACCTACGGTACGGATGAAGCGGTCGTTTCCCAGGGCGGATTCACCCAATATCTCGGAAAGGCGTCCAGCGCCAGCCCGTCGCCAGAACTCCATCTGCCAGAAGCGATCCTGGGCATGAACGAAGCCTTGAGCCATGAATAGGTCATGAGAGGTCGAGGCGTAGATGTGCGGGATGCCAAAAGAGTCGCGGTAGACCTCGACCGGTGCATCCAGACCTGAGAGCTGGATAACCCCTTCGGTTTCAGGGAATGAACGGCGTACGATTATGAAGCCGAAGACGCCGAGAGCCACAACCAGGATAATCAGAATGATGAAGAGAAAAATAAGCAGACGGCGGAGTCGGTACATTGCGGCCTCCATAATAAATCAAGTTGTTTCTTTCTAGCATCAATAAGCTCAAGAGTCAATTGGAAAGCAGTTGCGGAGGTAGGGTCATATGTTTCGAGGTGTGGTTGGTTTTCAGTCTTTTAACGAAAAAAATCTCGCCTGTAAGGCGAGCACTGTGTTATTTAAAGCATGAACTAGTCAATAGGTTCTTCGGGTTCAACTACAGCTTAGTAAAAGTATTAACGGGTCCTTTATCGCAGTGCTCCTCGATTAAAACCTTCAGTGTATTCAGGTCAAAGGGCTTCTTGAGAAACCCGGTTGCGCCGATGCTCCTCACGTGCTCCTCAACTGACAGATCCTGACTTGCAGTAATGATGAATATCGGAAGCGATTTAGCGTAAGGCAAATCTCGGATGTGGCGTAAGGTTTCAACGCCATTTATGCCCGGCATCATGAAATCGAGTAATACAAGGTTGGGCTGTTTGGTGGCGACGATATTAATCGCGTGTTTCCCACTATATGCTTCAATCGGCTCATGGCCCAAATTGGTAACCACCAATGAAAGGATGCCGACATTGCATTTCTCATCATCAACAATGAGTATTCTAGCCACAGAATAAACCTCGCTGATCTAACGGATCTCCTTAAGACAACTATAGTATAAGGAGACATTGTAGAAGTTTGCCTTACATGTAACTCTCATTCTTCGACCGATTGAACACTGAAGGAAAGACGAGATACACCCCAGAAGCCATTGATTATCTATCTGAGGGATTGCCTTAGTCGATCCGCACAATGAGTAAGCAAGTAGCGAAGATATTTGATGTGAAGCAAGTGGTTTTCGTTCCTCTGAAGTATGGTGGCACAATCAATGACCTATTATGTATCACTGGCTCTACTTTAGTAGAGTCTGATGCAATAGGAATTACTGCATTCGGCAACCACACCGCAATAGCTTTAGAAAATTCGGCGTTGTTTAGTCAAGCCAATACTGATAAAAGAGGCTCTGAGCCCTTTCGCTCCGGCTAGTAGAAATTTAAGAAACCGAAAAGCGCCATATTGAGTCCGAACTTAACGATGAAATCGGTCAGCTCTTAACAGGGCTGAAGATTATGTCGTGTAATAGCCTCAAATCGTGCCCTGCGGTATAATAGATTGTGGCCCGCCACAGGCGGGTTTTGTATCGATTCCAACGAGTGAAAGAAGTACAAGCCTATGGAAATTGGCACCATTCGCCAGGTTGATATCGACGATCAGATGCGTGACGCTTACCTGGATTACGCCATGAGCGTGATCGTCGCCCGAGCCTTACCCGATGCGCGTGATGGTCTGAAACCGGTCCATCGCCGCATCTTGTACGCCATACATGAAATGGGGATTCGCTCTAATACACCCTATCGTAAATCCGCCCGTATTGTTGGAGAGGTGTTAGGTAAATTCCACCCCCACGGCGATGCCGCTGTTTACGACGCCATGGCGCGCATGGCTCAAGATTTCTCGATGCGCTATTTATTAATAGATGGGCAAGGTAATTTCGGTTCCCTCGACGGCGATCCACCAGCCGCGATGCGTTACACAGAAGCCCGCTTGGGTTCGATTGCCGAGGAACTATTAACCGACATCGAGAAAGAAACCATAGATTTTGTCGATAACTTTGACGGTTCGCTGCAAGAACCTACGGTTATGCCGGCTCGTCTGCCAAACTTGCTGTTGAATGGCGCCTCTGGTATCGCGGTGGGTATGGCAACTAACATCCCTCCTCATAACCTAGGTGAGCTAGCAGACGCCATCCATCACATGGTAGACAATTATGAGCACCTAGACGAGGTCGGGGTCGACGATCTAATGCAGTTCATCCCCGGGCCTGACTTCCCAACCGGTGGGTTAATTGTCGGTGCGGCTGAGATCAAGCAGGCTTATAGCACAGGGAAAGGTCGTATTGTGATGCGGGCGTTGGCGCATATCGAAGAGATCGGTAAATCGCGCCATCGTATCGTAATCACTGAGATCCCCTACCAGGTGAATAAGTCGGGTCTTATCGAACGAATTGCTAAATTGGTGCGGGGTGGCCGACTATCAAACATCTCCGACCTGCGTGATGAATCAGATCGACGTGGTTTGAGCATCGTAGTTGAGCTTAAGCGTGGGGCGCAACCGAGGCAAGTGCTGAACCAATTGTTTAAATACACTCAACTTCAGACTACCTTCGGTGTCCAACTACTGGCATTGGTGGATGGGGAACCACGATTATTATCGCTCAAACGATCGCTACAGCTATACATCGAGCACCGACGGATGGTTATCACCCGACGTACCGAGCATGATTTGAGGAAAGCTCGTGCTCGGGAACATATCCTCGATGGTCTGCTGATCGCGTTGGCGAATATAGACGAGGTCATTACTACCATTCGCAAATCGCGCGATGTTATGGCAGCAAAAAAGGGCTTAATTGAGCGTTTTAAATTATCTGAAACCCAAGCCCAAGCGATACTTGACATGCAACTGCGACGTTTAGCAGCGCTAGAACGAAAGAACATAGAAACGGAACACAAGCAAATCGCGAAATTAATTAAGGACCTCGAGCGTCTGCTGGCGAGTCCGAAGATGATCCTGCAATTGATCAAGAAGGATCTGACCGAATTGGTGGAGAGGTTCGGGGATCCGCGGCGAACACGCATCGCTCCCGAAGCCAGTGAAGATTTTAGCGAGGAAGACCTGGTGCAGGACGAGGCGGTCCTGGTCAGTATTACCCAACGCAGCTATGTAAAACGTGTTGCGGCTAAAACCTATCGGCTGCAGGGACGAGGTGGTCGAGGAGTGACCGGACATTCGATGCGAGGCGAGGATGAGGTGATGATGCTCTTCCCCGCCCGCTCGCTGGATACCGTGCTGTTCTTTTCAGATCGGGGTAAAGTTTATTCTGAGAAGGCGTACCAGATCCCTGACGCCGACCGCACGGCTCGCGGAATCCCGATGGTGAATATCCTGGCGTTGTCTCCTGAGGAGTTGGTCACGGCTGCAGTGTCGGTTCCAGATTTCAGCGCAGCGAATTATTGCACGATGGCAACCCGAAATGGGAAGATCAAACGGGTCGAGTTGCCGAAATTCGCGGCTGTACGACCCTCGGGTTTGATTGCAATTAGTTTAGAAGAGGCTGATGTTTTAGGGTGGGTCCGCCTTACCAGCGGTGACGATGAGATCATCATCGTTACCGAGCAGGGACAGGCGCTTCGATTCCATGAGAAGCAGGTGCGTCCTATGGGACGCCCGGCAGCCGGCATGAGAGGGATCAGATTGCGCCCAGGCGACTATGTGACTAGTATGGGTGTGGTCGATCCTGATGGCGATCTGCTGGTTGTATCCCAAAATGGGTATGGTAAGCGTACACCGTTGAGGGAGTACCCAGTGAAAGGGCGCGCTACTGGTGGCGTAGTCACTCTCAGCCGGAGCACGCGTGATCTAACCGGTCCTGTTGCCGCCGCGCGAGTAGTGAGCGCGGAGGACGATCTGACGATCATCTCCAGCGGAGGGAAAGTATTACGTACGAAAATGAAACAGATCAAACAAACTGGTCGAGCGACTATGGGGGTACGGGTGATAAACTTGAAAGAGGGTGAAACCGTGGCTTCTGTGGCGCGTATTTCAGCCAAGGATTTAAAACTTGTTGGTGTGGAGAACTGATCCTTTTCGTTATCTGGTGGAACAATAGTGAAAAAACCCCTCGAATCAGAGGGGTTTTTTCTTCTCAACGAACTGATCGCAACTCGAAAATTTCCCTAGGTCGTATTTTCATTCCAAGCCAGAGTGGTTGAATCCAGGCTAAGACATTGACCCGAATTACATCCAATAACCAGGTGTATCTGTCATTCTGAGGGGCTATCGTGCTGACATCGCGCCCTAGCCGGATTGAACGATTGTGTACTTAAAGGAGATCCGATGTGGGTTGCGTGGCTTAGGGTCGGTGTTTTCTATATTGGAGGTTTGTTTAACTGGAAAATCTTCCCGCGTGTATTCTTCAATTCGACTTGAGGTGTAAACGTTCCCCCCGCCAATCAACCTGCTTCGCGTCCCCAATTTCCCCGATTAATCGCAGTGACAGCTTATTCAACTTTTTGGGATCGCCGCTGGTGAAGTAGGTTAATTGCCCAGTGTTCCCCGCCGGCGATTTCAAATCGTGTTGTTTAAGTAACCTTCCCACCTGGCGAGCGATCGCTGGGGCAGGGTCGATTACCTGCACGTCGTGTCCTACTAGTTTGGATAACAGTGGGATGACGAAGGGATAGTGTGTACAGGCCAAGACCAGGGTGTCTGCTCCTTGTTCAAGAAGGGGTGTAACTCCCTGTCGAAGGATCTCTTGAGTCTCCGGTCCATCCAGATCACCCGCCTCAATTAATTCCACCAAATTTGGTAGGACCTGTTGGAGAATGGTAACGTCGCTAGCGAAGCGTTCGACAACCGAAGCGAAAAGTATGCCTTGGAAGGTCGCTGGTGTAGCGAGCACGCCAACGACTCGACTGCGTGAAGTCTGGGCGGCCGGTTTTATGGCTGGCTCCATACCGACGAATGGGATCATGGGGAAAGTAGACCGCAAGTGGTGCAGGGCGGCCGCTGAGGCAGTATTGCAGGCCACAACGATCAACTTAGAACGTTGCTCCAGTAGGAAGTTGGTGATGCCCTCAGCAAATTTACGCACCTCACTTAATGGGCGTGGACCATAGGGAACGTGGGCTTGATCAGCGAAGAAGAGCATATCCTCATTGGGAAGCAACACACGGATCTGGCGAAGGATGGAGAGACCACCTACCCCCGAGTCGAAGACACCAATCGGTCTTTGGTCCATATTGAGAAGGGTACTACTTATCGGTTGACTTGGTCAAGCCAACGAATAGGGGTTGCGTTTCCGGTCGGTCGATTTTTTCTTCCGGGTTCAATTGGGTAGCTATGATCTATCAGGGGAAAACAAAAAGGTGCAGATCGTAAGACTGCACCTTGGATTACATGGGTTTGCCTTATGACAGGCGCTTTTCCTTCAAACGAGCCCGTTTACCGATCCGATCCCGAAGGTAGTACAGCTGGGCCCGCCGAACATGCGCCCTCCGATGGATATCTACCTTCTCAATACGCGGTGAACGCAGTAGGAATGTTCGCTCGACACCGATACCATGGGAGGCGGTGCGCCGGACAGTGAAGTTGGCGTTATTGCCGCCTTTACGCATGCGGATAATTGTCCCTCGGAATTCCTGAATTCGCTCCCGATCTCCTTCTTTGATGTGCAAGTGCACACTGACAGTATCACCTGGGCGCAATTCAGGGATGTTAGGATTTATCGGCGCTTCCAGCACCTTCACCAAATCAGTCATAATAACTTGCCTTAATATTGATCTACGCACGACTGGCCGCCCACTCATATTGGGCGGCGCGAGCCGAAGTATATCATATCCATTGTTGGGGAGTCTAGGGAAGTAAGACGTTAGAAAACATAAAATAAGTAGGGGCGGACCAGCTTGTCCGCCCATTACGAACCATATTTGAGCCGACACTTCGGTCGGTCCCGACATGTACAATTCGTTGATCGTAGCTGCCCTTCTAGGACAACCCCACTCCAGAGACCTGAGCAGGCAAAGGCAAGGGTGCCATCTGGGAGAAATCCACCCTGTCCTAGCTTTAGGTGGTGGCCTTGCCGAGGTGATCGCGGGCCAGGAACAATCCTGCCAGTGATTTGGTATCTTGTAGTTCCCCTCCGGCGATCAGTTCCATTATTTCATCCCACGCAAGGCGCTCGACATATAGGTCCTCATCGACATCGGGGGTGAGTGGCGCCGGTGTGAGATTCCCAGCAAGGAAGAAGTGGAGATATTCGGTCGAGTAGCCGGGAGCCATGAATGCCCCACCAATGGGAACTAGATATGAGGGGGACATACCAATCTCCTCTCGGCACTCTCGAACGGCACAAGTTTTGGGGTCCTCCCCAGGGTCCAACGTGCCTGCGGGTAACTCAAGCAGGGTTTTGCCTGTTGGGTGACGGTATTGGCGAACGAACCAGATGCGCTGGTCATCATCAACAGGGATCAAAACTACAGCACCATCATGCTCGACGACGTCGACCCGCATCGTTTGACCAGTTGAGCTTTCAACTTGATCGATTCGTACTCCGAACACCTTTCCCTGGAATATCGTCTCAGACTGTAGCACGCGGTAAGCCATTGTGCTCTCCTAGACGTGAGCGGGGGCAGACGTATGGGTCTGCCCCTCGGTTGCGATTGCCTTTTATCGAAATGTTGGTCAGCATAGCGGAGGCATCTACGACTGTGGAGCGGACCAGATTGGAAGCGCCGCCTTTAATAGGAGCAAATTCCGCTTAGATCTGACGCAAACGCCGGTTTGTTTAAGGAATGACCAGCTCCTGACCAGGTTGGATCATCCTCGGATTCACAAGATCGTTGGCGTCGATGATGCTCTGAGGATCGACACCGTATGTACGGGCGATTTGCCAGATCCACTCACCCGGTTTAACTATATGCACTATCCCGCCCGCCTCGGCAGTTCCGGGCGTACCAGTCGCCCCAGGCGAGACAGAAGGCACGGGAATCTGCAGGACCATGCCCGTCTGGATCGAACCGGGTGACGTCAACTCGTTGAGGTCGATGATCTCCTGCGGGTCGACGTCGAAACTACGGGCGATTTGCCAGATCCAATCACCCTGTTTGACGGTGTACTCAGTCACCCCCATGGTTGTGGGGGTAGCCTCCGGGGTAGCTACAACCGGCGTTCCGGTAACTATTGGAGTGTTGGTTGCAAGTGGTTCGCCCTCATCACCTTCGGAGACTTGCGCTGTTTGGGTGAGAATAGCCGAGCGTACAGCGTCCATCGTGGCCTGCGTATCGCCGACCGGCGTTTCCTGCGCCTCTCCTTCGTCGGAGGGTAGTGGCGTTGAGGCTGAACGTGTGCAGGCTGTGAAACTGAGGGTGATAATGATAAGTAGAGCTGGCACCAGGTATTGCAGACGCGGTTTACCCATTGGCTCCTCCAAGTGGATCAACGGATCGATTTGTATGGATCATATATCCAGTTCGATGCATATTTATCGCTTGAGATCCAGTTGACATAAATTTTACTCACTATTCACCAAATTGAGGTTATGAGCTACCCCAAAATGATCTTCAAGCGCGCATGGTAGCACAGGTGTTTGGGCGCGTCAAGCGGGGTAACGGTTATAAATTGAGTTGCAAGAGACGTGCCATTTGTTTGATCATCCTAGAGAATGCAGTGAAATTGCACTAAAAGTGCACTACGCGAAGCGGCCTGGCTATAGGGTTAGCCAGGCCGTAGATTTGACTGGAATGGGGTCATGCGGAAATTGCTCGGGCGAGGTGAGGTCGGAATTTGTAGCCGTAGACTAGCATCCCTCGCTCACCATCAGAGCGTAATCTTCGGGTTACCATCTCAACCGGCATGCCGATTTCAACCGTCTCATCTCCCATGTCGGTGAGCTGAGCAGTGAGCATTGGTCCTTCTTCCAAGCGGACCAGCGCGATGGTGTAAGGGGCGTTTTCCTCATACCCCGCAGGAGCTTGATAAACTGTGGTAAAAGAATAAACCTCACCGCGGCCGTTAAATTGAAAGAGGTTGCGGGCATCTTCACCACACGCGGGGCAAAAATCCCTGGGAGGGAAGATTTTCTCCTTGCAATGTGGGCAAATCTCACCCATCAAGGTGTACCGTTCTTGTTTCAATCTCCAGTGCCGTGAAGCTTCCATAATTCGCCTCAAGAAAAAATGTATCAACCAGTTTAGGTGTTCAAGACTCTCAGGAGCTATCAGATCCCTCTCAAGAGCCATCCACCAGTTCAAGTATATGTGTTGCCGCTGTCGCCCCAGCACCGCCGAGGCATTGTACCATTGCAATTTTTGCGTTGGCGATCTGGTTCTCACCAGCCCGGCCTTGAAGCTGAAGCGTTGCTTCGGCCAGTTGATATACCCCTGTGGCACCACCAGTGTCACCTCGGGCTTTGGAACCGCCAAATGTGCAAATGGGGATGCGCCCACCTCGGGAAATGGCGCCGTCTAAGGCAAGCCGCCATCCCTGACCGCGTTCGGCGAATCCAACCGCTTCAAGGGATAACGCCGCGTACACAGAGTACTGATCGTGTAACTCAAATAAATCAATGTCGTCGTGTTTCAAACCAGCTTGTTGCAGGGTCAGCTTGGACGACTCGGCTGATGTGAAAAGCTCCAATGGATCAGTTCGATCGTGTAAAGCCACTGCAGTGCTAATAGCCGCCGAGGCTGCGATCCGGACCCTTGGATGGGGAAGCATATTGGGCGAACCATCATCTCGAACAAGAAACAACGCCGCAGCACCGTCTGCAATGGGAGCAGCATCGAACATGTTAACCGGCTCGCTCACCATCGATGCGTGTGTGTAATCCTCGATCTGTATCGTGCGCCGATACATAGCATTCGGATTGGTGGCCGCGTTGGTGTGGGCGTTGATGCTGAAATAAGCCAAGGCGTCTGCTGGCATATTATTCTCGTAGATGTAGCGCCGCATGAGGATAGCTGCCTGGGCTGTGGATGTGATCCCATGTACAGCTTCATGATCTGCGTCGCTTGCGGTAGAAAGGGCAGCCTCTAATTCAGCACTGGAACGGTCGGTAACTTTTTCTACCCCAACGACTAGAGCGGTATCAATCAAACCGGATGCCAGAGCCAGGTATGCTTGTCGCAGCGCAACTCCACCCGAAGCACCGGCTGCCTCGAGGGTGACCGCCTCGATTCCGCGCAAGCCGGCGAAGTCTGCCAGTAGGGCAGCCAGTTGTGTTTGTCCGGAGAGGTAAGGCGCTAACATATTAGCAACAAAGAGTGCCTGGGGTTTTAACCCAGCCGCATCACTACGTGCGGCGGTAATGGCATCCAACGCTAATTCCTGTATGGATTTTCCCCAATGCTCGCCGACTGGCGTCATACCGATGCCAACTATGATGATGTCAGATAAAGCCTTTTTCTTTTTTTCCATGGCAATCATTTCATGGTTAATTTGCCGCGAAAGCGGGCGTAGGTTGCATAGTCGATCTCAGTGCGGCGAGCGATGTAATCTTGTGTATAAGGAGCTTGGTTACGACGTTCTGGAAGCAAATCTGTGGTACGCAGGCTGAACGCATCTGATCCGGCGCCTGAACCATAGGAGACCAGCAGGATGCGATCACCTGGTTCAGCGATGTCCAGCACCGCTGTCAGACCGACCAGTGCTGATCCAGCGTAGGTGTTACCGATCAGCGGCACCAGCAACCCAGTTTCGATCTGTTCAGGTTTGAATCCCAAGGTGCGACCTACGCGCTGAGGGAATTTGCTGTTTGGTTGATGGAACACGACATGCTGATAATCGGAAGGTGATGCATTTATTGCCTGCATCAAGGTCTGTGCAGCCGATGTGATGTGTTTGAAGTAGGCGGGTTCGCCAGTGAACCGCTCCCCGTGTTCAGGATACTTCTCATTCGCCCGGCGGAAAAAATCCGGCGTATCGGTGGCAAAGGAGTAGGAACTTTCGATCGTCGCCAGGGAGATCTCCGCTGGTCCGAGGAGGTAGGCGGCTCCACCAGCACCGGCAGTGTACTCCAGCGGGTCACCAGGACGACCTTGGGCTGTGTCCATACCGATGGCTAGAGCGAAGCGCGCCATTTCAGAGCCGACAAAGCCGATTGCTGCCTGGATCGCCTCAGTCCCTGCCTTACAGGCGAATTCCCAATCAGCAGCTTGGGTATGCGGAGTAGCGCCAATGGCTTCGGCAACCACAGTTGAGGTGGGTTTGACCGAATATGGGTGTGACTCAGAACCGACCCACACCGCACGAATTTCATCCGGATCTATTTCTGCTCGGGCAAGGGCGTTGCGTGCGGCTTCGATGGACATTGTGATCACGTCCTCATCTAGACCGGACACAGCCTTCTCCTCGAATAGTGTACCACCACCGCCCGCCCTCCAGATTCGAGCGACTTCTCTGGCCGGTAGTCGGTAGCGCGGGATGTAAGCGCCATAACCAACAATGCCAACATCGCGAATTGGCTTGAGGATGGGTGGAACTTTATGATCGGTCATTCATTCCTTCCTCGGTCTCCAGTCCTTAGATGATACCTCAGAGGTGCAAGGTCTAAGCCAATAATGTATTCGCTATTATTCATTCCATCCGCAGACCATTTCTTGGGCACGTTCGAGCAAGGCAACCTTTCGGTGAACAGTTGTTGGACCACATGTTCGATCAGCGTTCCACGGACGTCGGCGGCGCTTGCTGCCTATCGGGCATGTAGTTCCATATGACCACGCTGAATACCTTCGGTAGCAAGCGCGCGCAAAGCGGCTAGATTCTGTGCTAAACCGACAGAGACGACGACCTCAGCTAGTTCCCGGGCATTGCTTACGCCCATCAACCTCAAGCAGGCTTTAGCACCGGGGTGGACGCGCGTGGCTCCTCCAACGGTTCCAACCGCTAAGGGCATCTCGAGAGTTCCCTCCAGGGCACCCTCGTTGGTAGCCCGCCATCGGCTTAGTGAGGTGTAGCCACCATCGCGTGCGGCATAAGCATGGGCACCTGCCTCAACCGCGCGCCAGTCGTTGCCGGTAGCGATCAATACGGCATCTACTCCATTCATGATTCCTTTATTGTGGGTGGCTGCTCGATAGGAATCTGCTGCAGCGAAAGCCCAGGCTTCGATGATTCCATCCCGGACTTGATCGCCACTGAACTGGTCGAAGGCTAACTCCTTAGCCGGGATTCGACAATGGGCATACGCCAGTCGGCGGTCGGCTAGGTTGGATAGAATACGTAAGTGTGTTCGCCCACCAGTGAGGTTTTCGATCGTAGGCGCAAGTGTTTCGGCCACTGAATTGACAACATTCGCCCCCATTGCGTCGCGGGTGTCATAGATCAAATGAACCACCAGCATAGAACCAACGGGCGTATCATGCAACGTCCGGATTTCGAGATCGCGAGCACCACCGCCTAGGTGGCTGATTACCTGGTCAACTTGGTCTGCTTTGGCAAGCAATTCATCCTTATGCTGTAATAATTGCTGGCTTGCCGCCTCTATGTCCGGCACATCGAGTATCTGGATTTGGGCGATCATTTCCGGTTCAGTGGTTCTCGCGGTGAAGCCGCCTCCAGCGCGGGCAAGTTTAGCCATATGGGACGCGCCAGCGACAACAGAAGGCTCTTCAATAACCATCGGGACAAGTACCTCACGTTGGTTGACGATAAAGTTTACAGCAACCCCAAGAGGAAGACTGAAGATCCCAATCACATTCTCGATCAGGTTATCAGCCAGCTCTAAAGTCAGACCGCGTTCTCCAAGTAATGCAGCCCGGGTTTCATTATTTAGATCTCCAACCTCGACCACCTTCGACAGGCGCTGTTCGAGGGGTAGGTTATAGAAACCAGGGAGGCGTGAAGACCGACTTGAAGACATAACTAAACTCCTGGACCAGGCATGGTTATATTTGTATACGTCCTCTGCTCTGGCAAAAACTATCAGGTTGCTCAGCAGTTGGCGAGTACCGGTGGATGGGGTAAAATCTACACTAAGGGAAGATATATCGTGAATGACATCCCTCCGCCTAAAACAAGTCAACCGCGCATCCCTGAGGGTCATTCCGGTGCAAACAGCCGTATGAATGCATTGCACCGGGCCACACTGAGCCTTTATTCTGACTTATCGCTTGACGGTGTTCTCCGCCGCATTATACAAGCTGCACGCGAGCTCTCCAATGCTCGCTATGCAGCCTTGGGGATCCCTGATGGCAAGGGTGGGCTCGAGACATTCCTTACCCTTGGTATGAAAGATGAGGAGATCAAGCGCATCCCGCATCAACCGGTCGGCAATGGGTTGATTGGGGAAATGATGCGGACCGGTCGAAGCATACGTGTCTCGGAAATCGCTGATCATCCCAGTTCGGTTGGTTTTCCACCTAAACACCCGAAGATGCATTCCTTCCTCGGAGTCCCGATCGCCGCTTATGGCCGCCCCCTGGGTCAGATCTACTTGACCGATAAGCAGGGGGCTGATTGTTTCGATGCTGAGGATCAGCGTTTGATTGAAATGCTAGCCGCACAGGCCGCGGCGGCTATGGAGAACGCTAGACTTCACCGGCAGGTGCTCGACAGCGAGACCGAACTTGCCCAACGAAACCTGGAATTGGAGCTAGTCAATTCTCTCGCCACCACGGCTAGTTCAACAACTGAACCCGACGCTGTGCTTGAAGTGATGCTTGAACGTCTCACCACGCTTTTCGGGGCTGGGGCAGGTGAGTTATTTCTCCGGGAAGCAGAGGAGGGTATCTACCGCAAGGTGTTTCATCGTGGTGGCGAGGTCAACGCTTTGTGGGCGGTCAACCAGTTTCGCCCCGGGCAAGGTCTCGTCGGCGAAGTGGCGAAGATAGGAAAACTAATGTGGACCCAGAACCTGGCGGAAGAGCAGCGTTTCCTAAGCCAGACTGTGATCGAGGCTGGTTTTGGGACATTGGTCTGTGTACCGCTCACTGCGCCTGGGCAGGTGGTAGGTGTGCTTAGCTTAGCGTTTCGGGGCGAGCGCATGATCGATGAAAGGGAAATCGGTTTGCTGGAGGCGGTAGGAGCTGGAGTTGGGGTCGTAGTTGAGAACGCCCGGCTTTACCGACAAGCACGCCGCTTAGCAGTGCTTGAGGAACGTGAGCGAATTGGCATGGATCTGCACGATGGAATCATCCAATCGATCTATGCCGTGGGTTTGATTCTAGAATACATTCGTCTCATGGTAAATGAGGATCCAGAGCAAGCTGGTCAACGACTGGAACAGGCGATCCAAAGCCTAAACACCGTCATCGGCGATATCCGATCCTATATCCTCGATCTCCAACCTAGTCGGATTAAAATCGACGACCTAAGCCGAGCACTAGATCGTCTAGCAAACGAGTTCGAGGCGAATACGCTGGTCAATGTTGAGTTGGAGGTTGAACCAGAAGCCCTTGAGTTATTGGAACGTCGAATCGCGACCGGATTGTTCCATATTGCTCAGGAAGCACTGGCAAATACTGCCAAGCACGCATATGCTACCCGGGTTTCGCTCAAGTTGGCAAAAACTGGGTCGAATATATCGCTTCGGGTCATTGACAATGGACAGGGATTCGACATCGAAAAGGAGCCCGGCGTACTTGGGCATGGCTTATCCAATATGGCAGAACGGGCGCGCCAGGTAGGGGGCCAGTTGGAGATTGAATCAAGCCCAGGCGAGGGAACGACGATCACCGTCCGCCTGCCGGTTGATCAGCCATCTCGGTGAACTCAGCTAATACCTGTACTCGCGTCTGTTTTTTTAGCGCAGTCACTGATCTTTTGCTGCATGCGTGACAGGTTTCTAACTTCTTTGGGAAGGAGGTCACTAGAGCCTTGCGGGGGGTGATCATATACTGGAGTTATCTCCCGGTATAGGCAATGAATCGTGTGTCCAGCACGGATTTACATCATTGACGAGCATGATACGGTGCGATCTGCGTTGGCTGATTGTCTTGATCAGGCCGCCGGCTTGACCGTCTTGGGACATTCCGGGGATGCGGGGCAGGTATTGAACGACATCCGGGAGGATGAACCGGATATCGTCTTGGTTGAAGTAAAGCGGAGCGACGGGTTGGGGTTGGAAATTATGCGTCAGATCGCGGCGCTACCGAAACCTCCCCAACTAGTCGTATTGACATCCTACCCAACAGAGTGGGAAGAGAAAGCGGCTAATCGAGCAGGTGCAACCTCGTATCTGTTGAAAGACATTGATTCAAAAGAACTCATTCGGCGAATATCAGAAATGGCCGAGGGCTAAATCACGCTACTCCAAACCTTGAAACTCAATCATTATTCCGTTATAGTTTATAAAAGTTTATATATGAGGTGAACATATGCCGATGACGGATAAGCAGCGTCAGTTACGCCGGCGCCAACGTCGTGTACGCAAAATGCGTGAGCTCAAGATCAGATTGGAGAAAACCCAGGATAGTAAAACCCGAAAGATATTGATTGAGAAAATAAGGCGCATCTCACCTTGGGAACCCCTCCCTGATAGATAAACCACCCTTCTCTGAAGGGACCGTGCCGTCTAGGAAGGATTTTGATCGACGGCATTCATTTACCACCCGCATAATTTTAACCGACGTCAATATTATTAGAGCCTTATGGAAGTGTTCCTGGTGCGGTGTATCATTAGTTCCTGGCTTGAATGAATGTGGTTATCCAACCTTGGAAGGCAAAAAACGATTAGTCAATTCCTTTAACTCATGGTTGGAGAACGGCTTGACCAGGAAGGCGTTGGCACCTGCAAGATGGGCAGCGTCGCGGTCTTCTTTACCCGCTTTGGCGCTTATAACAATGATGGGAACTGACGACAAACTTGGTTCCAACCGGAGTCGACTGATGAGGGTCATTCCGCTGACATCAGGCATCATCAAGTCAGTCAGAATCAGGTTGGGGGTTTTGGTTTTGATAATCTCCATGGCTTCATTAGCGCTATGGGCTCTTGTCGTCATATAGCCTTGGGCCTCAAGGATCTCGCACACGATCCCGCACAAGGCCACATTATCATCCACGACCAGGATGGAAGGGCAAGGTGTGTGTTTTATTACTTTGGTGGAGGAAGTGCTTTTTTTAGCGACCATTTTGATTATTAGTCCCTATAAATGTATATCACAATATCTCTATTAATAATGATCCCCTAAAAGTCATCTCCTCTGTATGGTTACGAGTTGGAATTTATCCTATTCTCACCTGTCTTATCAGGCTATATTGCTGGAATGAAATCCAGACGACAACATCCACTTAGCAGCTTTTATCTGTGGTGCTTGAGAAGATTATCCATGTGTGCAGCAAGGATGGAGGTGTAGACCTAGGGGGCGCGATCTTCTGATTTGCTGCTCCAACCCTCACCCCAAGGGGCTGTCCTAAAAGATCACTGGACAACCCCTCTTCTCGTTCCAGCAGGGTCTGTGACCCTGCTGACGTTCGTGCTCATCGATATATATTAGCCTATAACGGGGGTCGCAGACCCCCTTCGAGCATTTGAGATCTAACTCCTCGTTCGGGGTTGCCATTTTGGGACAACCGCCGTTGTTCCCTCTCCCCAGTGGGGAGAGGGATAGGGTGAGGGGGTAATCTTCTGATTAGTTACCCTGACCCTCACCCTAAAGTTTGTAGAAACCTTCTTTTCAACAGCTCCTTCGCAATTATAGGTGGGGTCCCTGACACCAGAGCACTCGATCACCGCCGAGGGTTTATAGAATCTCTACCCTTACTCTCCTTTACTTCGCGGTGTTTCGACCCGCCAGATGAAATCAAGCGAATCATCGCTGACGCTCACCGACTGCAAGCTGCTATTGGGGTTTTGTTTGCCGGCGTTTTCCAGGCGTTTCGCTAAACGCTCGTTCCAAATATCGACATAAGCTTCATTAACGGGTTCTTGGTTGATTTTCGCATCTGAAATGACCGCGGTTAGATGCCCCTCTTTCGTGCCGAGGTCCAATCGAAAGGTCAGCATATCAGTCTCATCGCCCATCACGCGCTTGCGTTCGGCGGTGACGTAGATGTACCCCTGGCGAAGGTCAGCTTGAAGGTCGGTAATAAGCGGATCGTCCAAAGCCGCGGCGATCTCTTCCTGTATTGCGGATTCAGGGAGATTGACCTCGAGTCTTAGGGATCCATCCGGATTGCGGTCGACAGCGATACTGCAGGCCCCTAATGCTAGGCTTGCGTTTGCTAGGAGCATCACCATCGCCACCCATTGTTTTTTGTTCATTGGATTATCCTCCTGAAAATTTTTTCTGGTTCCATCATAATGAGAAAGGGGTCGACCCTGTAGTCAACCGAATAATGTTTCGTCGTGAATGGGCGCACATATCGGCATGACGCCAGTCACCCTGCAACATGACCCGGCTCAGGATTGTCAGGGGCACCTTCTGTGCTAACATGGAGGTTATGAAGCGCGCCTCGATTGAACCCGGCTTGTTGCATATCTTCCGCATATTCGTCGGGATCCGGCTCCTCCTGATCTTGATTGGGCTTCGTCTGCAAGCGCTCGTACCAGCACAACGCGCACGACTCTATCTGTTCATCCTGTTGGTTGAAGCAGCCATCCTGCTGATCTACCTCTCGTGGTCGTGGCTTCGCGTTCAATTGGGGAGGGCTTACCTGCCGATTGCGATCATTGTCGCCTCTGGAAGCCCGATCTTTGAGCAGGCTATCGCCATGGTCCTTCGCCATGAAAAAATCCTGCAGGGGGACAGTGCCACAGGTGGAGTATGGGGGTTGGTGATTTTACTCCTGGTGCCCCTGATCATTGTGAGTTGGCAATACAACCTTAGAGTCGTTATCGCTTACATCGCGGGCACTGCCATTTTCGAGTTGATGTTTACTGTCCCAACCGCTGTCAGGATCGATATCGATGTTACGGTCGTGATCGGGGTGGTGTTTGTTCGAAGTCTGCTCTTCTTGCTTATCGGCTCGATCATTGTGCGTTTGATGAGCGCACAGCGTGAGCAACGTGAGGCGCTGGCAGAAGCGAATGTGGAACTCGCCCGTCATGCGACGACCATCGAACAGTTAGCCACGAGCCGGGAGCGCAATCGACTAGCGCGCGAACTACATGATACGTTGGCTCACACGCTCAGCGGTCTCGCTGTCCAGCTGGAAGCGATCATTTCAATCTGGGAGGAGGATCCCCAAGCCATTGAGGAGATGTTGGATCAGTCCCTGAAGACCACTAGGGAAGGTCTACATGAGGCTCGTCGAGCCATCCAGGCGCTACGGGCATCACCGCTTGAGGACTTGGGGCTGTCACTTGCCCTTCGCAACTTGGCCGAATCGACCGCAGAACGAGCTGATTTAACCCTTGACCTTTTGTTGCCCGATCGGCTTGACAATCTCAACTCAGACCTCGAACAGGGCATCTACCGCATTGCAGAGCAGACCGTCGCAAACGTTGTCCAACACGCAAATGCGACCCACTTGACGGTAAGACTCACTAGTGAAAATAAATGTCTAAAGTTAAACATTTCTGATGACGGGTGTGGTTTTGACCCTGGGAATGTCGAACGAGAGGGGCACTACGGGCTGCAAGGCATGAGAGAACGGGCTAAAATGATCGGTGGTGACCTTGAGATCCAAAGCCAACCGGGAGGTGGCACCACAATCCAGTTAATCGTGGAGGAGGCTTATGATTCGCGTCTTGATCTGCGATGACCAGGATATTGTCCGACAGGGTCTAGAAGTAATTTTAAGTAAAGCCTCGAATATTGAGGTGGTAGGCGCGGCTGAAGACGGCGCGGAAGCGCTGGAATTAATCCCGCAGACACAGCCGGACATCGTTTTGATGGACCTGAAGATGCCTGGGATGAACGGAATCGTCGCCACCCAACGTATCTGCGACCAATTCCCCGAAGTGAAAGTCCTGGTCCTGACCACGTACGATGCCGATGAATGGGTTTTTGATGCCATCCGTAGCGGAGCTTCGGGCTACCTGCTTAAAGATACACCTCGAGGAGAGCTGATCCACGCCATCGAGGGCACAGCATCAGGCAAGAAGCATGTTGACCCGGACATCGCTGGTAAGCTCCTGGCACACGCTGCCCGGACGTCTCCAGCGCCTAAGACGAAAATCGTGGAGGAACTCTCAGAGCGCGAGGTTGAAGTTTTAAAATTGTTGGCACGCGGCCTCACCAACGCGGACATCGCTCAACGGCTCTTCCTTTCAGAAGGCACGGTACGTAATTATGTGAGCGCTATCCTAGCGAAACTCGACGTCACCGACAGGACCCAGGCGGCTATCTTGGCGTTGCGATATGGTTTGGTGGACGCGAATGAGGAAACATAAATCCACTTCGTAACCCATAGATAAACAAGAAACCGCTCAACCGGCACGTTGAGCGGTTCGGGTAATGCCCCCACGGGGATTCGAACCCCGGTTTTAGGCTTGAAAGGCCTACGTCCTGGTCCCCTAGACGATGGGGGCGGCGAGCGTGATTTTACCACGCGCCGATTAAGACGGTCAACGCTTCGAATGTTTACGGGTTGGTTTACCCTTAAAAGAGGGTGCGGTGATTCGAACCCCAACCACCAACCGGCGATCGCCCATACGAGCTCGCAGCCTGGGATCGATCTCAGCAAGCGAGTCAGCGGTTGTTATCACTGTTGGTAGTTTTGCGTTGTAGCGATAATTAAATAGCTGGTAGAGCTTCTCTCGCACCCATGGCTTCATCGCTTGCGTACCCAAATCATCCAGGACAAGCAATGGGGATGAACGGATTTCCTCGAAGCGTCTGTCGTAGGAAATCATACTGTCGGGACTAAAGGTTGCCCGTAAGTGGTCCAACATATCCGGCACCACTACGAACATGACTGGAAAACCCTGGCTGGCGTGATAGTTGGCGATCGCTGCAGCCAGGTGGGTCTTACCACAGCCAAAGGTTCCCATAAGGACCAACCAGCCTTTAGGTGCTTGGGCGAATGCCCATGCTGCTTGATAGGCATCATCCAGCGTGCGCGCATCATTCACCGGAAGCTTCTCGCCCTTTCGGAGGTTGAAGGTTGAGAAAGTTTGGTGGTCGTGCAGAACCAGCGACGATAATTCATGTTGACCACTGTCGTCAACCGGACGGCGGTAGTCCGGAGCATGGATGTAAACATGGGCGACCAGGTCGGGATCGGACAATCGTGACCTCATCCGGCCTTCGATCTGCTCAAGCGCTAGGTTTGTGGTGATGACCAGTGGTAGGTTATTTATGTAGCGATAGTTCAGGATCTGGAAAAGTTTCTCGCGCGCCCAAGCTGTGGCGTTCTGAGTGCCAAAGTCGTCAAGTATCAGCAGGGGGGCGTTGCGGATCTGTTCGAAGCGTTCTTCGAAAGTGACATTTCTATCATCGTAGGCGAATCGTAACGCGTCGAGTAAATCGGGAATCGTGAGGAACAATGTCGGCACGCCAAGCGAGACACATTCATTGGCGACTGCAGCCGCCAGGTGGGTTTTTCCACACCCGAAGCTACCCTGGATCAGCAGCCAGCCTTCGAGCGATTTACTGTAGGCGTGTGCTTGATTGTAGGCACGTTCAATCGAATCTTGCTGTTGCTGTCCCAATCCGACACGACCATGTGGATTGAAAGAATCAAATGTCAACTCAGTTAGTTCATCGAGGTGGCTAAGACTGAAAAGCCGTTGGCGGATTCGATCTTGAATGTCAGCCTGGCGGCACGCGCAAATTTCCAACCGGCCGAAGTCCGGATGTTCCAAGGGTAAGTCCTGCCTGATGTATCCTAATCCATGACAATGCGGGCAGTCGGGGTCACCGAATCCCGACTTCAGATCGCTGTCTGGTTTAGGAGTCCCAGAAGTCTGCGAATTCGCCCTCGACATAGCGTCGGCGAGCCTTTTCAGAGTCTCCTCGATCTTCTCGCTCATCTCTTCCTCTGGTGAGCCAACCCTCAAGGATGGCCTCGATGTAACGCCACTTGCGGACGTTGTTCTCAACGGCGATACGGATAGCGTCTTCGATCCACTGGGTTGAATAGGTGCGTTCGGCGTCGCGCAGTCGTTCGGCGATCATTGGGGTCAGTGGACCGATGTTCTGTTCGTAAAGGATGTAAATATTTGGCCGCTCGACGCTCAACTCCAGCGGGGTTTCTGATAGGCCGCTTGGTTGCCATTCACCAAGTTCGATACCGGTTAACGCTGCGCGGCCTTTGGGGGAGTTAAGGAAGTAAAAGGTCTCTGTTCCACCCTCGAATTCGATCGAAGCCTTGAGCAGCGTCCCGCGGGCAACGGCGCGTTCTAGAGCTTCGTCGAGGGCTTCCACCGGTGGAGTACCTGGGGAAGCCAGCCCCTGCAACAAGATCTGATCGGCGGCCATTTCCTCATGACGCAAGTAGCGAAAGCGTCCTTCTTTACGAGCCAGAGCCCAGAAGGCGTAAAGGGTAATCTTAGTCTCGCCTAGGTGGTCAATGGCCGGGAGCAATTCGCTAAAGAATAAGTTAGGAATGGGGGTTAGTTTCAACTTGCCTTCTGGGAAGCCGGGGAAGCCCTTTTGAGATTTCATACTTCTCTGCTCTATTTTTCCCAGTCATTATCGTACGATATAAGACGCGGACAACAAATTTAATATATTACTAGTCCCCCATACCAGGATGGTTGCTTGTTTTTATTCAGCCGGAGCCAGATCAACCTGGCGAGTGGCGGCGTTTTCGAACTTTGCTAATTTCTTTCGAAAGACCAACTCGGTGCTGCCGACAGGACCGTTGCGGTGTTTAGCAACGATGATCTCGGCGATGTTCTGTTTCAATGTGTCTTCCTCATATTGGTCTGGGCGGTAGATGAACATCACCACGTCGGCGTCCTGCTCAAGGCTACCCGACTCTCGCAGGTCTGACAGTATAGGTCGAGGAGGCCGACGGGATTCGACCGCGCGTGAAAGCTGGGCAGCAGCCAACAAGGGCACCTTAAGCTCGCGAGCCAGTGCTTTCAGGTTGCGTGAAATATATGAAACCTCCTGAACGCGATTCTCCATTCTGGTATCGCCGGTCATGAGCTGTAGGTAATCGACGATGATCAGATCCAACCCGACTTCCATATGTAGTCGGCGGCATTTAGTATGCAGCTGCAATGGAGTAATGGAGGGGGTATCGTCGAGGTAGATGTGTGTGTCGCCAAGGGCGCTGACCGCCTGGGTGAACAAGGGCCACTCTTCATCGCGGAGGTTAGCTAATCGAAGACGCTGTGAGTCGATGCCTGTCTCCTGGGCTACCAAGCGTTGCACCAGTTGCTCATTAGACATCTCGAGCGAGAAAAGGGCGACATGTTTTTTATGCAATTGGCTGGCGTTCTTGGCGGCAGAGATGCAGAAGCCTGACTTCCCCTGCCCGGGTCGTCCGGCGATGATCAGCAGGTCGCTGGGTTGCATACCTCCCAGCAGACGGTCGAGATCGATGAAGCCGGTGGGCACCCCGATTGTCTCGTCCCGGTGACGGGCCAGATAATCGATGCGGTCGTAGTACTCGCTCAGCACCTGCTTGATCGGCTGAAGCTGGTGGGTAAGCCTACGCTCGCTGACGCCGAAAACCGCTTTCTCAGCGTCGTTGACTACATCCTCTACAGGGGTTCCTGATTGGTAAGCCAACCGAGCAATTTGGTTGGCAGCTTCAAGCAGACGTCGTCGAGTGGCGGTCTCTTCCACTACATGTCCATAAGCTACGGCGTGAAGGGAGGAAGGGACATTGTTGATCAGCGCCGTCAGGTATGCGGGACCGCCGACCTCCTCAAGGTGTCCCCGGCGATCTAGTTCCTCTGAGACGGTCAGGATGTCTATCGGTAGACGTTGTTCATGCAGGCCAGCAAAGGCTTCCCAGATCCAACGGTTACGGTGGAGGAAGAAATCGTCAGCCGACAGGAAATGGGTGAGGTCGTAGTAGACCTCTGAATTAACCAGTACCGAGCCCAGAGCAGCCTCTTCGGCTTGACGATCGTACGGTGCTTCTTGCCTTTGACGACCATCGCCGGAAGGCTTAGCGTCGGGGGGAGGGGTGGGAATCTCGCTCATGTTAGGTAGGATTCTGATCGGTGGGTCCAGCTATTAAGCCGGCTAAAGTATGATAAGCAACCAGGATCTTCACTGACCATTATAATAGATGCTTAACTGTCGATGTTGGCGATGCTGAGCAAAGGGATCAGTTGCTTGGATCCTCTTCGGGTAGATCCAAGTTGTCGAGATCCAGAGTCTCGACGAAATCCTTGAAGATCTCCAACCGCTCGTCGCCCTCCTCAGTGGCATCGTCCGCGTCGACTTCCGCTTCCGGTATAGAAGCAGCCTCATCCATGACGCCCTCGGCGACGAAGATCGGTACGTGGACGCGCACAGCCAGCGCCAGGGCATCTGAGGGGCGGGAGTCGATCTCCATTTCCCGCCCGTTTACGCTAATCACGATACGAGCGTAGAACACATCCTCGCGCAATTCGGTTATCTTGACCTGTAAAACTTGAGCGCCCAGGACTTGAAGCATGTTACGTAACAAGTCGTGGGTCATTGGGCGGGCGACCTCTAACTCCTGCAGGCTGAGGGTGATAGCATCTGCTTCAAACGGGCCAATCCAAATGGGAAGGAATCGCTCCGAATCCATCTCCTTAAGGATGACGATCCTTTGTGGAGACATCAGGCTTACCCGAATACTATCAATAACGACCTCTACCATCCTCTAGCCTCTACCATATCGCAGAAATGGGTTGACGGCATTCTAACATACGCTATAGTGAGGTGCAACCAATCAATGATTTTTTATCTTTGAGACTGTCATCTGTTATTATTTAATGAGTGCACTGAAAAAACTACCCTCGAGGAATAGGGATGGGTATATGTGGGGGTGCGGGCGCAGCCCGCACCCCCACATATACCGGTCCTCTTCTCACGGTTGACCTTTTTTAGTGGAGTCATTTAATATCAACAAATTCCAGGATTTAGAGAAAGGGAGGTTTATGTTTGAAGATTTACTAGCTCCGGATGGTGTGGCGGTTGTTGGAGCCTCCCGGAACCCGACAAAACTGGGCTACGGAGTCGCCCGTAACCTGGTTGTGTCCAATTACCGCGGTGCATTACATTTTGTAAACCCTCGTGGTGGGCGACTGTTCGATCGACCGATTTACCCCGACTTGGCGAGTGTACCTGACCCGGTCGACCTGGCGATAATTATGGTTCCGGCTGCGTTAGTACCGATGGTGCTGGAGGACTGTGGCAAGCGGGGAATCCGTTTTGCGATTGTCGGCGCAGGGGGTTTCCGGGAGATCGGACCTGAGGGGGAGACGTTGGAGAGGCGTTGCATGGAAATCGCCCGAGCCCACGGTATTCATGTGCTTGGACCGAATTCAATCGGCTATTTGGACACCCACCTTCCGATTAATGCCACTTTTTTACCTCTGCCAGGACCGATCCCGGGTGATATTGCCTTCCTGTCCCATTCAGGGGCAATCTGTGAAGCGGTGATCGATTGGGCGCGGGGTCAAGGTTTTGGCCTTTCGCGTCTGGTTAGTTTGGGCAACCAAATGGACTTGACCGAAGGCGATCTGCTGTCGGCGATGGAGACAGATCCTAATACCCGGGTTGTAGCGATGTATATGGAAGGGGTGGGGGATGGACCGAGATTTATCGAGCAAGCTCGACGGGTGACAAGCGAAAAGCCGGTAGTGGCGATCAAGGTGGGGCGTTCGGAGGGTGGTCGGGCGGCGGTTGCGTCTCATACTGGCGCCATGGCCGGGGTGGATGTGGCTTATGATGCCGCCTTTCGCCAGGCAGGTGTGATCCGCGCTCGCCACAGCGAGGAAATGTTCGATTGGGCACGAGCGCTGGCCTGGTGCCCCTTGCCAACCGGTCCAAGGATGGCAATCTTGACCAATGCTGGTGGGCCAGGTGCGATCGCCACTGATACCATTGAGGAGATTGGTCTGAAAATGGCTGTGTTGGCAGAATCGACCCAGGACCAGTTGCGAGAGATACTTCCACCTGCTTCCAGCACACGTAATCCTATCGACATGTTGGCTAGCGCCGGTCCAAGGGAGTATGCCGATGGGCTGAGGATTGCCCTGGCAGACGATGGTGTGGATGGTGTGATTGTGATCTTGCCACCGCCGCCGATGACCACCGCGGCCGAAGTGGTTGGCGCCATCATCCCGGTTATTCGCTCGACTTCAAAACCGGTTGTGGTTGCGTTGATGGGAGAGGAATTGATTGCACATGCAGCACGGCTTCTCAGGCAATCGCATATACCCGACTACCGTTTTCCTGAGCGGGCGGTCTCTGCTATGCGGGTGTTGGTAGAGCGAGCTCAGCAGTTGGCAGAGCCAACCGAGACGCTACCCCGCCTGACTCGTATCCGAATTAAAGTAGCCCAGCAGGCGCTGATCGGAGCTGAGTTGGGTGAGACCGGCTTTGTGGATGGGGTACTTGCTGCCAAGGTAGTGGAGAGCTACGGTATCCAAACACCATCCGCAATCCTTGCCCACACATCGGAGGAGGCGGTAGAAGCCGCCGATCAAATAGGTTTCCCGGTTGCGCTCAAAATCGTCTCGGCTGACCTGCCTCATAAGTCTGAGGTTGGCGGTGTATTGCTCGGTTTGGAGACATCGCAGGAAGTGGCGGAAGGATTTAGCCAGGTGAGCGATATCTCTGATGTAGCCTCATCGCCGGCGAGCATTTTGGGGGTGATGGTACAGAAGATGGTACCCTCCGGCCAAGATGTGATCGTCGGCATGGTCCGGGATGCGCAGTTCGGTCCCCTGGTGATGTTTGGTTCGGGTGGGGTGGAAGTCGAAGCGCTAAAGGACGTTGCATTCGCGCTTACGCCGCTCACCCGGCATGAGGTCGATGGTATGCTGGAGAGAACCTGGGCTGGTCGCCGTTTGCAGGGCTATCGCAACTTACTACCAGCGGACCGTGCGGCGGTGGTGGATGTCTTGCTGCGCTTGGGGCAATTGGCGATTGACCTGCCACAGGTGGCGGAAATTGAGATCAATCCACTGCGCGCTCTTCCCGGTGATAATGGGGCGGTGGCGATGGATGTGCGGTTGCGGTTGGAGGGGTGAGAGTTAATCTTCGACACTGGTGATGGTACTCACTAACCTTCCCGGAAGCTTTAAGCTTCCGGGAAGCTGATTATCACGCCGTTTATTCGATATGACTGTCCGGTGGGGTCATCGACCCCACCGGAACGAGAGTTTGATAAGTGCGGATATTCTAGGGGTTTAAATCATGGCCTGGGCAATGGCGGCTGCCACGCGGGCGTTATTGCGCAACAGAGCCAGATTCGCCTGAAGGGTGGCGCCACCCGTCAGGTCGGCCAGACGACTCAGGAGAAAGGGGGTAAGGTTCTTGCCGGTGATCCCTGAAGCTTGAGCCTCGGCTTCAGCTTGGGTCATCGCGTTTTCAACTATTTCGTTCGATACGGAGATATTCTCAGGGCATGGGATGCATATCAAAGCTCCGCTCCCTAAACCCATACCCCAATGAGAACGTAGGATAGCAGCAACCTCGGCTGCCATATCTGCACGTGTGCTGACCGGTAATCCACTTCCCCGACTGAAGAAGGCGGGGAACTCATCAGTCTTCCATCCGATGACCGGCACCCCAGCAGTTTCCAACCATTCCAGTGTGCGTGGTAGATCGAGGATAGATTTGGCCCCGGAGCAGACCACTGCCACCGGCGTGCGGGCCAGTTCGATCAGGTCGGCTGAGACGTCACCTGTTTCGCCGCGATGAACCCCACCGATACCGCCGGTGGCAAAAACCTGTACCCCAGCGGCGTGAGACACATACATGGTCGCCGCAACGGTGGTGCCCCCGGTCTGGCTTTTGGCGCTGGCAACTCCCAGGTCGCGCCGGCTTACTTTACAAACCTCCGTCTCCAGTGCCAGGCGTTCAAGCTCTTCCCGAGATAATCCAAAGCGGACTTGACCGTCGAGAAGGGCGACCATGGCAGGACGAGCGCCGGCCGAGACGACCTCCATCTCCATGCTACGGGCGAGTTCAATATTGGCCGGTCGGGGTAAGCCGTGGGTGATGACCGCCGACTCAAGCGCCACGACCGGCTCACCAGCCACCAAAGCGGCGGTGACATCCGGGTGGACGTGGAGCCAGGAAGGAAGGCCCGGCGACATTGATTTTGACACTTCAAGCCTCGTCGTTTCCAATTTCTTTCGATCGAATCAGGAAACGGATGTGATCAACAACCATGTTAATGACGGGAGGAGGATTCAGTTCTGGCTCGGTCTCTAGTAGATGAAGCATCTGGTTGAGTTGTTGATGGAAGACACTGAGCATCTCGAAGCATCGGTAACTTTTAGGTAGCTCCCCATGCTTCCAGGTCCTGATCAATTCCTGGATCCCCTGTGCAGTTCGCTCACCCAGGCAGCGATCATGCTCGCGAGCCTGATAATCTACTGAGTTGTAGAGGTTAGCTCGTTGTAGGTCCCTCCAAGTGGCCATCAGCGTCTTGGCTGGACCGGTATCGCTCGGAGTAGAGGGGAATTGATCGTCACGCACTTCCCAGGTGCCCACGCCAACCCACGCCAACTCCAGGCCGTTGTCCTGCAGGTCCTGTTTCAGTTGTTCGGTGTGGAAGTGTTCGCTAAGCTGACGACGAGGGATCTGGATAAGTGACCCTTGATCCTCTTTCTGATCGGTTTTTCCAGGTGAAGGTTCCCCTTCTTCCAGCATTCTTGAAGGTTGCAGCGCGAGAAATTCTTCAATTGTGTGCCGGGCGACAAACTTCTGAATTTCCCGGCTTACAATTTCGGGGAGCATTTCTTCCCATTTACGTTGCCCCTCTATCATTACCGCTTGTCTATATACTAAGCGTCGGATGCCATCTTCTGTGTAGGGGTAGGGATTCTGCAGACTACGCTGTTGCTCACCGCTGTAGACTCTGAAGAGTATTTGTGCGTCGCGCGCATAGACCTCAATGCCATCCCTGGTCACAGCTCGCACTTCATCGACTTTACCAAGCTGGTCTCGAAGGTCGACGACGCCCCGCAAGCGTTCGAATCCTTCAATGAATGGTTTCCTCGATCCTTGGTTTCCTGTAAGTGGGCCATAGACTCTTGGAAGACCATCTTCGGTTTCGAAAACAGCTGCAAATCCGAGGTGCACATTAATGTAACCGGGGCCACCGATTCTCAGCAGGGGATTGTTGGTATGTTCGGCTTCCAGATCGCTGATATCACCTCTATTGATCATGAGTGTCGGGTAACCCAATCCGAAGAGTGTGCCGACGAGATAATTGGCCGCGACCCAGAAGGAGTCGAGTTCAAAAAGGTCAGTGAGGTAAAGCGATCCGACGAACAGACCGCCGAGGATTGCCGCTCCAACGGGGAGTAGGTGGACGAGCACTCGTGGATGAAAGAAAGGAACGAATGTGTTGAGTAAGATATATGCCACCGCTGGCAATCGTACCTGCCATTCGAGGGGTAGCTCGCCAGGAAAATCCGCCAGCAAGACGATGATGAACCAGTAAAGAATGAATGAAACACCTACAATAGACAGGCGAATGACCGCGCTGGTCTTATTCCTAGCGAGGAGCAAATCCACAAATGGTTTGAAGACAGACTGTACTGCACTGGTTGGACGGACGTGTGCTGGTTGACTCATCGTCCCCCTCCAGCATTAGTTTCCAAGCAATTTGCATTCAGCGATGAAAGTTCATCCAATATTTCATTTAGCTGGATCACCAGGTTGGTGCTGTCGATTACCAAGCCTCGTTGACTGCAAAGGCGGATGGCACTATGGATAACATACCTGAGCGAGTCCCGCATCTGGGGCGTCTTGCCTTCTCCCAATTGCTGGCGCAACTCGGTGGTCAGATCACGGATGAGGGTGGCGCAAGCTTCCGCTTCCCCTCGATGGCGAACATCCTTTAACTCTTCCTTTGCCCTGGCGAGTGCTGCTTGTACGTCGCCAGCCCAGGTCTCGCGCCAGCGCAGCATCCGTTCTTTGCGTACATCATCGGGCAGATAAAGATCGGTAATCCCCCCCACGCTCAGCACGCGTATGCCGCGTGAGAGAAGAACGGAGTACTCACGACTGACATCTACTTGACGTTTGCCGTTACTAGTCCGGGTCTCTACTGTGTGGCAGGTCAAGCGAGCCTGAATGAGGTCTTTGATAACCTGTAATGGGGGGGTATCGGTCTTCTCCTGATTGACCAACTCCTGGAGGGTTTTATCTTTGATCATCTCGCGCCATAGATCAATGGCCAGGCGCAGGGGAAGCTTGATCCAAGGTAGATCTTCGAATTCACTGTAAGCATGGCCGTAGACAGCTCTTTCCGCGGCTGTCTTATTGAAGTCGTAAGGTGGTTGACCGGCTTCACGACCTTCCCGCGGCTCATCACTGTGTCCTGGGTCAAGCATGAAGGTGATGTTTAAATCGGTTGAGACGGGAATTCCGTCGCGAGTGATAGCAAACGAATTGACCCCTTCTAGTTTGACCGGCTCGCCAGCTGGAGGGATGAAGCCTTTGGTCGTGCGGACCTGACGGCGGAGGTCGAGTGATTCGGCTCGCCACTCCCCCCGGTTGCTGAATGCCACACCAGGTCCGACGGGTCGGGTGAAGTGGGTAGTAGTGCGTAAAACAGCGGTACTGGCATAATCTATCAGGAAAACACCCGGCGCCCTGCGCATCTGCTCTCCGTATGCTTCTTTGGCTTCCCCATTACGGATGAAAGTCACTGGGCCACGCTCGCCGACTAGAAAACCGAGCAGGCGACGAAACGCGGCCAGACGCTCCCTCGGTTTACGAACTGGAAGCACGAATTGAGCGATGAAACCGGTAATAATCAGCAAGGTGATCAAACCTAGACTTAGGTGGGTGAAGATTGTCCGAGTAACTGATACGCTTTCGCCGAGCAGAACATAAATGTTGATCGGTATCCAAGCTCCCAATATCGCCAGGCGAATGAACGCTGCCAGTATTCTTTGGGTTTCACGGATCCAAAACAGGAGATTGGCGATGAAAATAAAAAGGGCGATGGCTGAGAACAAACCCAGGATCAGGATAATATCAGTGGGAAGCCCAGGGGTAGCAAAATCGATTGCGGCGTTGACAGCCCAATAATACAATCCGGCAGTGATCCCAAAGCCGAGGAGGAAAATAAAACCAGGACGGCGGTGAAGAGGTACAACGTCCATAGTTCCGAGATTGTATCCCAAACATACGGTCCCGCCAAACGGGTTTTGTGTTTGAGTTGAATGTCTCAACTGGAAAGTGAAGGGGGTTTATTCACCGAGCAATAACTTGCCTTGGCGAGCTATACGATATACCCTTGGGATATAAATCGCGAAAGACCGCGGATAGTGTAGGGGTGAAGAGATGGTTACACGTCAATCAGAACTACTTCGGGTGATGAGTAAATTAGCTGAGGAACTGCCTGATCCTCACTGGGTGGCACTAGTAGACAGTGATGGTCTGGTTATGGCGTGTGTTCCTGATGAACCTTCTGTGGATCCGGAGGGTATTTCGGCGATGACCGCGGCCCTGGTAATGACCGGCGAACGCGTCTTGGAAGAGATCGAGGGTGGCCAATTCCACTACGCCAGTATATCTGGTTCGCGGCGACAGCTCCTGATGGTCCTCCTGAATCAGGATCGTTTCCTCTCAATCGGATTGGGGCCCAAAGTTCCACCACGGGCTACCTTCAGTCTGCTCAGCCGCAGGGTTCCTGAATTAATCCACGCGCTTCAGATGCGTTTTACAACTGTGTAATGCTATAGACGGATCTATGTTCAGGGTGTGGTTTTCTACTCGTATCTCTTCGAGTAAGGGGGATATCAAGGGTATTCCCAACCTTTCAGTAGTTGATCGCTTGCATATTGATTTCCTCATGTTCTTGACTTGCCGCTATTCCGGTTTTGCTATTGATTAGACGTAAGTTGATTCCTGGTTGTACCTAGTGATCGAGCGGGAGTGGTTATGGAACATCAATCGTATATCTATGGGGAGAATCATTGGCTTCTAGAGCCGGATCTTAAAGCCATTCTGAATCGGTATTGGCCAGGCGTGGTTGATCACCAGAAAGCCCTCACCGAGTTTGGAGCGTTCGTGGGAAGTCGGGCATATGAGGTGGCGGACCACGTCGATCATCATGCAGCTCCCGTTCTAGTAATGCATGACCTGGAAGGACGGCGGATCGACCGGGCACGGCTAAGTCCAGCGCACTCTGAATTGCTGAAGGAGCTAGCGCCCATCAACCGGCCGCCCTATGAGGGTGGCTCTTGGCACCACCATTTCGCGTTGGGCTACCTTTTAGCTGACCCCGGATTGTACTGCACGCTGATCGTCACCAACCAGACGGCGTACGCTATCCACAAATACGCTCCGGAGCGGAAGGACTGGCTCGGTAGATTGCTCGAAGGTGAAATGTGGGGCGCCACCTGGATGACGGAAACTCAAGGGGGAAGCGATTTGGGCGCTAACACTACCATCGCCAAACAGGAGGCGGGTGTTTGGCGGCTGTATGGTGAGGATAAATACTTCGCCAGCAATGCCGGTCTGGCTGATTTGGCGTTGGTCACGGCACGTCCGGAGGGTGCACAACCGGGTCCGAAAGGATTGGCCCTCTTCCTTGTTCCTCGCTTGGCGCAGGATGAGAGGCTTAATTTCACCGTCCGGCGCTTCAAGGCTAAGAGCGCTACCCGGGCGGTACCGACGGGCGAAGTTGAATTGAATAAGAGCGAGGCTTACCTGGTGGGGGAGGCAGATCTGGGGATCTACTACACCTTGGAAACCCTCACTGTCTCACGCTTGGCCAACGCCATTGGCGCAATGGGTTTGGCCCGAAAAGCCCATCTGGAAGCTCTTTTCCGCGTCCAGGCTCGCCAAGCGTTCGGCAAACCTTTAGTAGAGCATCCACTGGTACGGCGAGATCTAACTGACATGGCGGTGCGCACAGCCGGTGGGGCAAGCCTGGTTTTTCACGCGATTGAGTTGTTTGATCGAGCTTGGCATGACGTCCCGCCATACTCGTCTCGATATCACTACGCCCGTTTTCTCTCGCACCTGGCCAAGAACCGGACCGCAAACCACGCGGCTGAGGTCACTCTGCTTGCCATGGAACTTTTCGGAGGATTGGGCTTCCTGGATGAGTACGCTGTAGCCCGTCTCCACCGAGAAGCGCTCATCACCCCAATATGGGAGGGGACCAGCAACATTCAAGCTTTGGACATGCTGGAGGCGATGCATAAGAAGGGAGCTCATGAGCCTTTTTTGGATGAATTCATCCCTCTTCTAGAGAGTGCCGGCACATCCGAAGCTCACCAGGCGCGTAAGGCTATTGAGATGACATTCGGTCATCTTGGCAGCCTTAATCCCGAGCAGGTTCAGTGGTACAGAAAGGATGCCCTTACCCGAATGGCTGATGCTGCTCAAGTGGCGTTGCTGTATGCTTTAGCTGAAAGTGCGGGGGAGCGTTACGCGAAATTAGCCGCGCTCTACGCTTACAGATTTCTTCTTCATGAACCCTACCCAGATTGGGCTTATGGAGACCGGGAGGTCTGGTTT
>Ga0114930_10000721_pt1 | contig 34204 bp, 35 predicted proteins | sample AnhtaG_FD_87300 | JGI IMG/M metagenome (GOLD analysis project Ga0114930, IMG submission 87300) | Deep subsurface microbial communities from Anholt, Denmark to uncover new lineages of life (NeLLi) - Anholt_01485 metaG | ecosystem: Environmental > Aquatic > Marine > Oceanic > Sediment | place... | reverse complement strand
GCCTCGTCGACCGAGGCGTAGACCTCCATGCGCCGCAGGTCCTCGGCGATGGTGAAGATGGTCGGCGCCTGCAGGCTCGCGGCCACGGTCTGGCCCACGTCGACCGCGCGCTGCACCACCACGCCGTCGATCGGCGCGCGGATCTCGCTGCGCTCGAGGTCGACCTTGACCTGCTGCAACGCCGCCTCGCGCTGCGCGACGTTGGCGACCGCGTTGTCGATCTGCGCCTCGGCCACGCGCGCGAGCGCCTGGGAGGCCTGGAGCTGCGCCTCGGCCGAGCCGAGCTGCGCCTGGGCGGCCGACAGGTTGGCCTTGGCGGTGTCGCGCGCGGCGCGGGTCTTGTCGGCGTCGGCCTGGGTCACGGCGCCCTTGGGCAGCAGCTCCTGCTTGCGCTTGTCGTCGCGTTCGGCGTCCTTCAGCGCCACGTCGGCGCGCACGATCTGCGCGCGCATGTTGGCGACCGCGGCGCGCGAATTCTCCACGTCGGCCTTGGCGCGCTCGGCCGCGGCCTTCTGCTGCATGACTTGCGCCTTGGCGGCCTCGAGGTCGGCCTGCGCCTGGCCCAGCCGCGCCTTGATCTGGTCCTGGTCCAGCCGCGCGATGATCTGGCCGGCCTTCACCTCGGTGTTGAAGTCGGCCATCAGCTCCTTGATCTGGCCCGAGAGCTGCGAGCCGACCAGGACCGTGGTGACGGCGTTGAGCGTGCCGGTGGTGCTGACCGCGGCGACCAGCGCGCCTTGCTCCACCTTGGCGGTGCGGTACTGGGCGCCGGCGTCCGAGCCGGTGTCGAGCCAATAGGCGGCGGTGCCGGCTACGGCCAGCACGGCGACCACGGCGGGGACCAGGACGACACGGCGCATATTCAGGCGTTCCCGAGGCGTGCGACACGGCGGGTTGCGTCAATATACACGCGCTTGGCCCGGGGTTCCTGCGCGCTGCGGGGGCGGTATCCCGCGGCCCGGCCGGCGGCCCCCGGGGCCGGCTCCCGGGCCGGCTCCCGGGCCGGCTCCCTGGCCTCACGCGATCGGGAACCCCGGCCGGATTGACCTTCCAGGGGCTGGAAGCCGTGCTATCGCGCCCGATGATCCTCAGGGGTGCGATGCGCGCGGTTCTTGCGTTGCTGGTGGCGTTGGCGTTGATCGCGGTGCCGATGGGAACCCCCATGGCGTCGATGGCGTCGGCCGATATGGCGGCAGGCATGTGCGACTGCGGAGGTACCGGCCCGACCGGCCATGCGCCCTCTGCGTGCCAATCCGCCTGTGCCGGCACGGTATCGGTGATCCTGACCGGCGCGGTCGTGCCGCTGAGCATGGACAACCCCGCCTTTCCGCTGCGTCCTGGACGGCAGGTCACGGGACAGGGCAGCCCGCCGGAAACGCGTCCTCCGAACACCCACGGCTCGATCTAGCGCCAAGCCGCTCGCCGCGGCCGATGGGTTTCCGGCGTTCGCCCGTGGAACGGTGCGAAGCGTCGGACAAGCAGCCATTGGAGGACGGAAATGCGTATCGATTTCGGACGGTCGCTGGCCGCCGCGTTGGCGTTGGTCGCAACCGCGCCCGACGCCCGCGCCGCCGGCGACGCGGAAGCCGGCGCCCGGGTGTTCGCGAACTGCGCCGCCTGCCACTCGCTCGTGCCGGGCCGCCAAATGACCGGTCCGAGCCTCGCCGAGCTTTGGGGCCGCAAGGCCGGCGGCTTGGCCGATTTTCCACGCTACTCGCCGGCGCTGAAATCGTCGGGATTGGTTTGGGGCGACACCACGCTGGACGAATGGCTGGCCGATCCGCGCAAGACGGTGCCCGGCAATCGAATGACGTTCGCCGGCATCAAGGAATCGAAGGCGCGCGCCGATCTCATCGCGTTTCTGGCCGGGGCCACGGCGAAGGGCGCAAGACCGCAGACGGCGCAGGGCGGCGGGATGGGCGGCATGATGGGCGGCGGCGGACCCGCGAACCTCAAGACCGCGACCGCGGAAACCCATGTCGTCGCAATCAGGCACTGCCGCGACACCTACCACGTCACCACGGCCGACGGCGAAACGCTGGACTTCTGGGAATTCAACTTGCGCTTCAAGACCGATTCCAGCGCTCTCGGCCCCCCGCCGGGCAAGCCGGTGCTGGCCGGCGCCGGCATGATGGGCGACCGCGCCTCCGTCATATTCACGGCGCCCGCCGAGATCAGCGCGTTCATCAAGCCTGGTTGCTGAGAGAGCCGACGGAGACGACGGACAATGTGGCTCGTTTCCCGCCGCAAACCCGGGCCGTTCGAAATATTCGACCTAGGCAAAGGGACGAATCGCGATGCCGGCGAGTGATCTCCGCCGGCGTGCGCGCGCGGTCGCCGTCACCGCGGCAGCGGTGACGGTGGGCGTGGCGGCCCTGGCGTACACGCTGCTATGGCCGTCGGCGAGCCCGAGCCGGTTGGCGATCGATCCCGAGAACGCGACGCAGGCGGCGCTGGGCGCGCAAGTCTACGGGACGCATTGCGCGAGCTGCCACGGCGACCGGCTGCAGGGCCAGCCGAACTGGCAGTCGCGCAGGCCCGACGGGAAGCTGCCGGCGCCCCCGCACGACGCCACCGGACATACCTGGCATCACGCTGACCGGCTGCTGTTCGAGATCACCAAGTACGGCTTGGAGCCGTATGCGCCGGCCGGCTACCAGAGCGACATGCCCGCATTCAAGGGCGTGCTGACCGACCGGCAGATCGCCGCGGTCCTGGCATACATCAAGAAGTCCTGGCCGCAGGAAATCCGCGAGCGTCAGGCGCGAATGAGCGAGAGGGCGGAGCGATGATCGGCGGGCCCCGGCGTCGCGCGGCGGACATGTCGGCCCTGTTGGCCGCGGCCGCTTTTCTGACGGCGGTGAACCCGGCGGCGGCCCATTCGCTGCGCGAGCTGGAAAGGCAGCTTGTGGACAGGGAGGCGTATCTTGAGGTGGTCAACCGACCGACGCCTGCGTTCCGCCTGATGGATCCGGCGGGCAAGGCCGTGAGCCTCGCCGACTTTCGTGGCAAGGTGGTCGTGCTGTGGTTCATCTATGCCGCCTGCACCGATTTCTGCCCCTTGCACACGGAAGCCGTCGCGGACATCCAAGCCAAGGTCAATCGCACGCCAATGCGCGACCTGGTGCGTTTCGTCGCCATCACAACGGATCCGGAACGCGACATGCCCGAGGTGCTGCGCGCCTACGGAGCGGCTCACGGCCTGGACGCCGCGAATTTCGCGATTCTGACGAGCGGAGCGGACAAGGCCGGCGACACTCGGGCCCTCGCCGCGGCATTTGGCCTGAAGTTCACGCCCGCCGGCGGCGGCCGACAGATGCACGGCGTGGTTACGCACCTGATCGACAAGAGCGGCAATGTGCGCGGACGGGTGCACGGTCTGAAGTTCGACCCGGTCAACGTCGTGCTTTATCTGAATGCGCTGACCAACGACCGGCACTGATCCGGCAGGCGACCGTCGAGGCGGGCATGGCCGGCGACATCCGAACGACGAACGCCGGGCCGCGCGCCCAAGCTTCCAGCGACTAGAAGCCTTGTCTCGGTCGTCCGGATGCCGCAAAATTGATTTTCCGGTTTGCGGAAGCTGCTGTAGCAGGACGGGCGACGTGGCGGACAAGGACGCGATGCGCAAGGTTCTTTCACTATTCGTGGCGTTGGCCGTAATCGCGGCCCCGATCGGAGGCTCCATCGCCTCCGTGTACGGGGTGGCGTATGCCGCCGACCAAGTACCCTGCGAAGAGATGCCGTGCACGCCGGGTTCGTTGGACAAGAATTGCGTCGGAATCGCGAGCTGCGCGATAAAATGCTTCGCCAACGTGGCGGTCGCGCAGCCGGAGACCGCGTCCACAAGGCCGTCCTGCGCCATGCAGCCGCTGGCGCATTTCCAGAAAATCGCCTCGCTGGATCGTCCGCCGCCGCTTCCGCCGCCGCAGCGCTGACCGCCCGCGGCGGGGCCCGTCCGAGGATGGGCCGCCCGCCGCCCTTCTCGTCCGCGACCGGCGTAGGCCGCCGGCGGCGGGACGCACTTCACCGAAATTTGACCGGTCGCCTCCGGCGCGAGGCGAAGCGAAAGCCCCCAAGGGGGCGGGCGGATTGCATGCGGACCATTTTTTTCGTTCTCGCGATCGCGATCGCCGGCGCCGCCGGCGGCGTCCTGGGCTACCGCGCGGGCACCGGCGCTTGGCCGGGCCCCGGCGCGCTGGGGCGGGATTCGCCGGTTCACGCGGCCGCGGCGTCGGAAACGCCGGCTCCAGGCGCGACCCCCGGCGGCGGCCAGGCGCGCAAGGTCCGCTACTACCGCAATCCGATGGGCCTGCCCGACACCTCGCCCACGCCGAAGAAGGATTGGATGGGGATGGACTACATCGCCGTCTACGAGGGCGAGGAGGCGGACGACTCCAGCGTCAAGGTCGGCATCGAGCGCGTGCAGCGCGTGGGCGTGCGCACCGCCCCGGCGGAGCGGCGCGTGCTGACGCAGCCGGTACGCGCGGCCGGTGCGGTGCAGCTCGACGAGCGGCGCATCAAGTCGGTGACGCTTCGCTTCGAGGGCTACATCGAGAAGCTGTTCGCGAATGCGACCGAGCAGTCCGTGCGCGAGGGCGAGCCGCTGTTCCGCGTCTACAGCCAGCCGCTGCAACTGGCGCAGGTCGACCTCGCCTTCGCGCTGCGCGAGAACAAGGCGCGCGGCACGCCGCCCGACGCCGACCGCGTGGTGGAGGCGGCGATGGTGCGCATGCGCAACCTGGGCGTGCCGGAAAGCCGCATCCGCGCGGTGCGCGAAACCGGCGCCAACCCGCGCACGCTCGACTGGCCCGCGCCGATGTCCGGCGTGATCGTGGAAAAGAAGGTGATCGAGGGCCAGCGCGCGCAGGCCGGCGACGAGCTCTTCCGCATCGCCGACCTCGGCACGGTGTGGATCATCGCCGAGGTGCCGGAGCAGGACCTGGGCCGGGTGCGCGTGGGCGACCGCGCCACGGCGCGGCTGCGCGCGCTTCCCGGCGAAACGCGCGAGGGCCGCGTGACCTTCGTCTACACGCGGCTCAAGAACGAGACCCGCACCGGGCGCGTGCGCATCGAGCTGCCGAACCCAGACCTCGGCCTCAAGGTCGACATGTACGCCGACGTGACGATCGAAACCGGCGCGGGCGAGGCCATGGCGGTGGCGGTGCCCGACGCGGCGGTGATCGACGCGGGCGCCAGGCAGGTGGCGTTCGTGGCCAAGGGCGAGGGAAGGTTCGAGCCCAGGGCCGTGAAGCTCGGCCGCCGCGGCGACGGGTACGTCGAGATTCTCGAAGGCCTCAGGGAAGGCGAGGAGATCGTGGTCGCGGCGGCGTTCCTGATCGACGCGGAGAGCAACCTCAAGGCGGCGCTGCAAGGCTTCGTCCAGCCGGAGCCGCCGAAGTGATCGCCGCGCTCATCCGCTGGTCGGCGCGCAACGTGTTCCTGATGGCGATCGCCGCCGTGTTCGCGGCGGCGGCGGGCGCCTACGCGGTCTATCGCGTGCCGCTGGACGCGATCCCCGACCTGTCCGACACGCAGGTGATCGTCTACACCGAGTTTCCCGGCCAGGCGCCGCAGGTGGTCGAGGACCAGGTCACCTATCCGCTGACTACCACGCTTATCAACGTGCCCAAGTCGCGCGTGCTGCGCGGATTCTCGTTCTTCGGAGTCTCTTTCGTCTACGTGATCTTCCAGGACGGCACCGACCTCTATTGGGCGCGCTCGCGCGTGCTGGAGTATCTCAATGCCGGGGCCAAGCGCCTGCCCGCGGGGGTGACGCCGGCGATCGGCCCCGACGCCACGGGCGTGGGCTGGGTGTACCAGTACGTGGTGCGCGGCGCGCAGAAAAGCCTGGCCGAGCTGCGCTCGTTGCAGGACTGGCAGCTGCGCTACGGCCTGGCCAAGGCCGACGGCGTGGCCGAGATCGCCAGCGTCGGCGGCTTCGTGCGCCAATACAGCGTGGTGATCGACCCGCGCCGGCTCCAGGCGCTCGACATTCCGCTGGCGAAAATCCGCGACGCGCTGCGGTCCAGCAACCTGGACGTGGGCGGGCGGACGGTCGAGCTGGCGGAGACCGAGTTCGCGGTGCGCGGCCGCGGCTACGTCCGTGGAATCGCCGACCTGGAGCAGATCGTGGTGAAAAGCGACCGCGGCGCGCCGGTGCTGCTGCGCGACGTGGCGCGCGTCGAGCTCACCCCCGACGAGCGCCGCGGCATCACCGAGATGAACGGCGAGGGCGAGGTGGTCTCGGGCATCGCCTTGCAGCGCTTCGGCGAGAACGCGCTCAACGTGATCGACAGCGTGAAGCAGCGCCTGGCCGAGATCGCTCCCAGCCTGCCCGCGGGGGTGACGGTCGATACCGTCTACGACCGCTCCGAGCTGATCCTGCGCGCGATCGAGACGCTCAAGGTCACGCTGCTCGAGGAAAGCGCCATCGTGGCCCTGGTCTGCGTCGTGTTCCTGCTTCACGTCCGCAGCGCGCTGGTGGCGATCGTCACGCTGCCGCTCGGCGTGCTGATCGCCTACGCGCTGATGCACGCGCTCGGCATCAGCTCGAACATCATGAGCCTGGGCGGCATCGCCATCGCCATCGGCGCGATGGTCGACGCGGCGATCGTGATGATCGAGAACGTGCACAAGCGCCTGGAGCGCGCCGGGCCGCAGGACGACCGGTTCGCCGTGATGACCCGGGCGATGGCCGAGGTGGGCCCGGCGCTGTTCTTCAGCCTTCTGGTCATCACGGTGTCGTTCCTGCCGATCTTCGCGCTCGAGGCGCAGGAGGGCCGGCTGTTCAAGCCGCTCGCCTACACCAAGACCTTCGCCATGGCGGCCGCCGCGCTGCTGTCGGTCACGCTGGTGCCGGCGCTGATGATGGTGTTCGTGCGCGGGCGCATCGTGCCGGAGCGGAAGAACCCGCTGAACCGCCTCCTGATCTGGCTGTACCGGCCGGTGATCCAAGGGGTGCTGCGGTTCCGGCTGCTGGCCGTCGCGGCGGCGCTGGTCGTGCTCGCCTCGGGCGCCTGGCCGCTGGCGCGCATCGGCGCCGAGTTCATGCCGAACCTCAACGAAGGCACGCTGTTCTACATGCCGACCACGCTCCCGGGCCTGAGCGTCACCAAGGCGGCGGAGCTGGTGCAGACCCAGAACAAGATCATCAAGTCGTTCCCGGAGGTGGCGTCGGTGTGGGGCAAGGCCGGCCGCGCCTCCACCGCCACCGACCCGGCGCCGACCGAGATGTTCGAGACGGTCGTGAACCTGAAGCCCGAGCGCGAATGGCGGCGCGGCGTCACGGTCGACAAGCTGATCGCCGAGATGGACCGCGCGCTGCAGTTCCCCGGCGTGTCCAACGCCTGGACCATGCCGATCAAGGCGCGCATCGACATGCTGTCGACCGGCATCCGCACGCCGATCGGCGTCAAGATCTTCGGTCCCGATCTGGCGGAGCTGGAGCGCCTGGCGCGCCAGGTCGAGGCGGCGATCCGGACCGTGCCGGGCACCACCAGCGCCTTCGCCGAACGCGTGATCGGCGGCTACTACCTCAACATCGACCCGGACCGCCCGCAGCTCGCGCGCCACGGCCTGATGGTGGGCGACGTGCAGAACACCGTCGCCATGGCGCTGGGCGCGGAGCCGGTCACCACGACGGTGGAGGGGCGCGAACGCTACACCGTCAGCATGCGCTACCCGCGCGACCTGCGCAGCGACCCGCGCGCCATCGGGGCCGAGGTGCTGGTGCCGCTGCCCGCGGGCGGCGCGGTGCCGCTGGGCCAGGTCGCCAAGGTGGCGCTGGCGCAGGGGCCGTCCACCATCCGCACCGAGAACGCGCAGCCCGTGGTCTACGTCTATGTGGACCAGCGCGGGCGCGACCTCGCGGGCTACGTCGCCGGCGCGCAAGCCGCGGTCGCGTCGCTGGTCAGGTTCCCGCCCGGCTACTACGCGGCGTGGAGCGGCCAGTTCGAGTACCTGGAGCGCGCCAAGGCGCGGCTCGCCGTCGTGGTGCCGCTGACGCTGCTGATCATCTTCCTGCTGCTGTACCTCAACTTCCGGCGCGTCGCGGAGACTTTGATCGTGATGCTGTCGCTGCCGTTCGCGCTGGTGGGCGGGTTCTGGCTGATGTGGTGGATGGGCTTCAACCTGTCGGTCGCGGTGGCCGTGGGGTTCATCGCGCTGGCGGGCGTGGCGGCGGAGACCGGCGTGGTGATGCTGATCTACCTCGACAACGCGTGGCGGGAGCGGCTCAAGGCCTGCGCCGCCGAGGACCGCGAGCCCGGCGCCCAGGACATCCGCGCCGCGATCATGGAGGGCGCGGTCGAGCGCGTGCGGCCGAAGATGATGACCGTGGCCGCGATCACCGCGGGGCTGCTGCCGATCCTCTGGAGCTCCGGCACCGGCTCGGAGGTGATGCAGCGCATCGCCGTGCCGATGATCGGCGGCATGGCGTCGTCCACGGTGCTGACGCTGGCGGTGATTCCCGCGATCTACGCGCTGGTGACCGGCGCGCGGATCAGGCTCGGAAGGGCGCGGCGTGCCGGCGGATGAACGCCGGCGCATGAAGCGCGCGGACCGTCGGCGAAGGCCGTATTCCGGCGGCGGGTGGTGGAGCTGAGGGGAATCGAACCCCTGACCTCCTCATTGCGAACGAGGCGCTCTCCCAACTGAGCTACAGCCCCACGAAACCGCGCTTGGAAGCCGTCCGTAACCGCGCCCGAGAGGCGGCGGCCCGGCTTTGGCGGCGCGGATAATGGGTAGGGGGCGGGCGGGAGTCAAGGCGAGGAAAGCCCTGAATCTGCGGCCCGATTCGGACCGGCTCGCCTTGCGCGGAATCCGTCCCGCCGCTAGGGTAGACGGTCGCAAACCCCTTCCAGTCGCGGCGGAATTTCCCCATGGCCTCGCTGCTTTACCTGATCGATACCGTCATCTCGATCTACATCTGGCTTCTGATCGCCTCGGCGGTGTTGAGCTGGCTGGTGGCGTTCAACGTGGTCAACCCGCACAACCGCCTGATCGGCACCGTCGGCGAGTTCCTGTACCGCATCACTGAGCCGGCGCTGGCGCCGGTCAGGCGCTTCCTGCCCAACCTGGGCGGGCTCGACCTGTCGCCGGTGGTGGTGATCCTGCTGCTGATCTTCGTGCGCAACCTCCTGTTCGAATACTGGCCGCGCTGACCCCGGTGGCGCCGGTCCTGGCCGCGTTCCAAGGCCGCTCTTGACGCAAGACCCGTCGCCGCTGACGCCGTTTCCGGGCGGCGTGCGCGTTAGCGTCCGGCTGACGCCCAAGGCCCGGGGCGAGCGCCTGGGCGGCGTGGCCCGGGGCGCGGACGGCCGCCTGGCGCTGAAAGCGTGGGTGGCGGCGGCGCCCGAGGACGGCAAGGCCAATGCCGCGCTGTTGAGGATGTTGGCCAAGCGCTGCCGGCTGCCGCCCTCGGCGTTCAGCGTGGTCGCGGGCCACACCCAGCGCAACAAGCTGGTCGCGGTCGCGGGCGATCCGGCGGAGCTGATGCGCCGGCTGGGGGAACTGTTGAGGGAAGAGGAATGACCGCCCAGATCATCGACGGCAAGGCCGTGGCCAGGGAATCGAACGCGCGGGTCGCCGCGGCCGTGGCGGCGTTCAAGGCGGCGCGGGGCATGGCGCCCGGCCTCGCCGTGGTGCTGGTGGGCGACGATCCCGCCAGCAAGGTGTACGTCGCCAACAAGGAGCGCGACGCCAAGGCCGCGGGCTTCGCCAGCGCGCAGTACCGCCTGCCCGCGGCCGCCTCGCAGGACGAGGTGCTCGGGCTGGTGCGCCGGCTCAACGCCGACCCCGCGGTCAACGGCATCCTGGTGCAGCTTCCCCTGCCCAGGCAGGTCGACCCGCAGGCCGTGATCGCGGCGATCGACCCGGGCAAGGACGTGGACGGGTTCCACACCGTCAACACCGGCCTCTTGTGGGGCGCGGGCGGGGGCCTGGTGCCGTGCACGCCGCAGGGCTGCATGCTGCTCTTGAAGCGCGCGATGCCGGCGCCGCAGGGCGCGCACGCCGTGGTCGTGGGCCGCTCGCTGATCGTGGGCAAGCCGGTCGCGGCGCTGCTGCTCGGCGCGGACTGCACGGTGACGCTGGCGCATTCCAAGACGCGCGACCTGCCGGGCGTGTGCCGCGGCGCCGACATCCTGATCGCCGCGGTGGGCCGCGCGGAGATGGTGCGCGGCGCCTGGATCAAGCCCGGGGCGGTGGTGATCGACGTCGGCATCAACCGGCGCGCCGACGGCAAGCTGGTGGGCGACGTGGCGTTCGCCGAGGCGGCGGCGGTCGCCGGCGCCATCACGCCCGTTCCTGGCGGGGTGGGGCCGATGACCATCGCCTGCCTCCTGCGCAACACGCTGATCGCCGCGTGCCGGCAGGCCGGCCTGCCCGCGCCGGCGATTTAGGGTGCGCGCGTTCGCCCCTTCCCCGGCGCGCTTGCGGCGGCGATAATCGGGGCATGCTCCTGGGGACCATGACCGGCTTGGTGCTGGCCGTCGCCGCGTTCGTCGGCGGGCATTTCCTGTTCGCGGGCACGCCGCTGCGCAAGGCCGTCGCCGACATGGTGGGCGGCGAGGCGCGCTTCCGCCTGGTGTTCTCGCTCTACTCGGCGGTGACGCTGATCTGGACGGTGCTGGCCTATCGCAGCGCGCCGTTCCAGCCGCTATGGGCGGACCTGAAGCTCTTGCGCGCGATTCCGGTCCTGGTCCTGCCGTTCGCTTGCATCCTGTTGGTCGCGGGCCTCAGCACGCCCAATTCCACCGCCGTGGGCGGCGAGCGCGCGGCCGAGCTGCCCGATCCCGTCCCCGGCATCATGCGCGTGACCCGGCATCCCTTCCTGTGGGGCGTGGCGCTGTGGGCGCTGGGGCATCTCGCCGCCAACGGCGACCTCGCCGGCGCCCTGCTGTTCGGCGGCCTGGCAGTCCTGGCGCTGGGCGGCATGCCGTCGATCGACGCCAAGGCGCAGCGCCGCATGGGCGCGGCCTGGGGCCCGATCGCGATGGGAAGCTCGGCGCTGCCCTTCGCCGCGATCCTGAGCGGCCGCGCCAAGTTCGATTTCGCCGGCATCGGCTGGGCGCGCGTCGCGGGCGGCATCGCGCTCTACGTCGCGCTGCTGCTGGCGCATCCCTGGATCGCCGGCAAGCCGGCGTTTCCCTACTAGACGCGGCAGCCGTAGAAGGAGTGCGCCGAAGTGACCGCGGACCCGAACTGCGTTTTCTGCAAGATCGTCGCCGGGCAGATCCCGTGCTTCAAGCTGCACGAGGACGCCGACACGATCGCCTTCATGGACATCAACCCCGGCAACGACGGCCACGCGCTGGCGATCGCCAAGGCGCACCACGCCGATCTCTACGCCATGCCCCCGGCGCTGCTGGGCGCCGTCGCGGCCACGGCCCAGCGCGTCGCCAAGGCGGTCGAGAAGGCGCTCGCCCCCGACGGCATCAACCTGGTGCAGGCCAACGGCAAGGGGGCGGAGCAGTCCGTGTTCCACTTCCACCTGCACGTGCTGCCGCGGCGCGTCGGCGACGAGCTCAGGATGAACTGGGGCCACAAGCCCGGCGACATGGCGCGCGTCAAGGCCAACTTCGAGAAGATCAAGGCGGCGATGTAGCGGCCGGCGGATCACAGCCGGCGGTATTTGCGCATCACCTCCTGCAAGCGGTCGAGCGGCAGGGCATGGATCGTGCGGCCCTCGCGGCCGGTGGTGGTCTCGGCGGCGGTGAGCGCGTTCAGGATCGCCTCCTCGGTCGCCTCGGCCGCGGCCTGGAACAGCGGGGTCAGCCGGTCGGCCGCGAGCATCCGCAGGTCGAGCAGATCCTGGCCCTGCTTCACGCGGTTGGCGGTCGAGAACGCGAGGAAGATGTCGCCGCTGGAATTGGCGCCGATGCCGCCGACCCAGGCCAGGCCCACGGTGGCGCGCCGCGCCAGGCGCTGGCATTGGACCGGCAGCAGCGGCGCGTCGGTCGCCAGGATCACGATGATCGAGCCGTCGCCCGCGGGCGTCGTGCGCCCCGGCACCTCGCCGCGCCCGATCTCGCGGCCAACCGGCACGCCCGCCACGCGCAGAAGGTCGCGGTCGCCGTAGTTCGCCTGCACCAGCGCGCCCACGGTGTAGCGTGCGCCGCCGGTCTCGGCCGTGCGCGAGGCAGTGCCGATGCCGCCCTTGAACTCGTGGCAGATCATGCCGGCGCCGCCGCCGACGCAGCCCTCCTCGACCGGGCCCGCGGCGGCCGACTCGATCGCGGCGAAGACGTGCTGCTCCTTGACCGCGAATTTCTCGATCTCGTTGAGCCAGCCGTCGTAGGTCTCGGCGGCCACCGGCAGGTGCCAGGCCAGCGGCACGCCGATCCTGGCGCCGTAGGCGACGATCGCGTCGCGCGCCGCGCCGGTGCAGTAGGTGTTCGTGATGCACACCGGCGCGCACAGCAGGCCCTGCTCCTGGATCCACACCGTGCCGGTCATCTCGCCGTTGCCGTTGAAGGAATGGAACCCCGCGAACACCGCGTTGGTCCAGATGTCGGGGCCGGCGGGCCACACCGCCGTCACGCCCGTGCGCGCCACGAACGGCCGGTCGTGGACGATCGTCGAGTGGCCGACGCGCACGCCCGCCACGTCGGTGATCGCGTTCAAGGGGCCGGGCGGCAGCGCGCCGACGGCAATGCCGAGGTCGCGCAGGCGCGAACGCGCCGTCACGATTCCGTCGCCTCGGCCGCTGGCAGCTTGAACCAACCGGGCTTGCTGGGATGCAGCCGGGCGGCGCCCGCGCTCAGCGCCGCGCCCTCGGCCAGCGCCCTGTCGACCGCATCGAGCCGCAGCAATGCCAGGCCCAGGTCGCCCGACGCCGAGCGCATCTCGCCCGCCTCCGCGCCGCCCGCGCCGACCGCCGTTCCCGGCGCGGGGACGGGGCCCTCGATCCTGACCGGCAGGAGGCGCTTCTTGACCAGGCCGCGGTACTTGGTGCGCGCGGTCAGCTCCTGGCCGACATAGCAGCCCTTCTTCCAGTCCACGCCGTTCAGCTCGTCGAACCCGCTTTCCAGCAGCAGCGCCTTTTCCACCGGCAGGTCGCGGCTGCCGTCGGGCACGCCGAGGCTCAGGCGCAGCGCTTCGTAGTCGCCCGCGTTGCCCGGCGCGAACCCGGCGGCGGCGAGGGTGGGGGCGATCGCCTCGCGCGGCAGGATCGCCCGCGCGCCCAGCGCGACGAGACGCGGATCGGCGAACACCGACCCGCCCGCGATCTCCTTGGCCGCGCCGGGTTCGCCGGCAAGGCCGAGGGCGGCGGCGTGCGCGCCCGGCAGCGCGACCACGCCCATGCGCGCGGTCAGGTCTTCCAGCGTCACCTTGGAGCGCAGCTTGTAGACCTTGAGCCGCCGCAGCAGGTCGTCGCGCCGCGCCGCCTCGCAGTCGAGGCACAGCGCGCCGCCGATTTCGGCAATGAAGAAATCGTGCAGGTAGCGCCCCTGCGCGGTCAGCAGCGCGGCGTAAACCGCGCGCGCGGGCGAGACGCGCAATACGTCGTTCGACACCAGCCCTTGCAGGAACGCCCTGGCGTCGGGGCCGGATACCGCCACCACGCCGCGCTCGCCAAGTTCCACGTAGCTTCCGCCGCCCATCGCCGGTTCCAAGTCCCCCGCGCCCGTTTCGTTAATATATACCGAAAGACGGACGGCGAGCGGCCCCTGCTTGGCAAGGGCGACGGCCGGGCCGTATAACCCCCGCGATGCGCCTGCTGTTCATCACCGCGACGCGGGTCGGCGACGCCGTTCTGACCACGGGGCTACTGGAACATCTGCGGCGCGCCCATCCCGGCATCGCGGCGACGGTGGTGTGCGGGGCGCCCGCGGCCCCGCTGTTCCGCGCGCTGCCGGGACTGGAGCGGCTGATCGCGATCGAAAAACGGCCGCTCGGCTTGCATTACCTCTCGCTGTGGGCGCGCCTGGCGGGCACGCGCTGGGACGTGGTGGCCGATCTGCGCCGCACGCCGCTGCCCTATGCGCTGATGAGGGGCCGGCACTATCGCGCGCCCAAGCTGCCGGGGAAACATCGCGTGATCGAGGTGGCCGCCGCGATGGGCTTGACCGAGCCGCCCGCGCCGACGCTGTGGCTCGGCGACGCGGACCGCGCGGCGGCCGAGCGCCTGATCCGCCCCGGCGGTCCGGTGCTGGCGATCGCCCCGGCGGCGAACTGGCGCGGCAAGCAGTGGCGCGCCGAGCGGTTCGCTTCGCTCGCCGCGCGCCTGACCGCCGCGAACGGAATCCTGCCCAACGCGCGCGTGGCGGTGCTGGCGGCGCCGGCCGAGCGCGCGCAGGCCGTGCCGGTGCTGGAATCGATCCCGGCGGAGCGGCGCATCGACCTGGTAGGTGCGGCGGAGCTTCCGGTGCTGGCGGCGTGCCTGCAACGCTGCGCGCTGTTCGTGGGCAACGATTCCGGCCTGATGCACCTCGCCGCCGCCGCGGGAACGCCGACCCTCGGCCTGTTCGGGCCGAGCCCCGAGTACCGCTACGCGCCGTGGGGTCCGCACGCCGCGGTCGCGCGCACGCGCGCGAGCTACCGCGAGCTGGTCGATGCGCCCGGTTTCGATCATCGCGCCACGGATACGCTGATGGACGGCCTGGGCCTGGATACGGCCGCGGCGGCGGCGGAGGCGCTATGGCGGCGCATGCAGGGGAAGGCGGCATGAGCGCGGGCGGCGTCTCGGCCCTGGTGGTCGCGCACAACGAGGAGGCGCGGCTCGCCGACTGCCTGGAGCGGTTGAGATTCGCGGACGAGATCGTGGTGGTGCTGGACCGGTGCACGGACCGCAGCGAGGAGATCGCGCGCCGCTTCACCGGCCGCATCCTCGAGGGCGCGTGGGAGGTCGAGGGCGACCGGCGCAACGCGGGCATCGCGTTCTGCCGCGGTCCCTGGGTCCTGGAGGCGGACGCCGACGAGCGCGTGGGCGAGGCGCTGGCGCGCGAGATCGCGGAGACCGCGCGCAGCTCGGCCTTCGACGTCCACGAGATTCCCGTCGACAACTACGTCGGCGACCGGCTGGTGCGCTGGGGGTGGGGCGCGTCGTTCGGCCGCGCGGCCTATGCCGGGCTGTTCCGCAAGGGCGCCAAGACCTGGGGCCGCGAGCGCGTGCACCCCAAGCTCACCTTCGCCGGCCGCAAGGGGCCGCGGTTGAACAATCCGATCCAGCACTACGTGGACCGCGACATTGCCGACATGATCGGGCGACTCAACCGCTACACGTCCTTGCGCGCGATGGACCTGCGCGCGTCCGGCGATCCCGGCAGCATGGCGCACAACGTGCGGCGCATCTTCTCGCGTTTCTGGAAATGCTACGTCGCGCGCAAAGGCTACCGCGAGGGCGGCTACGGCTTCGTCATCGCCATGTGCGCCGCGCTCTATCCCATCCTGTCCTACCTGAAGGCGACGCTGGAGAAGGACCGGGCGTGATGGCGCGCATCGTGATGGCCGACGACGGCATCGAGTTCGACGGCGTGACGATGCGCGAGCGCGCGCTGGGCGGCGCCGAGTCGGCCTTCGTCAACCTGGCCGAGGCGCTGGCCGCGCGCGGGCACCAGGTCGCGGTGCGGAACAACTGCCCGCATCCCGGGCTGCACTGGGGCGTGGAGTGGGCGCCGCTCGCCGCCGGATTTCCGGCAAGCGCCGACCTCTACATCGCCAACCGCGGCGACCGGCTGATCCTCAAGATGGCGCGCCGCGCGCGGCGCACCGTATTCTGGCTGCACAACCCCGCGCGCTACCTGTTGAAGCTGCGCTACCTGTGGAAGCTCGCCTGGCAGCGCCCGGCCCTTGTGTTCGCCGGCCCCGCGCACCTCGCCACCTATCCGCACTGGGCGCCGGGGGGCGCGCGCGTCGCGATTCCGCTCGGCGTCGACGACCTGTTCCTCAAGGCCCGGCCGGCGCAGGCCGCGCCCAAGCCGCGCGCGATCTTCACCTCGAACCCGCTGCGCGGCCTGGCGTGGCTGCTCGAGCTGTGGGCCGCGCGCATCCATCCCGGCCTGCCCGGGGCGGAGCTGCACGTCTTCGCCGGCCCCGCGCCCTACGGCGGCTACGGCGCGGCCAAGGCGGCGGCCATGCAGGCGGTGCTGGAGCGCGCCCGGGCGCTGGCGGACAGCGGCGTGGTGCTGCGCGAGCCGGTGGCGCGCGCGGCGCTGGTGGAAGAGCTGCGCCGGTCGCGCGTGATGCTCTATCGCGGCGACCCGGGCGAAAGCTTCTGCCTGGCGGTCGCCGAGGCGCAGGCCCTGGGCGTGCCCGCGGTGGTGCAGCGCATCGGCGCCACGCCCGAGCGCGTGATCGACGGCGAGACCGGCTTCGTGGCGCCGGACGACGCCGCCTTCGCCCGCGCCGCCGCGCGCCTGCTGGTGGACGACGGTTTGTGGCTGCGGCAGCACGGCGCGGCGCTCAGGCGCCAGCGCGGCTGGGGCTGGCCGCAGGCGGCGGCGGCGTTCGAGGCGTTGATCCCGTGACGCGCGTGCTGCAGGCGATCGCCGGCGCCAAGCACGGCGGCGCCGAGGGATTCTTCGAGCGCCTGGCGCTGGCGCTCCGCCGCGCGGGGCAGGAGCAGCGCGTGGTGATCCGCCGCGACCCACGCCGCGCGAAGCTGTTGAACGCCGGCGGCATTGCGCCGGTCGAGCTCGCGTTCGGCGGCTGGCTCGATTTCACGACGCGGCCGGCGCTCAAGCGCGAGATCGCGGCGTTCAAGCCGCAGGTGGTGCTCACCTGGATGAGCCGGGCCTCGTCGTTCTGTCCCCGGTCGACGCGGGATTTGCCGTTCGTCCAGGTCGGGCGCCTCGGCGGCTACTACAAGCTCAAGTACTTCAAGCGCTGCGCGCACCTGATCGGCAACACGCCGGACATCGTGGACTACATCCGCCGCAACGAATGGCCGGCGGAGCGCGCGCATTACCTGCCCAATTTCGTCGACGCGATGCGGGCCGACCCGGTGGCGCGCGCGAACCTCGACACGCCGGCGGACGCGCCGCTCCTTTTGGCGCTGGGACGGCTCCACAAGAACAAGGCGTTCGACGTGCTGTTGCGGGCCGTGAAGGAGGCCCCCGGCGTCTATCTGTGGCTGGCGGGCGCGGGCGAGGAGGAGGCGGCGCTGAAGCGCCTGGCCGCGGAGCTGGGCATCGCCCCGCGCGTGCGGTTCCTGGGCTGGCGCGAGGACGTGGCCGCGCTGCTGGCCGCCGCCGACGTTTTCGTCTGCCCGTCGCGGCACGAGCCGCTCGGCAACGTGGTGATCGAGGCTTGGTCGGCGGGCAAGCCCGTGGTGGCCGCGCGCTCGGCCGGACCGGCGGCGCTGATCGGCGACGGCGAAACCGGGCTCTTGGCGCCGGTCAACGACGTCGTGGCGCTTGCGGTCGCGATCAAGCGGCTGATCGCGGACGAAGCTTTGCGCGCGCGCCTGGCCGAGGCCGGCCGCCGCGTCTACGAGGCGCAATTCACCGAGGCAAGCGTGGTCGCGCAATACCGCGCGTTCTTCGACCGCGTGGCGGCGGAGGGCCGAGCCTAGATGTGCGGCATCGCCGGCATCGTGATGGCGAACGGCCGGGCCGCGGACGAACGGCTGCTCGACCGCCTCGCCGACGCGCTCGCCCATCGAGGACCGGACGGGCGCGGGCGCTACGTCGCGGGCGCCGCGGGCATGATCCAGAACCGCCTGGCGATCATCGACCTCAAGACCGGCGACCAGCCGTTCCACGAGCCGGGCGGGTCCTCGCTGGTGGCCAACGGCGAGATCTACAACTACGTCGAGCTGCGCGCGGACATGAAGGACGTGGGGTTCCTGAGCCAGTCCGACTGCGAGACCGCGGTGTTCCTCTACCGCGTGCACGGGCTCAGCTACGCCGAGTACCTGCGCGGCATGTACGCGATCGCGATCCACGACCGCGCGCAGGAGCGCCTGGTGCTGTCGCGCGACCCGTTCGGCATCAAGCCGCTGTACTACGCCGAGACGCCCCGGGGCTTCGCCTTCGCCTCCGAGGCGCAGGCGCTGGTCGCGGCGGGGCTGGTGGAGCCGGCGGTCGACCCGGCGCGGCTCGGCGAGCTGCTGCAGCTCCAGTTCACCACCGGCGGCGAGACGATCTTCCGCGGCATCCGGCGCCTGCTGCCGGGCGAAACGATCGCGGTGCGCGACGGCCGCGTGGCGGAGCGGCGGCGCCTGAACGCGCTGCCCGACGGCGCGCCGCAGCCGCTCGACGCCGCGGCGGCGCTGTCGCGGCTCGACGCCGTCTGGGAAGACAGCGTGAAGGTGCACCAGCGCTCGGACGTGCCCTATGCGATGTTCCTGAGCGGCGGGATCGACTCCTCCGCCGTGCTGGCGATGATGGCGCGGCTGAACGCCAAGCCGGCCACCGCCTTCACCGCCTATTTCCCGGGCACCTCGGCGCGCGACGAGCGCGAGTACGCCAAGGCCGCGGCGGCGGCCGCGGGCGCGCGGCAAGTCGAGGTGCCGTTCGAGGAGAAGGATTTCTGGGAGCTGCTGCCGGCGTGCGCGGCGGCGATGGACGATCCCGCCGCCGACTACGCCATCCTGCCCAGCTTCAAGCTGGCGCGCGAGGCGGCGCGCGAGTTCAAGGTCGTGCTGTCGGGCGAAGGCGGCGACGAGCTGTTCGCGGGCTACGGCCGCTACCGCGACGCGATGCGCCCGTGGTGGCGGTTCGGCAAGCGCATGCGGCGCAAGGGCGCGTTCGACGGGCTCGGCGTATTGCGCGAAACGCCGGAACATTGGCGCGGCGGCATCGCCGCGGCGGAGGCCGGGGCCGAACGCGCCGGCCGCTCGCGCCTGCAGGTCGCGCAGGCCGCGGATTGCGCGGACTGGCTGCCGAACGACCTGCTGACCAAGCTCGACCGCTGCCTGATGGCGCACGGGCTCGAAGGCCGCACGCCGTTCCTCGATCCCCAGGTCGCGCGCTTCGCCTACCTGCTGCCCGACGGGCTGAAGGTCGAGGGCGGCGTGGGCAAGGCGCTGCTCCGGCGCTGGGTCGATTCGAAGATGCCGGCGGTCGGCGCCTTCGCACGCAAGCGCGGCTTCACCGTGCCGGTGGCGGAATGGATCGCCCGGCGCGGGGCCGAACTGGGCGACCTGGTGGCGCGCCGGCCCGCGATCGAGGCGATCGCGATCCCCGGTGCGGTGCGCGCGCTGTTCGAGCGGCCGGAAGGCCGTGGCGGCTTCGCCTCGTGGGTGCTGCTGTTCTACGCGCTGTGGCATCGCCGGCATATCGAGGGCAAGGCCCCGGCGGGGGACGCGTTCGACGCCCTGCGCGACTAGCCGCGCGGTCAGTCGCAGGGCGGCGGGCCTTCCAGCGCCGCGTCGGATGCGGGGAACACGCGCAGCACGATGCGCTTGGGCAGCGAGCGGCGGCTGTAGAGCGTGTATTCGTAGGAGGGGATCAGCGGGTTGAAGGTGTCGCGGTTGCCGTCGTGGCGCAGCGCGACGCCGGTGAAGTCCATCAGCGTCAGATGCAGCGCGTCGCGCCCAGAGCGCCAGCGCCGCTCCGCGAGCTTGGGCGAGCCGCGCCGCTGCTCGCACGACGCGACCGGCTGTCCCAATTCGGCGGACAGCGCCTGTTCGATCGCCGCCAGGTTCTTCGGATTGGCTCCCGGGTCGCGGCGCTCCAGCAACACTTGCTTCAACCCGCCGTCGAGGCCGAACTGATAGAGCGCCGTCATGCTCACGCCGCCGACCGCCACGTCCTTCGCCGCCAGGCGCGCGCTCAACGGGCCGTACTCGATCGGCGGGTCGAGGCGCAGCGCGCGTCCGCCCAGGGAAGCGGCCACGGCGGCCTCTCCGGCGCCCCAGGCCGGCTTCGCCCAGGGCGCATCGGCGGCGAGGGCCGGAAGGCTTGAAAACCACAGGGACACAGCGACGCAGAACCGGCACAGGGAGCGTACCACCCTGCGCGGCGAACGAAGCTTCTCCCGGCGTCTCTGCGTCTCCGTGGTCAATGCGTGGTTCAGGCCGCCGCGCGCCCGGGCTTCACGCTGTCGGACTTGAGTTGCCCGCAGGCCGCCAGGATGTCGCGGCCCCTGGGCGTGCGCACCGGGCTGGCATAACCCGCGTCGTTGACGATCTGGGCGAACTTCGCGATCGCCGCCTCGCTCGCGCATTCGAACGGCGCACCGGGCCAGGGGTTGAACGGGATCAGGTTCACCTTGGCGGGAATGCCGCGGATCAGGCGCACCAGCTCCTTCGAGTCCGCCACCGAGTCGTTCACGTCCTTCAGCATGATGTATTCGAACGTGATGCGCCGCGCGTTCTTGGCGCCGGGGTATTCGCGGCAGGCCTGCAGCAGCTCCTTGATCGGGTACTTGCGGTTCAGCGGCACGATGCGGTCGCGGATTTCGTCGTTGACCGCGTGCAGGCTCACCGCCAGCTTCACGCCCAACTCCTCGCCGCAGCGCTTGATCATCGGCACCACGCCCGCGGTCGAGAGCGTGATGCGCCGGCGCGAGATCGCGATGCCCTCGCCGTCCATCGCGATCTTGAGCGCCTTGGCCACGTTCTCGTAGTTGTAGAGCGGCTCGCCCATCCCCATCATGACGATGTTCGAGAGCATGCGGCCGTCGGGCGGCGACGGCCATTCTCCCAATTGGTCGCGCGCGTGCATCACCTGGCCCACGATCTCCCCGGCGGCGAGGTTGCGCACCAGGCGCTGCGTGCCGGTGTGGCAGAACCGGCAGGTCAGCGTGCAGCCCACCTGGCTCGACACGCACAAGGCCCCGCGGTCCTCCTCGGGGATGTGCACGCACTCCACCTCCTGGCCGTCCGCGAGCTTCAGCAGCCATTTCTGGGTGCCGTCGACCGAGCGCTGGGCGCGCGAAACGCCGGGCCGCGTCGCCGCGAAGCGTTCGGCCAGCACGCCGCGCAGCTCCTTCGACAGCGTGGTCATGCGCGAGAAATCGGTCTCGCCGCGGAAATAGACCCAGTGCCAGACCTGGGCGGCGCGGAAGCGCGGCTGGCCGAGCTTCACCAGCTCGCCTTCCAGTTCCGCGCGGCTCAGCCCCACCAGCTCGATGCGGCCGTCCGCCCGGGCATTGCCCGGGGCGGCCATCAGGGCGTGTTTCTCGGCGCTCATGGCGGGAACATATAGGGCGTCGCGACCGCCGCCGCTAGCGCTGCCGCACCTTGCTCAAGGCCACACGTTTGCCCGCCCGCCGGACCACCACGTCGCCGAATTCGTGCGGCGGCAACGGTTTGACCGGGCCGCCGGGGGCCACCGGCCGCTCGGCGAAGCGGCCGAGCGTCAGCATCCGGTCGTACATCACGATCGCGCCCGCGACCGACAGGTTGACGCACAGCCGCGTCGGAATCTTCACGATATGGTCGCAGCACGCCGCCAAGGCCGGCGACAGCGAGCCGCGCTCCGGCCCCAGCACGTAGGCCGCGCAGCGGGGATGGCGGAAGCTCGGCAGGTCGACCGCGTCGTCGCGGAACTCGACGCCCACCAGCTTGCAGTCCTTGGGCAGACGCAGGGCGTCGACGTCGGAGAAGTCGTAATAGGGCAGGTTGGCCTGCACGTCGGTGGTGTCGGAGCGCGCCTTCAGGTAATCGGCGGCGACGGTGAACACGAAGCTGGCGCCGAAGGCATGGGCGGAGCGGAACAGCGCGCCCAGGTTCATGGGCTTGCTGATGCCCTCGACCCCGATGCCGAAATACCCGCGCATGGAAGCAATCTAGAAGGAAAGCCGGAAACCACCAAGGGCGCCAAGGGTTTCTTCTTCCCGGTATCTTGGCGGCTTGGCGGCATCCGCATTGGGACCGGCCTTCCGGCGGCGGGCTTGCGCGATGGACTGCGGAAGGGGCATGGTGCGGCGCATGAAGGCGAACCCGCTGGCCGTCACCATCGAAGGCCTCGACATCTCCGACGCGCCGATCCTGGTGGAGGTGACGCGCGGCGACATGGTGGAAAGCCGCCACACCGGCACCGTGGCGGTCGTCGACGCCAAGGGGGGCTTGAAGCTTTCCTGCGGCAACGTGAGCCAGCCGATCTATCCGCGCTCGGCGATCAAGCCGATCCAGGCGATCCCGCTGGTCGAATCGGGCGCGGCCGACGCGTTCGGCCTCGGCGACGCCGAAATCGCGCTGGCCTGCGCCTCGCACGGCGGCGAGCCGCGCCACGTCGAAACCGTGCGCGCGTGGCTCAAGCGCCTGGGCTTGGGCGAAGACGACCTGGAATGCGGCGCGCACGCGCCCAGCTACGCGCCGGCGGCCGAGGCGCTCTGGCGCGCCGGCACGCCGGTCACGAACGCGCACAACAACTGCTCGGGCAAGCACACCGGGTTCCTCACGCTCGCGCGGCACAAAGGCTGGCCCACGCGCGGGTATATCCGCGCCGACCATCCCGTGCAGCAGGCCGTGCTCAAAGGCCTGGCCGATCTCGCAGGCGCGGACCTCGCGAACGGCGCGCGCGGCATCGACGGCTGCGGCATTCCCGTGGTCGGCATCCCGCTGGAGCGCCTGGCGCTGGCCATGGCGCGCATCGCCGATCCCGCGGGCCTGCCGCAGGCGCGCCGGCAGGCGATCGAACGCATCCGCAAGGCGATGGCGCGCGAGCCGTTCATGGTCGCGGGCACCGGCCGGTTCTGCACGCGCGTGATGGCCGCGCTGGGCGAGCAGGCGATCGTCAAGACCGGCGCCGAGGGCGTGTACATGGCGGCCTTGCCCGCGCTCGGCCTCGGCGTGTGCCTGAAGATCGCCGACGGCGCGGCGCGCGCGGCGCAAATCGCGCTCGCCGCGGTCATGGAGCGTGTGGGCATCGCCGGCGCGGCCCAGCTCGCCCGCACGCCGATCAGCAACGTCGCGGGACTCCGGGTCGGCGAAATCCGCCCCGCCGGCGAACTGCCGTTCTGACGGAGCCGGGTGCGATGCGCGCCGCCCTGGTCAGGCAGTGGGGCAGGCTCGAAGCCGGCGAGCTGCCGAAGCCCAAGCCCGGACCGGGCGAGGTGCTGATCGCGGTCCAGGCCGCGGGCGTCAATTTCGCCGATACGCTGCTGGTCGCGGGCAAATACCAGGAGAAGCCGGCGTTCCCGTTCGCAGCCGGCCTGGAGGCCGCGGGCACGGTCGCGGCCTGCGGGCCGGGCGCCACGCGCTTCAAGCCCGGCGAGCGCGTATTCGCGACGGCGGAATACGGCGCGTTCGCCGAGTTCGCGGCGGTGCCGGAGAGCGACGCCTTCGCGATCCCCGCGGGCATGGATTTCGTGACCGCCGCGGGGTTTCCCGTGATCTACGGCACGGCGCATCTGGCGCTGACCCGCTATCTTCGCCTTGGGCCGGGCGAGACGCTGGTGGTGCACGGCGCGGGCGGTGGCGCGGGCCTGGCGGCGGTGGAATGCGGCAAGGCGTTGGGCGCGACGGTCATCGCCACCGCGGGCAGCCCGGAGAAGCTGGCGCTGGCCAAGGCGCACGGCGCCGATCACGGGGTCGACTATGCGCGCGAGGATCTGCGCCTGCGCATCAAGGAGCTCGCGGGCGGCGAAGGCGCCGACGCCGTGTTCGACCCGGTGGGCGGCGACGCGTTCGACGCCTCGCTGCGCTCGACCAAATGGGGCGGGCGCATCGCGGTGATCGGCTTCGCCTCGGGCCGCGTGCCGCAAATCCCCGCCAACATCCTCCTGGTCAAGAACCTGGCGGTGCACGGGGTCTATTGGGGCGGGCATCGAAGGCGCCAGCTCGCGGCGGTCGCGTCCGGCTACGCCGAGCTGCTGCGCTGGTATGCGGAGGGAAAACTCAAGCCGCATGTCTCCCACCGCGTGCCGCTCGCGGAGGCCGCGCGGGCGCTGGAGCTGCTGACCTCTCGCCGGGCGCAAGGCAAGGTCGTCGTGACGGTGGCGCCGTGACCGGCCGCGTGCGCGATCAGTACGAAGCCTATCCCTATCCGCAGCGCGACCCCGCCGACGAGAACAAGCGCCTGATCGTGGGTTCGCCCAGCGACGTGCGCGAGATCGACCACTACCTGTTCGCGGGCCGGCGCGACTGGCGGCAGCCGTTCACGGCGCTCATCGCGGGCGGCGGCACCGGCGACGCGCTCGTGATGATGGCGCAGCAGCTCGCCGACCGCGGCGCGCCGGCGGAGCTGCACTACCTCGACCTGTCGGAGGCCGCGGCCCGGATCGCCCGGGCGCGGATCGAGGCGCGCGGATTGGGCCGTCTAACGCGCTTCCACGGCGGCTCGCTGCTCGACGCAGGGAAGATCGCCCCCGGTCCCTACGACTACATCGATTGCAACGGCGTGCTGCACCACCTCGAAGAGCCCGCGGCGGGCCTGACGGCGCTGGCGGGGCTGCTCAAGCCCGGGGGCGGCATCGGCCTCATGGTCTACGGCGAGCTCGGCCGCACCGGGGTGTACGACGTCCAGGCGATGCTGCGGACCCTGTGCGCGGACCGCCCGGACGCCGAGCGTCTAGCGGCCGCGCGGGCGCTGTTGCGCGCGCTGCCCGCGACCAACCGGCTGCGTCGCAATCCGCTGGTGGGCGACCATCTCGCGGGCGGCGACGCCGGGCTCTACGACCTGCTGCTGCACAGCCGCGACCGCGCCTACCGCGTGCCCGATCTCGCGGCGCTGGTCCAAGGCGCGGGACTGGCGATCGTCTCGTTCATCGAGCCGGCTCGCTATGACCCGGCCGCCTACCTCGACGACGCGGCATTGCTCGAGCGCCTTGCGCCGCTGGCCGCGCTCGAGCGCGCCGCCTTCGCCGAGCTGCTCGCCGGAAACCTCAAGACCCATGTCTGCTATGCGGCGCCCGGGGTCCGCGCGGCGGGCCGCATGGCGCAGCCGGACGATCCGCGCGCCGTCCCCTACGGCCGCGACGTCGACTTCCCGACCCTGGCGCGCGGGCTTGCCGGCGGGGCGCCGACGGCGAGCTTCGACGGCCTTGCCATCAAGCTGAAACTGCCGGCGCTTGCTCCGGCGATTCTGGCCCTGGTCGACGGCAGGAACGGCCTCGGGGCGATTCAAGAAGCGATGAACCCGAAGCTGAGCTGGGAACGGTTCCTCGCCGAATTCCGCCGGGTCTACGCCGCGTTCAACGGCATCAACCGGATGCTGCTGCGCTATCCGCTCGGATAGAGGTATTCGATCAGGTCCAAATCGGGGACCTTGAGCCCGGCCTGGGTCAGCATCAGGTGCACCTGGCCGCGGTGGTGGGTCTGGTGGTTGAATATCTCGCTCAACACCAGCGACAGGCGCGTGCGCCGCTTGCCGCCTTCCAGCGTCACGTACTCCAGGTCCTGGTCCAGGCGCCCCGAGGGGATGGCGTCGACGGCCGCGACGATCTTGCCGTCCTGGTCTTCCCGCGCGGCGCGCAGCTCGCTGCGGCATTCGTAAAGCTGCTGGGCGGGGCTTGCGACCGGAAACGGCTCGCCGGCGATCCGCCCGAACCACAGCCGATCGACCAACAGCACGTGGTCGAGCGTGCGGTGGATCGAGCCGAAGAACGCGCCGCGGTCCTGCCGGTAGGCCGAATCGGAAAGCGCCGCGCAGGCGTCGTAGATTCGGCGGTTGGCCCAGGCGTTGTAGCGCGCGAGGGCCGGGAATTGGCTTTGCATATCCGCCCCCGTCAGCCCGCGGCGCGCGCCAGCGGCGACAATGCGCGGTCGGCGGCGGCGATCTCCGACGCGAGGCGCCGTCCCGCCGGCCTGGCCCCGACACGCGCGTACCAGGCGGCCAGCGCGGCATGGCCGTCCAGCCGCGGGCCGCGCAAGCGCAGGGCCCACAGCACCATCATGAACGTGGCGATGTCGGCCACGCTGAACGCGCCGAGAAGATAGTCGCGGTCGCCGAGCTGCCGGTCGATCTCGGCGTAGCGCTCCGCGATCGCCGCTTCGCCGCGCCGTCCCTCGGCGGCGCGCGCATCCTGGCGCGCCGGGTCCGGGTCCGGCGGCGCGTTGCGGTACATGAGGCTGCGGATCGGCGGCAGGAAGATTTCGTCGGCCGTCAGCTCGAGCAAGCGGCAACGCGCCTTGTCCCTGGCGGCGCCGGGATAGAGCGGGGGCCGCGGATAGGCGTCTTCCAAGTACTCGAAGATCAGGGTCGAATCGAACAGCGTCAACTCGCCGTCTTCCAGCACCGGCACCTGTCCCTTGGGGTTGGCGGCCAGGACCGCCGGATGCTTCGGCGTGTAGCCCCGCTCTTGCGTGAACGGCACCATCACGCGCTCGAACGGCAGCCCCTTCTCGTGCAGCGCGAACTCGATCTTGCGCGCGAACAGGCTGAGCGGGCCCGAATACAGCTTCATCGGCAACCTCCGGGGGAAAACAGCGGGGCGGCCGATCGGGCCGCCCCAACAGTCGAGCCAGGGATCCGTACTTCCCGGAGCTACGCGCGCCAGAACGGCTTTTCGGCCTCGCCGATGGCCGTGGCGCGGTCCAGGCCCATGTCGAACAGCTCGCGGTCCGAAAGCTCGGCCAATTGGCGTCGCTCGGCGGCGCGGCTCTGCCAAGCCAGCAGCATGTCCAGCGCGCGCGCCACGGTGCTCTTGACCGAAGCGAGGGGAAGGGTGCGCAGATGGGTGGCGAAGCTGGTCATGGCGAATTCCTTTCATTCCTGTGCCGCCGGCTTGGTCTCGGCGCCGCGGGACGGCGATCCGTCACCCACCCAGATAGGGGCAAGGCGGCTTGCGGACAAACGACGGTTTCTCATAGGATGGCTTAGGATTTCTAATGCGAAACCGGATCGTCGCATGGGTGCGGAAATGCCCAGATTCCTGCCGCCGCTCAATGCTTTACGGGCGTTCGAGGCATCCGCCCGCCACCTTAGCTTCACCAAGGCCGCCCAGGAGCTGAGCGTGACCCAGGCCGCGGTCAGCCACCAGATCAAGGCGTTGGAGGCGCGGCTGGGCGTCGCCTTGTTCAAGCGCCTCAACCGCGCGCTGCTGTTGACCGACGCGGGCCAGGCCTATCTGCCCTCGGTGCGCGACGCCTTCGACGGCATCGCGCGCGCCACGGCGCAACTGACGCGGCGCGGGCGGGCCGAATCCAAGGCGCTGACCGTCAGCGTGCTGCCGTCGTTCGCCGCGAAATGGCTGGTCCCGCGCCTCGGCCGCTTCCGCGAGGCGCATCCCGACATCGACGTGCGCATCTCGGCCGATCATCACATGACCGATTTCGGCCGCGAGGATGTGGACATGGCGATCCGCTACGGCCAGGGCGACTACCCCGGGCTCGATTGCGTGCGCCTGATGACCGAGGACGTTTTCCCGGTGTGCAGCCCCCGGCTTCTCCGGGGCCGCCATCCGCTGCGCACGCCCGCTGATTTGCGCTACCACACGCTGCTGCACGACGATTTCCGCCTGGATTGGCGCATCTGGCTCCTGGCTGCGGGCGTGAAGGACGTGGATCCCGACCGCGGGCCCGCGTTCACCGATTCCAGCATGGTGGTGCAGGCCGCCGTGGAAGGGCAGGGGGTGGCGCTGGCGCGCAGCGTGCTCGCGGCCGCGGACCTCGCGGCGGGCCGGCTGGTCAAGCCGTTCGACGTGTCGATGCCGGTGCGCTGGGCCTACTACGCAGTTTGCCCGCTGGCCACGCGCGACAATCCCAGGATCAAGGCGTTCCGCGACTGGCTTCTGGCGGAAGCGGACCAAACGAAGCGGGCGGCGCCGATCTAGCCGGCACCGCCCCCGATTCGCGATCGCCGGGCCCTATTGGGTAGGCGGCGGGATGACCAGGCGGCCGGCAGTAGCCGCGTCCAACACATCGGTGATGCCGCGGAACAGGAACTCGATCCGCTCACCCGCTTCGTTGGCCACGCCGATCGCGCCGGCGATGGCCAGTGAAATCGCAAGCCCGTATTCCAATGAGGAGGCGCCGTTCTGGTCGCCGAAGAAGCGCCGGATCGCAACGAGCATTGGCTCCCCCAACGTGAAAGCCGGTTACCCAAGCGGCGCTCGCCCGACGCCACCGTCCGGGCCGCCCCCGGCCTCTCTCGGGCCACGATTCAGCTTATTGGGGCTCGCCTGACGGTTGATCGAAATTAATAGAAAATTCACCCTGAGGCAAGCCAATTTGGTTTGTGAAGGATTGAACTTGTTAGTTAATCACGTATTACTAATGTGGTTAATTGACTAGAATCCAGGCAGACCCTGGCCCCAACTCAAAGGGCGGGTTGACCGGAGTCAGCGCCCCCCCCCATTTCCCAACCGGCAGGTTTCATCGGCATCCGCCCTGCGCAACCACGAAGGCCCAATGTCCTATTCGGCGTTTTTCGCAACCGTCGAGAGCCCCGCGTTGAGCGCGGTCGCCGAGCATTGGCGGAAGGCGCGCGGCGCCAAGCCCATGCCGTCGTGGGGCGACCTGGACCCGGCGGCGATGAAGCCGCATCTGCCGATCGTCTGGTCGTGGAAATACGACCGCGCCAGCGATTCCTTCACCGGCCGGCTGGCCGGCGAGCAGATCGCCGAGGCGTTCGGGCGCCAGCTGCGCGGGGCGGCGATGAAGGATTTCTTCGCCGGCCGCGAATACGAAACCGTGCTGGCACGGTTCAAGAAGATCGTCGACGGACCGGCGTTCATGCATTGCACCGGCCGCGTGTTTGCGCATGCCGGCCGCGTCGGGCGCGGCGAACGCATCGCGCTGCCGCTGTCGGACGACGGGCGGCAGTGCGCGGGCATCCTCGGCGCAACCGTCTATCGCGTCGCGGTGAACGAGCCGCGCGACCGGCCGGCCGACGATCGGCACCAGAACCAGGACTGCCAGTTTTTCCCGCTCGACGGCGCCGCGGGGCCCTGAGGCCAGGTCAGCCCAGCAAGGGCGTCAGCCGCCGCATCGCCTCGGACAGCCGCTGCGGGCTGTTCGCGAAGCACAGCCTGACGCAGCCCTCGCCGCCGGGACCGAAGGCGTCGCCGGGCGCGAGGCCCACGTCGGCCTTGAGCAGCACGTCCTTGCAGAACCGCACCGTGTCGGCGACCCCCGCGACCTTGAAGAAGGCGTAGAACGCGGCCTCGGGCCGGGCGAGCGTCACGCGCGGCGCGGCCTGCAGCGCCTGGAACACCAGCTCGCGCCCGATCCGGCAGCGCTCCACCATCTCCTTGACGAAGCCATCGCCCTGCGCGATCGCGGCCAGCGCGCCGTATTGCAGGAAGGGCGCGGTGCCGCTGGTGTTGAATTCCACCACCTTGTTGAGCGCGTCGCCCAGATTCCGCGGCACGGTCAGCCATCCCAACCGCCAGCCGGTCATGGCCCAAGGCTTGGAGAAGCTGTTGACCACCACGAGGTCGTCCTCGGCCTCGGCGATCTCCAGGAACGACGGCGCGGCCTTGCGCCCGTCGTAGACGAAGCGCGCATACACTTCGTCCGCGATCAGCCAGAGACCGCGCTTGCGGCAGAACTCCAGCACCGCGCGCTGCTCCGCCCCGGTCATCATCCAGCCCGTGGGATTGCCGGGGCTGTTGATGAACAGCGCGCGCGTGCGCGGGCCGCAGGCCGCGAACAGCTTGTCGAGGTCCAGTTGCCAGCCCCCGGGGCCCAGCGTCAGCGCCACCGGCTTGGTCGCCGCGCCCATGATGCGCGCGGCGGCGAAGATGTTGGGCCAAACCGGGGTCACCGCCACGACCTCGTCGCCCGGGTCGATCAGGCATTCCATCACCATCATGATGCCGTTCATGCCGGCCGAGGTGACGAAGATGCGGTCGAGGTCCACCGGCGCCGGCCGCCCGGGCGTGCCGTAGAGCCGGTTGGTGTAGCCGAGCAGCGCCTCGCGCAGCGGCGGCTCGCCGCGCTTGTGGGAATAGAAGGTGCGGCCCTCCTCCAGCGCCTTACTCGCCGCCTGGCGGATGAAAGGCGGCGTCACGAGGTCGGACTCGCCGACCCAAAGCGGGATCAGGTCCTTGCGGCCGAAGCCGAGCTGCCAGACCTCGACGATCTTGGACTCCTCCAAGGCCTCGATCTGGGCGCGTACTCGGGCGTGGCGGCGGGGCGCCACCGGGGCTGCGGTCACTCTGGGGATTCCCTGGTTTGAGGGGTCGACGGCGCACAATGGCAAGGCCGGACGGCCCGATCAAGCATGGATTATGACATATCATCAAAAGGTTAGCAGAGTGCGCTTCGTCACAGCGTCGCGGACCGGCGGCGAATAGAGTATTGTTTCAATCGCAAACCCGGCCAGGAGGCCGCCATGCGCCACGTGCAAGCAGCACACACCCTGAAGATCGCGGCAATCGGCCTGATAACGCTGGGCGCGTCCGCTTTCGCGTCCGCGCCCGCCTCGGCGCAATCCAAGACCGGCGGCATAACGACGCTCGGGGCGACCGTGCCCACGTACACGCCGCCGCCGGTCGTCACCGTGCAACCCAAAACGCCGGACGTGCCCAAGCCGCAGATCAAGCTCTACTATCAGCCCAACATTCCGGAGATCCCCGAGATTCCGACCAACCCGCGAGGGAAACCGGAGACGATCGGCACCGGCACGGAGAATCCGGGCGGAAGCACGGGCAATCTGGGCCAACTGAGCTCGGTCTCCTCGATCGGGCAGCTCTTGGCGCTGCCAGCGGCGGACGAGGCGCGGGGGCCGTCCCAAGTCCTGCACAAGCTGGAAAATCGCCTGCCTTTGACCGGCGCCGCCGGGCAAACCGCGGGCAATCCCGTCGCGGCCGAGGGCCGTTCCGGCGCCCTGAAGGCGCTGGAAAGCGCCAAGCCGATCCTCTAGGCGAGCCGTCCCCGCGAATCGGATATCACACGCGCGTCATGGCGCGGCCCTAAACTCGCCGCAAAATCGTCGCCAAATCGCGCCGTTCGCCTGATCCCGCAAGCGCGCGGGCGCGACCTCGCGTGGTTGCTTGCGGCGCAGGCGGGCGTTGGATAGAAAGGCCGCGCGCAAGGCGGCCTGAGTTTCGGGAGGAAGCGCACAACGACAATCCCGCGCCGGCTCGGCGGGCGAATGCCGGTCCGGCGCGATCGCGTGACGACCTTGTTCAATCGCGGTCCGGTGTCCCCGCCATCCGGCGGCCGCGTCGGACCGATCATCAAGACGGAGAAGACCGAAATGACGTTCGTTCGTGCATTCGCTCCGGCCGCGCTGGCGGCGGTGCTGGCCCTTGCTTCGCCTCTCGCCGCCGCGGCGGTGACGCTCCACGGCGGGCCCGACGCCGCGATGGCGCAGACGGTCGCCGCCAAGGCCGGCGACACGGTGACCGTGTCCGTGAAGACGGCCAATCTGCGCAGCGGCCCCAGCACCAAGTCGAAGAAGATCGCGGGGATGGCTCAGGGCACCAAGCTCCAGGTGGTCGAAGTCATCAAGAGCGGGTGGCTCAAGGTCAAGGGTCCGGCGGGCGACGGCTACGTGGCCGGAAAGCTGGTGAAGTAGTAAGACCGTGCCCGCGGCGTCCTCGCGCCGCGGCCGGCGGGATCGCGCGTTCGGCGGCCGGTGACGGCCGCCGTTCGCGTTTCGAGGGGGAAACGGAGTGACGCGGGAAAAGGCAAAGGCGGGGGGAGGCCGGCGGCTGGAAGCCGCCTGGGCCGCGCTGGCGCGGCACCGCAAGGAATCCGAGACCAAGCCGATGCGCGCCCTGTTCAGGGCCGATCCGGGCCGGGCGAAGCGTTTCAGCGTCCGGCTCGGCGACATGCTGCTCGACTATTCCAAGAACCGCGTCACCGCGCGCACCATGAAGCTGCTGTTCGCCCTGGCGCGCGCCGCCGGGGTCGAGGAGCTGCGCCGGCGCATGTTCGCGGGCGAACGCATCAACACGACCGAGAACCGCGCGGTCCTGCACGTGGCGCTGCGCAACCGCACGGGCGCGCCGATCCTGGTCGAGGGGCGCGACGTGATGCCGGCGGTCGACGCCGTGCTGAAGCGCATGGGCGCATTCGCGGATGCGGTGCGCGGCGGAAGCTGGACCGGCGCCACCGGCAAGCGGATCGCGGACGTGGTCAACATCGGCATCGGCGGCTCGGACCTGGGACCGGCGATGGCGGTAGACGCGCTCGCCGCCTGGCGCCAGCGCCGGCTCGGGTTCCATTTCGTCTCGAACGCCGACGGCGCCGAAATCGCCCGCACGCTTTCGGCGCTCGATCCGGCGCGCACGCTCATCGTCGTCGCGTCCAAGACCTTCACCACGCAGGAAACGATGCTCAACGCCGCCACCGCGCGCGGCTGGCTGACGGCCGCGCTGGGCGAGGGCGCCGTGGCGCGCCATTTCGCCGCCGTCTCTGCCGACGAAAAGGCGGTGCGCGAATTCGGCATCGACCCGGCCAACATGTTCGAGTTCTGGGATTGGGTCGGCGGCCGGTTCTCGCTGTGGTCGGCGATCGGCCTTTCGATCATGCTGGCGGTCGGCCCCGACCGCTTCGCCGAGATGCTGGACGGCGCGCACGCCATGGACGTGCATTTCCGCGACGCGCCGCTGGAGGCGAGCATGCCGGCGATCCTGGCGTTGGTCGGAATCTGGAACACCGACATCCTGGGCGCGGCGGCCCACGCCGTGCTGCCCTACGACCAGGGGCTGTGGCGCCTGCCGGCCTACCTCCAGCAGGCCGAGATGGAGAGCAACGGCAAGTCGGTCGGCCGCGACGGCAGACCGGTCCGGCGCGGCACCTGCCCGATCGTGTTCGGCCAGCCCGGCACCGACGGCCAGCATGCGTTCTACCAGTTGCTGCACCAGGGCACGCGGCTGGTGCCCTGCGACTTCATCGCGCCGGCCGTCAGCCAATATCCCACGGGCCGGCACCACGCCGTGCTGCTGGCGAACTTCCTGGCGCAAAGCGAGGCGCTGATGCTGGGAAAGAACGCGAAGGAGGCCCGCGCCGAACTGCGCAAGGCGGGGCTGAAGGGCGCCGCGCTCGCGGCCCTGCTGCCGCACAGGGTGTTTCCCGGCAACCGGCCCTCGAACACGATCCTGATGAAGGAGCTGACGCCCCGGACGCTCGGCATGCTGATCGCGCTCTACGAGCACAAGATCTTCGTGCAGGGCGCGATCTGGGGCATCAACTCGTTCGACCAGTGGGGCGTCGAGCTGGGCAAGGAATTGGCCGCACGTGTGCTGCCGACCCTCGAGGGTGGCGCGGCGGTGCGCGGCCACGACGGCTCGACTTGCGAATTGGTAAGCCGGATACGCGACTGGACGCGCAGCTAGGCCACAGGGCGGGGAAAAGTGCGCGGCGCTTGACCAGGATCAGTTTCGTCGCCGCATGATCGGCTAGCGTGCGCGCCCAGCGCGCCTCGGCGCGACCAGGGATGCGCATGATGATGCGACCGAGACTGCTGGCATCGACGGCCCTCGCGGGCATGGCCGCGCTGACCCCGGCCTGGGGTGCCGAGCCGCTGAAGCTGTCGCTGGGCGGCTATGCCGTCAGCGGCCTGACCCTGCGCCACGAGGACAACGTCGCGGCGCCGACAACGGCGCCGGTCAACCGCGGCGCGGGCGACGACCGCATGTTCGCGATCACCACCGATATCGGCCGGTCGGACGTGTTCTGGGAATCCGAGCTGTTCTTCCAGGGCGAGATGAAGACCGACTCCGGGCTCACCGTCGGCGTGAACATCCAATTGGAGGCCTATACCTCGAACGACCAGATCGACGAGCACTACGTCTATGCTCAGGGCGGCTTCGGCCGGTTGATCGCGGGCGCGGAGAACTCGGCCGTCTACCTGATGCATTTCGGCGCGCCGTCGCCGACCGGCAGCTATTTCGGCGTCGAGGAGACGGTGCGGTTCTTCTTCCCGCTCCGTGCGCCGGGCGCGAACAAGGTCAATACGGTCTCGACCTTCTCGCAGCTCACGGGCGACGCCAACAAGATCACGTACTTCACGCCGCGCTTCGCGCCCGGCTTCCAGTTCGGTCTTTCCTACACGCCCGACGACGACGCCTTCGCCGGATTCCAGAGCGTGGGCGTGGGCGGCGGCGCCAACTGCAAGGGCGGCTGCGCCTACAACGCCGGCAACAACGTCTCCGACAACGACCAGCCGAACCACCACCATTTCCTCGAAGCGGGCATGAACTTCGCGCGGACGTTGAACGGGCTCAGCCTGGGCTTCGATCTGGGGCTGGGATACGGGTTCCTGGAAAAGCAATCCCGTTCCGCCGCGGGGCTGGACCGGCTGGGCAAGGACCGCATCGTCGCCACCTCGGGGATTAGCATCGGCTACGCCGGCTTCACTGGGGGCCTCAGCCTCGCCTGGGACAATCTGGGTCTTCAGGGACCGAACAGCCGCTACGATTTGGCGGCCGGCCTCACCTACGCGACGGGTCCGTGGCTGGTCGGCGCGGACGT
>Ga0114930_10000720_pt1 | contig 34235 bp, 22 predicted proteins | sample AnhtaG_FD_87300 | JGI IMG/M metagenome (GOLD analysis project Ga0114930, IMG submission 87300) | Deep subsurface microbial communities from Anholt, Denmark to uncover new lineages of life (NeLLi) - Anholt_01485 metaG | ecosystem: Environmental > Aquatic > Marine > Oceanic > Sediment | place... | reverse complement strand
TTTATTCAGTGGATGAGGCGATACGGGTTGGCAAGTTATTGGAAGCGTACGGTTATGGTTTTTTTGAAGAACCTATTCCTTTCGACTGGTATGAAGAGACCAAACAGGTTGCTGATGCACTGACCATTCCAATTGCAGGTGGCGAACAGGAATACAGCCTGCATGGTTTTCGCTGGCTTATTGCCAATGATGGGCTTCAAATTGTTCAACCTGATAACTATTATTTTGGTGGCATGATTCGTTCGATGAAAGTGGCACGTATGGCACATGCATTCGGAAAAGCTTGTACGCCGCATATGTCTGGTGGAGGACTCGGATACCTTTACATGATTCATTTTGTATCTGCCCTTCCCAATGCATTTGCTCATCATGAATTCAAAGGATTAAACACGAATGTACAATTTGAATGCAAAACATCGCCCCTGTCAGTGGTGGATGGAAAGATTAAAGTCCCCACCGGTCCGGGTTTAGGTGTGGAGATTGACCCTGATTTCATTAAAAAGCATGAGGCGGTCAAAGGATAGTCCACAAAAAAACAAAGAATGATACATCTGTAATTAGTGTGCACAAACTACATAAAACTCTATACCTCCTGCACAAATCTTACGCGATTGATACCACAAGTCACCTTTCCCACGAGCTGCAAAATGTCAGAATTCTTCGATAAATTCATGTCACTGTTTTGTCTCCACATATGTCAGATTTGATGAACTGTGAAGGCACCAAACATTAAATTCTTGCAAAAAAATGAATATTTTTAGAAAAATTTTGACAATTTTCGGATTGAGTAGCCGGATGAAAAAATGTGTCAATCATGTAATCCGTACTGCCTTGGGGGCAGAAGATGGCCCACAGAAAAATCAGGGCATATCCCAAGGTCTCGCGGACACAACAGAGTAGAGTACGAAGGTTTGTTAGAAGGTTTCATATGGTATTCATACCGCTAAGATAGTACAATTATTTGCATGAAGCAAGTTCACGTAAGTCCTGTAATGACAAGGAGGACGAGGTTTTTCGGGTGGACAGGGGCCGCTTCAGGTCACGATTCGCGGACAGAACAAACCATCGAATGTTACATTAGAACCCGCCGGCCAGGCAATTGAATTTGAATACCGCAATAAGCAAATCCACTTGACTGTGCCAAAGCTGGAAATCCACAGCGTGATCGTGGTCAAATAATTCAATAACGCAATGGAGGATTTTGGAACAATGAAAACAAGGAAAATGATGATGTCAGGTTTGGCTTTGATTACGGCGCTCGCCTTGTCTCAACCGACTCTCTCTGGCGCAGATCCCAGGAATCCAAATACGGACTGGTTCAAGGAATCTCGCTACGGTGTGTTTATGCACCTGCTACCCTCAAACGCCGAGAGCCTTGCCCTGGTCGATGATTTTGACGTGAATGCATTGGCCGGCCAACTCGAATCGGTTGGGGCCAAGTATTTCGTGCTGACGCTGGGCCAGAATTCCGGCTTCATGAATTCGCCCAATCCCACATACAACCGGTACACCGGTTATAAGCCGGGGCAGCGATGCTCCAAGCGGGATTTACCGATGGATCTTTACAAAGCCCTGAGTCCAAAGGGTATCAGGCTTATGCTTTATCTGCCTTGCCAGGTTCCCAATGGCGACGCCAGGGCCCAGAAGGCATTTGGATTACCGCAAGGCGCCAAGGACCAGCCCATCGACACTACGTTCGCCCAAAGGTGGGCGGAGGTCATTCAGGACTGGTCGTCGCATTACGGCAACAAGGTAGTGGGTTGGTGGTTTGACGGCGGGTATCAGCACATACACTTCAACGAGCAAGTCGCTCAAATCTATGCCGACGCGGTTAAGCGCGGCAACCCGAAAGCGATCGTGACATTCAATCCCGGCGTGAAGTTGATTCGCTGGACTCAAGCCGAAGACTACACCGCCGGTGAATTGAATGAGCCGTTTGGTATGATTCCCACGTCGAGATGGGTGAATGGTTCGCAGTGGCATGCCCTGACCTATCTCGGATCCAATTGGTCGAGAAGAGACACGCGTTACCCGGCCGAGAAATGGGCAAACTGGGTTCGCGCTGTTGTGGCCGCCGATGGCGTGGTGACCATCGACGTGGGCCCAAACTGGAATCCTAAAAACGGCCCCATTGGCTCGATCTCCGATGAACAAATCGACCAAGTCAAGGCAATACGAGATGCTCTGCCCTTGTTGCCTGGATCGAGCAGCACTGAAACAGCAAGCCCGGCGGCTGCCACTACCGACAAATCCGGTTGAGTGGCTCCAGTCTAAACGAAGTATAGATACCGGCATGTGAAAGGAGATATCGATCCAATAACAGCAGTTAGCACTGCACCTATACAAAATCTCTGGATCAGTCCCACCTGTACTTGTCAAGCGCCCATAGGACCACTATAGGATCGCAGAATACACCGTAAAGGCTCTTTTTAAAAGTTCATGAATGGGACCGCTTTGGTGAATTTGAAGTCTCTGGCATTATAGGCTCCGTTTTCGAACCTTTCCTGAGAATTGGGCAGCAATTACGGTAGCCTTGATGATTAGTGAAACAGCAAAGGTGATGATATCGCGGTTTTTGTCCATGAGATCTATTTCAACTCCTCCAAAAGAGGTAGAAAACCAACTCCAGATGAGGTATTATAGCATAAAGATGGTCAGAAACGCTAATGAGGCGGCTGGTGATGTAAATGTTTGTGGTTTAGAAAGATAGACAAATTGTCACCTGGTCCCATTTACGCTTGACAAGCGCATGGTGTTCATGCCGCTAAGATAATACAATTAGTCGCACGAAGCAAGTTTACGTAAGTTCTTTGTTGACAACGGCGATGTAGTTTTTCGGGGGGACAGGGTTGAGAGAGCAAATCATGAAACAACTCGCAACAATAGTAGTTGCAGTCCAAATTATGATCACGTCGGTGTGTGCGTCGGCACGGCAGAGCAACGCGAAGAAGCTTCCTGACGAAGTCAGGGCTCAGCAAGTCAAAGATCTAAGGTTCGGAATGTTTGTCTGCTGGTCGTTCAGCACATTCTCCGGACAAGAATGGACCAAAGAAGTGCATGATGCAGGTTTCTTCAAGGCCACGGCGTGCGACACTAATCAATGGTGCGAGACGGCAAAGGCTTCCGGAATGAACTACATCCTATTTTTGACCAAGCATCATGATGGCTTTTGCTTGTGGGACACAAAAACAACGGACTTGAAGGTGACAAAGAGCCCATTAGGGGTTGATGTGCTGGCAAAGCTGCGAAAGTCCTGTGATAAGCACGGCATCAAACTTGCCCTCTATTTTTCCGAAGGAGACTGGCGGCATCCTCATAGCACGCCGGAGGAACGGAAGAGAGCAGCTGAATACAAAAAGGCTCAACTGAAGGAACTCTGCACACAATACGGTCCCATTGAGTTCTTCTGGATGGACCATGCCGCATGTGGTGACGGAGGTCTCAGCCACATTGAAACTGTGAGGTGGATGCACGAGTTCCAACCGAATTGCTTTGTCGGCTTTAACCACGGTCAGGCGGCAGGCAGGCTCTGCCTGCGGGAGAGAGGCACTCCCGGTAGACTGGGGGATTCGAATGCATCCAAATACAACAAGAAAGCCGAAGAGTCTTACAGAGGGTATCTCGTTGCTGAATTTACCTATCCAATTTCCAGTACGCACTGGTTTGACAATCCTGCGATCAAACCGAATTCATACCATTCTCCCGAGAAAATATACAAGAATTACATGGGAGCGGTGAAGTTTGGAAATATCTTCTCTTTGGATGTTGGCCCCAATCGTAAAGGGAAATTGCGGGACAGAGATGTAAATATACTTAAGCTGGTCGGTGAAATGATTCGATCAGACAACGCCACCCAACCATCTACTGAATCCGACAAGAGCTAGTGTGCTTCGCTTGCTCTTTCTTGCGTGTCAAGTGTAGGGTTCAGAGTGAAGAGATAGTGATTTCAGCAAAGCGTATTGAATATCTCTTATCAGACTGATTCATCGTCGAAGCAGCCTGCACCTTGAAGTGTCATTAAGAGAATGTAGAAAAAATAGAAAATAACCGAATATTATCGACTTGACAAAGGTCGTTCCATATCAGCCGGGTTGTATAGGTCAACTCGCGAAAATGGGGCCATTACGGTTACCCGCAAGTAACACTTCGAATGAGCTATAGTGCACCTCAATCCGGAAGAATTCATGGCAAATCCTGGGCTTCGGCTCCAGGTCTCTCACCAAACCGCCTCCCGGCAGTCGTGGGTCGGGGTGGGGGCTGGTTACTCCTGCTGTAACTATCCAAGCAGCGAAGGAGATTAAATCGCTGAATCCATCTGTGAAGGAGGTGTTGAACATGGCAGGAAGCTAACTGGATCGACAATGCGCAGCCTGGACAATCCCATTCCAGGTCTGTATAATATCGGAATATTCTTAAGGATCATCAAGAACTATTTTTTTCTGGAGCAAACAGCATTAAGAATCTGCTTTGGCTGTTGATGGTATTATGATGAAATACAATCTTCTATTTTATACCGTAATCCTTATAACACCGGTAACATTCGCGAATCTCCCCTCGCTCGAAACCCTCAACAACGGCGTTTTCAGCCAGGCGCTGGAATATCTTCCTCACGAGTTTGACAATATTGATGAAATCATATTCGTCCAACGCGGCGGATACGAAGATCCACACTGGTACGCAAATATTGGCTACTTCTGTGACAATGAGAATGATCCTGCCTATACGACGGGTGCACAGCTTTGCAAACTAAACTTAAAAACCGGTAAGATTACCGTCCTGTTAGAAACAGCCAAAGGCTGTATCCGCGACCCGAAGGTCCACTACGACGCAAAGAAAATCATTTTTGCCTGGCGAAAAGAGGGCCTGCAAAATTACGATCTCTATGAGATTAACGTCGACGGGACCAACATCCGCCAGATTACTTCAGGGCCTTTCGACGATTACGAACCCGAATACCTCCCCGACGGCGGCATCGTCTTTGTCTCCACCCGTGCCCGGCGATGGGTCGGATGCTGGATAACCCAGGTTGGCACGATCCACCGCTGCGACGGGAACGGCAAGAATATTGAAATGCTCTCATGTAACATCGAACACGACAACACGCCGTCTGTATTGCCCAACGGACAGATTCTCTATATGCGATGGGAATACGTCGACCGCTCCCAGGTAGAGTTCCACCACCTATGGACGATGAATCCGGATGGCACTAATCAGGAGATATACTACGGCAATGAAGTTTCATGGGGAGTGTTCCTCTCCTGCCAGCCAATCCCGAACGACGAGCGCGTTATGGGAATCTACTCGCCCGGTCACGGACACCGTGACCATTACGGCTGGCTGTCCTTCTTCTCCAGAAAATATGGTCCCGATGATCCGCGTGGACTTGAACATATCCAGTTCCCATGGGGCAAAGGATACCTCGCCGATCCCTGGCCGCTCAGCACGGAAACCATACTCGCTGCCGAACTGAACAAATCTCGACTTGTTTTCGTTACAAAGAACAAAGACGACGACAAATACACGCCGCACGCAATCTACGAAATAAAGAACAACGAAAAGAAATGGATCACCCAGTCGCCCCGTCCCATCATAAAACGCCCGCGTGAAAGAATCATCGCAAAACGTTTCGATTCGGCCAACCCCACCGGAACACACATCGTGGTTGACGTTTATAATTCACAGAACTTAAAAGGAATCAAACGCGGCGAGATAAAAAAGCTGCTTATTATTGCAACCCTTCCCAAACCTGTCAACTTTTCCGGAGGGCCGGACACACTAAGCTGGCTCGGCTCATTCAACCTCGAACGAATTCTTGGCACCGTTCCCGTCGAATCCGATGGCTCGGCGTATTTTGAATTGCCCGCTAACCGCCCCGTTTTTTACGTCGCTCTCGACGAGAATGACCTCTCGTGCAAACGAATGCAGAGCTTCACCTGTGTAAGGCCCGGCGAAACAACGGCCTGCATCGGATGCCACAACTCACGTAACCATTCAAACAAAAATTCTGGCAACGCACACAGAATCAAGGCAATCCAACGCCCCCCTTCGAAGATCAAAACAATCGAAGGTATAGCGGATGTGCCGGACTTCATGCGAGACGTCCAGCCGGTCCTCGACAAATATTGCATCGGATGCCATAACACTGAAGATCGAAAGGGACGCCTCTGTCTCGAAGGTGACATGGGAGTCACATGGTCAATTAGTTACTACTCGCTTGCCATAAGAAACCAAATTGGCGACGGTCGTAACGGTCTCGGCAACCAACCTCCACGCTCACTCGGCTCAAGCGCATCACCCTTGCTTCGTAAGCTCGAAGGAGGTCATAACAACGTGAAGGCTTCACGCGAAGACTGGCTGAAAGTCTGGGCATGGACCGAGGCCGCCGCACCATTTTGTGGAACTTATGGAGGTCTGAGAAATCAGAAACAGCAAGATACAAAAGTAGGCGTCTTCGCGAGCCAAGCCAGCGGCGTTCTCCAAAAACACTGCTACTCATGCCACAATCCCGACGGAAAAGGACCTCAGAATCGTCTTGTCGAACCCTTTGATTGGGAACAACGAAGAAAGCTCATAGATCGTCCCACTGGTCGACATGAACGCCTTGTCTTAAAGGACGACCCGGCACGCTATTTTTCATGGAACGTATTGATAAACGCAACGCGGCCTGAAAAATCCGCAGTGCTCCTGGCGCCTCTCAGGAAAGATGCAGGTGGATGGGGAACCTGCCCTAACGTCTTCAAGTCAAAGGACGATCCCGACTATAAAATAATGTCGACCGCTGCGGCAAACTGGCAAGCCGAATGGCAAAAATCCTGTGCATTTGGTTCACCGACCTTCCAGGTAAACCGCCAGTACATACGTGAAATGGTGCGTTTTGGAATTCTGCCAGAAAACACTCATGCAGAGGACGTAGATCCATACGAAACTGATCGGCGATACTGGGAAATGTTTCATTATAAGCCAAAGACATATGAAGACCAGATTAGCAGAACAACTGAGCCGAGTGACGAGAATCAGTCGTCGGCCATGTAGGGCTACGGGCATGTGCATCGTCGTACAAACCGCCTCCCGGCATTCGCGGGTCGGGGTGGGGTGGTTGGTGGTTTACGAGAAAACCTCATGGTTGGAGAATTTGTGCTGGTCATTCACATGGACAAATGGCAGGCCTTTTAATACAATCCCTTGCGTTGCTGAAACAACAATGTCGTTGTATAGGAAACACAGGGGATGTTTCGACTGCTTTATGTGACGGACCTCCACGGCTGGACCGATGGTTATGAGCAGATCTCCGTGATCGCCCAGGAGGAGGAAATCACAACGATCGTCAACGGGGGAGATATGCTTCCCCACGCCCAGGATCTCATCTTCACCCAACGACGATTCATCGACGAATACCTCTGCTCTTACTTTGAAAGGTTGGATGCCTCCGGGATTTCATACTACGGCATGTTAGGAAATGATGACTGTCAGGCAGTCCTGCCCGATTGGCAAGAACTTGTGAGGACGTATCCCAGGCTCTATGATCTGACCGAGGGGTGGATACCGTTGGCCGATCGTTTGGTTATCTGCGGATGCAACTACATCCCCGACCCTCCTTTTCGGTTGAAGGATTGGTGCGTCCTCGATACGAGAGACTCTGTTCGCCCGTCACAACATCCTGATCCAATTATTTCACGATGCAACAGATTTGAATTGGTCAATGACATTGATAAGTTCTTCAAAGCTCGCCCGACACTTGAAGATATCCTCAATGGAATTGCCGAACGAACGGCTTGCTTTGAGCGGGCGGTATTTGTCTGCCATGCTCCGCCTCAGGGAACCGGCTTGGGACATATCGGCACCGATGCAGACGTGGGTTCTGCAGCCGTAAGAGCATGGATCGAAAGATACCAACCCCTTCTGACCCTGCACGGGCATATCCATGAGAGTTGTCGGATCACAGGTACAGATACGGTTGAGATCGGTAGAACAACCGTCCATCAGCCTGGGCAGGAACGGTTCAGGGGACGCTTGATCTATTCGATCGTGGATATCAAGGGAAACGCCGTTCTTGTTGAGCGGAGATCGACCGTCGCTCGGAGTTGATTTGCCCTGGAACATCGCAAGCTTGGACAAGACAGGGTCGACCTGTTACAATCAAAGAATACGGAGCGGCTGGAATTCACCTTGGGGTGACCTCCCTCTTGATGGGGGTAACCACTACGTTTCGGAAGTGTATCTCGCTACCTTCAGAAGTTAAGCATATTCTGCCCGGATTAAGGTCACATCCAGTGGCCCTGTTGACTTCCTCACCGTTGATAATCAGCGTGACTGTGGCACCTTTGGCAATGATTTCGTAGGTATTCCACTCGCCCGGTGGCTTCTCAAGGGCCTTGGTCTTCTTCAGATTGGTCAGTTTGCCGAATTCTTTGTGATCGGAAGATCGCATTCTTTCTGCAGGGCCGGACAGTCCGTAACCGGCAAGGCCCCAGAAATCACCGGCGTTGCCGGCATTGAGTTGAGCTTCGAGGCTCATGGGCCAGATCCTATGTTCGCCGGTCATCCGGATCAGCACTCCGCCGTTGCCCGGCTTCTTTCTGGGAGGCCATCGCCACTCAAGTTTGAGCACGAAGTCACCATAGTCCCTCTTGGTGTACAAATACCCCAATGGCTTACCGCTACAAATGAGCACGCCATCTTCTATGTACCACACTTCCCGCACTTTGGCCTCGGGATCTGCCAAGTAGCACTCCCAAGCTTCAAGACCGTCGCTGATATGATGAGGGCCTTCCCGATTGCCTCCTTCCGTTGTGCAGCCAATCACACAGAAGCAGATTCCAGTGAGTAAGAGTAACTGTGTTATGCATCTCATGATCTCTCCTTTATCATTGAAGGCTAACACGAAGCCTTCACGAGACGGTGTTCCTTAGGGTAGCCAACTCCCAAAAATTTCTGGTGCCGTTGTTGACGTATTATACATTGTGGCGTGAGCTGTTCAATGTTAAACTACACGATACGGAAATGGAATAACCCCGAGAAATGAGATCAGAATAAGGAGTCATTACTCGAACATAAAGGGATATCTGAGATAAGGGAGCGATTATGGAAGCGAAACCAGACATTATTCTGAGAACCGTGTTCTTGCTCATTATGGCAAGTTCAGTTGCTTTTGGGCATGCTACAGAGCAGAAGCGGAAGTCGTTCGAAGAGCATATCAGAGAAACCGTGCCCACCCGCAAAGAAATCGATGTGTTCTTAAACGAGATGTCGTGGGCCCAATTTGATCAGGACATTGGATATATCTTGGGCAATTACATGCCCCATGACGGGATGGACGGAAGTTCGACAATCTCTACAGTCCAATCCAATGGAGCACGAACTTCATTTATGTACAAAGACAGACCATGCCGAATCAACACGTATGGTGACAGTTTTACTCAGTGTCATCAGGTAAGCGATGGTGAGACATGGCAGGAATATTTGGCGGCTCATCTTGGCGAACCCGTCAGGAATTTTGGAATGGGTGGACTTGGTGTGTACCAAGCGTATAGACGAATGGTCCGGGAGGAAAGGACCGATCACGGTGCGAAATACATTATTCTCTATCTATGGGGGGATGACCACATCAGAAGTCTGTTGCGATGCCGCTATATGTTGATAAAAGGCTGGAATCAACAGACAAATCGGACAGAAGGCATAGGAAGAATGTTTCACGGAAATTTCTGGTCAAATATAGAGATCGATTTGGAGACGGGTAAGCTTGAGGAAAAGGAAAACTTGTTACCCACCCCAGAATCCCTGTATAAAATGACCGATCCTGACTGGATGTATGAAGCTCTCAGGGATGATTTAGCTCTGCAGATGTATCTGTATAAGAACAATCAAATTAGCGACATCGCCATTCAGCAGTTGAAGACATTGAGCAAACATCTGAGATGCCCAGTAGACTTCGACGCCGACAGCTTGCGTCCGTCGGTAGCCAAGTTGTTGGACAAGTATTCTTTTGAAGCCACAAAATATATCCTGGTAAAAGCGAAAGAATTTGTTCGTACTAACGACAAGAAATTGATGGTCATTATATTTGATCCCTATAGGGTGACCAGACCACTTCTGCAGGGGGGAAACAGATATGACCAGGAAATTGTAGATTTTCTGAATGAAAATGACATCAATTACATCGACATGAATCTCGTGCACGTTGAAGATTTTAGGAGTTTCAACTTAAGTATCAATGACTACTTCAAAGGTTATCTACGAGACTACTGAACAAGGTTTACGGATTAATCTTATACACTAATTCGTATGATTGAGCTAAGCACAATCGAGAGGAATATCTTCGAGGTATTGGGTACCGATACGCTGACATTTGAACAGCTTGCCGCCAAGGCCGATTATGAGGTGAGCGGCCATCTAAGACGAACTGTCTCGTCCCTTTCCAAGCGGGGGATCGTTGGCAATAAGAGGCCGGGTTATTTCGTGCAGCCTGATTATCAACGGATCATCAACGAGCTATCTGGATAGATGGGACGCAACTTCGCTTGTCGCAGTCAGGAGCATAAAATGGACAACCGTATTTCCCACCGAAGGAGTTTCCTGAAAGTCCTTGGATTCGGAGTAATTCTGGCTCTCACACTTCTATGGTTATTTGGCTGCCAGGGCAACACAGGTAGTCAAGGATGGGGCCGTAAACTCCGCACAATTCGCTTTGGACTCTGTGCTGACGTACACAAGGATGTCATACATGATGCGGATATAAGACTAAAGACTTTTATTGATAGGATGAACCGGGAAAAAGTCGACTTTATCATGCAGCTTGGTGATTTCTGTCGTCCCTATGACTACAACCAAGGTTTCCTCGACATATGGAATCAGTTTCAAGGGCCTTGCTTTCAGGTATTGGGCAACCATGATACCGACGGAGGATTCACAAGAGAACAAACTCTGGAGTTCTGGGGGGCAAAAGACAAATACTACTCATTCGACTTGGGTGGATACCATTTTGTGGTACTGGACGGTAACGACAAGAAGAAGCAGGGAGCAGCTATTGGTTATCCGAGATACATCGGTGAACAGCAGGCTGAGTGGTTGAAGAATGATTTGTTGAAGACTAATTCTCCGACCTTCATATTCTCACACCAGAGTATTGAAAACGCAGGCGGAGTGGAGAATGGGCGGGCAATTCGGAGCATACTGGAAGAGGCAAACAGGGAGGCTGGTTTTCGAAAAGTGGTTGCATGTTTCAGTGGGCACCACCACGCTGATTACTACGCCGTAATCGAAGGCATTTATTACATTCAGATTAATAGCATGTCATACGAATGGTTGGGTGCTGACTACAAGCATGCGAGATTTGGCGAAGAAATAGAAGAGGCCCATCCTTGGGTAAGCTATACGGCACCTTACAGGGATGCCCTGTATGCCATCGTAACCATTCGACCCGGTGGAACAATCGAAATAGATGGCATCCAGAGTGAATGGATTCGGCCCAGTCCCTCCGAACTTGGTGTTCCCGAACACGAGGAGAGCAACAAACCCACACCGAAGATATCCGATCGTATCTTGACGGTGGAGTGACAAGATGGCAGTCACGCGCAGCTACGCCACTGAGCCTCATCCCCGATTGACATCTTCTGCAGTCATTTGAAGAACAAAAAAGCGCCTTTTTTGTGTTCCCTCCATGCAGGAATTCGGGGTTATTGCTAATTTATGCCCTTCTGAAGCCCGTAGGGTACATTTATTCATACAAGGGAGTAATCCCTTGAATTAAGCCTTGCCAAATCAGGTATTTATACTATCCATGACTCTCGCGTACCAGTTTTTGCACTCTATACTGGGGGCATTGCACACTTTTTCATGAAACTTTGTCTATCCTGAGAGTCTATGGCGGGTAGAACTGCCCTGGTGGAATGATTTGCCGAGTTGTGGAAACGCTCTGCCAGAACAGCCGGGCTCGGAAATCTTTTGTGGATTCATAAGTGCCCTTGTGGTGCTCAATGCGAATCGGATATTTTTTGCCTGTAATAAGATTGCCCACAGAAGCCGACGCGGTTTGCGGCCTGTCCCACGCATTAATGACCAGCTTGCCGTCGAACCAGACACGGCCACCGTCATTCACCTCGAAAATGAGGGTGTACGGTTCAGAATGAGTGGGTTGAAGGTATCCCGTCCAGCGGCAGCTATAATTATCGCCGTTATTATCGCCCACGTTCCCAATCAGAAATCGGCCCTGCCAACCCTGACGTTGAAAGTCGATCTGCTCGGTAACTTGGGATACCACCGGCGGCCCCTGGATACTCTCACCATCCCAGTACTCACCCAACAGGCCGGCACCGCTTCCTATCTGCCTGCCCACCCGGATGTTCAGTTCCTTTGAATGGGTTTGCCCTGTATCGTCAGAGACAGTCAATGTAACTTTGTAGCTGCCTTCTACTATATACGTGTGAGAAACAGTCGGGCCGGCGCCTTTTTTACCGTCGCCGAAGTCCCACTGATGCCGCAATGCCTTACCCTCCGGATCAGAACTCTTGCTGCCGTCGAACCTGGTTGTCATGCTCTGCCATGCGCGATCATATTCGAATCGCGCCCGAGGGTGTTGATTGCCCTTCTGCTCAAACGTACCGATGTATTTTGTGGAAATCACCAGAGCATCCAGATAGTTGTGCTGAGTCCGGTGGCTGCCGCCGTGAAAGTAAGGCCCCAACATCCAGTGGTTGAACCGGATACCGGCATGCTTCTCGTCCACCATCGGCAGCGCCAGGATTTCACTGACCAGCTTGCCATTCACCCACAATTTAAGTTGACCGTTGGCCTGGCCCGGCTCGGAGAGCTTGCTGTAGTACTCGACACAATGCCACTGGTCCGGCTTGACAAGATCTGCCCGACTGACATTGTAAGGCAACCGGTTGGCCACACCGCCATACTTCCGCAGCACTTGGCTATACCCACCGTACCCCCACTTTTGCCGGGCGTGGCCCCGCGCACGAAGGTTTCACCCGTCTTCCAAAAGTCCAGATAGATACTCAGGTCCGTATCGGTCGGCACTCCATAGGAGCCAGCAAACACAATCGAGTCATGGGGGCCATAACCTTTTGGCCACTCCCAATCTGCAGGAAACAGCCGGTAATAGCGGCAATAGACTTCGCGCACCTCCTTGGGAAACCGAATATGCATCCAGCCGCCCGTGTCGCCCTCAGCATAGCGAATCTTGAGACAATTTCGACCGGAGATCGGTTTCACCTCCGGCGTGCCCGCAATCGAAAGACTGCGATCCAGGCCCCATTTAGCGATGTCGGTCCAACCGCGTGCACTCAGCGACCCATCCTCAAAATCTTCCTCAACCAGAATCTCCCCTGGCGACAGCTCGGTAAGACAGAAAAAAACAAGTATGAGGGAAACGTGTTTCATGTACCTTACTACAATTATTTGTTAATTTGGGATTTCCCATATAACATTGTATATCCTTGCTTAGCTACGCCGCTAAGCCTCATTTGTAATAGAATATCAAGTCCGTCCGGACAATTCAAGCTTCCTCCCCCCTCCTCAAACACCTCTCCAACATCTCCCTACTAACCCTGTGCCTCACAACCCTCCTGGCCCTGTCAACAAGATCATCTTCGACAGGCAGGTATTGTAAAGAGTGCCGGCTCAGTTGAGACAATGATCGTTGCGACCAGAAAAACGACTGCCAGAAACGATATGGATCTGCCCAAATACTGGAGAAACCGAAACAGAAGGAGCAGAGAACAGAGCGGCTGGTACGAATGGGTCAAGATAGGTGCATCGTTGATTGAGAGAAACGTCGGTGAAATAGCATCGGCGGAAGCTCGAACGAATTGACTCATCATATGATCCAGGCACAACGACGCATGAGGGCTCTGCCGACGGGCAGATCAGGTGGAGTTCACAAGGCCAGGGCATCGATCACGGGATTGAACAGGTACTTCTCCAGTCCGCCCCAGAATCCTTCGCCCTTGGACGAATCGTAGAGGTTGCCGCCGTTACGAACCACGATAAGATCGATGCTGGGAACCACCAACAAGACCTGATTGCCGGCGCCGGCCCCAGCAAAAGCATCACGTGGAATCTTGGGCCAGACTGCATCGAAGTTGGTGTACCAACCCAGACCGCAGGCTGGTTGTGGATTGCCCGGCGGACGGTTCGGCTTTGGCGTCCCGGCATACTGCAGAACCTTCTCGACCCAACGCCGACCGATGAGTTGCCTGCTCTGCCAATTGCCTTTTTTTAGCATCAACCTGCCGACGCGAGCAACCGCCCGCGCAGTGTACGAACCCCCGCCCCAATTGCCCACGAGGTTCAGGCCCCCGACCTTATAGGTTTTCCCGTACCCGATCGACCATTCGCTGTCCTTTACGCCGATGGGCCTCATAACGCGTTCTCGCAATAAGGTTCTGATGTCGGTGTGTTTAGTGTCGCGGAGGCTGGCTGTGACGGCGTAAGAAAGCATCGCCATTCCCGGATTGCTGTAGGCATACTTGCTGCCGGGAGTGAATATGATCGGCGCTTTGTCGCGGGATAGAGTGAAGGGATCAGGGTCTTTCCGCCAAAAGCCTCCCTTCCAGCCTGGAAGCTTCATGTGCGAAATGTTGTCCTGTTCAGCATCTTCAATACCGGATGAGTGAGTGACCAGATGGCAAATGGTGATCTTCGACTTGTCGGAATGGCCCTTCCATTGCGGGATATACTCGTAAGCGGGATCGTCAGCAGATATCAGGCCATCATTCAGGGCTACCAAGAGAGAAGTCCCTCCAACCAGAGCCTTTGCAAGCGAGGCCGTATAATGTTTCTTGTCGGGACCATGACCTTGGGCATACCATTCGCAGATGATCGTGTCATTCCGGATGATAAGCAGTGCCTTTGTGTGTCTGGCTGCAAGCGACTCCTTCAGGTTGTTGAGCTTCTTAGCAGAAAAGCCCTGACTCTCAGGCCGGGTTGTCTTCCACTCGAATTGCGCCGCGGCGAGGGGATTAATCATATACACACAAACTGTTACAAACAGAATCGCAAAGAAACACTGGGAGAAGTGAAATGACTTCTTGCTCATAACGTTCGCCTCCATCAGCCTACTGCAGGACGGCATCGCAGGCCAGCCGCAGGAATTTCTCGTACTCAAAATCGGGCCAACCGCTGCCCTTCTTGCGCGTCACTACCAGATTAAGGCTCGGCACAAATGTAATCAATTGGCCACCCGCACCCGGTTTGAACCGTGCATCCAATGGTATACCTTCGCCACGGCCATCTGTCAAACGGGCCGGTAGCTCCCAGCCATGGGAGAAAGATTGAGCTTCCCTACCGAACGTTTTGGTCCCCTTAATGCTATGAGTAGGTGCCCCTGTCTGCTCGACGAACCACTTCGGAACAACCTGCTTGTCGGCCCATCTGCCATCTTGCAGCATGCAGTAGGCGATTCGGGCCATATCCATAGCCGATAGTGCCAGGCTGTGGGACGGATGCCTGCCGTGCTTATCATCTCCCTCGAAATGTTCAAACCACCACTTCTCAATTCCCAGTGGTTTGAATAGGTACTCAATCGCAAAACGGTCATATGGCATGCCCGTGACCCCCTCGCATACCAGAGCAGCGTGATACAGCCCGTGCGTAGAATACTCAAGATTCGTGCCGGGATCGAAGATCAGTTTTTCAGTCTTCCAGTCGCCGTTATGACCAAGGACCCATTCCCATGGGCCGTGATTCTTGACGAATCTGTCCTTGTTCTGCCACCATTCACCGACTAGGCCCGAGGTGTGATTTAGCAATTGCTTGACTGTGATCTTTCCCTTGCGCGGATCACTCAGAGGTTTGGCCCAGGGAATATAGTCGAAGGCTCTGTCGTCGAATGTCATCTTCCTGGGCACCTTCCCTTCTTGGCTTTCTTCGGAAGCAATCGCCAGAACCGTAGCACAGATCGCCTTAGCGCAGGAAGCCACACCAACTCCATCAGGGAAACTGTTCGAACGAAGTTCCTTTTCTACCTCAAGCACGACATATCCCCGTCTTATCACGATAGCCGCAAAGTCGTGCCCGCCGCTGCTGGGACCAAGCAACCAACGCTTGAGTCTGTCCAACTTATCCGGATCCATTCCCGCAACAGATCGTGTCTTCTCAGGAGCAGTCAGTTTTCTCCATCCACCTTTGGATTCCGGCGGTGGGAAATAGTCTTCTTCTGATCCTTTCTCAGTTGACAATTCCTTGATCCGGATGTTGCGGAATTCCACTCTGCCAGTATGACCGAGAAAGCCGATATAGCCTTTATCTCGCTTAAGCCCGGAATGGTTCTCCCCGTCGATCGTCTTTTCACCAATAGAATCGAGGTCGATGTCAACAATCACGGTCCCATTGAGCGTAACCTTGACGTGTTTGCCCAGACAGAGAATCTCTTCAGTGTTCCACTGCCCATTCGGTTTCAAATGGCCAACCTTCGCTGGCGCGACTCCATAAATAGAACCAAAGACCTCGTAGTCTTTCAGTTTCCTATAGTAGTGTGTGTCTTGTATTTGGATCTCCATACCGACGAATGCAGGATCACCCTCAAGAGGTGCTCGAATCGCAACTCCGTTGTTGCTTCCTTTAGGGAGTTTACAATCAAACCACAAGATGAAGTCGGAGTATTCTCTGGTGGACATCAATTTCAGGCCGAGCAGCTCTTTCTTGCTTCTAGCCGCTCCCTTCCAAATGAAAGCCAGGGAACCGTTCTCGGCAGCCCAGTGTTCCCTCGCACCTTGCCAACCAGCCAGGCTCTTGCCGTCAAAAAGGCCGACGAAGCCATCTTTCAGTTCCTCCTCGGACAGGCGGGTTGCTGGTGTCAAAGATGCCGCTTCATCCTCGTCCAGGCCTATACCGGTCAGCCGCCTTAACTTGGCATAGACCGTGGGATCGTCCTCAGTTCCCATGAAGTGGAAAGGAAAATGCTGGTTAGTCTTTTCGTGCATTAATCCCCACGATGCACCGTGCCTGACGCTCAACTCCGCCGCTTTGGCCGCCTGTTCACCGTACTTCTGGTCCTCGTTGCAGACGATGGGCTTGCCATACTTCTTCAAGGCCTGAATCCTTTTGGGAATATCATCCAGTTTGGTGCCATTGAAATGAATCAGCAGGAAATCACTTGCTCGAGCCACATTGTCCGGCAGCTTGCCATTACCCAGTCCGCTTGTAGAAACCAGCAGTTTGGGCGAAGTCTTCTTGGCCAGCCGAATGAGTTCGACCTGACCTTCAGGCTTCTTGAGGATGGTGTGGTCAAAGCCGGAGTGATTGAATTCGTTGGCGATTTCCAGGACAACATTGGCAAAACCTGATTCTCCGATCCACCGGACCACGTTTACGACACCGGCTCGCACGGCCTGAGTGTCTTTCAATATCTGATCCTGACGCTGGTAGTAGCACCCAAGGATAACGACAACGCCGTTGCGGTCGCACGCTTCGATGACTCGCTCCACCCGCTGCAGATAGTCCTTCCGCAACGAACCAGCCGGGTTAAACGCAGAATTGACCGCTCCTTCATAGCCTGGGAATCCCCCTTGCAGATTCACTGTGAAAGCACGAACGCCCAGCGCTACATAGTCCGGAATCGCAGCGATGAATTCATCCGTATTCTTGTCGGCGTCAAACTCGGGTCGTTTGCGATCCTCGAAGACAGCGTTGACCATCCGAACATTCATGAGTAATCCTTCAGCCTGAGTGGCCGGATATGTCAGACGCCCGTTGAGATGCCAACGAGCATCCTGGATAGAAACCCGGGTTAGCGCCGGCCCCTCCGATCCGGATGAAGCGTGCGCTTGGGCTGACGACAATAGACCGATCATAATTGCGACCAAGGAAATCACCGTAAATCTGTCCGCTCTTATCATCCTATGGGCCATAATCATCCCCTGGCATTTCTCTTGTTTTCCGGTCCGTGCAGCTATTCACGTTCCCTCCAATTATATCCGCCAAGCGGTCTGCAAGCAACAATATCCTGCCGGGCGTAGGACTGGCACTGTACCGGACGCGTGAACCGCCAGGCCGATGTTGAAACAGCAGAGAATCTTTGTTATTCTCTAAGACCAAGATGAAGCATGATATTCACATTATGGGCGCCGAGGTTTACTTCCTGCCGGTTCACATGCGCCTGCCCATGAAATTTGGCGCCGAGACTGTGGACTACGTCACTTGCGCCAGGGCGCGCATTGAGGTAGCCGACACCGGCGGCAAGACCGCAGAGGGTTGGGGAGAAACCCCTCTAAGTGTGACATGGGGCTGGCCGAGTGGACTCAGCTACCAGGAGCGGCACGAAGAATTTAAGAAGCTCTGCGTGATGCTTGCGGATTCATGGGCTCAATTCGGCGAGTCCGGCCATCCGATTGAGATAGGGCATTGCTTTATCCAGACCGTTCTGCCAAGATTGCTAAAAACGCTGAATTCAGAACGCGGCAAAAATACCGAGGGAATGCCCTGGCTGGCGGCGCTGATCTGCTGTTCGGCGTTTGACATCGCCGCGCACGATGCCTACGGCAATCTGCTGGAGCTGCCGGTCTACAAGACATATTCGCATGAGTTTATGAATCACGACTTGTCACGATACCTCAGTAGTGCCGATGGGTCGCCCGGCCTTTTCAAGAGCAAGCATCCCGCTGATTTTCTTGTAAAAGAGCCGCTTGTTAGGATACCGGCCTGGCATCTTGTGGCAGGAAAGGACCTGCTCGACAAATCCGAGCTTGCCGGATCGGAGGCGGACGACGGATACCCTGTTCTATTGGACGACTGGATCAAGCAAGATGGCCTTAAATGCCTGAAGATCAAACTGACGGGCACGGACAGCGATTGGGACTATGACAGACTTGTGGACGTCGGTGAAATTGGGCAGCGGCACGGCGTTCTGTGGTTGTCGGCTGATTTCAACTGCCTCGTCCAGGACCCGGATTACGTCAATGACATTCTTGATCGCCTGATGGAAGAATATCCCCACATCTACCAGATGATCCTGTACGTCGAGCAGCCCTTTGCGTACGAACTCGAGAAAAATCAGATTGACGTCCATAGTGTCTCGTCAAGGAAGCCGCTCTTCATGGACGAAAGCGCCCATGACTGGCAGATGGTCAGGCTGGGTAGATCTTTAGGCTGGACAGGGGTGGCACTGAAAACGTGCAAGACGCAAACGGGAGCGCTGCTGAGCATGTGTTGGGCAAAAGCGCATGGAATGCCGCTAATGATCCAGGACCTGACAAATCCGATGCTGGCTCAGGTGCCGCATGTCTTGCTCGCAGCTCATGCTGGCACAATAATGGGAGTTGAGACTAATTCAATGCAGTTCTGTCCGGAAGCCAGCAAGCCCGAAGAGGCTGTTCATCCCGGGATATACAGAAGAAGCAGGGGTCAACTGGACCTGTCGACCATTTCCGGTCCAGGCTTTGGGTACAGAAGTAACCAGATCAAGAGGGAACTGCCGGAGCCAGCCGCTTCATTTGGAATTCGCGGTTAACCGGACTTTGAGTGTTCGAACTAGGCACACGTTTATGGCTTGCTTTATTCATCCTCTGACTCTTCTCGCCAGGCGGCAAGTCTCGCTGCCAGTTGACTCTGCACCTTGTGGTACCTCTCAAGGCCGGCCAAATTGCTAAGTTCATACGGATCATTCTCAAGGTCGTACAGCTCGATTTCATCCGTTGTGAGATGATGGATCAGCTTATAACGCTTCGTGCGGACACAGCGGATGTTCAGCCGGTGCTTTACAGGTGAGACAAAACTCGAAAAGATGTGCTCGCGATCCCAGCGCCCCTCGCCCTGGTATAGCCCTAACAGGCTATGGCCTTCAATTGACTCAGGGATTTCAATGCCCGCCGCCTCGCAAAGAGTCGGGAAGATATCCATGAGACTGACCAGGCCGGCGTTCTTTGCCCTGCCGCGTTTGAGCCTCGGATAGCGCATTATCAAAGGCAGACGGATGCCTTCTTCGTACATTGTCTGCTTACCTGAAATGCCGTGGGCGCCGAGGGAGATGCCGTGATCTGCCAGGAAGATGACAAGAGTGTTCTCGGTCAATCGCTTCTGGTCGAGGCTGCTCAGTATCCGTCCGATTTGCTCGTCATCGTGGGTTATGGTGCCGTAGTAGCGACTGCGAACATCACGCATACCTTCAGGTGTTCGCGGGAAAGGCACCATCTGTTGTTCGTCTCGCAGATTCTCTCCGTGCCAGTCTGTGTAGTATCTGAACGGCTTTGAGCCATTCATAGGACGCGGCATGAAGTTGGCGGGCAGACTAATAGTCGAACGTTTATACAGTGTCGCATATTTGCGGGGCGGAGTCCACGGATCGTGCGGTGTCATATAGCTGACAAAGAGCAGGAACGGCTTGCCGCCGGGTTGTTGAGACTCAAGGAATTCAACAGCCGCATCGGTGAACAGCTCGGAGTCGAACCGCTCGATTTGACGTTTGTTTGCACCACCGAGATCCTTGACGATCGGCTTGTGATGGCCGCCTGCGCCGGGGCCGCCGCCACCTATGTATTTGCCGGAGGTGAAGCCTCGCTTCGAAGGCAGGCCATCGTTGTGCCATTTACCGGTGTAGAAGGTTTCGTAGCCGGCTTCGGAGAGCAGTTGAGCAAAGTGTCTGGACTTGCCTCTGATTGGCATGCCGAAGAACCAGCAGCCGTTTGTCCAGTTGTCCTGACCGGTCAGCAGAGCAGCACGACTGGGCGTGCAGATCGGATTTGGTGTGAAAGCCCCTGTAAAATGCACACCGTCTCGCGCCAGCCGGTCCAGATTGGGCGTTCTGAGCAGCGTGTGCCCGGCGATTCCAAGATCCATGTGAGCCCAGTCATCCGCGACAACGAGGACAATGTTTGATCTTGTGGCTCTGCTTCTGCTGAGGACTACGGACGGGCTCAGCGCGAAAGATGCCGCAGCGCCCCCCATGAGCCTTAAGAAACCGCGTCGCTTGTGTCCTTTATCCGGACTCATTGTTGCTTCCGCCAAGTATGTTAAAGCCGAATCCATTAGAGCACACCTCCAATGTTCATCGCCCAGTCTACCGCGCTGATTGGAATATCACAAGAGACCGGATATAGGAGCAATCGAATACGGGGCCACCGAGCCCCGTTATGGCCCGCGCCCGCAATAGCGGGCTGCCGAAGACTCGAGATACTGTATGGTATCGAATGTACTCCATGATATAATCATGAGCAAGTCCAGGTTGGTCTGAGTCGCTGGTAGTCCGAGTCGACAGTTGGGAAGAACGGTGTGAAGACAACTACACGAAGATATCATGTACGGCGTCGTCATCATTGGTGTATGGTTAACTCACTGTGTTCTGTCATTTGGCTATTAGCTGCTGTTCTGGCGGCTTCAATTATGAGCGAGACGGCGTGTGCCGAAGTTTCACCGCGGGTGGAGATTAATCTGAACGGCCGGTGGGAGCACAAGATCGTCAAGAACCTTGACGCATTGCCAAAGGACGGCAATTGGAAACCGTTTGCCGTACCCGGGATGCTTCGCGGCCACAATTACCAGCGGGCATGGTTTAGGCGGACATTCGCTGTTCCGCAGACCCTGCGAGGCAAACGGATTAAGATTCACTTTGGCGGAGTGAAGTTCAACAGCCGCATCTTTGTCAACGGCAAAGATGTTGGCGGATGTTTCGGTGGGTATCGGCACTTTGAGGTGGATGTGACCGATGCTGTCCTCTTCAGCCAAGAGAACGAGTTGCTGGTCGGTTGCCATGACTGGACCGGGGTATTCACTTCCGGAAAGGTGGAATTTGGAAAGAATGTCGGCTGGAGTCGTCTGCGGCAAATCCCCAAGGATAAGATACTATCGCCTGTCGGAGGTCAGGTGGACTACTACGGAATCTGGGACGACGTGACCCTGATTGCCCATCCAGCGGTCTATGTGAAAGACATATTCATCAAACCTTCCGTGCGCAACGATGAACTGGCAGTGGACTATACGCTAGCGAATGAATCGAGCCGTGACGCTGATGTTCAACTCCACGCTTCTGTCCAGAACAAGAATATCAATGCACTTACTCTTCCCACCCGCCGTATGAACATTGCCGCGGGCAAAACCACTAAGACTACGTTGCTGCAATCCTGGCCAAAACCCCATCTCTGGTCGCACAAAGACCCTTATCTATATCACCTGCAATCGACACTATCGACCGGAGACGTTCTGACTACTCGCTTCGGCTTTCGGGAGTTCTGGATAGAGGGGCATGAGTTCTTTCTGAACGGCAAGAAGATTCATTTGCTGGCGACATCCGGTTGGCCTCATCGCATCCCGACCGGTCGCGAAGAGATTCACCGTTATTGGGAAGGCTTCAAGGAGGCCGGTTGCGTGGCTTTTCGCACTCACACGCAGCCTTGGCGCAAAGTCTATTATGATGTGGCCGACGAGGTCGGTTTGTTGATAGTCATCGAAGGCGCCGTGTTCAATGACGATATGACCTATCGCATCTTTGATCCGGTCTTCTGGGAGAATTACGCCGGCCATCTTCACGCCATGGCGGATCGGCATAAGAACCATCCTTCGGTTATCATGTGGTCGCTGGAGAACGAGTTTCACGGAGGCCGGCTCAACGACGAATCGTCGGCCAAAAAAGACTTGGTCCGGATGGGCGAACTGCTGAAACAATGGGATCCAACTCGACCGATTACCTATGAGTCTGACGGTGATCCCGGCGGCATGGCGGACGTCATAGGAATTCACTATCCGCATGATTATCCCCAGTTCACCTGTTGGCCGAACGAAGCTTATTGGCTCGCCGAGCCGCAGGATTCGGACCGGCAGTTTCTCAACGGACGTGAGAAGTTCTTCTGGGACAAGAAGAAGCCTCTTTATATCGGAGAATTCCTGTGGATTCCTTCCAGCGATCCCTCCTGGAACACGGTTTTCCTTGGTGACGAGGCCTATATCGATTATCGATCCTATCGAAACATGGCCAAGGGCCAAAGCTGGAGGATGCAGATACTGGGCTATCGACATTTTGATGTGTCGGGAACGTGCCCCTGGACGCTGACAGAGAGCGGTCCGTTTGACCAAGACAATGCATTGTACCAGGCGGTGAAATATGCCTACCAGCCCATCGCCGCGTTTTGCCATGATTACGACAGTCGATTCTACTCAGGCGAAACGGTTGCCCGACGAGTCGAAATATTCAATGACGCCTTCGAGTCATCCGATCTGATCTTCACTTGGGAACTGGTCAAGGGAAACGATAGGGTGGATCAGGGGCGGGAGAAACTCAGGCTGGAGTCGGCCGGGCAACGTATGATAAACGTCAAGCTCAATATGCCACGCGTTCAGCAGCGAACACCTCTCAAATGGATCCTGACTTTGCAGCTACAAGGGCAAATCGTTTTCAAGGATACCCATCTTTATTCGGTCTTCCCTGCGCTTCATCTTCCCGTAACATCGAAACAGATTGGCCTGTACGATCCCGTCGGCCAAACTCGAAAAGTGCTCTCCAATAAAGGATTTCGCACAACTGCTGTGGACTCACTGGATAACATAGACGCCAAGCTCGAAATACTGCTCATTGGAGTTCAGACGCTCCAGGCTGGTAAATTAAGTGAACCGGTAATCGGTCGAGTGCATCCCCAGCGAAAGGCCCTGGCCGAATATCTTCAGCGAGGCGGCCGAGTGCTTGTTCTGGAGCAAAGCGTCTATCCGCAGGGTCTGTTCAACGCTAACTTGACCAAACAAAAATCCACCATGACTTTTCCGGCAGCTTTCAATCATCCCGCGCTAAGAGGTGTGCGCAAGGATGATATGAAGTTTTGGCGAGGCGATCATTTAGTCGCCGCACTGGAATCCTCGCGGCCCGCTCACGGCGCTACGGTCCCCATTTTAGTCAGCGGCTCGGAGCTTGGGGTCGATCACGCTCCGCTCCTGGAGATTCCCCTGGGCAATGGCTGCGTAATCCACTCCCAGCTCAAACTGATAGAAAAGCTTATCTCCGAGCCAATTGCCGCACAGATATTCAACAACCTTATTCAGTACATGGCTGAGTATTCTCCTGGAACGAGAAAGACGGGTCTGGTGGGCGGCTCACCCGAATACCGGTCGTACTTGCACAGTTTAGGACTGCGATTTGACGACTTGACTGGGAAACTCGCGGACGTGAACCTGTCGGACTACTCGCTGATACTGTGCCGAAGCAACCCTCAGCATACTGCCGGACTTCGAAGTTATGTCGCAAATGGAGGCACACTTTTTGTCCATCGGCTGGAACGAGATATCGCCAAGTCTTTCTTCAAGGGATTTGAGCTGGACCTCGCGTTTCAGGCGTACTCCGGAACGCTTAGGCGCACCGAAGAATCTCATCCTCTTCTGGCCTCGATCACCCGTGAGGATATCTACTGGCTGGGCGATTATGTGCACTTAAGGACCTCGCGGGCCGAGCAAATGTCCGATGGAATCATCTCTCAGACACTCGGGGACAAACCTCAGAGATCTTATGAAGCTGAAGACTGGGAACTGGAAGGTCACATCGTTCGTCGTCAGAAATCGGGTGTAGTCTTTGCCACTACGGGAAGCGCATCGGCCCAAGTCGACTTCCCAAAGGCAGGGAATTACGTCATCGGCATCTTAGCTCGAGGGCAACCTGCCGCCGGTATCTTTCCCGTGGCACAGGTGTCGATCGACGATAAACCTCTCGGATTCATATCGACGCAAACCGAACAGTGGCATACGGTGGCAACTTCCGGACACATCCGCAAAGGACCACATAAGCTAACTGTCTCATATATTAATGAGGGAGGCACATCCGCTGACGAAGACCGCAATCTGTACGTGGACAAAGTCTTAGTTGCTTACGATACCGGCCAATCCAGGATTGCATTTCTGACCTGCCCGCCTGCTCTGGCCGTAGTCCCTTACGGAAAGGGTAACATCGTTCTGGATCAGGTCCGATGGGATACCGAAGAGCGAAATACCCGAAAGGCCGCACGATATGCCTGCTCGCTTCTGACTGCTTTAGGGGGGGATTTTGATTCACAATTGGGCGTGACAGTAGAATGTGAGAACATGGAGTCCCAACCCAACCGCCCGCAGACTCGCTACCGCAGCAGTTTCGTGTCCATAGCTTCAGAAGGCTACCTCTGCACACGGATCCAAGTGGCCGAAACCGGCGATTATCAAATGGAGCTGGTCGCTTCCGGCACCCAGGCCGAAAATATATATCCTCAGGTGGAAGTCCATCTGGATGGAAGAAAGGTCGGCACTATACAGTTGGTCCATAGCGGATGGCGGCCGTATCCAATGGATATTAAACTGACAGAAGGTGCTCATGAATTGCGCCTGACCTTCGTCAACGATCTCTATATTCCAGGCATCGCCGACCGCAATGTTCAACTTGACAAAGTGGTCTTTTGCACGAAGTAGACCACCGGTTCTGCCACCACAGAGGCATCTATTGCCTGCCCAGACCGAAGATGGTGGCTGTCAAATCTATGCCGGTCAGTTCCTTGATCCGATCATTCATAGGCCAGGGCCACAAGGGCTGGCGCGTCAACTTGCGGTTTTCATACCGGTAGTACAGATGTGCGCCTCTCTCCGGCGGTTCTTTCTGAAACATCTTTCGCCAAGCCGCAGGACTTCCTTCGCCGGCTAGCCTGAGAATGTTGGAAATATCGCCCTTGCCAAAATGTGGGTCCGAGCCTCCTATTGCAGTGAGGTTGCGGCCGTCAACGTTGGCCAGGTTGAAAGTCCGCACGTCCGCCGCACCCTCCTCGACGATTGCTGCGCAATTCTCGAACCATCCATCGTGTGGTTCTCTACAACGCATGAAGAATAGGCCGGGAATATTGACAACTCGCTGAGATTTAAGCCGAAAAGCGATACAGCCATATACAAACGGTCCTTTCGTGGGCCCTTTATCGATCCTGTCCATGCCAAAGCAGCCGTAGGGCTGGTCCACGCCGTAGTTGTCATAATGGCGTGGTTTGCCGGAGCCGTCCTTCCATTTGGTGAATGGCTTGCCGTCGTAGCCCAAAGCCGTGTGGCTTTCGCGCATCAACTTGCCGTCCCACATAGCGATGCAGTTCTCAGCAGTGATGTGATGGCTGTTGTAGAAAAGAGTGAAAGCCATTTTGGGGCCAACACTATGGCAACCTTCCCAGGCACCGAAACAACGACGGAACGTTGTGTAATTCCCACCCTGTGAGCACGAGAAGGTCTTGCGGGCGACGCCCCAGCCGGCACAATCCTCAAAGAGGTTGTGCTCTCCATAGTGGGCTGCGAAGATGTTCGTGTTCCCATCGGCTGCGTTCCACCCACACATTCTCCGAATAATGCAGTGGTTTTACCGGCTGAGATTGACGACCGTGGATTTCGAATTACAGGCGTTAATGCCTTCGATGACCCACCAATCATTGTGGTAAAGGGCAACCGGCTGGAGGACGCCTTTGCCGTCAATTGTGACTTTCCCGTTGCGCAAGGCGCGGACGGTTATGGGGGAATCCTTTTTCCCTGACAGGTTCTTTGGTGGTTTTACCATGGACCTGGGGCCTGTGTATAATCCGTCAAGGAGAATCAACGTATCACCGGGTTGAGCTTCATCCCAGAAACTTGCCACGGAGAATGAACTCCCAACAGAAGAACCATCCCCGTGCCCTCCCAGGGAAGCGTAATATATCTTGGCGGAAACCGGATTCACCATGATGCTTATTACAATTGCAGAGGTTGCCATTAAGCGCATGTATGCTCTTGGGAGCACATTTCCTTTGCCATTTTCGCTCGTTTGTCTTATCACATCCATATCTTTGATCATCTTCTTCACGAATGACGTTGCTACCCATTTTCTACTAATGTACACCAATCGGTCGCTGCTTGTCCAGTTGCGATTTCACAATCCGCAAGGCTATGTCCCTGACATATCCGGGCGAGCGCAGCATCCGATTGCCGCCGGAGTGCTCGAAGGTTACCTCTCCGTTAACATTCCCGGTCTTCGTGTCTACCCATTGTGCGAGGTATGCTCCGTGGGGCAGCTTGATGGTCAGGTCAATCTGATTGCCCCCGTTGACATATATTGCATAGGCTCGGCCTTCTTCCACTAACGCGCGGGCGCTGATGCGTTTGTCTGTCCCGACTTGGACAATAGAGTCGTCAGGCTTCATCTTGACGAAATCGAAGCGATTGATGAAGTCCATGAGAATACTCAACTGCCTCAGCAGCACTGGCCCGCCGCCTGCAGAGGCATTACGTTTTGACGTGCCGTCTTCATGACCGACTGCAAAAGACAAATCCAAGTTGTCATATACGGCCCCGCCGGCGATGATGAAATCCCACCCTTCGATCCGATGTTTCTCGTTGCTGCCGCGACCGGTCTCATCGTAGGCGATGACCTTGTTAAGATCATAGTATAGCTGGACTACCTTCGGTGGGCTGGCCCCATGGAAGTTCAGAACGGATACGTGCCGATTCGGCACCATGCGGCCAGTGAACTGCTTTGGTAGATTGCTCGCCCGCCAGGGCAAATTCTGTGCGATCAGATGCTTACAGGGCAGTCGCCTTTCGACATCGACGATCACCTGGGCCACATGGTCCTGCCAAGCCTTTGTCTGGCCGCCTCGCTCATATGGCTCATTGCAGATTTCGAAATAAACGTCGTCAAAACTGTTCAGTTCTTCCACGATCTTGCGCACCATGGCATCCTGCACGGCAGTCAGTCTCTTATCCTTTAGTGTGAAGACATCCTTCCGCGCGACCTTGCCAACGCCGTTAATATTATTCGATGCATTCAAGGGACTCAGATCCCACATCGCATCATTGTAGAACGGACAAAACATGACAACCTCAACCACCACGCCGGATTTCCCGGCTTCGGCTGCAAAGTTGCGCAGACGCTTAAAGTATGCCGTATCCCACCCTCTCAGGTTGAATTTATTGCCTCCGTCAGCATATCCTGGTGTCTTGCTGCGAGCCCACGGGCATATGAACTGGCCCTTTGCCGGTGCTAACGTATTATCCTTGATATTGAATGCCTCAGCCGGTTCACAATATGCTCCGGTGAAAATACGCGTAAGATTAAGCCGGTGAGACTGAAGGGTCCGCAAGTACTTCCTATAATCGAAGTCCCGATTGAGCACTGCTCCATAATGTTCGCCCGAGGTTATCAGGATCGTGGGCTTGCCTCGCCACTCGAAGTAATGCGGATTATCAGGATGAAGTCGGATTGGCTTTGTGCCCTCCAGGGCTCGAGATGCCTGAACGCAGGACACAGGAATTACGAAGGCTGAAAGCAAAACAAGATGGAGAGCTGCTTTTGAGACCCGCACGACACTTTTCCCTGTGGGAATAGTCTCTCTGATAGGTGGTGCCAGCCTGCCCTCTGAACTCGACATCTTTGGTCTCATCCGCGCACTATTTTGTCTCATTTTCCGCTCCTTTCGCGCTTGGCCTGATGTCATAGAGTAATTACAAATCAGTCTTTCATGATCAGTTTAGTCATTTTCCAAAGACTATAACTCCACATCTTTCGGTTGATCACTCTTGCACGATATCTGATAGATCGAACTGTGCCACAAATGCTCTCCATGCTCCCAATTCAGGATTCCATGGAGCATTAACCAGTGGAAAGTCGGTGGAGGAGGTATGCCCTACTACATAGACCGCGCTTCCATCAGGCGACGTAGCCACAAAACGTCCCTTTTCGTGCTCCGAGCCGCCAAGATAGCTCCCATAGAGCAAAGTTGAAAGTGTAGGATCAAATACCGCCAGAAAAGCATCTCCTGCGCCTTTATGTACGGTTTGGAACGCGTCAGGAGTAGCTAATCCCTCCGCGCTTGTGGACCCAGAACAGTAGATATTCCCCTTAGCATCCATGGCCGGTCCCCAGAAAGCTGAGTCAAATACTGTAGAGGCACCAAGTGAGCCATCGGCGTTGATCCGGGCAATGAATCCACCGTTATCGACCTTCAGCTTGCTTTGATAGGCCCCCCGTGTTGTTGGAAAGTTAGGTGATGTTGTTACCCCTGTTATAAAGAAGTTTCCAAAGGCGTCATTGAACCCCTCTGTCTCGATCCACTCCGCGCCGCTCCCACCGAACCAGGTCAAATACACCAGTTTTTTACCGTCCAATGACAGTTTGCCGACAAACATCTCATTTGGTCCGCCGTTACGTTCTGGCTGGAACGCGTTTGGAGTGATACTCAGACTGCCCCAATCAGTTCCGCTTGTTGAACCAGCGAACCAATAGTCCCCGCGATTATCCTCAGCAACCGAAAAGATGAATTCATTGCTGGAGTTGGTTGTGCCCAGGTAAGTCGAGAATATCAGACGACTGCCATCCGCGGACAGTTTGGCTATATACCCGTGCTTTCTCCCTCCCGGATTCTCTGGAAGTAGAGCGCCTAGAGTGGTGGGGAAGTCGCTGGACTCCGTAGTTGCGGCAATAACTACCTCCCCCGTTGGGTGCAGATGAATAGCTCGCCCAATATCCTGGCCACTTCCCCCGAGGTATGTGGAATAGATTAAGCGCGAACCATCTGATGAGAGCTTGGCGATAAAGGCATCAGCAGGATCGTGCACAGGATTATCGACACCGCCATTGAAGGTCTCATCGAAGGCACCCGGCGTGGTGGGAAAGCCCTTTCCAGCTCGTCCGGAAACGTAGAGTTCGCCCCTGTCATTTACCGCGCACACATACGCGTAATCCTCTTCAGGACCGCCCAGATAAGTGGCCCAGATCAGATTGCCATCAGCGTTGACCTTCGCTACTCCCACGTCTCCTCCCCCGTGGCTATTTGTGTCATACGCACCTGGCGTAGCAGGAAAGTCAAAACCAGCCCCACCTGCGAGATAGAGATATCCCTCCGAATCAACCACAGCGGCGCGAAACTGACCGATACTGAAGCCGCTGGAATATCTCAGGGTAGAGCGATCCTGCTTATTCACCAGATCCATCCCCCGTTCCACTGCTGGTTCTTTGCACACCGAAGTTCTTGCCAAAATAGCGAATATGAACATCATTATTATGATGCCAAAGACGACACAGATCTCTCTAGTATCTCTCCGTCCATTGCCTCCAGGTATTCTCATTCTCTTTTCCTTTCTAACCAAATGAAACCTGGTTCCTTAACCGTTAATATCCACTATGCCATCGCCGAAAGGCAGAGGAGCAATGTCAACCGATGATTCATTCTGGAGCCAGAATTGAGCAAGTTTGGAATAGTCTTCGAAGTTGACCTTTCCATCGGCGTTGAAGTCTACGTCTCGTGCGGTTGTTTCAACAGAGAACTTTGCCAGAAACGAACCGCTTGGCGTGGTCTGGATATTGTTGACCATCGGCAGATCGGTTGAAGATGTCTCGCCGATGATAACGACGGACCGGCTGTCCGGATGGATGCCAATGTGTCGGCCTATGTCGGTTCCCGAACCACCTAAGTACGTTCCGTACAGAAGCTTTCTGCCGTCGGCGCTGAAGACGACAAGGACGGCATCGTGCTGCCCGTCGTTGCCCCCGGCTTTATTCGGCTGAAAGGCATCCGGCGTCATTGGGCAGTCCACCGATCGGAACCTGCCCGTGCAGTAAACATTACCGCTGCTATCCACAACCGGGCCGAAGAAGCCTTCGTTACCCGGATAGTTGCCGCCGTAGTAGGTGGCAAAGGCCAAAGTTCCATCGTTATTGATCTTTGCGAGCCAACCGTCACCGGCCCAGGGATCGGGATTGCCTCCGTTTTTAAATTGAGTCTGAAAGGCGCCGTTAGTAACGGGGAAGTCCGGCGAGCCCGTCGAGCCGCAGACGTAAAAATTTCCTTCGGCATCTGAAACTCCTTCGGTCTCGATCTCATCGTTGCCACCGCCCCCGAGCCAGGACAAAAACAGCAACTGGCTGCCGTCGGCCGAGATTTTTGCCACGTATGCTTCGGTGCCTGCGCCGCGAATGGATTGGAAGGCATCGACTGTGGGTGTCATGCCGGTTCCAGTCGTGGTTCCACCAATCCAAACGTTGCCGGCCAAATCCACACCCAACCCACGGATGGTCTCATCCGGCCTGCTGTCATTGTTCGCGCCGAAATAGGTGCAGAAAACCAGGGTGCTGCCGTCGGCGGAGACCTTGGCGACCCAGCTATCGCGTGCTCCGGTCTTGGCCGGCTTATATGCGCCGGGTGTTATAGGCAGGTTCGTCGAATTGGAATTGCCCCCGGCGACGAGCAGCTCACCCGTGCCTAACAGGTGTATTGCTCTGCCGTTATCGTTTCCGTTTCCGCCGATGTAGGTGCTGTAGAGCAGGCTGTCTCCATTGGCTGAGAGCTTCACGACAAATGCATCTGTTGCGGAATGAATGTTCCCATTGTCCTTGCCGCCGTTGAACATCTGATCAAATGCGCCTGGTGTAGTGGGAAATCCCTCTCCACTCCGACCGGAAAGGTACAGTTGGCCGGTTGCATCGATGGCCGAGACATAGACGTAGTCCTCTTTGGGTCCGCCGATGAATGTTGACCATATCACGTTACCATTTGGGTCGAACTTCGTTGCGACCGCGTCGGGCCACGATGTGCCGCTGTGAGTAGTGTCATACGCCCCCGGTGTGGCGGGCCAGCAGGTGTTGGCACCGCCGGACATATAGATATTTCCCGCAGGATCGATGACTACCGTACGGTTGGCGGCTGCACAATCGCCGAAGTAGCTCGAAAAAACGATGGAAGGGTCGATTACTAACAAACGAGTCTTGTCGTAGGGCCCAAGCAGCTTTATGCCATAAGAGGTGTCACTGGTCCTGCAAAATGCGCTCTCGGTAATGCGTCGCCGGTCGTTGACATTCTGATAGCAGAGCAGTTTTCCGTCCAGCACTTTCCCAGCTCTGGTGACAATGCCCATCTGTGCCGGTCCTTGCGATTCTACTTTGTCAACGGCGATATAGCTCAGCTCTATCTGGGCCGGATTACCGCCCGGCCTGACATGAAATTCATAAGTCAGAGCGTTGTCCTCGTCAAAGAAGAATACCAAATCAATATGCGGATAAACATCACGATACACAATGCGCGCAAAATGTCCTGCCCCTTTGATCCATTTGTCGGATTCGGCTCCGAGAAGATAATTGCTCCGCCCGGACAATGGCTCAAGCGCCCGTGGTGATGAGCTTCCATCTCCCACTTTTAGCCCAAACAATACGCCACCAACATACTTTGTGCAATCTCGCCCAACCTCTTGCCACTTGGGGCAATTGAAGTACACCTTTGCTTTTGCAAAGCCGACTTCCATGCCCGCGCTTTTGACAAAATAGCGGACATCGCTATTTTTCAACTGACCGAGGTTCTCGATGAAATAGCGTCTGGGCGCAAACCCGCCGCCAACGCACGCCGGTATCACTCGTTTGCCTTCGACGCTCAGTGCCGCCGGCGCGATTGCCAGCGACAGCAACAGAATCCACATAAGCATACATGACGCGACATTTCTTTGACTGCTCATACCGTTCTTATCTTCCCATGCCCAAAATTTCTTTAACGGACATTTCCCAGATAAGCTCTTAAATAACATAATTTTCTCCGTACGACATCAATATTTAAAATCAGATTACCCCGTAGTAGGCAAATACTCGAAAGATGCCAAAAACTGAAGTTATAAGCGTCTAATGCCCTTTCTATGACAAAGAAGTATGTGCGTTCGCAACAGTCTATTCTTGCTATACCTCGAATTAGTCTCAAGAGAAGAAGCTCTATCTTGCATCGACAAACATGCTAATCGAAGCTCATCAGGATGGCCACCTCAAATGGAAGGAATTTTACCACCATCCGAAATCCCATCGTAGAATCACATAGGGAAACAGCGCTACAAAATCGAGCTTCGATCATGCGACATCCTTCCCTTCAGTCAGGTACTTCCTACTATTCTCAATGACCCTGTCAGTCTGCTCGGACACGTCCTGTACATATCTTGTAGCCATCGTTAGGTCAACATGACCGAGAAGCCTTTGAACTGCAAATGGATCTCCTGACCTCGCCGCGAGCGTCGCAGCCGTTCGGCGAAGCGTGTAGAAGCCCGTTCCTTTCGGAGCATTGATCCTGGCCTTCTTCAACAGCCTCGCGAACATCGAGGTTATGGCATTAACGGTCGTATACTTTGTGCTTCCATCCTTCTTGGTCTTGAGTGAAGTCCTGACCCAAGGGTGGCCCTCTGCTGTGTAAAATACTAATTGTCCTGATTTTGGCACTTTCTTCAGCGCCTTCATTGTCTCGGGCCACAACGGCAGATTTCTTGGAACTCCTGTCTTGTTTCTGGCAAGTTGATCTCTTCCGTTTTCCAAATCGAGGTCCTTCCATTGTAACTTTGCGCAGTCCGTACATCCAAATCCACAATTCAAACCCAACCATATCATGGCCTTCATCTTGGCATCTGCGGCAGACAGCAATTTATCCATTTGCCCCGAAGTGAAAGTGTACTTTACCTGATGAACGATCTTGCCTCTTGTGACTGCATCGATGTTCGGGATATTCTCAAGAATATCATTTCTTCTCGCCCAGTGGAACATTGCCTTCATAACACTTATATGAAGATTGAGCCGATGGGCCGAGCCAGAAGCACTCTGGAGTTTTCTCTTGTAGTTCTGCAGGTCCAAGGTTGAGATGCTCTTTATCTTCCGTCCTTTTCCAAGAAAGGACATTAATTTGCTCAAACTGTTGATTTGATCGTTATGGTGTCTTGCGCTTAGGTCGCCTGCGAGGACTTTTGAGTGCTGATACTCCAAATAGAGGTCACACAGTTGTTTCAAGGCCATGTTACCATTGGACGCTTTCTGCGCTAAGTTCTGCCCTCCGTGTAAATATGTCGCTTGCTCCAAGTATCTCTCGAGTGCCTGCTTCTTGTTGGTTCCAAAGTAATGAATCTTCCTATTGATCTTCTTGCAGTACTGTCCCGTGGGATGCAAAGTCAAAGGGAATTTGTCCGAACGCGTCTTTCTTTTTGGACTTTTCATTGTCCTGCTCCTTAAAAAAATGGTGATAGGTTTTACAGATAATCCCGAATTAGTTGTAGCAACGGTTGTTGTTTACCAACAAGGCAACAATACTCCATATCCATAACTCACTGCGAGACATCAACTTGTGAGCATTATATGAAATGGAAGTGAATCGGCCATTGAATCCGTGCGCGCAAAATCGGCGTTTTCTGGTCAAAATTAAAGGTGAGCGAATCCAGGCATCTATTCTATCTGTACTGTCCCGTTTTTCAAAGTAACGTAAGTGATTATGACGAAGAACTTTCCAGGGGAATTGTCCCTATGGAAAGGATTAGCCATGGATCGGCGATTTGAGTTACGCAAGCGACAA
>Ga0114930_10000717_pt1 | contig 34258 bp, 38 predicted proteins | sample AnhtaG_FD_87300 | JGI IMG/M metagenome (GOLD analysis project Ga0114930, IMG submission 87300) | Deep subsurface microbial communities from Anholt, Denmark to uncover new lineages of life (NeLLi) - Anholt_01485 metaG | ecosystem: Environmental > Aquatic > Marine > Oceanic > Sediment | place... | reverse complement strand
CATCGCATCTACTCATCCACGCATTTACTCATTCACGGGTCACGAGTCACGAGCGACGAGCGACTCGCGGGCTCTGCCCGCGCATTCGTGCAAGTCGCCTTTTCGAAAAGTGCCAAAAAGCGTACATTTTTGTTAATTTTTTGTGAATTTTTGCGAATTTCTGTCAATTTCTGTCAATTTCTGTCAATTTTTGACCCCTTTTTCGCACGACTTGCACAAGTCATGCGAAATTCCGTGGATTTGTTCTTGACAACCACCCCCGTTTTTACCCCGGAATCGCCGATTGTGCCCTGAAATGTCCCCACATTATACCGATTTTCACAACAGGCGCTTGCGTATTTGCTTCGAACCACCCCCGATTTTGACTCAGAATCAAGGCCTCTTCTTTTTTGTTTTCTTGTTAAAACCTGCGCATTTGACGCGAAGTTCTTGACAAAATCTGCGCATTTGATAGTTTCTTTCTTGCAGAATAAATGTAAAATTAAGGGAACGGTAAGCCTGTTTTGTACATATTATTAATAGGTACCTGAATGAGTAAAGACAGGTTAAAAACAGCGATACTCGGCCTCAACGACGCAGGCCGGCTTCTGCTCGAAGCAGCTTCTCAAACCGATTATTTCGAGATTCAGGCTGTTGCCGACAAAGACGCCACCCTCGCCGAAAGGGTAGCCGAAGAACATAAGTGCAGAGCCTACAACGACTACCGGCAGCTGATAATACAAAATCAGTTCGATTGTTTACTGGTCGCCGCTGGTCTATACAGTTGCGATGAGCACATCAGAACGGCCATAAAGAAGAAATTCAACATACTCAAGCTCGCCCCACCGGCCAGAAATTTTGAAGAAGCTGTCGAGTTTGTCCGCCTTGCCGAGGATGAAAACATTAAATTTGCCGTCGCCAATCCCGCACGCTTTGCCGAAAGCTTTCTCGCTCTGCGACAGTTTCTACAGCAAGGCCAAATTGAGCAGATTTCCCTTATAACGGCCATTTGCACTGCCGGCGACCGGCCCTATCCCGCCTGGCAGACCGACCCAAAACTTGCTGGCGGCGGAGTGCTGCTGCACAATTGTTATGAAATAATCGACCAGATAGTGTGGAACTTTCCCACACCCCAGCAGGTTTACTCACTAAACACCAGCACCGCTGCCGACAGACAACACCGGCTTTATTTGACAGAAGACACGGCACTGGTAACGATGAAATTTACCGACACCTTCATCGGAAATCTGATAGCCTCTCGATGCATCGGCACGGGGCCGCAACAACTGCTTCTGAAGGTCTGTGGCAAAGACAAGATCTTAACAGTCGGCAACACTCGATTTACAATCAGCGATTCTCTTGGCCAGACTAACGAGGAACTGGAATACAACGGCGGTGAGCTTCTCAGTATGACAAAACTGCTCGAAAACTTTGCTTTAAGTATCGTATCGCCCGATAAAAACAAGCTCAGCAGCAGTGGCAGGGAGAATTTAAGGAATATGGCAGTCATTGAATCAGCTTATCTCTCGGCTCGAACGGCTGTACCGGAAGAACCCGGCAGAATTCTACAGATGGCACGGCTCGAGCCGGCAAATATTTGGCCTGCACATAAATAAAAAAAATACATTTGGCAAATAATACGATAAGTGATAACCTATCAGCGTAAATTGTTAGCTACTTGTTACTTACTATTTTGGAGGCCTTGATATGGAAGAGAGCAGAAAAAAACCGATCTTGCTCGGTGTTATCGTCGTCTGTTTAGTTGTGGCCGGTGTAATAACTTACACCACATGGACTCCTGGAGGCCCTTCTGGCATCGATGCCGGCATTGATGCCAGCGAGATGACATGGGTCAAGTGCCGCAATCCGGCCTGTGAAGCTGAATATCAGATATCTTTGAGAGAGTACTTCAAGTATATAGATGCAGAACGAGCCAAGGATCCTTCGACACTTGCGACACCGCCGTTGATTTGCGAAAAGTGCGGACAAGACAGCGTTTACAGAGCGATAAAATGCGAAAGCTGTGGGTTAGTCTTCGAAACCGGCCTTGGCTCAAAGGAAGATTTCGCCGACAGATGCCCCAAATGCGGCCATAGCAGATTCGAAAGGCTGAAAAAGGAAAGGGAAGCTGGCGGTTAACAAACAGCAGAAGACCACAAGCAAGGCTGATGACCTGCTCGCTTGCCTTTAGCCAAACGCAAGATGGCAGTGATGCTGCCTCGTCATTCGGAACGGAAGCATAAAGATAATTCTACAAAGCCCGACTTTCATTTGTCGGGCTTTTTTTCGATATAGCACACTGACGCATCCGGATTGGGCCCCAACAGGAACTCCTGAAGCTGTTCTACTACCCGATAAGAAAACCTTTGCAGCAGCAAGAACCTAAAGGATATGCGGGTCATTGTCGGCCCACACGGCTTGCCGGAAAAACGCGGTAGAATTCTACAGGCCACCCCGCTAACGCCGGCAAATAGCTGACCCGTCCCAGGGCAAAAAAAACAGGCATTTGACAAATAATGCAACAAGTGATAACCTGGCGGCGTAAATCTTTACCAGCTTCTGGTGCTTATTGTTTTAGAGGTCTTAGCTATGCAAGAAAGCAAGAAAAAGCCGATTATGATAGGTGTTATCGTCGTGTGTTTAGCTGCGGCTGCGGTAATAACTTACACGACCATAAAACCTGACAGATATAACTTCGACGAATTTAAAGACAAGATGATTTGGGTCATGTGCCGCAATCCGGCCTGCGACGCCGAATATCAGATAAGCTTGAAAGACTACTTCGAGTACGTGGAAGAACACCGAGGACCCGGGTTGAGTCCGGTCCCGGGACTCATCTGCAAAAAGTGCGGAGAGGACAGCGTTTATGAAGTCGTAAAATGTGAAAACTGCGGATTAGTGTTCGAAAAAGGCGCTAAACCCGGCGATTACGAAGACAAATGCCCCAGATGTGGCTATAGCAAAATAGAAAAGGACAGGGAGAGAGCAGCATCTGGCGGATAACAGACGGCACAAGTCCACAGGCAACGTTGGTGAATTGCTTACTGTCTTTTAGCCAAGTGCAAGATGTGTGTGCCCCTGCGGACAATCAATTCTACGCAAACCCCGCTTCCGTTTAGTTGGACTTTCTTTTGCACAGAACTAACCCCGCACGCCGAGGTTAGCCGCACTTCAAGGCACGCTGGTTTTAGTAGTTTAGCTGCTCCAGGACGGCTGTGCGATAATCTTCTTTGCCCACCTTCAGGCCTGTGAGGTTATAATACTTCCTTTGAATCTTTCGCGTCAAATATGCAATACGGTTCTCAGGAGATGGATGTGTTGAGAAAAATTCAATCGGCCTGACTCTTTGCTCATTCTCGAGTATCTCCATAGTCTCAACCATCCCGTAAGGATTGTAGCCGGCCCGAACCATATAGTCCAGGCCGCCCAAATCGGCCTCGCGTTCATCTTTTCTGCTATATTTAAGACCCAGGATTTGCCGGGTTACGTCGGCTACTCTTAAAGCACCGCTGGGTGCCTTATTAGTGGAAGCCGCAGCCAAAAGCAAAAGATTCATTCCAATCTGATTGCTCATTGCATTTGAGGTGTCTCTGGCAACAATATGTACTATCTCGTGCGCCAATATCCCTGCCAACTGTGCCTCAGTCGCGAGTTTCTCAAGCATTCCCCGGGTGATAAAGATATATCCGCCGGGCAGCGCAAAGGCATTAATTGATTTGTGTTCCAATGCCACGAAGTGATATTCCAGATTCCGCTTATGGCTGACGGCTGCGATTCTGTGGCCCACACTGTCGAGGTAGTTTTGTAAGCCTGCGTCGGCGACTCTGCCACCCATCTGCTTCTCGACTTCAGGGGCGTATTTTTGGCCAATCGCAATATCCTGAGATTCCGGAAAAAACATCAGCTCTTTTTCGCCGGTTATCGGATTGACTGCACAGCCGGTGTAGAAGCAAATGGTGAGGCCTAATATCAGCAGTACCGGTTTTTTAGACACAATTATGCCCCCAATTGTGGTTTCTGTTTGAAAAACACAATCATATCTATTATAAGAGCGTTTTATTTTATCTGGTAGCAAAAAGTATGTATAGACAGGATTTTTGCGAAAGCTGTAACCAAAAAAACCACTGTCAGGATGCTTACCGGCGGTTGGGTAAAGCACAAGGCCCTTCGGTCGTTCTCAAAATTGTGCTTGCTTTCTTGCTGCCCATAGTGGTTTTCGTGGCCTCTTTGGCAGCTTTTGAACAGATTTTGGTCAAGGTCTTGTGTGCAAAAGGGCCACAGACAGCTCTGAGCTTCCTGCTGGCTCTGGGCGCAACTGCTGTCTGTGTGTTGGTCATAAGGGCGCTAAATAGACAAAAGAGCGAGAACAAGTAAGCCCGGCGTTTTTTTGAATTATCAAATATGAGAACTAACACTAAAGGCAGATTATCTTTTCCCGGCGGCACACACCTGCCGGAAAGCAAGGACCTGACCCGAAAAAGCAAGATACAGCCGGGCCCTGCCGGCAAACAGGTGGCAGTAATGCTAAGCCAGCATATCGGGGCCGTCTGCGAACCGCTGGTCAACAAGGCAGACGTTGTTGAGGCCGGGCAAAAAATTGCAGACACCGATGCATTTGTTTCGGCACCTGTCCATTCGCCGGTCAATGGCAAAGTGAAGCAAATCGCCCTGCAATCCCACGCAGTTCTGGGCCGGAGCATGGCGGTAATCATAGATACAGACGCGGAAAACAATCCAGTTAAGCAGCCGAACCACAGCAAATTTATGAACGATTTCGATGAGAGTCGCTATTCGGCCGAACAAATATGTGCTGCCGTGCGCGAAGCGGGTATCGTTGGTATGGGCGGTGCCGGGTTCCCGACGAGGGTCAAAATAGAGCCGAATCCGCGACTGCCAAAAGATACACTGATCATCAATGGATGCGAATGTGAGCCATATATTACCTGTGACTATCGCATCATGCTTGAATGGACCAGCCAGATTATTGCGGGCATTAAACTGGCCAGAAAAGCCTCCGGCTGTTCGCAGGTCTTCTTCGGTATCGAAGACAACAAACCACAAGCGATAGAGGTCATCAGCGAAGCGCTGAAAACGCACACAAACACCGAAGACATTAAGGTGGTCCCTGTCAAAACAAAGTACCCACAGGGCGGTGAAAGGCAGCTTATACGAGCGGTTCTTAAAAAATGTGTCCCCACCGGCGGCATCCCGCCGATGATCGGCGTGGTGGTGCTCAACGTCGCCACTGTTGCGGCAATCGCCGAAGCGGTCGTTGCCGACCGGCCCTTAACACACAGAGTTGTGACGGTTACCGGAGAGGCAATCGCCAATCCCGCCAATCTCTATGTCCCCATAGGCATACCGGTGGCTGATCTAATCGAGTTTTGCGGAGGAGTGACGGAAAAGTCGGCGAAGGTGGTTCTGGGCGGACCGATGATGGGAATAGCAATTGCGGACCTGACAACTCCTACTACAAAAACCACCGGTGCTGTAACCGTATTAACGGGAAAACAAATCGGCAGGGCCAAATTCGCCGGGCGCCAGACGGCGTGTATTCGCTGCGGCAGATGCCTTGAAGTTTGCCCTGAACACCTGAACCCGACAAGAATCGCCCACGCCGTTAAGAATAACCTTTTGGACGTGGCAGAGAGTTATTATATCAATGCGTGTACGGAGTGTGGCTGCTGCAGCTACGTCTGCCCGGCCAATATTGAAATAACAGGATATATCAAAACAGGCAAAATCTTTCTTGCCAGACAAAAGAAGAAAATGCCGGAATGAATGAGTGAATGGGTGGATGAGTAAATGGGTGAATGAGTCGATATGGGATGTTAGTAAATGCTTAAAGATATAACAGTTTCGCCTGCACCGCATATCAGCAAGCCGCTCTCGACGCGCAGCGTGATGATAGATGTTGTCATTGGTTTGGTGCCTGCGGTGATAGCGGCCGGTTATTATTTTCGCATTTATGCATTTATACTTATCCCGACTTGTGTCGTCTCAGCAGTTGTAACCGAATGGGTTTGCAATCTAATCCGCAAGAAACCTAATCCCGGCGAATCCCTCGGTGACTTCAGCGCTGTCGTTACCGGCATAATTCTGGCGTTATCGGTTCCGCCGAGCCTGCCCATTTGGGCGGCGATAATCGGCTCGTGTTTTTCCATCGCCGTCGGCAAAATGGTTTTTGGCGGCCTCGGTGCCAATATCTTCAATCCTGCTATGGTGGGAAGGGCATTTCTGACGGCCTCTTTTGGTATGTTGATGACGACGTGGGTGGTGCCGGCCACCATCGACCCTGCAATGGCCAAGATAGCTGCTGACAACAAAATCGACGCGCGAACGCAGGCAACACCGCTGGCCTGGAGTAAGCAGGCTCTCAAAACCAAGACCGAAGCCCAGGGTGTTAACAGCCAGCTTAAAGCTATGTTCACCGGTGAAGTTGGGGGGTGCCTCGGCGAAACGAGCGCTTTGGCGTTTTTGATTGGCGGCATTTACCTGTTGATAAGGCGCGCAATAAACTTTCATATCCCGCTGGCTGTCTTGCTCTCGGCCTTTGTCTTTGCGACGATCGCTTATCTGATAAATTCCGATGCCTACATCTGGCCGGTGTGCCACCTGTGCAGCGGCGGGTTATTAATCGGCGCATTTTTCATAGCTACCGACCCCGTTACTGCGCCCTTGAGCACTAAAGGAATGTGGATTTTCGGAATCGGCGTGGGGACAATGACTATGCTGATAAGAATCGTGGGAGAATATCCCGAAGGCATGATGTTTGCCGTTCTTTTAATGAATGCCGTCACGCCTTTGATTGACAGGTTCTGCAAGCTTGTTCCGGCAGGAGGCAAGCCCAATGTCTAAAATAAAGCACTTTTTCCAACAAAGCTGGCTGCTGATTGTTGCCTCATTCTGTTTCGGGCTGCTCATCGCGGTGACGAACGCCGCCTGGTCTGAGAGAATCGAGCAAAATGAGAGAGAGAAGCTCTTTAGCCTTATGCGAGGACTTGTCGGCGACGCCAATGATTTTGAAATTGCATTGGAAGAGGCCCAAATACCTGCGAAAAAGGGCAGGGTCATCAAGACGGATATCTACAGGGCTATCGACAAGGGCGGTAAAGGCGTGGGTTTTGCTTATGTGTCTATCGGCTCCGGTTTCGCCGACAAGATTAAGCTCGTCATAGCTGTTGACAGTAAATGTGAGAAGTTTTTCGGCTTCAAGGTCCTGGCCAGCAACGAGACCCCCGGGTTCGGCAGCAAAATAAAAGAGGATTACTTCAGCAGCCAGTTCAAAGATGCGCCCGCGGGTAAACTTGAGCTGGTCAAGACGGGCGACGACGAGAAAATCGACTCGGAAATTGTCGCCATAAGCGGAGCCACCGTAAGCAGTGAAGCGGTCGTCGAAATTATAAATAATTCAATAATCCATATTAGAAGTAAATTGCAAGAGAAGGGGTTGGTGACAAATGGCAGATAAATCGCGGGGCCTCAGTCCGGCTGTCTATAAAGAGACGTTCTTAGCCGGATTGTGGCGTAAGAATCCGGTATTCCGGCTGCTGTTGGGAATGTGTCCGACGCTGGCGGTGACGGCGGCGGTCAAGCCGGCCCTGACTATGGGGCTTTGCGTAATCTTTGTCCTGCTGTGCAGCAATATCATCGTCAGCCTTATGCGCAATCTGCTCAAACCTCACCTGCGAATCCTGATGTTTACACTGACAATCGCAACTTTTGTCACTATTGCGGATTTGTTTTTGAAGGCGTTTGTGCCGGATATGAGTGAGACGCTGGGCCCATACGTGCCGTTGATTATCGTCAACTGCATCATTATCTGTCGGGCGGAAGCCTGCGCCAGCAAAAACGGCCTGGTGGTAAGTTTCATAGACGCGGTTGGTATGGGTCTTGGTTTCACGATGACGTTGTGTGTGCTGGCGGGTGTCAGGGAGCTGCTGGCCACGGGGAAAATATTTGAGCAGGCGGTGATGCCCGCCGCTTTTGTGCCGTGGGCGGCGATGAGTATGCCGGTGGGGGCCTTTATTACTTTAGGACTTCTACTGGGACTGGTCAACATCGTAACAAGAAAGCAAACTTAGGAGGCACAATCTATGGATACGCTTAACATTCTTCTTCTGGGTTTTATATCTATCGTCCTGATTAACAACCTTGTCTTCACCAAGTTTCTGGGCATCTGCCCCTACCTTGGCGTCTCGGGGCGAATCGATATGGCCTTTGGTATGGGCCTGGCGGTCACGTTTGTGGTGACTCTCAGCGGCACGCTGACCTGGATAATCGACCACTGGATTTTGATGAATATTGGTCTGGAGGTTACGCGATACGTCTGCTTCATACTGGTTATCGCCGGCGCTGTCCAGCTTGTCGAGATGTACCTGCGAAAGTTCTTTCCATCTTTGTATGAGAGCTTCGGAATATTCCTGCCACTGATTACAACCAATTGCGCAATCTTAGGACTATGTTTATTCATTAACCTTTGGGAGATTGACAACCTGCTTGAGGCCGTGGTGTTAAGCTTCGGTGCGGGGATAGGCTTCACGATGGCTATCTGTATTATGGCCGGTATCAGAGAGAACCTGAATCTGGCCGACGTCCCCCAGTGCCTCAAGGGCGCGCCGATTACGCTGATTACAGCCGGTCTGCTCACTCTGGCCTTTATGGGTTTTGCGGGAATGATAAGATGATTTTGGCTGACATTTTTCAGTTATGGAACAATGCGTGGCCGGCGGGACTTACAATGCTTGGCCTGGGAAGTGCTTTCGCAGTCGCACTTCTGATAGCGAGTGAAAAGCTTAAAGTCGAGGTTGACCCAAAAATTGAGCAAATCCACGAGGCGCTGCCGAAGCTTGACTGCGGAGCCTGCGGCTTTGCAGGATGTGCCTCGTACGCGAGAGCCGTTCTGGGAAACCCCGAACTGATCGGCAAGTGCGCACCCGGCGGACCGGAAACATCAGGCAAGATCGCCGCCGTATTGAGCCTCCACATCAGTGACTCCGGCCCTGCCAAAAGGCCAATCGTTCATTGCCGCGCTCACACCGCCGACAGAACTTATTACGCAGAATATGCCGGCATACCAACCTGCACCGCTGCGAACGCACTACCTAACGTCCAGGCCTGCAAATTCGGCTGCCTCGGCTTTAGCGACTGCAGCGACGCCTGCAAGTTCGATGCCCTCCACATTATCGACGGCCTGGCTACTGTTGACTATGAAAAATGCACCGGCTGCACTGCCTGCTCAAAAGCCTGCCCACGAAATCTAATCGAAATGGTCCCCTTTTCGCAGGAGAATATGATGACCGTTGCCTGCAGCAGCAAAGAGACCGGCAAGAGTACACGCTCAATGTGCAAAGTTGGCTGCATCGGCTGCGGCATCTGTGCCAAACAAACCGATGTATTCAAAGTCGAAGATAATCTTGCCCGCCTCGCCTACGAAAAATACCAACCCACCGAGCAAACCCAAACCGCAATGAACAAATGCCCGACGGGCGTAATCCTCTATCGCGGAAAATCCGCTCCACCGGCTCGCCAACCGGGTAAAAAACCCACCGCCACAGCCGTTTGAGCCGCGAGTCACTTTATATATTTTTCTGCACCGCTGGTTTTGATAAGCTCACACTCCGGCAGTGAAGTTACCAGAATAGCCTCGGCTTGCGGTGTCTGTTCGATTAAGCCAAGGCCTTTTTCGGCGCCCATTACGCTGACCGCCGTTGCCAGGGCATCGGCATCGGCTGCGGTTTTGGAAATAATCGTGACGCTTGCCGGGCCGGTGCTGCCGTATCCGGTTTTGGTGTTGATGATATGGCTGTGCTTTTTGCCTCCTATCATAGCAAATCGCCGATAACCGCCGCTGGTGGCAATCGCGGTGTCGGTCAACTTCAATACCAGCGAAGGCTTGCTTGTGCCAATCCAATCCTGCGGTTTGTTCGGGTCCTGCAGGCCGATCAGCCACTGGTTTTTGCCTCGCGGCGGAGTGCCAAAGCATCGAATGTCACCGCCGACATCGACCATTCCGCCGATTGTCCCGCATTTTTGCATTGCTTCAATAGCTCTATCGATTGCGTATCCTTTCGCTATGCCGCCCAAATCGAGTCTCATATCATCGACGATGAATCGCACACTCATCTCGTTGGAATCGAGTACGAGCTTTTCGCAGCCGACCTTCGAGCGAGCTTTTTGCAGCTCGGCTTTGGTGGGAACGGAATTTGCTTCCGCTGCCGAGCGCCAAAGGTCCACCAGCGGTCCGATTGTGATATCAAAAGCGCCTTTGGAAAGCTCACTAAAATAAACTGCTCTTTCCAGAACCTCAAAAGTCGGCTCGCTCACCCTGACAGCAGCTTCATAAGCATTGCGGTTTATGTTGGAGATTTCCGAATCACTTTTGTAGCTGCTCATCAGGTCGTCAACTCTTTGAAGTTCTGCAAAAGCCGCCCCGATCGATTTCCTGGCAATCCCCGAATCTGATGCAACCGCAACGACGCGGGCAAATGTCCCCATTACCTCGCGGTATCCGCCGTCAATATCGACTCGACCCTTTGGCCAAAAAAACAATGCCGGAATCAAACACACGCCGACAATAATTCCAATTGCAATCCGAGTATTGTGCTTGCTCATAAAAACCCTTTCGAGACATAGGATTTGATAATTGATAACTCAACAATAATCAATAGAAAATAACCGGTAATCAATTTATAATGCCGATTGTGAAAAGAAGAGAAATAACAATATTAGCCGAGCGCCTCGAACACGAGTTTCTGCCGTTTGTCCGCAAGCCCAGCAGATACATCGGCGGCGAAATAAATCAGGTCAAAAAAGACCTCGCCGGGTGCGAGTTAACGTTCGCACTATGCTTTCCCGATATCTACGAGGTGGCAATGTCTCATACGGGTCTGGCTATTATCTACGATATTGTCAACAAGATGGAAGGCATCGCCGCCGAGCGTGTCTTTGCTCCCTGGCTCGACGCTGAAAAAGTGCTCCGCGAGAAAGAAATTCCTCTATTTAGTCTGGAATCCAAGGCAACCCTCAAAAGTTTTGACATCATCGGCTTTAGCTTGACTACCGAACTGTGTTACACCAACGTGCTGAATATGCTCGACCTCGCCGGTCTGAATATTCGCAGCGGGCTTCGAGCCGAAGATGACCCATTGATAATCGCAGGCGGCATCGCGTCAAACTGCTGTGAACCTATAGCCGATTTTATTGACCTGTTTGTGCTCGGCGAAGGTGAAGAGGCTGTGATTGAATTGATAGAATTCGTCAGGTCTGAGAAGAAAGCCGGCGTGACGAAAAAGAAAATTCTGCTCAAGGCAGCCAAGAAATTTGACTGGGCCTATGTCCCCGCATTTTACAAATTCGAATACGACGACAGCAAGATTAAGTCGTTTCGGGCGGATTTGCCCGATTTGCCTGCGCATTTCAAAAATGCTGTCGTCGAAGATTTTGAGAACATCCCCGCTCCGCTTCGCCCGATAGTCCCGTTTACCCAGGCCGTCCACGAGCGGGTCAGCGTTGAGATTATGCGCGGCTGTCCGGGCCGATGCTGTTTCTGCCAGGCGAGTTTTTGCAGAAGACCCGTTCGCTGCCGAAGTGTTGAAAAAATTGCCGAAATTGCAAAGGCCTGCTATCACGCAACGGGATTCGACACGGTGAGCCTGCTGAGTTTATCAACCGCTGATTATCCAGACCTCGAGGAACTGGTATCGCGCCTGCACGAATATTTTCAGGACAAATACGTCGGCCTGTCGCTGCCCAGTCTGCGCGTTGACCAGCAGCTAAAGCTACTTCCTGTGCTGTTAACTTCCGTTCGAAAAAGCGGCCTGACAATTGCTGTTGAAGCCGCCAGCGAGAAATTAAGACAGGTCATCAACAAGCCCTTAAAAGATGAAGATTTGTTTGCTGCTGTTGAGGCCGCTTATCGAGCCGGCTGGCAGCGACTAAAGCTATACTTTATGGTCGGCCTGCCCGGTGAAACCGAAAACGATATAAAGCAGATCGTTCAGTTATCTTTCGAGCTGGCCAAACTTCGCAAGAATGTTGACGGCAAAACCGGCCAGATCAACATTACGGTAAGCTGGCTTGTTCCCAAGCCGCACACCCCCTTCGGCTGGCTGGCCCAAAAACCCAAAGCATATTTCGAGAAGGCGAAACGGCTAATACTCAGTGAGAAAAGAAAGCTGTACGCAAAGTTCCTCCAGTTCAAGTTCCATCACATTGAGCGCAGCGTATTGGAATCGGCAATGGCCCGAGGCGACAGACGCCTATGCGATGTTATCGAATCGGCCTGGAAAAGCCGTGCGAAATTCGACTTGTGGGATGAATGTTTTGACTATGAAATCTGGAAGGGGGCTTTCGAAAAATTTGAAATGAATATTGAAACTGCCGCTCAAAGACAGTTCAACATAGATGAAATCCTGCCCTGGCAGCACCTCGGCGGTCCCGAAAAGAAGTATCTGCTAACTTACTTAGATAAGGCTATGAAACAGAGCGAGGCACTATAATTCGAAATTGCAAGTTTTCGTTGTACGTCTTTGGCGTTACAGTTTTTTCATTCCGGGAGGCAGCTCAATTCCGACTCGTCCTTTTGCCTCCTTGAAGTCAACGATTATTTTGACCGCGGCCTCCGGCTCATCCACTACCGTGAACACATCCAAATCTTCCGATGAAATATAGTCATGTTCCTTGAGCATCTTTTCCGTCAGCCACTGGATTAGTCCATTCCAATAGTCACTACCCATCAGAACCACAGGGAAAAACGCCTGCTTTAAGGTCTGAATTAACACCAGTGACTCGCAAAACTCATCCATAGTTCCGTAACCGCCGGGAAAAACTATAAAACCGTGAGCGTATTTCAGGAACATCACCTTGCGACAAAAGAAGTACCTGAAGTGCAGTGACAGATTCTGGTACTCGTTTGGTATCTGCTCCATGGGCAGTTCGATGTTAAGCCCAATGCTTGTGCCGCCCGCTTGGGCAGCGCCCTTGTTTGCCGCTTCCATAATCCCGCCGCCGCCGCCGGTTATTACGGCGAACCCTGCCTTCGCTACTTCTGATGCGGTTTTCTCGGCAAGTTTATAATACGGGTCTTGCGGCTTTGCTCGTGATGAACCGAAAAACGATATCGCAGGCCCGATAGAGCCAAGCTCGTCAAATCCCTCCACAAACTCAGCCATTACTCTGAATATTCGCCACAGGTCTTTTACCGGTTTATCACCAACATCCATCATAGAAAAACTCTCCTTCAAACGTCATATCTCGTATTTCGCGTATGCCTGATCTTCACAAGAAACGGATTCTACCACAAAGCCGGGTTGTTTGCAGCGGGACAATATCGCCAAATCTGACAATTTTCGCAGTCCGGTTTGCGTGCCTTGCATATATTTCGCCCATGGAAGATCAATAAATTGCCAAACAGCGTCCAGTTCTTTCTGGGCACTATTTCGGCCAAATCAAATTCCAGCTTTACGGCGTTGCTGTTTGCCGACAGTCCCAATCGCCGAGACAGCCGGATAACGTGTGTATCGCAGGCTATTGCAGGTTTTCCGAAGGCGCCGCCCAATACTACGTTTGCCGTCTTTCTGCCCACCCCCGGAAGTGTCACAAGCTCATCCATTGTCTCCGGCACTTCGCCGCCGAATTTCTCCATTATCGCTGTACACGCACCTTTGATGCTAACCGCCTTATTGTGAAAAAAACCCGTACTTCTTATATCCGACTCGATCTGTTTTATATCAGCTTTTGCCCAGTCTTTAGCTGATTTGTATCTTTTGAACACATCTTTAGTGACCATATTGACTCGCGCATCAGTGCACTGTGCCGACAGAATCGTTGCTATAAGAAGCTCCAGCGGAGATGCGAAGTTAAGAGCAACTTTCGCATCGGGATATGTTTTCTTCAATATCGGCCAGATTCTTCTGACCCGTTCGGCGGCCTCGGCCTTGTCAACCTTTGGCTTGGTTTTTCTAACCGCTGTCTTTTTGCCCATCTAATCCTCTGCATCCGGTAAATTAGCAAGAATCTTTTTCAAATCTTTTCTGCTGATTAGACCTTGCAGGTGGTGCTCGGTGCCGTCCGGCAAATGCAAAACCGCAACCGGGACACCTGGTTCCTGGTACTTGTCTTTCAAAGCGAGTGTCGCCGGATAATCCTTTACTGTGGTATCGGCTTTAACTGCCAAAACATTTTTTTGCTCTATCAGGTTGGCTATATCTTCGCTGGAATAGACGGTCTTCTCCAAGACCAGGCAGTTAAAGCACCAGTCAGCGGTAAATTTAATCAGAACAGCCTTTTTTTCTGTCAGATATTTCTCTATCAAATCGGCGTCATACTTTTGCCAGTCGATAAGCTCATCTGCCGGTGCCGGTAGAAACACCCAGCCCGCTGCAACCGCCAAAGCCACCGCGATAATTCGTATAAGCCACTTGCGCGACGGCTTAGTATTGTAACTTACCCAGCCGCCCCACATCCAGATGCAAAAACCAAGCACAACCGCAAAATACAGTACACCCATTCTTCGCACTTCCGGCACTGCACCAATAAGCTTTACTGCGACAACCAGCAGCACAAAACCCACCGTCTGCTTAAAGAGCTCCATCCAGCGTCCGCCCTTGGGTAAGCCCTTCAACAAGCCCGGCATCGAAGTCAGTATCGCATAAGGGGCTGCCATCCCCACGCCGATGACCATTATCGTCAGGGTCCCCAGCGCCAAATGCTGTCCTTGGGCCCAGGCAAATGCTGCCGCCAAAATCCCAAAACTGCAGGGCGTACTCAAAATGGCAGCGAGAAAGCCCATTCCAACAGCTCCGGAATATCCTTTAGCGGAACCGGATTTACCTGCAATTGAGGACGGAACGGTGATAGTAAAGACGCCGAACATAAACAGCGCCAGCACGACCAGCAAAAGCGCCATTCCGGCGACGAAGACCGGGTTGCGAAATTGGTCTCCCCACTGCAGCACCGTTCCGTAGAAGAGTTGTAGAATAATATTGGCCCCTGCAAGGCAGGCGAAGAATAGCAATATTCCCACGCAGAAAGCAAGCCCCATCGCTATCGATTTACCCTTACCCTGCTTGGCTTGCTCGACAATCCGCATCACAATAAGGGGCAGCACCGGCCAGACACACGGCATAATGTTCAACGACAAACCCGCCAAAAACGCCAAACCGAGAGCAAACCAGACCGGATAATTTAGGCGTGCCACTGTAAAATCCGGCTCAACCTTCGGCCCCGCTTCAATCAAATCCGGCGGAACTAACTTAGCTTCGACCGCCACTTCCTCTCCGGCAATACTCATCTTTGTATCAATCTGAAAATCGCTGATAATGCGACACTGTTGCGCCGAACAATAAGCTCCCTCTATACCAATACGGGCAACACCTACAATTTGCTCGCTGGACTTCATCGGCAGTTGCTCCACACTGAACGGCAAAATCACCGTGAACTTATCACTGAACACATCGATTTTCTGCTTTAACACTGGGTCAAAATACGACTCCCACTCAGGTAACCTCGCTTCGGAAAACCTTAGAGACTCCTGCCTCATCGGTTTGATTCTGAGATTCACTCCGCCTGGAGCGGTCTTTTCCGACGCATAGAAGTGCCAATCCTTTTCCAGCTCGAAATAAAACGCCAAAGCAAATTCGCCTTCAGGACCAGATTTCTGATGACGAGGTTCAATTAAAACCTTGAAAACATCGTACTTGAATTGGTTTGGCGAGATCTCCTCCACCCCACTACTTTGTCCGAAGGCGTGAGCGAAAAGCACGAAAGCCACACAGAATATCACAGCGGCGTTCTTCCACATAGACACCTCAGAGGAATTGCAATAGAAATAATATTAGTTGGATGACCGCTTTTTTGCTTCGTCTTCCGACTGCTCGCTTTTTGCCTGTTCGGCGGCCAATAAATCGCCAACGGTAGGCTTGTCGAGCTCGCCGCCTTCCAGAATCAGTTCCACATCATCGGCGTCGAGAGTCTCGTATTTCAGCAGTGCTTTTGCTATTTTACCAAGCTTATCTTTATTAGCTTTTATTAATTCTTTTGATTTTTTATATGCCTCGTCGGTAATTTTTTTTACTTCGCTATCGATTGTTTCGGCTGTTCTTTCTGAGTATTCTTTCTCGCCTGGCATCACGAACATCTGGTCCTTAATCGCCGAATCCGGCCCGTAACTAATTGGCCCAAGCTCACTGCTCATCCCCCAGGTCAGAATCATTTGCCTGGCAATCTTGGTGGCCTGCGAAATATCCGACTGGGCACCGCTGGATATATCATCACAGAACATCTCTTCCGCAATTCGCCCGCCGAAACACACCTGTAACAGTGCCATACAATATCTCTTCGTAAATATCGTTCGGTCTTTTTCCGGCAGAGCAAAGGTTGCGCCCCCCATCGGCCCGCGTGGAATGATACTCACCTTGTGCAGTGGGTCGGCGTCTTCCAGCAGCGACTGCACAAGTGTGTGGCCCGCCTCGTGATAAGCAGTAATCTCTTTTTCTTTCTGGTCGATGACCCTGCTCTTTTTGGCTCTTCCCCATCGCACCTTGTCCCGCGCCTCTTCCAAATCAGCCATTTCCACAAAATCTTTATTGGCCATAGTGGCGGCTAGAGCAGCCTCGTTGATAATAGCCGCCAGGTCCGCTCCGCTAAACATTGGTGTCCCTCGTGCCAGTCTTTCCATGTTGGCGTCAGGGCCTAATTTTACTTTCTTTGCGTGGACATTCAAAATATCCACCCGTCCTTTCAAATCCGGGAACGGCACAAAAATTTGCCTGTCGAATCTCCCCGGCCGGACCAACGCATGGTCCAAAATATCGGCGCGATTCGTCGCAGCAATAACTATCACCTGGTCATTCGTATCGAAGCCGTCCATCTCAACCAATATGGCATTCAGCGTTTGTTCTCGCTCGTCATGGCCGCCACCCGCGAAGCCGGCACCGCGTTTTCGCCCGATCGCGTCAACCTCGTCAAGAAAGATAATACAGGGCGAATTTTCTTTAGCCTGCCTGAAAAGGTCACGCACCCGCGATGCCCCGACACCAACAAACATCTCTACGAAATCGCTGCCTGATATACTAAAGAACGGGACATCAGCCTGTCCTGCTATGGCTTTTGCAAGTAATGTCTTTCCGCACCCAGGGGGGCCCACAAGCAAAACCCCACGAGGAATACGTCCGCCCAGTCGTTGGAATTTCTTGGGGTTTTTCAAGAATTCGATTATCTCTGCTACTTCCTCTTTCGCTTCCTCGACGCCGGCCACGTCCTTAAATGTCACCTTGACCCGGTCTTTACCCTGCAATCGATGTTTGCTTCTACCGAACGACATCAGCATTCCGCCGGCCCCGCTGCGAAGATTCCTCGCAAACAGAAAATAGAAAATACCCACCAAAATAACTATGGGAAGCATCATACTTATCAGATTCAAAATCCAGGTACGCGGCGGCGCACTCTCTTCTTCAACACCATTCTCCTTCAATACTCCACTCCCAAGCCATTCCCGGTGTACTTCCGGATTATAATAAACCACGAAAGAAACCTCTCCCTCGGCTCCCAGGCTGCTGATGCCGCGCTCATTGAATTTGCCTATTATCTCTGTGCTCTTTATAATAACACTCTCGACGTGTCTGTTCTCAACATGTTCAACAAACTCATCCCACCTAATCTCATCAATCTTGTGCCACTGTTGCAGCATCATCATCGCTGTGAATATCAAAATACCGACTATCAACCAGGTAAACGGCCCGCGCTTATAGCTCGGCAGCGGTGGCCTCTTGCCTCCTCTGTCTTGTGGGCCGCGACGTGGTTGACCTGGTTTTCTGTTTTGATTGTTACTCATAATCTACTGCTCTTACGGTTCTTACCTTTTTACCTTTACCTTTTTACTTTTCTCTTACCATTCTTTTTCCATCAGTTCTACGATCCTGCGTGCCAGATTGTTTGCCGCAAGGCGCGACGCGTAGTCAAAGCTTTGCTGTTGCAGCTCCGAATAGCTCCCTGAGGCGATGACAGACCGGTTGTTTATCAGCAATTCTCCGGTTTTTAGATTTTTCCAATTCACCACCGCCTGCAGTTCCACCTCTTTTTCCAGTGCCATACCTGTTTCTCGTTCGATACTCAGTAATGATTGACCAATTGATGATATTCGTCCGCTCATTACGCTGTCAGCCCGGTCTCTGCTGGAGACTATCTTATAGGGCGTCTCTGCCTCGATACGTTTCGCCAGTGCATCGGTTAGTTCGTACTCCACTCCACGCCAGAAGGTCGCGTTCTCAAACATTTCAACGTAAACCCCGCTCACCTCCTCTGGAAACAGCGACTCGTTGGAATAGCCGCCCGTTTTGGAACATCCGCAAAAACCTAAACACAACAAAGTGCACAGGAGCATAACGGCCCCGGCGAAAAACCAACTCCTCCACTTACGCCTTGTGCTTTTGAGTTTGGTTTCTTTCTTCATTTCGTTATCTCTTTGCTGCCCAAATTCTCAACAAGCATTTTATTTGCCATTTTTGCTGCCTTACTGTCCGGCCAATCACGTATTACCATTTGATAATAAAGATTAGCTGCTTGTCTGTTACCGGTCCTCTGATAATACCGACCAGTACTAAAATCTTTGTACGCCACCTGCTCATTTATTTGTTTCAGTTTCCCCTCGATATCAAATCTTTTGACAGCTTCGGAATAGTCCCTGCTGAATCTTTGGTTCAAGCCTTTCGCACTTTCGTAATAGCTCTCTGGAATCAAGGCCCGCCCGATTAGACCTGAGACATCATACTCCGGTCCTTTATACGCATTGTGTCGGCACCGAGCCTTACCAAGCAGTGCATCCTTACCAACCTCTCCCGTTGGCCAGGGCGATGATATCCGCAGCCGCTTATCGTAAGTATCGAAAATCTCCGACCATTTAAGGTATGCTAAGTCATAGTATTCTTCCTCGAACTTCCCTCTTTCTTCATAGCTCTTAGCCACCTCCACAGCCGCGTCCAGCCCAATTGTTGCGTTACCTGCTCGCTCGCTAATCCTTTCCATAATCTTCTCGCCCGCAGCATATCCTTTTATTTTGAACACGCCGAGCACCCTAATTTTTCGCCCCGCCAGAAACTCCTTAGCTATATGAAACTGCTTCTCCAAAGCCTCCGCATAAAGCTCGCTGTTGGGATCACATCCCTCGAGAAATTTATCATAGCTCCTGACCGCCTTGCCGAATTTACCTTTGCGAAAGAGCGTGTTGGCCTTTGTAAGAGCTTCCTTACTTTCCGCCGATAACGGCTTCCAATGCTCACTTTGCTCTAAATACCAGGTTTTCGCCGTTTTCCTCGTTTTCGCCCGGACGGTGGACAAGCCCGACAACACACACACTACTGCTAACACCATCAATGGCATCTTGTATTTGAACATAATCCAGCTTCACCACTCATTCTAAATCCTAATCGTAATACCGCTGCCTACAAGAACATTATATCCGTTTTTGAAACCTTTGCAAAGCAACAGCTTAAAATATAGTATCGGACGATTCCTGGGCTGCATATTGTAATTTAGGCCTTTAGTTTTGCCTGATATTATGCCCCACAGTCCAGCCACACAACAACTCGCCCTTGGCGAACCCGATTCCAGCCCCATTTCATCCAGTGCCGCCGGCGAATTCAATACCGCCCCAACCAGGACCCAATTATCCTAACCACAGTCTGACTGGGTCGGCATTTCGAGACCTTTGATTTCCAAAAGTCCCATAATTTCTTGATATCCCTTAAGATTCACAAAAATATCTGTTTTTTGCATCTTTGCTGAGCGCCGGTGGTAACTTTCTTTCAATAAAGAAATTAGGCGAGAATTTTTTTTAGCTAAACGACCGAATTACATTGACTATCAATCCTCCCGCAGGCTATAATGGTTGTCGTTTGTGAATGTGAACTCAAGTGCTAATTAATTGTAGTCTAAACTTATGAGGTACCATAGAATCCCTGATGAGACTGTCCGGCGGCTGCCGATTTACCTGAGAGGCCTGTTGTTTTCGGCAGAACAAGGCAAGGAGAGCATCTCCAGCCGAGATTTGGCCGATTTCGTCGGGGTTAATTCTTGGCAGATAAGGAAGGATTTCTCCTATTTTGGAGACTTCGGCACGCGTGGAGTCGGCTATGAGATAGGCAAGCTGACAAAGCAAATTAAGAAGATTCTCAAACTCGATGTCGTTCACAAGGCAGCTTTGGTTGGAGCAGGTAACTTAGGCTTGGCTGTTTTGGCGTATCCGGGCTTTACAATTTACGGTTTTGACATCGCTGCTGTGTTTGATAATGACCCTAAGAAGATAGGCAGAAAAGTAAATAATATAACGATTGAGAGCATCTCAAAGCTGTGGACGTTGAAAAAAAGAAAGATTGACCTGGCGATTATTGCCGTCCCTCCAGACGCTGCTCAACAAACGACCGATGAGCTGGTCAAGGCAGGTGTAAAGGGCATCTTGAATTTCTCGCCCTGCTATATTACAGTGCCCGGGAAAGTCAAAGTAATAACGATTGATATGGCAATGGACCTTGCTCGTCTGCCATATTATATGCCGGCAAGTTGATTTGCTAAAGCTTAGGTGAAGAAATGGAAACGGTTTTTATTAGTAAATTAAAACCATTCTTAGACGCTGTTGCCGAGCGGATGGACCTTTATGTCCCCAAGAAGGCCGGGGATTATTATGTATACAGTAAATACGACCCTTCTGCCGAGATGCCGGCCGAGTTTAACAACATACGCACCTGCACGCCGGTGAAAGAATTTCTGTTTCCGCTGCGAGAGCTGGCCGCCGTTTTCCCCGAGGCGGCTGAGCCCGAGGAAGTCCAGCCGTTTGCTGTTCTTGGCCTCAAAGACTGCGATTTGTGCTCCATCGAAATCCTCGACAAGGTCTTTGCAGAGGAGGAATTCAAAGACCCGTTTTATGTGAGCCGACGCCGGAATATGTTCATAATCTCGTCCGATTGCTCCGAGCCGGGGCAGAGTTGTTTCTGCAATGTCTTTGATGGAAAGCCCTTTGCCGAGGGCGGCTTCGATTTGAATATCTCGCAGGTAAGAGACGGCTTTGTTATCGAAGTCGGTTCCGAGAAAGGCAAAGACTTTATAGAAAAACACTCCCGCCTTTTCACCAAGGTCCCCGCACTATTGTTGACCGAGCGTGATGAAAACAGGGCTAAGACGCAAAATCAACTTGACCAAAACAATGCCGAACTGCGTTTTGATACGCCAATCAAGGAAATTGTCCAAAACAGTCAGGATTCGGATGTCTTTGACGTTGAGGCCAAAACGTGTGTCGAATGTCAGGCCTGTACGAGGATATGCCCCACCTGTCATTGCTTCTACCTGTATGATACGAGCCAGAAGGACTACTTTGCCAAGATGAAGATGTGGGATAGTTGTATGAGAATGGCCTATGCGGAAGTGGCCGGCGGCGCAAATCCCAACAAAATGCTTGGCGACAGACTCAAACACCGTCTTATGCATAAGTTTGTTTATTTCCTTGATAGATATGGTATCAATATGTGCGTCGGCTGCGGCAGATGTGTGGATGCCGAGGCCGGCGATATAGATCTGCGACAGATTCTAAAGAAATTGAGTGAAGAGCTTAAGGGTAAAGACAAGAAAAAAGCGAAAGTTGCAAAATGAGCCAAAACCCCTACCAGCCACTAAATGGCGAAATTGTTGACATTATAGACGAGTCCCCCACGATTAAGACTTTTGTCGTGGTGCCGGAAGGACCCTTCAAATTTGAAACAGGCCAGTTTGTGGAATTGACGCTGCCAGGCGTTGGTGAAGCTCCGTTTACACCTTCGTCTTCACCTGCTGATACCGAAAAGATGGAAATTACCATTATGAAAGCCGGGCGGGTGACGGCTCTATTGCACGAGTGCAAAAAGGGGCAGAAGGTGGGCGTTCGTGGGCCGTTTGGCAATGGCTATCCGATTGACTATTTTGCCGGCAAAGAAGTCTATATCGTAGGCGGCGGCGTAGGTTTGGCGCCAATCCGCTCTCTATTTTTGACGCTGGTGGACAGAATAAAGGATTTCAAATCTGTGGTCTGCCGATTCGGAGCCAAAACACCTGATGATTATATTTACAAGAACACACTTTTTGGCTCCTGGCAAAAAATCGCCGGCGTGGATATGAAACTTACCGTTGACGAGGCAAACGGCAAATGGAAGGACAATGTCGGGGTGGTGACTACAATATTAGAGTCCGGTGACGTGAATATCAGGAACGCCGTGGCGGTGGTCTGCGGGCCGCCGATTATGATGAAATTTGCCACGCTGAAATTACTGGAATTTGGATTTGGTGACGAGCAGATTTATCTGTCAATGGAAAAGAATATGAGCTGTGGAATAGGTAAATGCGGCCATTGTATGATTGGCAAATACTATGTCTGCCAGGAGGGACCTGTCTTTACATACGACCAGATAAAGGACTACCCGGATATTTGGGCCTAATACGAGATACGAAATTATGGCTGCTAAGTTAATAATCAATTTGGCAAAATGCAAACTTCAAGGCGAGTCCGAAGTGCGGTGTTCGTACAAGCATCATCCTGAAAACAAAGGAATCGACTCGTTGCTGGAGATGATTCGTTTTGCCCTGATTTGTCGCAAGTGCGAAGCCGCACCGTGCGTTAATGCCTGTCCGCAAGGGGCTTTGGAGAAAGTGCCGACCGAGAACAATGATGCCGGTACTCTTAAACGCGCAAATATGCTGTGCACCGGCTGTGGCACCTGCGCGATAGCCTGTCCGTTTGGAACCATATATACCGACCTGATACCTTTTCCCAGCAGCGTTTGTGATGTGTGCAAAGACAGACTCCAGGATGGTGAAAAACCATTGTGTGTTACTACCTGCGAGGACGCAAGCATAGATTACAGAGAAGTTGACCTCAAAAAAGAAGAGGATTTGGTAGAGGTTTTTGAAGATATCGTTGTTAAAGTCTCCGGCGGCCAGTTGTGGCAGCCGTTTTTAAGGCAAGAGCAAAAGGAAAAGACAAAGAAATGAGTTGGCCATTAAACGTTTTGTTCTGGGTCGTCGTTATTCCAGGAACTGTTGTTCTCGGCTTGATTACTTCCTGGATAGTTCGCAAGGTTAGCGCACTTGTTCAGTGGCGCGTGGGACCGCCGCTTTTCCAGCCGTTTTACGATGTTGCGAAACTGATGGGCAAGGAAACGCTTGTACCACAGGAGGCTCAACAAACCGTCTTTATGGCCGCGCCGCTTGTCGGTCTGGCCGGCGTATTATTGCTCTCGATAATACTCTGGCGGACAGCTTTTTACCAAACCGCCTTTGTCGGCGACATCATTGTGGTGATTTACCTGATGGTGCTGCCTTCGCTGGCATTGATTCTCGGCAGTTCTGCCAGCGCGAGTCCCCACGCCTCAGTCGGCACGGCCAGGGAAATGAAACTGGTTATGGGCTATGAGCTGCCGCTGGTGCTGGCTTTTGTCGTGGTAATTATTAAGACCGGCGGAAAGCTCAATCTGGCTGAAGTCGCCGCTCAGGCACCAGGTCTGAGCGTATCCGGGATGCTGGCATTTTTGGTTGCGCTGTTGTGCGTGCAGGCAAAACTGGGCTTTGTCCCATTCGATATGGCTGAAGCCGAGACCGAGCTTGGAAGTGGCGTTTTGATGGAGTATTCCGGTGCTCTGCTTGCGGTTTGGAAACTTATGCAGGCCGCGATGCTTGTAGCGCTGCCGTTGTTCTTAGTAACGGCGTTCCTCGGCGGCTTCGCAACAGCGTTGTGGCTGGGCCTGTTGGAGTACGTGTTGATTCTTGTTCTGGTAATCTTGATAAAAAATACAAACCCGCGTGTGCGAATCGACCAGGCAATGAAGTTTTTCTGGGTATATTGCGGTCTTATATTGGTTATTGCTATAGCTCTGGCGATATTAGGCAATGCTTATGGCATCAAATGGCTTTAAGGTGAGTTTATGAGCTGGAAAATGTGGTCATTGAAAAAATCGCCGTGGGTATTTCACGTTAATACCGGCGCATGCAACAATTGCGATATCGAAATCGTCAATTGCCTGACGCCGAAGTTTGACGTTGAAAGGTTCGGTATCAAATTGGTCGGCTCTCCACGCCACGCTGATGCCCTCCTGGTAACCGGTGTAGTGACCGCACAGGCCGCTCCTCGTCTGCGAGAGGTCTATCGCCAGACTTCGAAGCCCTGTGTTGTCTTTGCAACCGGAGCCTGTGCCTGCGATAAAGGAATATTCGCCACCGGTTATCATGTAGTCGGGCCCGTTGATAAAATAATCAGAGAAATCGACCCCACCGCAATCATCGTCTATGTGCCCGGCTGCCCACCGAAGCCCGAAGCCATTATCTCCGGCGTCGTACAGGCACTGTCGGTTTTGTAACAGGATACAAATATGAACCAGGAAGAGCTAAACAACAAACTGGAAGAAATAAGAGATAAGCTCACGGCAATCGAGCAGCCGGTGGACAACAGGATATACCTTTCGTGCGAGGCCGGAAACAGTTACGCCGTCAACAAGTTCCTGTTTGAAGATGTGCCTTTGCGGTTTGTGATTGCTACGGGTGTCGATTCCGACGACTGCTTTGAGGTCCTCTATCATTACGCGTATGACCAAATCGGCTGTATGGTTACCTTGAAAGCTTTTATCCGCGACCGCGAGAATCCTGCGATTGAATCCATCGCACCGTTTTTGCCGGCGGCTGAGTGGATAGAAAGAGAGATACACGATGTTTTGGGAATCGACTTTAGAAATCATCCTGATATGCGGCGACTGATTCTGTCTGACGATTGGCCCGAGGGTGTTTATCCGTTGAGGAAAGACGCAAAGATGCCGGCGGAACGACCGGACGGTGAATCATCCAGCCGCCCAATGGTCCAATCGCAATCGCCCGCCCGGCGGACCGTGAAACTGTCGAAACCGGTCCTTCCGGTCGGCCCGTTCCACCCGCTGCAGGAAGAGATGGAATTCTTCCAACTATCTGTCGATGGCGAAATAGTAACGGATATTGATATGAGAATATCTTACAACCATCGCGGCATAGAAAAAATCAGCGAATCGCTGCAATTTGACCAGGTGCCCTTCCTGGTTTCTCGTATATGTGGAATCTGCTCAGCCTCCCATCCATTGGCTTACGTGAACGCCGTCGAGGAGATTGCGGGCATAACGCCACCTGACCGAGCCCAGTATGTGCGGACGATTATTGCCGAGCTTGAGCGTATCCACAGCCACATTCTATGGGTAGGGCTGGCAGGGCACTTTATCGGTTACGATACCGTCTTTATGTGGGCCTGGAAATATCGTGAGCCTGTCCTTGATTTGCTCGAAGAAATAACAGGCAACAGAAACAATTACGGCAACGTCAAGGTCGGCGGCTGTCGTGAGGACATCCCCGATGAGCTTAAGCCCAAGATAGCCAAAGAGCTGGATGAAATCGAAAAGAAGATGGAGATGCTGACCAAGGCAGTGCTCGACGACCCTATTCTGCACGCTCGGCTAAAGGGCGTTGGAGTCTTGAGCAAGGAAGACGCGATAAGATATGCCGTTACAGGCCCGACGGCAAGAGGCAGCGGGGTTGCTATCGACGTAAGGCGCGACGACCCGTATGCCGCTTATGGTGATTTGGACTGGAATGTAATCGGTCAGCTCGAGGGTGACGTCTTTGCCAAAGCAGTTGTCCGCCTTCTGGAGACGTTTGAATCGATTAAGATGGTCAAAGAGGCGCTGGACAAACTACCGAAGGGCCCGGTGGCAGTAGAGGTCAAGGAAATCCCACCGGGTGAAGGATGCGGGCATGCTGAAGCTCCCAGAGGCGAGACGTTCCATTATGTCCGCAGTGACGGCGGCAACAGGCCGGTCCGCCACAAGGTTCGAGCGCCAAGTTATGTTAATGTACCTTCTTTCAGGGCCTCGTGCATTGGCCAACACATTGCTGATGTTACAATTACACTCGCAGCAGTTGACCCCTGCTACAGTTGCACCGAGAGACTGGCTGTCGTCGACAGTCACGGAAACGTGGCACACGACTACGATGCCCTGTTGAAACTGAGTCGCGAAAAAACCGAACGCATTAGGAAAGAAATGCTCTGATAATAACGGAGGTTTTATAAATTGTATAACATTTTAACCATCACGGTTTTTTGGCCGCTGATCGCAGGTTTTGTACTGCTGTTTTTGCCGCGCAAAATAAAATTCCTGCCCAAGGCATTAACACTGATTATATCAGCTCTGACGTTTGGATTAGCCATCCAGATATTTATCATCGGGCGAAATGCGTATTCCCGGCCTCTCTTTCAGATAGGTAACTTTAGTTTCGACCTGATGCTGAGGGTCGAGTCCCTGCAGGCCTTCATATTACTGTTCGCTATGGGCTTCGGCCTCTTGATTACCCTGTATTCACTGAAATCACGAGCCACGAATATATATTACGGCGCCATCCTGCTCACGATAGGCGGCTCAGCGGGAGTATTACTTGCCGATCATTTACTCTTTTTGCTCATTTTCTGGGAGATTGTTACTGCTTCATTGTACCTTCTTATAACCACAGGCGGCAAAAATTCCAATTTCGCGGCGACAAAAAGTTTCGCGATGATAGGAGCATCTGATGCCGCATTCCTGCTTGGCATCATTATGGTATGGGTGCTTTCGGGGACGTTCGTCATTTCGGATATTAGTCTGCGCGGTCTGCCAACCACCTCGGCACTTCCAATTACAGCCTTTTTACTGCTTATGACAGCCGCCATTACCAAAGCGGGCGCATTGCCTTTGCATACCTGGCTGCCTACAAGTGGCCAATACGCCCCGGCCTCTGTGATGGCGCTTTTGCCTGCTGCAATCGACAAGCTCCTGGGCATTTATCTGCTGGTAGTAATTGTGACGAGGTTGTTTGTACTTCAGTCAGCCGCGTTGAGTATCATCCTCGCGCTTATCGGGGCAGCTACGGTCATCATTGCCGCGATGATGGCAATAGTCCAGCACAATATTAAGAAGCTGTTAGCCTACTCTGCAATCAGCCAGGTCGGTTATATGGTCTTAGGCATAGCAACAGGGACGCCGGTCGGTCTTGCCGGTGCAGTATTTCATATGCTGAACAATGCAATCTATAAGTGTTGTTTATTCCTTACGACAGGTTCAGTTGAACAAGCGACTGGGACAGCTGATATGGATAAACTTGGCGGTCTGGGCAAAAAAATGCCGTGGACCTTTGCCACTTTTTTCATTGCGGCTTTGAGTCTTTCCGGCATCCCGCTGCTCAACGGCTTTGTTTCCAAATGGATGGTTTATCAGGGTGTAATCCAGATGGGAACAGAAGGCGCCGGCCCGGCTGCAAGACTATGGCCCATCTGGCTCGCCGCCGCTATGTTTGGAGGCGCCCTTACCTTAGCCTACTCCGTGAAGATTATACACTCAGTCTTTCTTTCACGCGCGCCTTCGGAGCTTGAGGATGCAAAAGAAGTTTCCCTGGCTATGATGGCTCCAGGCCTTATTCTTGCCAGCCTTTGTGTGCTCCTCGGCATCTTTTATAAACAAGTGCTCAACTGGTTCATTTATCCTGCGTTGGATATAGAACCAGGCACCGCAATTTTCGGCACCTGGGAATCCAGGCTGGCTGCAATTTTGATAGCAGTTGGTATTGTTATCGGCCTGCTCATCTGGCTTATTGCAAAAGTGGCCAAAACGGTCAGAATGGTGCCTACCTGGACCTGCGGCGAGGTACAGCCTAATGAAGAGATGATAATACCAGGGACCCATTTTTACAAAACCGTTTCCTCCATGGGCGGCTTAAAACAGCTTTACACCGGCGCCGAACGCGGCCATTTCGATTTGTACAATCAAGGCTCCAGGCTCGGCTTGGCACTGACAAATTTTCTCCGATGGCTCCACTCCGGAGTGCTGCCGATGTATTTGACTTGGGTAGTTCTGGGATTACTTGTAGTTCTTTTTATAGTTTGCAAGATTTGGTGAGGCAAGTATGGCTATTTTCTACATTTTACTGATGTTTATAATAATCGCTGCTATTATCGCAGTGGAAACCGACAAGCTGTTAAGTTCCGTCATTTGCGTCGGTGCTATCGGCTTCGGCGGTTCTTTGATGTTTCTGTTCCTGTGCGCACCGGACATCGCTATAACTCAGATTGTGGTCGAAGTCTTGGGGCTGATTATCCTGATTCGTGCGACCATGGCTCGCGACCTCACCTTTATCACCGGCGACAGAGAATTCTTTGGATTGGTCGTTTCCATTGTCATCATCTTCGCAATCTTGCTGGCCGGCATAAAAGTTTTTGAGACTTTGCCCGACTTCGGAACACCTGCTTTTGTCGCCGCGGCTGAAAATCCCAAGATACCGGAACCTGCCGCCCAGGACTATATCAAGAACGGACTTGCCAAAACAGGAGCCGCAAATCTCGTGGCATCGGTCATTCTCGATTTCCGTGCCTACGACACCCTCGGTGAGGCGACAGTACTGTTTACCTCCATTATCGGCGCCACCGTTATATTGCGCAAAAAGAGCAAGAAAAAGCTGGAGGACGAGTAGAAAAATCAAAAATCAAAAATTAAAATGCAAAATGACAAAGCAAAATTTAAAGATGCCTTTAAAAAGAGGTTGTATAACTTTGTGTTAAAACTCATAGAATTTCTGGATAGACTGCCGAAAGATAACGTTTCGAAAAGAATTGGCGACCAGTTACTACGCAGTGGTACAGGTATTATTGGAAATTATATCGAAGGCCAGGCAGCGAGCAGCAGGAAAGATTTTACTAATTTCTTCAATACTTCTCTCAAGTCGGCCAATGAGAGCAAACTATGGTTTGCATTGCTTCGCGACAGCAAGCGTGCGAAACCAGATGATGTTAAGTGGTTTCTGGATGAGTTGAACGAAATTGCAAAGATTTTTGCCTCAAGCATCCTTACGCTCAAGGGCAAAAAGTAATTTTAGATTTTGATATGTCATTTTGATTTTTGAACTTTGATATTTGAATTTCCTAGTGGACTCCACGGAATTAGTGGTCAAGGAAAGAAAAAAATGAAAGGCATGACAATAATAGTAAAGACCATCAGTAGTTGGGTCAAGGTGCTCATCTTTCTGTTCGGTATCTACATTGTCATTTTCGGACATCTTACTCCAGGCGGCGGCTTTGCCGGCGGCGTGATTTTAGCTTCTTCCTACGTACTGCTTATGCTCGCTTTCGGCAGAGAATTTGCTGAAAAGAATTTGTCCCTACCCGTTGCCTCAAAGCTCGATTGCGTCGGTGCCTTGCTGTTTGCCGCTATAGCACTATTCGGCCTGTTCTACGGCGCAGCTTCTTTCTTCTGGAATTACATCCACCAGGAATACCTGCCTGGAGAGCCGCTGGAGCTTGTCAGTGCGGGCACCATACCGCTGTCGAATATAGCGATTGGCCTGAAGGTCGGCGCCTCACTGTTTCTGGTAATCTTTGTTCTTTCGACATTCAAACCTGGGCCATCAGATAACGAGAAGGAGTAATACCAATGCTTTATGCGCTGTGCTTTTTGTTGTTTATGATTGGGCTGTACTGTGCAGTCGTCAAAAAAAATATGGTTAAGATTGTCATCGGCATTATGGTTATGGAATACGCCGTTAATCTTTTCCTCATTATGCTCGGCTACCGTGCCGGCGGCAAAGCCCCTATCATCGGCAGTGAAGATATAGCCGGCGGCACCAGTCAACTCACCGAGTTATTTGTAAATAGCTCTGTCGACCCGTTACCACAGGCTCTTGTGCTCACTGCTATCGTTATTAGTTTGGGTTCTTTAGCACTTATGATCTCGATATGCATTAGAACCTACGAGAAGTACGGTACCTTTGACATTACCCAAATAAGGAGACTAAGAGGATGAGCGTACCGCTGCCTGTTTTTGTTGCTGTCCCTTTGGTAATGGCGTTCTTGATGCCGATTCTCGGCAGCTTCGGCAGAAAAGGAAAGACTGTTGCAACGGTCCTGGCCAATGTGGCAACCATTTCGCTGCTCGTATTGGCAGTCGCCTCTATAGGCCGGTCGGCCGTTTACGAAATAGGCAAGTGGCCCATACCGCTCGGAATCAATCTTGTCCTTGACGGTTTAAGCTCGCTCATGCTTTTGGCCATTAGTGTCGTCGGTGCCGCTGCAATGCTTTTCAGCGCCAGATATATGGAGCAGTACACCGCAAAGGCAAAATACTATTGTTTGTTTCTGCTTATGGTCGCCGGTATGAATGGCGTGGTGCTCTCCGGAGACATCTTCAATTTGTTTGTTTTCCTCGAAATTGCTTCCCTCGCATCTTATGCCCTGGTCGGGTTTGGCTGCGAGCACGAGGAACTCGAGGCATCCTTCAAGTATATGGTCCTCGGCAGTATCGGCTCTATATTTGTCCTGTTTGCTGTTGCCCTTGTTTATGGCAACACGGGCTCGCTGAATATGGCCTACATCTCACAAGCGATCGCAACCTCGGGCCTAAATCCCGGCCTTACCTTTGCTCTCGGTTTATTTATCGCCGGCTTTGGCTTAAAGGCTGCTTTGGTGCCCTTCCACGCCTGGCTGCCGGACGCTCATCCCTCAGCTCCTGCTCCTATCTCAGCAATGCTGTCCGGCATCCTGATAAAAACTCTCGGCATATATGCACTGGCTCGAATGGTTTTCAACGTCTTCGGTGTATCGCTCCAGATTGGCTGGCTCCTGGTCGGGCTCGGCATTTTGAGTATGGTCGCGGGCGCCTTTCTCGCAATTGGACAGTGGGATTTCAAGCGACTCCTGGCATATTCGAGCATCAGCCAGATCGGCTATGTGGTCCTCGGTATTGGTCTTGGTGGACTTATCATTGCCAAAGGAAGCAATTTAGCGTGGGCTTCCCTCGCAATCCTCGGCGGCCTGTTCCATCTCCTCAACCACGCCGTTTACAAATCTTTGTTGTTCTTGACCAGCGGTTCGGTCCAGATGGCTACCGGCACAAGACAGCTAAAACTCATGGGCGGACTCGCCGAAAAAATGCCTGTAACACGTGCAACCTGCACCGTGGCGTCGGCATCCATCGCTGGTATCCCGCCTTTCAGCGGGTTCTGGAGTAAGTTGATTCTTGTAGTCGCCGCAGTTCAGGCAGGCTTCTACTGGGTCGCGGCAATAATTGTTTTTGTAAGTTTGTGTACTCTAATTATGTATTTGAAGGTTCAACGGTATGTCTTCCTGGGTGACCTGCCCGAAAGTCTGGAAGCAACAAAGGAGAACCGCGGCTCGATGCTCGTTGCGATGGTCTTCCTGGCCTGCTTGTGTGTGCTTATGGGATTGCTTGTAATACTGCCGTCTTTGAGGAGCCACATACTTGACCCAGCCGTAAAAGTGTTGACGGACGGCGTTTCGTATTCGGCTAATATAATTGCAAATTAAAAATCGTAAATCGGAAACAAATTATGAGACGACTGATTTATTTTGTTTTAGCCTTTATCGTTTGGCTGGCGCTCACTTGGCCTTTTGCCGATGGCAAATTTGACTTCCAGGTCATAATCGCAGGCCTGATAGCTTCTGCAGTCATTGCCATCCTGTTCCACGAAATACTGCCCAAGGAGCATCACGTTTTTATTTCACCAGTAAGAGTGTTTTGGCTCTTGGTTTATCTGCCGGTATTCTTTTATTACGTAATGAAAGCTAATTTAGATGTTGTCTATCGTGCTTTGCATCCCAAAATGCCGATAAAGCCGGGAATCGTAAAAATAAAAACTAACCTCAAAACGGATTCCGGCATTACCGCACTGGCAAATTCCATCACTCTCACGCCGGGCACTTTGACTGTGGATTTGACCGACGACGGCTTCTTGTACGTCCACTGGATTAACGTAAAATCTGACGATATTGAGCAGGCAACCGAGTTTATTGCTCGAAGGTTTGAGTGGTTCTTGAAGAAGATTTTCGAATAGAAAGGCGTAACTATGACAACCTTATTTTACATAGGCTTATTTATCTGTTGTTTCTTGTGTCTGTACCGAATCGGCCGCGGCCCCAGTGCACCCGACAGGACCGTCGCCATTGATATATTAGGAATAGTCATAGTCGGGTTCTGTGCCATCCTTTGCCTCGGCACCAAAAAGGATTTTTGTCTTAACGTCGCCCTTGCATGGGCACTGTTAAGCTTCATTGGAACTATAGCATTAGCAAAGTTCCTGGAGGGTAGAAGTTTCGATGATTGATATTATAGGATACGTACTGGTAACAGTTGGAATTCTCTTTGATATATTCGGCTGTATAGGTCTGGTTCGATTCCCAGATGTTTACAACCGCCTACAGGCCTCGACAAAATGTGTGACTCTCGGCACCATTCTGGTCCTGGTTGGTGTTGCTTTCATCCACGGCTGGGGTTCAATAAGTGCAAAAGCCATAATCTGCGCCGTTTTTATTTTGATAACTTCACCCACCGCCGCTCACGCAATCGCGAAAGGTGCTTATGCCTCCGGCGTGAAATTGTGGGAAAACAGCGTCGTCGATAAATACGCAGAAGAAGTTGATAAGAAAACCGAATGAAATAATCAATTACAAACGGGAGTTTGAAATTGCGCTGGCCAAAGTTAAGAGAATTAAAAGAAGCTGTTACAGCGGTCTTTTCGCCACGTTTTACTACTCGATTTCCTGCTGAGCCTTGCGTAGTGCCGGAAAAATACAGAGGCAAACCAGAGTTTGACCTCGATACCTGCATCGGCTGTGGCGCATGCGTAAACGTGTGCCCGACCGAAGCGCTCACTCAAAGTCAGGACATCGAAGCCAAGCCGTCTGTAAGGAAAATCACACTTCGATACGACACCTGCATTTTCTGCGGCAATTGCAGAGATAATTGCACCACCGAGACGGGCATAAAGCTCTCGAACAAGTGGGATTTGGCCACTTTGGACAGAGAAAGCACCGTTGAAACTCAGGAATACGAACTCCAGTTATGCGAAAAGTGCGGCGCAGTAATAGGAACAAAAAAACATCTTATATGGCTCTACGAAAAACTCGGCCCGCTGGCCTACACCAATCCTTCCCTCTTGATTGCCAAAAGTAACGAACTGTCCACAAAGCCCCCCGAAGAGGTTCAGCAGCAGCCTCAACCTGACAAAGATGTACAAACCAGCGATTTTATGCGAATCTTGTGTCCAAAGTGTAAATGCGAACTGAACATCCGGCTGTAAAATGCTATGGCCACTAACGACCAGCTTTTCCAGCAACTCAACAAGCTACGCGGCTCCAAAACGCTTATTGTCGGAATCGGCAATTCCCTGAAAGGTGATGACGGAGCCGGCCCATTGATTTGTGAGCAGCTCCGGCGCGCCGGAGTCGGTGCTGACCTGGTTGATGTCGGCACAGTCCCGGAAAATTATATCCACCCCATCATTAAGAAAGCCCCCACCAATCTCATCATTATTGATGCTGTCGACTTCGAAGCTTCCCCTGGGACGATAAGAACCTTCAAACCTGAGCAGCTAAACTCATCGGTTTTCTCCACCCATACGCTCTCGCCGCGTTTGTTTGTTGATATGATCACAAACCAAATAGAGGTTGATGTGTATCTTGTTGGGATTCAACCTGCTCAAATCGGGCTTGGCCAATCTGTGTCTCCGCGGGTAAGCGACGCAATCCGACAACTTGTAAATGCACTTATCGAGATTTTTCCGCCCGGGAAATAAATTCACACCGACCGCTCTGCCTTATACCTGACCAGCTTTTGACCTGAATTTCAAATTCTCTATCAATTCGAGCAAGTAAAAAATCCTCACTATTGGGCTAATAATGAGGATTCTGGAGTGGGCGGTACTGGACTTGAACCAGTGACCTCCTGCGTGTCGAGCAGGCGCTCTGGCCACCTGAGCTAACCGCCCATAAAAATACTTCACTATAATATCGTTGAAAAAAATGCGGAAATCAAGAACTTTTATGCAAAAAAAAACGGGCCGATTGGACAGTTGGCTTGGTGGGAATTGGGCAAAATATCGAAGCAAATGCGCAGGTTTTCGAAGCAAATACGCAGGTTTTAACAAGAAAACAAAAAAGAAGAGGCCTTGATTCTGAGTCAAAATCAAGGGTGGTTCGAAGCAAATACGCAAGCGCCTGCTGTGAAAATCGGTATAATGTGGGGACATTTCAGGGCGCAATCGCTGATTCTGAGCCAAAAATGGGGGTGGTTGTCAAGAACAAATCCACGGAATTTCGCATAACTTGTGCAAGTCGTGCGAAAAAGGGGGTCAAAAATTGATAGAAATTGACAGAAATTGACAGAAATTCGCAAAAATTCACAAAAAATTAACAAAAATGTGCACTTTTTGGCACTTT
>Ga0114930_10000715_pt1 | contig 34343 bp, 21 predicted proteins | sample AnhtaG_FD_87300 | JGI IMG/M metagenome (GOLD analysis project Ga0114930, IMG submission 87300) | Deep subsurface microbial communities from Anholt, Denmark to uncover new lineages of life (NeLLi) - Anholt_01485 metaG | ecosystem: Environmental > Aquatic > Marine > Oceanic > Sediment | place... | reverse complement strand
TGAGGTCATCGCCGATCTGGGAGGTCTTCACAAATTCATGGCGTGGGAAGGCCCCATCCTGACGGACAGCGGTGGGTTCCAGATCTTCAGCATGGAGCATCTACGCAGGATAGACGACGACGGGGCGACTTTTCGCTCCCACGTTGACGGCTCGCAGCACCGTTTCACACCGGAGAAAGCCATCGAGGTCCAGGAACAGTTGGGTGCTGACATCATAGTCGCTTTGGATGTGTGCACTCCTTATCCCAGCGACCATGAGCACAACCATGTGGCGTTGCAGCGCACGCATCGCTGGGCCGACCGGTGTCTGCAGGCCCAGACTCGCTCCGATCAGATGCTCTTGGGCGTCGTCCAGGGAGGGACGTATGGTGACCTTCGGGAGGAAAGCGCTCTGTACCTGGCGGATCTTGGGTTTTCCGGGTACGCCATCGGTGGACTGAGCGTGGGTGAGCCCAAGGAGGTGATGCACGAGATGCTTGACATAACAGTGCCGTTGTTGCCAGACGACAAGCCTCGGCATCTTCTGGGAGTGGGGTCTCCTGAGGATCTCTTTGAAGGTGTAGCAAGGGGCATAGACATGTTTGATTGTGCCCTGCCGACTCGAGTCGCCCGGAATGGGACATTCTTCACGAGGGAAGGGCGCCTGAACATACGGAACGCGCGATACAAGGAGGATCCTGGTGCGGTGCAAGAAGGCTGCCGGTGCTATGCTTGTCAGGGTTTCTCCCGAGCCTATCTGCGCCATTTGGTGATGGCCAAAGAGATTCTGGGGCTTCATCTAGCGACTGTACATAACCTTCACTTCATGTTGAGTCTCATGACCGAGATCAGGGAAGCCATCGAGAAGGGGCGTTTTCCGGCGCTCAGGGAGCGGTTTGTCTCTTCTTACAAGGTGGTGGACTATGGGGTGCGGATGCGGGACCGGGAGGCATGGGCGAGAAGGCTCCACGCATCAGAGGAGGTAGCCGCCGATTAGCGTCCTGCAGGCTTTGATTCTTGGCGTCGTGCAGGGAGTCACGGAGTTCGTACCCATCAGTAGTTCTGCACACTTGGTGTTGGTGCCGTGGCTCCTGGGCTGGGAGAACCCAGGGCTGGCTTTCGACGTCATGTTGCATCTGGGTACTCTCTTGGCGGTCGTTGCTTTCTTCTGGAGAGATCTGTTGGAGCTAGCAGTCGGTGGAGTGCTCAGTATCAAGGAGCGGTCCCTCGCCGATGAGCCCCGGCGCAAGATAGCATGGCTCATCTTGCTGGGAACCATTCCGGCTGCGGTGATAGGGTTCACGTTGGAGGAGTTCTTCGAGGGCCTGTTCGGAGCCCCCTTTTGGGTCGGCGTTCTGCTTCTGTGTACGGGAATCCTATTGGCGGCGAGCGAGAGGTGGTCCAGGCGTACCCTGGAGGTTCAGCAGATGTCCTGGCTGGATGCCCTACTTGTCGGGCTAGGCCAAGCGCTGGCTATCGCACCGGGCATATCTCGGTCTGGCGCCACCATCAGTGCAGGCCTCTGGCGGGGCCTGCAAAGGGAGGCCGCAGCCCGCTATTCCTTCCTGTTGGCTACTCCCATTATTCTGGGGACCGGCTTGTACAAGTCGCGAGACTTGCTGTCGAGTGCGGTCTTCTCGGGTTTCCCGTTGGCTCTCGCGGCTGGTTTTGCGGCCGCCTCGATCAGTGGCTTTCTCAGTATCAGATTCCTTCTTGGGTATCTGCGACGGGGGCGTCTCTATCCGTTTGCGATCTATTGCTGGGTGGTGGGAGCGGGCAGCATGCTGCTTGCTTTGGCCTCCGCTGCCTAGGCGGCCTACGCTCTCAACGGCGCCTAGGCGGCTAGGATTCTGTGGAACACCATGATGGCAGGTGGCATTCACTGGCGATGGGACAGAGTGTTGGCAGGGCTCGCGTTACTCGTCGTGTTCCTCGTGAACGCGTGTGGCGGCACTGTGGAACCTCACCGGCCCGTGCACTTGGAGATGGCGGGTTCGACCTCCATGCAGTCCTTGATGCACGAGTTGGCTGAAGCCTACACGGACCGCTACGACTATGTCACAATTGACATCAACGCCAGAGGCTCGAAATTGGGCGTGGAGGCGTTGCGAGATGGTACGGTGGATCTGGCTTTAGTGTCACGCGAGTTGGCGTCTGACGAGGAAGAGGGGCTGAAGGCCACTTTGATCGCCCATGATGCTATCGCCATTCTCGTCAACGATGGCAACATGGTTGAATCCCTGACGTCCCGGGAACTCGGGGAGATCTTTGGCAGCGACATCCTGCTGTGGTCCGAGGTGGGAGGGCAGGAGGTTGATATCCAGGTCTTGAGTCGTGAGGATGGGTCTGGCACGAGGGAGGCGTTTGAGGAAATGGTGATGCGCGAGAGGAGGGTGAGTTTGACGGCTATCGTGTTGCCCGGTGACCAAGCCGTGGGCGAGTTCGTCGCGGAGCACCCTCTTGCCATCGGCTACGCTTCGTCACTTGACATCCCGCTTGGCGCCAGGGCACTCGGCATTGACGGCGTCAAACCTAGTGTGCAGACGGCCAGCGAAGCACATTACCCGCTAGTCCGGCCTTTCGTCTTGGTGAGTCGTGAGAGGCCAGAGGACGACGTTCAGGGATTTGTGGATTTCGTCCTCAGTCCTGCCGGGCAGGTCATCGTTGGTCGGAGATACGGACGCGCCAGGTAGTAGCGAAGAGGAGAGGCAAAAATGGCTGGCGAGACGGTGTTGGTAGTGGATGATGCCCAAGGCGTGGTCGATTTCATGGAGGACTACGTGTTGCGACCCAATGCTTACGAGGTCTTGACCGCCATGGATGGGGAGGGCGGACTCGCGCTAGCCTTGAGGGAGAAGCCTGACTTGATCATCCTAGACCTGGAAATGCCCAAGATGTCGGGGATGGAGGTCTTGAAGGCGCTGAACGAGGAAGAGTCCGACATACCCGTCATCGTCATCACGTTTCATGGTTCAGAGATCATTGCTGCTGACACCTTCAGGCTGGGGGTCAAGAACTACATAACCAAGCCTTTCAAGGTGGAGGAGATGCTGGAGGCCATTGAGCAAGCTTTGCAGGAATCCCGCCTCAGGAGGGACCGGGCTGAGTTGATGCAACAGCTGGTGTTGGCCAACGAGGAGTTGGAGCGTAGGATCAAAGAGTTCAACATACTCCACGGCATCGGTCAGGCGATGAATTCGTTGTTACACCTTCAGGATCTGTTGGAAAGGGCCGTCGAGGCAGCCGTGTATGTCACCGGCGCCCAGGCAGCGGCGGTGCACCTGATGGACGCAGAGTCGGACGAACTGTGTCTGAAGGCTGCCCAGGATTTCCCTGAGCACGAGACCGAAGAGTCCAGGGCGAAGTTGGAGGAGGGGATCCTGTGTAAGGTGGTGCGGACCGGACGGGCACTGATAACGGAGAGTCCCTTCAGCGCCCCGGGGCCGGACAAGGGTGGACACGCAGAAGCCTTTCTCAGTGTGCCATTGAAGATCCGCGGCAATGTCATCGGCGTGCTCAGTGTGGACAATGCCGCCTCGGGAAAGGACTTCGACCAGAACGATAGGTACCTGCTGAGTGTCCTGGCAGACTATGTGGCCATCGGGGTGGAAAACGCGCGACTATACGCCGGTGTTCAACGTCGGGCTGAGGAATTGGCTCTGCTCAACGATGTGGGTCAGTCTCTCTCGTCAAGTCTTGACCTCGAGGATACTCTCACCGTAGCCATGGAGCGGGTAAATGAGATGCTCAAGGTTGAGGCGGGCTCCCTCCTGCTGCTTGACGAGGAGGCGGGCGAGTTAGTGTTTCAGATCGCCCTGGGCCAGAAGGCACACCAAGTGAAACCGCTACGCCTGAAGGTGGGTGAAGGCATCCCTGGTCGAGTGGCTGAAACGGGTCAACCGTTGCTGATCCCCGATGTACGTCAGGACTCCGGCTACCACAAGACCATTGACGTGTCTACTGACTTCTTGGCTAGGTCGGTGCTCTGTGTGCCGATGGTCGCCAGAGGCGAAATCGTCGGGGTGATCGAGGTCATCAACAAAGTTGAGGGCACTTTCACAAAGGAGGATGAAGGCCTGCTGTCCTCCGTAGCGGGCTATGCGGCGGTGGCGATAGACAACGCGCGCCTCTTTCGGGGGTCGAGAACGGGCCCACGGGAGTAGCTCCATGCGAGGGCTGGGGACGAAGGCGCCGAACAAGACATCGAGCCGCCTGATGCGTAGGGTGAGGTCGGCTCTCTACGGCGGCAGAAGGCGAGGACAAAGACTCCTCGGCCGGGCTCGTGATTCAGGCCCTGCTTCCCCGAAGGATAGCCCTAGCGATCGAAGTAGATGCTCTTACCTGTTGCCGACAGGGGGATGCCTATCACGACGTCGGCATCTATCAGGCCCATCTCTTTGGCCACAGGCCCTATGCGATACATGATGCGGTTATCCGCGTTCAACAGGCTGGCCGTCTTCACAGCGGACCCGGTGGCGATGCCCAGGTCCAGCATCCTCAGGCAGCACTGGGGACCGGAGAACTCCCCCTGGTAGGTGTTGATCGCAACGCATTTCTCAGCTCCGCATGCACCGCAATTGAGCCCGAGAGGTGAGGCGTCCTTCATACCAATGAGTAGCACCACAGCGGAGCCCATAACGTTCTTGCCATCGCGGTCGAAGAGTGCCTTTCCCGATCTCTCGCCGAACTCGATCATCGTCCGCCCCAGCACCGCCAGGTCATCGCCTTCCACGATTTCGGTCACGATGAAGTCCTCTCCTCTGCCCTTGGGCGCGGTACGTGCTGATAGGGCCATCAACTCGGCTATTGTGTGCAACTGACTCATGATAGGGCCTCCTTAGGGCCACGCAGTGGCATAAGTGGAGCGGTCCCTCCTGTGCAAGACGTCTACGGCGATCCCATGTCTATCCGCGACACCACGGGCAGGTGGTCAGAGGCCAGGGAACTGATCACTCGCGCGGACAGAACGCGGATGTCGGGCGACACGAAGACGTAGTCTATGGTCTGGTACGGTCCGTCGGCGGGAGAGGTATAGCCGGTGCCCTCCCCGGCGAGGGCGAAGGAGTTCTCGAACCGCTCCAGCACTCTGGAGATCTCGTGGGAATCTGGAGTGGCGTTGAAATCGCCCACCAGCACTACGGGGGGCGAGGCGGCAGCAGTGTAGGTCAGCACCTCATCCAGTTGTCGCTCTCGCTCTGGGGTGTTCAGGCCCAGGTGCACAGAGAAGAAAGTCAGGGTCTCTCCGCCAACGTCTATCTTCGTTTCCAGGCACGCTCTCTGTTGCTCATGACTGGTCAGGAGATATCGCTGATGCTCGAGAATGGGGTACTTGCTGAGAACGGCAACTCCGTAGGTGTTCCCCCAGGACGGTCCGTAGGCGCTGTACATGTTCAGGCGCCGGGCCAGCCACAAGACTTCGTCTATCGACAGGCTGGGCACCCGACCTGCATCGGCTTCCTGGAAACCGACGATATCTGGGTCCGCTTCTCTGACTGTGGCCAATACCTCTTCCAGATCCAGCTTGTTGTCCATGCCAAAAGCTTGATGCAAGTTGTAGGTCATCACCGTGATGGTCTCACCTGGCTTCGGTTGAGGGCTCAGGGAGGGTTGAAGACCGAGGGCGATGACTGCCACGATGATGGGGATTGCTGCCAAGGATCCCTTTGCCCGCCGGACATCGGCGCCGATTTCCTCAGGTTCGGCGGCCCTCCAGGCGCCTAAGGAGGCTGTGATCCCCAGCACAATGGCGGCGACGAAGAAAGACACCGGTTCCGTGCCTCGGAAGACGTCGACGGTGTAGGCGTAGGCGAAGCTGAACGTCAATGTCAGAACCAGCATGAAAGCGAGGAAGAGGCTAAGTGTGAGCGCAATGGCCACGATAGTGGACTTTGACCTGGTGAAGGATCGCGACGCGACGAAGGCGAAGAGCAGCCTCAGGTCCAGGATGATGGCTATCTGGGCGATGAGCAGTAGGGCGGCCGACAGCCAACCGTCAACCCAGAGGAAAGCGCCGACGGCGAGAAGGATCAGCAGGTTCTGGACGATGGCGGCCGCTGCGGTCTGCAAACGCTTCACGCGGGGGATCAGCAAGCCGATGACGGTAGCCAGGGGCAGCAGAGCCGCCAGGAGATCATAGTCCACATGCACCCAGCGAGCTATGGTATTGGCGTGGGCGAAGAGGTTGTACTCCAGAAACAGCAATCCGCCAAAACCACTCAGTATTAGAACACCGGCCCACCACGGGGATTGCTTGTCCTGGTTGTTCTCGCGGGGAAAGATGCTGTCGTCATAGGAGACGAAGGCGGCTACGATGGCAATCCCAGACAGAACGACCTGGACCAGCAGCCACTCCGGCCGCAAGCTCAGATCCACTGTGGTTCCCAGAGCCCGGATGGCCATGTCATACGCCAGGGCCAGGATGAAGCCCGCCACCAGGTATCCCTTGCCGCCTCTTTGACTGTCCTGAGTCTCGTAGTGCTGGAAGTAGGAGGGCAGAAACAGGCAGTAGAAGGCGACGACGAGAGAGCTAGCCACCGTTTCCGCTTCGAAGGAAAGCCCCGCACTCAAGAACACCCGCACCACCGCGACCCCAATGGCCGAGACCAAAGCGATCCGACCCATGCTGGTCAGTCTGCCGAGTAGCGGGAGAAGCAAGGGGGCGAGAAAGCTCAGAAGCATCAGCACGGCCACTAGCAGACCCGAGACGTCGATGGGGTCAGAGAAGAGCGCTGCCCACACGATGAGATACACCTGGACAAAGTACAGCCTCAGAGCCTGCAAGAAGAAGAGGCTGATGAGGAGAGATGTGAGCAGAGAGGCCCATGTCAGCAGCCCCTTGCGCGTTACCCCAGAACCAGTCGTTGAGCGAGTGATCATCGGTTCCTCCTCTGTTCTTCGCCACCTTCGACTTCGGAATGGGCTCAGTGCCAATTATAGCATAGGGCCCTACCGTCCACAAGATCTTGTGCGTCCTTGACACTGCTCACCACGCCTGCTAGAATGGTACCCGGCGTGGCTGGTTCCTATGGGACTTGGTGGAAGTGGTGTCACGATCTACTTGATATGGCAGTTGAAACACCTGGGTTCGAAGGTCGGCAGTCGGCCTCTGATGGTCTAGCCGAGCTGATTCTGGGTTGGGGAGCGTCGCTAGTAGGGTTCGCGGACCTACGAGGTGTAGCTCCCTCTGCATTCTCCCATTGGCCAAGTGCCGTCTCTATCGTCATGGAGCTGGACAGCGCAGCACTGGCTGGCGTGAGAGATGGGCCCACTGTGGAGTACTACGAGGAGTACAAGCGGGCCAACCGTGCTCTCGACGAGATAGCGGCAAGAAGCGCAGACCACATCAACTCGCTGGGGCACACTGCCGAAGTCTTCCCGGCCACCATTGTTGATAGCTCCATGGGCAGCGATTACCAGAAGACGCTCAGCGTTGGTTTCCAGCACAAGACCGCCGCGACTCGTGCTGGCCTGGGCTGGATAGGCAAGAGCGCTCTCTTGGTCACATCGGAATTCGGCTCTCGAGTAAGGTTGGTCACGGTCTTCACCGACATGCCCCTCAATGTGGCAACTCCCATCACGGAGGGACGATGCGGTGACTGTAGGGCTTGCTCTCGGACCTGTCCGGCGGGCGCGATCAAGGGCCGGGAATGGCGAGTCGGCTTGCCACGAGCCGAGTTGGTGGATGTGGTTGCTTGCCGCGCCAAGATGAGACACTTGTTGCTCGAGCGAGTAGGCGTGGAGGACGCCGTTTGCGGGGTCTGTCTTTCCGTGTGTCCGGTGGGCGTGCGCTGAGATGGCGGGGTAGCAGATCCTCGGCCAGTTGACGCAGAGGGGAATGTGATGTATGAGTAGATGTATGACTGGCAAGGAGGTATCGAATGGCTAGAATGATACGTAAGCAGTTCTACATCGAATCCCAGCAGGAGGCGCTGCTGAAGCGTTTGGTGCAAGAAACGGGGATGACAGAAGCAGAACTGGTTCGGCAGGCAATTGATCGCCAGATGCGGTTCTTTGCTTCTTCCCGACGGGATCTGCGCGCTTGGCAGCAAGAGCCGGCTTTCATCGCCCGATTGATAGAGCAGGGCCCCGTTTCCGGGAAACGAATCTGGCGGCGGGAGGAACTGCATGAACGATAGGGTCTTCGTAGACACCAACGTGCTGGTCTATGCCTATGACCGATCAGACCCAGAGAAGCAACGGCGAGCTTTGCAGGTGCTAGATCGCCTGGCCATTACGGGAGCAGGCATGATTAGTGCTCAGGTTCTCTCGGAGTTCTTCGTCGCCGTGACCCGAAAGATTGTGGCTCCCTTGAGCGTGGACGAAGCCTGAGATAGGGTGAAGGATTGTCTTCAGTCTTGGACAGTGGTTGACGTCACGGGGATGATCGTACTGGAGGCGACTAGCGGCGTGCGGGATCATGAGTTCAACTTCTGGGATGGCCAGATCTGGGCAGCTGCTCGATTGAACCAGTCCTCGGTGATCTTCACTGAGGACTTCAACATTGGTGCTGTCACGGAAGGTGTCAGGTTCGTGAATCCCTTTGCGGATGATTTCCAGCTTGAGGATTGGTTGCTATCTTGAGTTCGCCAAGAAGCACCTTGGGCATAGCTCACTTGCCCTACAATCCGTGGTCACATCCAGGCTTCCCCCTCAGCACGGCTCTCAGACCCGGCGTGACCTTGAATGTAGGTGACGTGGTTCGGCCTACTGACCGGGATTGACAGCTTTGCTTGCCTGGCTGGCCTTGCGCAGCGATTCGGGCGAGGAGAGGCCAGTCGTAGGGCTGAGCAGGAGAAGAAGTGGGGCGGCGGAAGACGGTCAGCAGGCGCGAGAAAGCACCCCAGCCAGTTGCCATGCCCGACAGGAACATGGGGAAGCATTGATTGGTGCCCTGTCCCGCCGGGGCAAGGTCAGGACCGGCCGGATGGCTTGGCAGGAAGGGAATCGGGAGATGTTCCTACCTGCCCGGCCAGGGCGAAGCAGTTGTTGCTCGAACGAGTGGGCGTGGAGAACGCCGTCTGCGGTGTCTGCGTATTCTTCTGCCCCGTGGGTATGGATTGAGGCACCGATGGCTGGCTGGGCATCCCGGGCGTCGCTTCTAGCAGCCGTGCCAAGACGAGGAGAAGCCATGAAGACGACTTCGCTGAACGGTACCTGGCGGTTGTTGCCAATGGAGGAGTTCAAGGATCGCTATCCCGAAGAGGGGTGGCTGGAGATGGACGTTCCGAGCCATTGGCAGCTTCATCCCGACCTGGAATTCCACGCTGGCAAGGTCGTCTACAAGAGGGATTTCTCTTTCCGAAAGAGGAAAGGTAAGAGATATCGCCTGCGACTGAACGGGGTGTTCTACCGCTCCACTGCCTATCTCAACGGACAACGACTGGGGGAGAACGAGGGGTATCTCGACCCGCAGAGGACTTTCACCTCCTAGATACACGACATGCCTGGCACATAGACAAAGCGGGGCTGACTTGGTGCCAGCCCCGCTCGGTTGTCCTCAAGCGTTGAACTCCGTTTGCCTACCTTTCCTCTGGCGTTGGGCACGGTTCAGGAGCTGGAGGGAGTACCTCCGTTGGCGTGCCAGTCGGCGTTGCCGTGGAAGTGGGCGTAGGAGTTGCGACTGGCGTGCTGGTAGCCTGGGCCGTGGCCGTCGGCGTTGCCGTGGGAGTCGGCGTAGGAGTTGCGACCGGCGTGCTGGTCGGCAGGGCTGTGGCAGTCGGTGTCACGGTTGGGACTGCGGTCGGCGTAGTAGTCGGTGTTGGCACTAACGTTGCTGTTGGGCTTGGGACAGGTGTACTGGTAGGAGTTGGGCTTTCCACCAGTGGCTCCATCTGACCTGCCGAGGAAACCGACATGAAGCTCTTCAAGACGAGAGGCACGTAGACATAGTACTCTCGGACCTCGAAGCCCCGATGCACTGTGTGGCCCGTCGGTATGCGGCAATTTATGTCCACGTAGTCGCCGAGAAGGATATCCCAGCCTATAGCGCCCAAATCGGCGGTGAAGTCGCCAGAGCCATCGGTGGGTAGTCCCCGTATCTCGGCTTGGTCCTCACCCCTCGAAATCCAGATGCTCATGTAGGCGTTGGGAACGCAAGTGCCATTGATGACGTCATTGGCCACTTCCACCCAGGCAGGTAGAGGCAGGATGTAGACGCTGTCTGCGACTATGGAAGTCTCCGCTTCGACGGTATCGCCGGCCTCGATGTCGATTCTGTCGAAGCCATCCCAGAAGATCCCGGCGAAGGTTCCGTCCTTGTCGGCTGAGCGGAAAGCCTGGCCCTTGGTGGAACCACCGCTATCTTTGAGGGTCAGCGTTATGGGGATATCTGGCGGCCCTGTCTGGCCCCAGTAGTCGTCGTTGCTGCTGCTCACCCTTAGTAGCAAAGCACTGAAGACACTGCCCACCGCATCGCCGTCGGGCTCACGGTACCAGACGGTGAGTTCATCGCCCATCTGGATATTGTAGTCCTGGTCGAGATCGACGAAGTAGTTTCCGGAACCGTCGGTCTGAGCGTCCTTCCCTATGTTGGTATCTGGCACCCAGACGTCAACGTGGAGATCGGCCGGGTATTCTGCCGCGCCGATGATTTGGCCCTGCACTGTGTTGGCGTCCGGATCGACCAGGCCGGTGATGGTGATCACCTCCGCCGAACGCAGATAACCCTCGCTGGACGCGTCTACCACGTCGCCCACCTCGATATCCACCCTTTCGGTTCCGGAGTAGATTTGGGTCGAGACCCAACCATTTTCTTCGATGACCTCCGAGGCCGTGCCCTTGACCAGCCCGTTGGTCACGGTGAAGTAGACGGTGTTGCCTGGCTGTCCCTGGACCTGTACCCAATCGTGCGTCTGATGCACCTCCAGTCCTTCCAAAGGTACAGTGTACAGACCGACGCCGATTTGGTGGCCATCAGGCTGGTGGTACCAGACGTTGGCGTTGTACCCCAATTGGATATCAAACTGGCCGCTGAAGTCAGCCTCATAGTCTCCAGACTCGTCGATATCAATAGGCATCCAATCGTTAGGCTCCCAGTCGGGTGGCTGCCCCACCTCTACTTCGCCGGTGGCTGAGAAAACACCTCCGTACATGGTGCCGGAGACGATGTCAGTGTCCACATCCACGTCACCAGTGATGGTGATGACCTCCATCGTGGCATCTAGACCATCAGAACTGGTCGCGCGCACCGTGTCCGCGGGGACCACATCTGCTCCGGCCGGGAACGAGAACCAGCCATCGGACTCAGCGGTCCCGCTGTTGCTGCCTTTGACTCCGCTGATGTCGGTGACAGTGACGTAGACGGTGGCGAAGGGCGCAACACGGCCGTCCACCCCGTCCCACGTATAGTTAACCCGCGCGAACGGAACCTCGAAGACCGCGCCCAATTCATCGCCATCGGTCAAGATGTACCATACGGCCACGGTATCGCCGGACTTGAGGCCCCAGGTGCTCAGGTCAGCGGAGTAGTCGCCGTACTCATCGGTTGTGGCTTCAATACCCCAGCCGCCCTCTTCCCAGATCTCGATTCGCACAGGCTCGCCGTCGTGGGCTCCCGCGACGTTGCCGGAGATGGTATTGGCATCAACATCTAGGTTGCCGGTCATGGCGACTACGGTCAGGGTGCGAGAGACCCCGTCGCAGCCCATCTCTACGGTGTCATCCACCTGGATATCTACCTCAGTGCTGAAGTCGTGACGGTCGATATTAAACCATCCGTCCGCCTGGGCCGTTGTATTGGCCAGGAACTTGTCGAGTCCTCTAGTGACGGTTACATAGACGTTTGTGGACCCGAGTGCCCTGCCATCCACCCAGTCGTGGGTCTGGTTGACGCGCATGAACGGAAGCCAGAAGTCGACCGAGATCTGGTGCCCTTCCTCGGTGCGATAGCCGACCATGCCTCCCATGCCCGCGTGGAGGACAATCCCCTCGCCGATGGCGTCGAAATTGTAGTCGCCAAACTCATCGCTTTGGACATCGAACCAGCCGTAGCCCCAGATGTCCACCCAGAGGTCGGTGTTGGGCGGCGCCTCGCCAGTGATTTTGCCTGTCGTCTCGTTTGCCTGCGCGGTCAAGGGCCCGCCAATGAAGAGGGAGGCCTCCCTGCCGTCCGCCGTGGCTGAAATCGTATCTCCTATGGCGATGTCGGCGCGTGTGCCATCGGTGTATACGTCGGTAGCATAACGGCCGTCCTTGTCTGAAGTGGGGTCACCGGTGCCCTTGATGCCGCCGCCAGTGACCGTGATATTCACTGTGGTGTTGGGTTTGGTGTCCCCGTCGATCCAGTCCGAGCTGATATTGGCCCGGATTTGGAGATAGGAGACAGCGATGCCGCACTCATCTCCATCATCGGTGACATACCAGACTCCTAGTTGATGGCCGGCCTCTAGGTCCCAACTGCCGAGACCGGTGGAGTAGTTGCCAGAGCCATCGGTAGTGGTCTCGGCACCCCCGCCGTCCTCTTCCCAGATCTCTATACGCACAGGGTCGTCGTCCGAGGCTCCGTCAATATTGCCGGAGATGGTATCGGCATCAACGTCTGGGTTGCCACTCATGACCATCACGGTGAGGCTCCGAGAGACCCCATCGGAAGTCATCTCTATGGTGTCATCGACCTGGATATCCAACGGCTGAGCGCCGAAGTCCCAACGTCCGAGTTGAAACCAACCACTGCCATCGGCTGTTGTGCTACCGGTGAAGCTCGTGGTACCTCTGGTCACGGTGATGTTCACCGTGGCGTTGGGGGTGCCAACTCCTTGGATCCAGTCGTGGGTCTGGTTGACGCGCAGATAGGGCACCATGCACCAGATGTAGTTCTCGTTGTGGTCCTCGTTCTCACAGCCCAGGCCGATGCGCTGTCCTCCCTGGATGTCCAGTTGGGGGCTGAAGTCGGCGGTGAAGTTGCCGCTACCATCGGTGGGCACGACCATTTCGCCCAAAAACCTCCCATGACTGCCCGCGACCCAAACGGAGACCATCGTGTTAGCCGGTCCGGTGCCGGAAACTGTGTCAGTGTCTACATCGAAGCCCAACGACAACTCTGTGACGGTGACGACATTCGTCCAGGAAGCAGTCTCCACCTCCACCTTATCGCCGGGGACGATATCCACGCTGCCATCGAACCAAGCCATGAACTCGCCATCTATCTCCTCTGAAGTGATGACCGTCTGGCCCTTGTGAGTGTCCGTCACACTCCACAGGGTTACCGTGACCGGAACGTTTGCTGTATCGACGTACCCCCAGACTCCATCATAGGTCTGGTACACCTCGATGCTGGGAGCGTGGTACTGAACGAAGAGCTTGTGCTCGTCCGGCTGCGAGTAGTAGACGTCACCTTCGTAGCCGTTGTAGAGGTCGTAACGGCCGGAGAGGTCATCGGTGTAGGTGCCGTCACCAGTACTGGTTACGAACTCATCGAAGGAAGGTGCGTATGGTTGGCCGCGCTCCCCACGCCAGCGCCAGCCCCGCACGATGAGATCGGAGTTCGCCGGGGAGAGCCCCGCGATAGTATCGGCATCGGTATCGGCCAGAGCCGTGAGGGTCGTGACCGCAACCGTTGCAGATATGCCTCCTCCGGTCACTTCCACGCTATCACCTGTTTGCATGTCAGCGCCGAAGTCGATTTGGTAGCGGCCGTAAGCTGGGTCGCTGGTGGCGCTCCCGGTCTCCTTGGGGGCTCCACCCGAATCCTTCAAGGTGGCCGTGACCACGGCTCCAGGAGTAGCGCTCCCCCAGACGTTGTTGTAGGTTTTATTCACCGAGGCCAGGGGCGGGGAATAGTAGATTGTGTTGTCGTTGCCGCTGGCATCAGCAAATGCTGGAAAGATGAAGCTCCAACGATCCAGATCCAAGACCTCTGAGAAGTCGGCGGAATAATCCCCAAAGGAATCGCTGGTGACCGTCTTCTTATGCCAGCGCCACTGGCCCAATGGGGAAATCTGCCAGACTCCTACAGCCACGTCAGAGCTAGCAGGAGCCGTCCCGCTTATGATATCGTTGGCCCACGGTGTAGCAGTGGCCGTAAGGGTGACGACGGTGGTGCTTATGACCGAGGTGCCGTCATCTACTTCTATCACGTCGTCAGGCTCTATGGCGGACAACGAGACGCTGTATGAGCCATCGGTGTCGGAAGCGGTAGCAGCGTCTGACTCCGGTGGACTCATCTGCCGAGTGCGGGTGATGCTGACGGTGGCACCCGGGGTGGCAAAGCCTGCTACGGTGTCGAAGGTTCCATTCACCTGGAAGAAGCCGACAGCTGATAGAGCCGCTGAGACCCAATTACCTTCATCGTCCTCGTAGCTCGCCTGGGCTCCAATATGCACGTCCATGTCGTAGATGCCGGTGAAGTCAGCGGTGAAATTCCCACTCCCATCGGTGGAGACGATCTTGCTGATGCCTGTCCATGGGAAGCCCACGGTCACGCTCACCGGCAGGGAGAGGCCGCTGTCGGTTATGACCCCGGTTACCTGGTCATTCAACGGGTCGGCGGTCCCAGTGATTTGAACCACCTGTATGGTCTCTGTTAGACTTCCTGTGCCCACTTTGACGGTGTGGCCGGGGTCGATCTCTACCTGGCTCCCTTCGTCAAAGAACTTACCGTAGAAGTAACCCATCCCATCGGTGCGCGCCACCCCGAAGCCCTTCAGAGTTGCACCATCGTAGAGGCGCAGCAGCAGCGTATCATCGGCGTTGGCGTGATAGCCCCAGACGTGGTCGTAGGTCTCGACGACGGTGATGACGGTGGTGGCGGACTGAATGCCGATCTCTCCGCGAGAAAGGCGAGGAGCCGGACCAGGTGCCATGCCAGGTAGGAAGCGTTGTTCCCACGGATCAAAGAGGTACGGTGCCGAGGGCTGAAGAGGAGGTCTGGGTTCCTCCGGTGGAGGGAACCCGCCGTCGGTGGGCGCCCGCTCTGAGGTCACGACAGGAGGGGCTGGCGGCTCGCTAACTCGTCTCTGTTGCATAAGAGGCCCAGGAGGGCGTTCACCGGCTCTCTCTGTCAGCCACTGGTGCCTCGGCGTGGGTCGCCATGCGTCCGGTTCTGGGTCCTGGAGCCGACCCTCAGACTCGGGAGCGGCAGCGACGTGTGGGGATTCCCTCTGCAATGCTTCCGGACCCTGAGCCAAGACTGCCGAGACCAGAAGAAGAAGGGCCGAGACCCCCAGCAAAGTCAAAAGCATGCGCAACTTCATCTTCCCACCTCCTCACAAGAAAAAAGAGCCCGTGGCGCGCTGAAACTGCTACGCGCTGGGCTCTGGTGGACTCAGGGCCTCTCTGGACGTCAAAACCGCCGCCATTGGGAAGTCCTCACCTGTCAGCTATCCCGTCCTGGGATGTTCTCCCTTCTCGGCGCGGGATCGGACACAAATGCGACGCTCTTCTCACTGCCATTTTACCACAACCCTCTGAGTTTGTCAAGCTGTTTGCGTGAGCGATGTTCAGCTTCAAGGTTCGCGGACTGCCTTGACCATCTTTGCAAACCAGGCCATAATCTGGGCGACCAGAACGCTGGAGGGAAAGACAGGAACGTATGAAGACGACTTCGTTGAACGGCACCTGGCAGTTGCTGCCCGTCGAGGAGTTCAAGGACCGCTATCCGGACGAAGGATGGCTGGAGATGGACGTTCCGAGTCATTGGCAGCAGCATCCCGACCTGGAATTCCACGCTGGCAAGGTCGTCTACAAGAGGGATTTCTCTTTCCGAAAGAGGAAAGGTAAGAGATATCGCCTGCGATTGAACGGGGTGTTCTACCGCTCCACTGCCTATCTCAACGGACAACGACTGGGGGAGAACGAGGGGTATTTCTTCCCGCAGGAGTACGAGGTCACAGGCTTCCTCCGGGGAAAGAACACGCTGCTCGTAGAGGTTGAGTGCCCAGACGAGGAGGACAAGCAGAGCAAGAAGCTGATCACGGGTGTTTTCTCCCACTGGGATGCCATAGACCCCCTGACCAATCCCGGCGGCATCTGGCTTCCAGTAGAGATTGTGGAGTCGGGGGAGGTGTACATCAAACAGGTTCATCTGCGACTGCGAGACCTGGGTGACAATGCGGCCCAGCTTGAGGCCGAAGTGGTAGTGGATGCTGCCACTCCTGGCTCCACCAAACTACGCATCACCTTCGTCCCTCACAATTTCGAGGGCTCGCCGCAATCGCTGCAACACCGCATCCAGCTTACCCGGGGTGACAACGAACTCTCGGTTCCTGCAACCGTGGAGGAACCACGCCTGTGGTGGACCCACGATCAGGGTTTCCCTCACCTTTATCGCGTGACCATACAGGTGGGGCCCGGGGGGAGGAAGAAGCCCTCAGACAGTGTCGAGTTCAGCTATGGTGTGCGTACTTTCGAGATGCGCGATTGGATCGCCCACTTGAACGGTCGTCGCCTGTTCGTCAAGGGCAACAACTATGGACCTGGCGACACCCGTTTAGCCACGATGACTCGCGAGCGTTTCGAGCAGGACCTGACGCTAGCCAAGGAGGCGAATATGAACATGCTGCGCCTCCATGCGCACATTGAACATCCTGCCTTCTATGACGTGGCCAACGAGCTGGGAATCCTCGTCTGGCAGGACTTCCCTTTGCAGTGGGGTTATGACAAGGAAGTGCTTCCCGAAGCTCTACGACAGGCAGAGGTCATGGTTGATCTTCTCTGCAACCACCCCTCGATCGTCGTGTGGTGCATGCACAATGAGCCTGGCATTCAGCCGCAGTCTTCCGGTCGGCGGTCTTGGTGGATCGCACAGACCTTGTTTGCGCTGCTGGTCTACAACTGGAACAGGGATGTCATGGACCGGAAATTGAAGCGACGCGTGGAGGAGCTGGACGATAGTCGGTTCGTGGTGCGCTCCTCCGGCGAATGGTCGGTGCCGATGTTGAGAAAGGGGACCGACAGCCACCTGTACTACGGCTGGTACAGAGATCAAGACGCGGCTGACAAACTCGAGCGCCTAGGTCGCAGCATCCGCTTCGTCAGCGAGTTCGGGGCTCAGAGCTTCCCCACGCACGATAGCAGCGTCAAATTGATGTCTTCCGAATTGAGGCATGTGGACTGGAATCGGCTGGAGGAAAGGCACAGCCTTCAACGAGAGATCATGGATCGTTGGCTGAGCATCGGTTCCTTCACCGACCTGAAGGAACTGGTCGAGGCCAGCCAGGACTACCAGATCGCGCTCAACCGCAAGTATGTCGACCACCTACGATATCACAAATACCGGCCCACAGGTGGGATTCTGGCTTTCTCTTTTCACGACCCTAACCCAGCCATACAGTGGTCTGTCATTGACCACTGGCGAGTGCCCAAGCGGTCGTACTACCATTTGCAGCGGGCCTTCCATCCGCAATACGTATTCACGCTGCTGGACAACAGCCGCTATCGGGTGGGTGACGAGATCGCTGTGCCCATCTACGTCGTAAATGATAGCCACGAGAGCTACGACGAGGTCACAGTTGGCGCTGAAGTCATAGGCGCGGATGGGGAGAGAACTACTCAAGCCAGCTTCGAATCGGCGCTGGAAAGCGACTCAGAAGCCGAGCTTGTGCGGCTGCTCCACCTGCGCTTTCGGGAACCGGGGGAGCGGACGTTGCGACTAAGGCTGGAGTACGGGCGTGAGGTGTTCGAGAACGAGTATCCACTGGTCATTACACCCTCCTAGGCTTGTGGGATTCCTCGTTCTCATGGTCCTGGGGCGTAGAGACGATTGAGCTCTAGCCGGATGCCGACAGGTTCCTCAGTTGCTCCAAGATCATCGCGTTACTGGGCCGGTCTCCGGTGTCCTGGCCCACATATTCCCAACTGACGATGCCGTCTAGGTCTATCAGAAAGACGGATGGAGTGGCCAGGCTATCGCCCAGCAGGTTGTAGACGCCGTATTGATCTGTGACTTGATGGTCGGCGTCCGACAACACTGGGTACTGGAGATCGAGCAAGTCCGATACGCGCTGCCCAATGTCGCGACCCTCAACACTGACAGCCAGGATCTCGGCGTTCAGTTCTTGGAAGTTCGGATAGTCTTCCTGCAACTCCCCGAGTTGCGTCCTGCAGGGGCCTCAACCGCCGGTTCGGTAGAACACAAGGACGACGCTCTGTTCAGCACGGTATCCGGACAACGTAACCGGATCACCCCCCACTGAGGGGAGGGTGAAATCAGGAGCCTGATCTCCTATCGCAGGTATCGCGGTGTCGGTTGACGGCGTGGGGGGATGTGCCGGAGTAGGGTTGGTCCTTGCAGTGGGGCTCGGGTCCGACGTGGGTTCGATGGATGGCGTGACAAGCGGCGTGCTGTTGTCAACAACAGCGAAGTTGTAGACCCCTAGGATGGCGCCGCACACCCCGAGCATTAAGACTGGGATCAGAACTCTCCTCAACTTCATTGGCTCTTGTCCGTGGGCGCAGTGGGCTGGGACGTTCCAGGCCAGGGGATTTCCTGATAGTCGTTGCAGCACGGCGCGCCCAGACTGTATGCGAGGCGCTGGTTGGTCAAGTCCACGATCACGGACCACAGAGTAGCCAAGCCGTCCGTGTGGCCACAGATGGGCGCCTCGTGGTCAGTCAGAATGCTCCTGGCTGTCGCCCAGGGCTCGCTCTCCTTCTCAGCTTCTCCAAGCACCCACAGCATCTTCGACAGCCGGTCCTCCGAGCTCTTCTGGACCGGCGATTGCATGAGGCCCTTGAGTTCAGGGTGGAGGAAGTGGTTGGTGGTGGCTATGTAGTGATCGTCGGATTCCCTGATGCACACGGCCTCAGGATGCGCCTCGACAACGAACATCTCCTGTGAATCGGCTATGAGGTAAGAGTAACTCATCAGGTGCGGCATCTCACGAGCCAACATGACTGCCTCCCCAGCAGTGGCGCAGGTTTCCAGTAGAATGCGGGGCACCAGATGGAAGACTACGCCTGGTCGCCGCGTCGCCGTTGGTTTGGCAACTACTCCATGGACCGAAACAAAGAGGCCGTGTTCGTTGACTCCCTCGTGGCGGCCACCCAGTAGCCCATCGTTCATGCCCACGGTCGCGTAGTAGATGTCCGGCTTGGCGTGGATGAGGTGTCTGGTCTTAGCCCAATAGAAGAAGTCGTAATTCCGTCCCACGATGAGCCCGTCTTTGGTTCGCCAAGCGAAAGCTGAACAGTGGCGCGGGATTTGCTCCATTCCAAAGGACAACATGCCTAGTATAGAGTCCGTGCCTAGTCCCAGGGACTCGGCCCAGCCTTCAAACTCGTCGAGCAATGGTGGGTGGAAGTTGCAGACGACTTGGAGGCACTCTTCGGCGAAGGACAACTGAGAGGGACTCAATGCTTCCTCCTTAACTCCCTCTGCCTCTACGGCCGCGTCCAGAGCCGCGAATTGATCAAGAGTCGGGCCCAGCAACTGCGGAGCCTTTGCCGCTTCCTCCAGGGTTGGAGGGTCGGTTTCCTCGCCGATTCCCGCCATTCCCCACTGCCGGCCGATCTCGTAGTGGTCTCCAGCCAAGGTGTACATACGGTAGTCTGCCTGCTTCTCAAGTTCCAGATTATCCGTTGGGCTTACCATCGTTTCTCACCTGTCGTGGCTGGGGTGCGCAGCACGTGGTCATCATATCATCAACCAAAGCAATTGGCAAGGAATCAGATCCTGGATATAATGGCTTGGGGGACGTGAGACTGTGCAAGCGTTGATTCTGGCCGGTGGTGAAGGGAGCCGCATGCGCTCTGTTACTGCTCATGTCCCGAAGGCCCTTCTGTACCTACCAGGCGGCACACTGCTTGAGCATCAGCTAGCCCTCCTGGCGAAACTGCCGGTCTCGCACACGTTTGTGGTCATACATCACCAAGCTCAACAGATGGGGCTGGCGTTGGCCGGGCTGGAGAAGGTGAGCTTCGTGAGACAAGGGCCCCCTTTTACCTTGCTTGGGGCTCTGGCCAGTGCTGAGGAACACGTCACCGAACAGTGTATCGTTCTGCATGGGGACAACTACTACTCGCGCGGACTGGAGTATCTGCTCGACGAAGCTCAGATCGGAGCACGGGGCGTGAGACCCGATGCCCTCTTCTTGCTTGAGTCTCAGACAGGTCAATCAGATCGGGCTCTTCGTCTGGCTTCCACAGGGTGCTACGTCTTGTCGCCCGAGATCTTTCCCACCATCAAGAGCCTGCATGGTGATGCTCTGTCGACCTTGACCGCTGCTCTGCTGAACGACGGAGCGATCGTGAAGGAGGTCCCGCTCCTTGGCTGGCGAAAGAACATCAACCACGTAGAGGACTTGCTGTGGGTGAGTAGACGCATGCTTGAGGAGTGGAAAGGCAGCTTCCATCCGCGGGATGCGGACCAGGGGTACAATGCCTTTCAAGCCTGCCCCACAGGTGAACGTCCTGTGTGGATTTCGAAGGCGAGCGAGGTAGTGGATTCAGACATCGGTTCTCACGTGGTCGTGGGACCCGGTGCTCGCGTCCGGGACTGCGTGCTACGCGATGTAATAGTTTTTCCGGGCGCTGAAGTGGCTAGACAACGAGTGGAACGCGCGGTTGTGGTGCCGACTCGATCGGATTGTGCGCTGTCAACGCCTTAGGACGATAGACATTCCTGTCAGGAAAGCCAGGCCGAGGAAGAGATAACCCAATACCCAAAGCTCGCGATTCAGCAGGAACACCCCAGCGAGAAGGAACCCAGCAAAGGCGACCATCTCAATCAAGCGATTCATAGAGCGCTCTATGCGGCCGACCAGCTTTTCGACGTCCTTTGTGATAACTACTCGGACCTCTAACTCTCCTCTGCTGCCCCGGTTGAGGAACTCTTCTAGCTCGCGTGGCAAGCGCCAGAGAAGTGCTGCGAAGTCTTGCATCTCTGCCGTCACGCGTTTGGTCAGGCCCTCTTCTGCCATGTCCATCGCTATCAACTGCTTGACATAAGGCTCGGCGACGATGAAGCCGTTGAAATCTGGGTCGAGGCCTGCGCATAATCCCTCCAGGATTCCCATGGTTCGCCCCAGGAGGACGAAGTCGATCGGTATCTGGAAGGGAAACTCGTAAATGATGTCCCGCAGCTCGTAAGCCATGGCCAGCATCTCATCTATCTCGATGTTCGCGAACTCGCGTATAGAGAGGCCATAGTAGCGGTCCATGAGCATGTAGAAGGCTCGCTGAAGGGGCCGGGTGTCGGTGCCCGGCAGGATGAAGCCCAACCTCTTCATATCATTGACGGCGGATGGGACGTCCCTATTGAAAGCGTGAACGGCGAGGTCGCGGAACAGAGCTTTGTCTCTCGGTGTGATGCGTCCAGTCATGCCGAAGTCCACAAAGGTGACGACAAACTCGTTGCCATGCGAGCCATCCAACGGGCCCGGGCTCTGAGGCTCCACGAAGAGGTTCCCGGGGTGGGGATCGGCGTGAAAGAAGCCGTCAATGAGCATTTGTTGCACATATGTGCCGAAAACCCTTTCAGCAACCTCAGCACGGTCTATGCCAGCCGCGGTCAGGGCCTCGTAGTCTGTGATCTTGATGGCATCTGCGCGTTCAAGGGTGAGCACCCTTCTGCTGGTGTGAGACCAATACGGTCTAGGAATGAAGATGCCAGGGTTGTCAGCGAAGTTGGCTCTCAGCTCCTCAGCGTTCTGCCCCTCGGCGATGTAATCCAGTTCACAATGTGTGATGCGGCTGAACTCCTCGAGAAGATCATCAAGGTTGATCCTCCGTCGCAGCGCAGGGTACCACTTTATCAACCCGATGGCCCACTTCACAGCCGCCAAGTCCGTAGCCACAAGCTCCTCGATGTGGGGTCTCTGGGCTTTGACGATCACAGCGTCACCTTGGGGCAGCCAAGCGTAGTAGGTCTGGCCCAGGGAGGCGCCCGACTGTGGCTCCTCGACGAAACGGGAAAACAGCTCTGGAATAGGCGCTCCCAACTCCTCCTCAATCAGCCTCTTGACGGGCGGAAAGGGATCTGCTGGGACCTCATCTTGCAGTGCTGCCAACTCCCTGGTGACTTCGGGCGGCATGACATCGGCCCGTGAGCTGAGGAACTGACCCAGCTTGATCATTACGCCGCCCATCTCTACCGCCAGGTCGCGGAAGCTCGCTGCCCATCGGCGGCGCCTTTCTGCCGCACCATGCTTGACGAGGCCCCTGGGCAGGAATCGTCCCACAATGAGCTCCCACCACAGCAGCGACAGGAGGAGGCGGGAGAGGAACAGTACTATGCGCAGATAGCGCCGGCGGCGTATCTTCATGTCCTTGGGCTCAGGGGTAGAGGCGATGCAGCATGCGTGGAAAGGGGATGGTCTCGCGAATGTGTTCCAGGCCACAGATCCAAGCAACCGTGCGTTCGATGCCCAACCCGAACCCGGAGTGAGGCGTAGAACCGTAGCGGCGAAGATCCACATACCACTGGAAAGCCTCTCCAGGTAGGTTGTGCTGGTCGATACGCTGCAAGAGCAGGTCGTAGTCGGCAATGCGCTGCCCCCCGCCGATGATCTCTCCATACCCTTCCGGAGCAAGACAGTCAACCGACAGTGACAAGTTTGCACGTTCCGGGTCAGGCTCCATGTAGAAGGCTTTGACCTGCGAGGGATAGCGGTGCACGAGTAGCGGTTTCTCGAACTCCTCCGCCAGGGCGGTCTCGTCTGGGGCTCCGAAGTCATCGCCCCATTGGAAGTCCAGGCCCTTGCTGCGCAGGATATCCACGGCCTCGTCATAGGTTATGCGAGGGAAGGGAGGTTCAACCCTTTCCAATAGTGCGGTGTCCCTCTCCAGCAGCTTCAGTTGAGCCTTTCTCTTCTCCAGCACGGTCCGCACTATGTAGCTCACGAACTCCTCAGCGAGACACATGCAGTCCTCAAGATCGGCGTAGGCCATCTCCGGCTCCACCATCCAGAATTCCAAGAGGTGGCGGCGCGTCTTCGATTTCTCCGCTCGGAACGTGGGACCGAAACAGTAGACCTTGCCCAGCGAAGCGATCGACGCCTCACTATATAGCTGACCGCTCTGAGCCAGATAGGCGGACTCGCCGAAGTAGTCGGTCTCGAACAAGGTGCTAGTCCCCTCACAGGCGGCTGGGGTCAGAATGGGTGTGTCAACCAAGACGAACCCATTGTCATCGAAGTAGTCGCGACAAGCTTTGATCACCTCAGCACGCACCCTCAAGATGGCATGCTGACGGGGGGAGCGTAGCCATAGATGGCGGTGGTCCATCAGGAAACCCACCCCATGCTCTTTGGGGGTGATCGGATAAGTCTCGGCAAGCTGCACGATCTCCAGTTCGCCAAGCGTGAGTTCGAAGCCTCCTGGGGCCCTCTGGTCCGCCCTTACAGTGCCACTGATGATGACGGACGATTCCTGAGTGACCTTCTGCGCTGCCTGGAACGTCTCCGGCGAGACGTCATCCTCGAACACCACGGCCTGGATCGTGCCTGTCCCGTCCCGCACCAGAAGAAAGTGGAGTTTGCCTTTGTCGGTCTTGTTGTGCAGCCAGCCCTTGATCGTGATCTGCTCTCCTTGGTGTTGAGCTACGCTTTCGATATACGCCCGTTGGGCCATGCTGATACCTCCTGAGCAAGGATTATAGCAGATGGCGAGGCTGGAGAGCAAAGACCTAGGGGGCCCTACTGACCGGACTCGTCGCCTGGTTCGGCGGACCGAAGCGGCGTCGGGAGCAGTTGCTTCATAAGGGAGATATCCTCTTGCGTGAAGGTCCCAGTCACGATGAGGCATCCTACATAGATACCTAGTGATAGAGGAATAAGGAGCAAGAAGGAGAGGTCACGAAGCTGCCAGAGGAAGGCACCAGTCAGCAATGTGCTGAGCAGTGGTCGCCAGGTGAGGCTCATCCAGGGGATGGTGGACAAGTACTTCCTCACTCCATAGTAGAAGGGCAGGAGCAGCAGTACCTCAGAGAGGACGGTGGTGATCGCCGCTGCCTGATAGCCAAAGGAAGGTATGAGGAGCAGGTTGGCCATCAAGTTGAAACTAGCTCCCATGACGAAGGCTCTGGTCAGGAAGTGTTGCCTGTCAATGGCTATGAGCACATACTGTGTCACGCTGTTGATGAACCCAAAGGGGATGGACCAGATCAAGAGGCGGAGGGCGATGGCCGCGTGCGGCAGGTAGGCCTGGCCACCTACGATGAGAATGATCCACTCAGCATAGAAGGTGGTGAGCAAGGCGACAGGCAGGCTGACGATTAGGAGCATCTTCAGAGAGATAGTGTATGTTCGAACGAGAGCACCCTTTGCTTCTCTGGCATAGCGGGACATGATGGGGAAAATGGCTACGGTGAAGGCGGAAGGGATGATGTTCAGAGCATCGAGGAAGCGATATGCTGTGGTGTACCAGCCAACGACGACATCCCCCTTCATTGGTTGCAGCAGTGTCACGTCCACCCTCCAAAACACTGTGGCCAGAAGGTGGTTGAGCATCAAGGGATAAGAGGCGCCAAGCATCTCTCGATCGAAGGCTGGGTCGAACTCCAGACGGGGCCGCAGCAAGAAATGCATCAAAAGGAAGAGGAGAATGACGGCCGTGACAATGTTGGTGATGATAGCCACGGCCGCCAGGCCGATGATGCCGAGGCCCATCAGGAGCACCACGACGCCAAGGCTAACCCTAATGATGGTGCTCAACGTGGTGATGGCTGCGGGATACTCCATCTTCTCATAGGCCAGGAAAACGGAGGTGAGGGCCGCGGAGATGCTGCCTGGAATGAGGCTTAGCGTGAGGAGAAGGATAGTCACAGTGGTGTCGTCCGGCAGGGTGAACAGACGTCGCCACGCCACAAGGAAGAGAAACAGGAGGGGAGTGATCGCAAGGAGGATGATCAACCGCAGGATAGCCGTGTTGCTTAGGTAGCGGTTGACTTGGCTGCGATCTTTCGATACCTCTCTGGTGAGCAGAGTGTTCAGGCCGAAGTTTGTCACTATCTCGATGAACACGTACACTACTATGGCAAAGCCGTACTTCCCTGCTCCCTCAGGGCCCAGGATGCGCAGCGCGAGCATGGCGAAGGCGGTGTCGATTATCTTGTTGAGAAACGATGCGGCCATGGGCGTCATGCTGTTCTTGACGACGCGCTTGACCAGTGGATCTCCTTCCCGCTCCCGGTATGTCACACCCCAGAGCCAGTAGCCAGCCACGGCAAGGATGACCACAGCCGCCATGAAGCTTGCATAGAGACCCAGCTTGAAGGACATGGGGCTGTAGCGGAACCGCACCACATTGGTGCCGGCCTCCAGTGTGCAGGCGCGGAAGTTGTAGTCGGCCTTATAGATCTGCAACTCCTGCTCCTGACCATCCTCTATCTGCCGGAACGCCTTCCAGCCGGGGAAGAAGCTATCCGCCAGCACCAACCATCCCCTGCGGGGCATCTCCACCTCTACGGTGACTTGGTTGATGCCGTATTCCCTGAAGAGGACCTCGGGCGCGGTTTCACCCTGGACGGAGGATTGGAGGTCCAGATACTGCTGGGGTGGCTGGTCCTCGAGCAGGACGCTCTGCCTGGGATCGAACCTCTGAAGTTCCTCCAGGAGTTGTTCCTCATCCTCAATGACCTCAGCCGTGTAGACCACAAAGGCCCGAGGTAGGTGGTCGTCGTTGCGATAGATCTGCACTTCGTGGTCATAGACGAGGGTGTATCCCGGGTTGGGTATGTGCTGAGTGGTCATGACGTACTTGACATTCAGCAAATCTAGCAAGGGTGAATCGAGGGAGTCGTATTCGTGGAAGGGCGCTATGCGGTTGTAGATCAGCTCGCCCTGCTCTTCGATGAGAGTCATGAAGTCGACGTACTGCTTGGGGATGACAGAATCGTACCCACGGATGTCGTGCAAACGATAGTACATCCCCACATTAGCGTTGAAGGTCTTCTCTCCCGGCGCGATGAATGTTGTAAAACGGTAGAGGTCATCGTCAGCCTGAAGGAACCTCACCGAGGGAGGCGTGAACTCCGCCAACTTCGGGTCGACGGCGGGGTTGAAGCCGGCGCCGATGACGGTCAAGTCAAGGATGAGAACGATGAGCGCCAGAAGCTTCCAGATTCTGTGATCTCGCCACGGCCCGGGCAGGTAGATGGGGCAATGGCTGATCCTGATCACGGCACCAGCCGCCATGAGGAACAGACTGAAGATGAGCAGGTTGTGCGATTCGTAGGAAAGAAGTACGCGACCATTTGCGAAGGCCCCCTGGGCCAGGTCTGAGCTTGCCAGGAAACGGTCCGCCAGAGGGATGAAGGGGTCAGGCCACAGGAAAACCAACAGCAACAGGGCCACGCCGACAGTCCCTGCCCAGAAGGAAACCCACGAGATGACGCGAGTACCAGGGAGCGGAAGTCGAGAGCCGAGTCTTCCTCCCAGGTGCTTGCCAAGGGATTCGGCGCCCAACCCTGCCAGGACCGCCATGCTCAGGGTGTATGGGAAGACCCAGCGAAATGGGGTGTGAAGCTGCTTGTAGCCTGGTAGCAAGTAGTAGAGCAGAGCGTAGAGGGGTATCCCGAAGCTCAAAAGCAGGGAAATGATGGCCAGGGAAACGAAGATCCACACATAGCGGTCGCGACGACGCAACACAGCAACGAGAGCTAGCAGGATGGGCAATACCCCTACGTAGGCTCCTGCCTCGACGTAGTTCTTGATACCCCAGAAGATGGTGCTGATCGGCTGGCCCGCAGCGTTCTGAGTGACGGGCGTGACTTGCCGCGTGACGATGTCGAAGTAGGAATGATGGGCGGGGTTCCCGAAGAAGTTGGGTATCAGGAACGTTGCTACCTGGCGCAATGGATATGCCCAGCCAATAATCTCTTGGTAGCTCGCAGAGGCTTGACGGAAGTTGAGTCGGGCCAGCTCGAGGAACGGGATCAGTTGTACCGCACCCAGGCCGGCCCCGAGAACGACCATACCGACCAATAGAAGCACCAGAACGCCAAGCCGCTTGGTATCTCTTACCTTCCACCACAGGATACCCAGGCGGCAGACCGCGTAGAAAGCGGCTACCATGAGCATGTAGTAGGACATCTCAGCGTGGCCAGCGAGGAACTGCGTTCCGATCACGACCGCTCCCCCTAAGAGATAGGGGATCGGCGAGCGTCTTGGCGCGGTCGATTCGTGGGTTCTCACTGCCAGTTCCACTGCTGCTAGCACGAGTGGCAGCCACGTGACCGCCGCGATCACCATAGGGAAGTCGACGCTGACGATCATGAAACTGCTGAGGGCGTAGATCACACCGGCGACGGTGGCGCCTAGCCTGCCGAGGCGGATCAGCCTCAAGAAGATGTGCATGAACAGTCCCGCCAAGAAGAGGTGCAGGACTGTGAACCATCCGTATGCTTGGGAGATGGGCAGAAGATAGAACAAGAGACTGAAGGGGTAAAGGGCTGAGTGCTGGCCGGCCGCCAGGAAGGGAACGCCAGCAAAGATGTGAGGGTTCCAGAGTGGGATTTGGCCCTCACCTAGAGCCTGGACGATGAAGGTTTTCCAGGCGTAGTTCTCCAGCAGCAGATCGCTGAGTAGTTCATTATGGGGAACACTCACCTCCATCTGATCGGCGAACGCCAGCCACGGCTGGAAAGCATAGAGATTGTCGAAAGGTACGAGAGTCCTACCGCCGAAGGTTACAGGCCAGAAGAGAAGCAGTGGCAGGGCCAGAAAGAACAGGACTATGGCGAGGTCAAGTAGTCTCTCTTTGGTAAACAACTACAACCTCTGAAGGTCGTATGGCTGGACCGCTACCGGTATGTCCATCTCATCTGCCATACCCGCCACATGGCTTCCAGGATAATCCAGGAGCTCATCTTGGAAAGACCCATAGAGCGATCCTCAAAGTAGATAGGGATCTCGCAGAGGCGAAGGCCCTTATTCTGACACGCGCAGGCCACCTCTATCTGAAAGGCGTATCCCTCGGAGCGTATTCGCTCCAGGTCAAGGTCAAGGAGGGCCTGTCGGCGGAAGCATCGAAAGCCGCCGGTCACATCGTGGATCCGAAGTCCCGTGATGAGACGAGCGTAGACGTTGCCACCCCAACTAAGGAAGCGTCGCCAAGGACTCCACTGACTGTCAACCCCGCCGTCGGGCACATATCGCGATCCAATGATCACGTCGCATTCCGTCATCTTCTCCAAGAAGCGGGGGAGATAGGATGGTGAGTGGGAGAAATCAGCGTCCATCTGCACCACGTAATCCGCGCCCACTTCCAAAGCATAGTGGAAGCCGGTAATGTAGGCTGTTCCGAGACCCATCTTGCTCTCGCGATGGATTACGTGGATGCGGTCGGAATACTGGGCCGCCAACTCTTCGGCTAGCTGGCCACTGCCATCGGGAGAGTTGTCGTCAATAATCAGGATCTCGAGTCCGTCAAGTTCCAAAGTCATCAGCTCGACGACGATTTGCACCAAGTTCTCAGCCTCGTTGTATGTGGGCATGACCACCACGGTTTTCATGATTGCGCAGACTCACCCATCCTTATCTCGCGCAGATTATACTAGGTCGGCATATCGTCCGCAAGAGGTTTGTGAGACACAGTTGACTCAAGCGAGAGTAGCACTTGCGCGCGACGTGCTGACGACCTATAATAATACTTGCGGACCCCCTTTGTGGGGTCGGCCTCCCTCATCGTGAGCTCAAAGCCGACGGCAGAAAGGAGGTTGGCCATGTTTAGAGAACGGATCGCACAACACTACGAACAACTTGGAAGGAACCAGAAGAGGATCGCCGACTTTCTGACCCAAGAGTACCGCGAAGCAGCCTTCATGAACGGTTCTGCGCTCTCGCAACGGCTGGAGGTGGATCCCGCGACGGTGACCCGATTCGCACAGCGGCTGGGTTACGCCGGGTATCCGGAGCTGCAGCGAGAGGTCCAGGACCTGGTGAAGGAGGAGCTCAAGGCCGCGTACGGATGAGCGCAGTCGGGGGGCAGAGCTAAGGCGCCAACGGGATCGTCCAGGGAGATCTCGGCGGAGTTCCATGAGGCACTGAGAGATGCCGTGGGGCTTCTGCTGGAGAACCGAGTGTGAAAGCAGGGAGGAGGCTGCTTCAGGATTGAGCGCGTCTTGCAGTGGCTCATCGGAGCCGATGGAGAGCGCTGGGACTGCGTGAAGCCTTGTCGGAAGCGGGAGGCGGCTGGTTCGCGCACGTGGCAATCAGCAACGTGTGGCCACAGGAAGCGGCTAGTGATTCTGTGCGTGAGGCCAGGCCAGCCCTAGGGTTGGGGCGCGAGCGAACTCAGGGGTCAGACGGCGCCACAGACCGGTCACGCCAAGTCAGCCCCAAGGCACTCCTTTCGGTTGAAGTCTTCACGAAAGGGGCCCCTCGGTCCATCAGTCGAAGTCGCCCAAGGAGCGAGGTGTGCACAATCGTGGATTTGGGGCTGGCAGAAGGCTGATTTGCGCAAAAGGGCAACCCTGGCAAAATCTCGTGCGCGCAGGCGTCGAGTGAACTGGACGTTGGAGGAGACTGGAGATGAATCAGTTCAAGGTGGCCGCCGTTCAGACGGCGCCAGTGTTCTTGGACTTGGAAGCAACGGTGGACAAGACGTGCTTGCTCATGGAGGAGGCGGCCAGGAATGGAGCGTCGCTTGTTGCATTTCCGGAGGCATTCATTCCTGCATACCCCTATTGGGCTTGGCTCGATAGTCCCCTGGAGGGCACCGGATACTTCAAGGCTCTCTACAAGAATTCCATGACGGTTCCTGGACCCTCAACAGATCAGCTATGCACCGCTGCAAGGGAAAGCGACATCATAGTCGTCGTTGGGGTCAACGAGATCGACCCCGTGCTCACCGGAACCATTTACAACACAAATGTGCTTATTGACAATCATGGCAACCTTTTGGGGCGCCATCGAAAACTGGTGCCAACAAACGCGGAAAAACTCGTGTGGGGAAACGGTGATGGCAGTGGTTTGCGGGTCTATCAAACCGATTGTGGGCGGATAGGCACTCTCTTGTGTGGAGAGAATACGAATACGTTGGCCCGGTTCGCTCTGCTTGCTCAAGGGGAGCAGATTCATGTGGCGAACTTTCCGGCCTTTCCGTTCACCAATTGGTACGAAGAGTCAGAAGCAATCCGAATTCGTTGCCAAGCTCACGCTTTTGAGGGCAAGATATTCGTGATCGCATCGACCGGTCTGATGGATGAGAGAAGCCTCGAATTGCTGTGCCAATCTCCAGACAAGCGGAGCCTGATGGAGGGAACGAACTACGCTCTCACCGCGGTCTTCGGACCGGACGGACGGTACGTAGCAGGACCACTGATCGATGAGGAAGGCATTGTCTACGCCGATATTGACTTGGACGATCTCATCGTACCCAAGATGATGCACGACATCACTGGGCATTACAACCAGTTCGGGGTACTTTCCCTCAACCTGAACAGACAGCCACAGAAGCCCTTGATCGAACAGGGTGACAGGCCGCTGTACATCTTGGACGAGCGCGAGTCAACATACGAACTGGGTGGGGCGCCTGTCGCAGGCCCGGGGAGACTCTCTCAAACGGAGTGAGTCCGGTGAACGTCGGGAACCGTGACCACCTCAGGCTATGGAAATGATTCCCGGGTAGGCGTGCTCGTTGGGGGGCGAATGCGGCCATTGTGGATCCATCTGTAGGGGGCCATGTCTGCAGGCGCGTGCGGCTCTCTCTGTGCGGTGGACCGATCCCGCGTGACAGACTCCTGATTCCGGGGTGTGCTCCCACGGCCGATCTCACCTCGCTGGCGGTCTGGTGGCGGTCGACGCGCAAAACATCTAGCATGTCGGGAGTCTTGACGTTGCTGGCAGGCCTGAGGTCGAGACTCTAGTCCAATTGCTGCCCAGACACCGACAGAAGTCGTTTCTTCCCAGCATGGGGTCTAGGTTGACGTAACGCCCAACCGCAGTTAATGGTGGACCTCTTAGCACACTGCTTCGCGCCGTCTTGAACCCTCGCCGCGAAACCCGTCTTGGATCATCCTCCCACGGCGAGCCCATTTCCGTGATAGATCTCCGCAGCATCTTTCTCCTCAAGATCCAGCTAGGGCTGGCGCCAGCGCCTCGCGGCCGATGATCTTGGCATCGCGTGCGGCGGACTGGTGACTGGAGCGTCCAGGTACGATCCGCCTAGCCGCTCGTAGCCCGTGCGTGGGCCTTCTGGGCCTCTAATCATTGACAAGAAACAGGCAATCCGATAAAATGGATTTGGCGCCGGAGTAGGGAATAGAGAAGGAGACATTTGTAGTGGTTGACCCCAGGGTGAGCAGATTGGCGAAGACTGTCGTGGATTTCTGCACGGAGGTGCAAAAGGGCGACACTGTCCAGATCAAGGCCTACAGTGAGCTGGCGAAGCCGCTTGTGGTGGAGATATACCGCCGAGCGATTCAGAAAGAGGCTGGCGAGATCGTTACCCACATCGAGTTGGAGGAGATGAGAGAGATCCTCCTCAACGAGGCCTCCGATGAACGCTTGGGGAGTCTTCCATCCCTGCGCATGTACGAGGCGAGACACACCGACGTCTATATTCAGATCCTGGCCGCTGTCAACACCAGACTGCTGAGCGGCTTTGAGCCGGCCAGGGTGGCCACGTGGCGCACCTCAGATGCGGCGGTAAGGGCTTATCTCACAGACAACACGCGGTGGGTGGTAACACTGTTTCCCACTCCAGGAGCAGCTCAGGATGCAGGCATGTCCATGACAGAATTCGAGGATTTCGTCTTCACCGCCGTGGATCTGGACTGGATAGAGGTATCTCGAGAGCAGCAGCGCTTGAAGGAGCTCTTTGACCAGGGAAGTGAAGTAGTCATCAAAGGTGAGGGTACTCATCTGAAGATGAGTGTCGCGGGCCGTACGTTCGTCAGCGCCGACGGTAGGGTGAACATGCCCGACGGAGAGATATTCACAGGTCCAGTGGAGGATAGTGTCGAAGGCCACATCTTCTATAGCTATCCGGCCATTTATCCGGCTTTCGGCGGACAGGAGGTAGAAGGCGTACGTCTGTGGTTTGAACAGGGCAAGGTGGTGAAGGCCACGGCGAGCAAAGGGGAAGACTACCTGTTGGGGATGCTGGACATGGACGAGGGCTCCAGATACGTGGGGGAGCTGGGGTTGGGCAACAACTACGAGATACACCGCTTCGTCAAGAACATCCTCTTCGACGAGAAAATCGGCGGTACGGTTCACCTGGCCTTGGGCAGAGGCTATCCGGAGACCGGTAGCAAGAACGAATCCGGCCTCCACTGGGACATGATCAAGGACTTGCGGCGGGGGGGCGAGATATATCTTGACGGCACGTTGGTGCAGAAGGACGGTCGGTGGGTTTACTGACTCGGGGGACGCTCGCCATTGAGTAGGCGCACGCTCAACACACTGTTCAGGATACTCATGCTATGCGGCGCTGTGGCTCTTCCGCTATCCCAGGGTGTCTGGGCTCAGAACGAGCTGGTCGACGACATCATGAGCATGATGACCCCTCAAGAGAGGGTCGGCCAACTATTCATGGTTGACTTTCCTGGCCAGGATACCTCCGATGACAGTGAGATCGCGCAGTTGATCCTGGAGTATAAGATTGGAGGTGTGGTCCTCTCCGAGTCAAGGGGCAACATCAGCAATCAGGATGAGGTCCCCACACCACTACAGGTTGCTCATCTGACTAACGAGCTTCAGAATCTGGCGTTTCGCGCCAACAGCAGGACTATCAATGGGCAGGAAGTGTTTGTGCCCCTCTTTGTTTCCGTCGAACAAGAAGGGAACGGTTATCCTCGCAGCCAACTACGCAGCGGCTTCACCGCAATTCCCAGCAACATGGCACTCGGTGCCACCTGGAGCGAGCAGAATGCTCAGAGCATCGGTGGCGTTGTGGGGCGGGAACTGGCCGCCATTGGGGTCAACATGCTCTCGGGGCCGGTGATCGACGTTCTCGACAATCCTCGGCCAGGAGGGCGGGGGGACCTTGGGGTTCGCGCGTTCGGGGGCAATGCCGACTGGGTAGCCAGGCTAGGCCGGGCTTACATCCGGGGAGTACATGAGGGCAGCGGGGGGCGAGTCGCCACGGTGGCCAAGCACTTCCCTGGTCATGGTAGGAGCGGTCGGGATCCCGAGAGTGAGGTGGTCACCGTTGACCGGTCCCTTGAGGAGATGCGGGGCCTGGAGTTGATCCCCTTTGCGGCAGTGACCAGGGCCAGCGGCCACGACCCTCTGGGGACGACGGATGCGCTGATGGTGGGTCACATAAGGTGTCAGGCCTTTCAGGAGGATGTCGCCTTCTACGTCGATCCCCTTACTCTCGACGAGCAAGGTTTGGGCGTGGCGATGGCCCTGCCGGAGTTTGCTACGTGGAGCACCGATGGCCTATTGGTGGCGGATTCCCTTGGTGCCGATGCCATCAAGGACCACATCGACCCGGCTCCTCCGCGGGACCTCTTCCCCCACACCCGGATAGCTCGCGAAGCGCTGATGGCGGGGAACGATATCTTGCCCCTGGTGCGGTTCTCGTTGGGGGAGGACTGGAGCGCAGATGACTTGCCGAATATCGTTGATACCATAGAGTACTTCCAGGAGCTCTACGACCGGGATCTCCAGTTTCGGGACCGGGTGGACGAATCGGTGCGCAAGATATTGCACGCCAAGATTCGATTGTATCCCACGCCATCCTTGGCTGATGTGCTGGTGGATGAGGATCTGGCTGTGACCGTCGTTGGCAGTGGAGGAGGCTCAATCCGTCAGATTGCTGAAGAAGCCGTGACACTTCTTGAACCTGGTGCTGATGAATTGCGGGCTCGCCTCCCGTCCGCTCCCGCAGCCGAAGACCACATTCTGATCGTGGAGTGCTTTGGGGCCTGCGGGCCATTCCCGGCTCCCCCAGGGCAGTCGCTACAGAATACGCTGGTTCGCCTTTATGGGCCCGAAGGCACCGGTCAGGTGAATCGGCAGAACGTGAACACCCTTAGCTTCGCTCAGGTCTACGACTGGATCGAGGGGAATCTGGCAGATTCGGACATGAGATTAGTGGAAGGTTTGATGCAGGAGGCCGAGTGGGTCATTCTGGCCTTGGCGGACTACAACCCAGACGATTTCCCTGTTTCGAGAGCGGTCAAGGATCTGCTGGCAGAGAGGGACTACTACTTGAGTGACAAGAAGGTGATAGCAATCGCCTATGATGCGCCCTACTATCTTGACGAGTCTGAGATCGGCAAGCTGACTGCCTACTTCGCGGTCTACAGCAAGGTTGCGGCGTGTCTCGAAGCCTCGCTTCGGCCCCTCTTCGACACAGACTTCGTTCCCGTGGGGGCAGCGCCCGTCAACGTGGAAGGCGTGGGCTACGACCTGAGGACTGCCCTTCAGCCGGAGCCTTCCCAGATCATCCCTCTGGAGAGGCTGTCCCCTCCAGAAGGGGAGCTCTTGTACGTTGGTGGAGAGCCTCTAGTCGTACGGACCGGAGTCATTTTCGATCGC
>Ga0114930_10000711_pt1 | contig 34376 bp, 28 predicted proteins | sample AnhtaG_FD_87300 | JGI IMG/M metagenome (GOLD analysis project Ga0114930, IMG submission 87300) | Deep subsurface microbial communities from Anholt, Denmark to uncover new lineages of life (NeLLi) - Anholt_01485 metaG | ecosystem: Environmental > Aquatic > Marine > Oceanic > Sediment | place... | reverse complement strand
GCTGTAGCGAAGGTTATGAGCCCGATGGAACGGTTTTCTTAAGTCATTGATGGATGAGCCATTACAAAGGCATACAAAAACTTCTTAGCTTTTCTAATATCCATAATAACCCACCATAATCCAAGATAATCCAATCGGATTAGAGGCATTATTGAGGCACGGAACAATTCCCTTGCACGCAGTGTCAAAAAATTTTCAGGTTGACTAGATGGGGGGTTATTTTTTGTAATTAATTGGTCCATAATAAAATAGGGAGGGGTAGGTCTTCATATATTTTGGGGCTTTGAAATCTGCCCTTTTTAAAGGGGGAACTCAAAACTAACAAAAGTTTGTCGAGAGCGAGGTCGGGGCTGCTCAGGGTTGAATAATTTGTCAGCCGGTAAATATTTAGTTTAATTAACGAATTCATACCACCTCTCCCTTTAATTATGCTAACGAAAGAGTAAAACTGGGCTTTGATTCGATAGCTTGGCCTTATCTTCAAAAGGTGCAGCAGCCTTCGCTCAACTGAATCCGCCCATAAAATATTTCCCTTGACACTCTAAAAGATTTGATTAATCTTCTTTTAGTTTCATTCGGAGCTAATTCGTTCCTAGATTTGACTTTCCTTAAGTGAAAGAATTTTAGGTCTATCTTCACAGACTGAAAATGAAGGTCAAAGAAATAAAATCGGTTCCTTTTTTTCTTTTAACAGCCTTCCTGTTTCTGCTTATCGGACTCTGGGGCACGGTCAGATTAAATGAACGGCCAGGGATTAAGGCTATTTTTGAAAAATCAGATAGTAACCTCCGCATAATCCAGCTTACCCCCGGTAGTAAAACTGCAAGGTCTGGTCTAAAAAGTGGTGATCTCATTTTAGAAGTTAATAAAAATCCGATCCAGAGTAATAGCGATTTAAATTTCTACTTAGATCAGAAGAAGGTTGGAGAATCAGTCAACTTAACCCTGAGAAGGGACGGAGAGAATATCGATTTAGTAGTTCCTTTAGAGAGTAAGAATAGCTGGATATTTTTATTGGTCAATTTCTTAGCCGGTCTTTTCCTGTGGGTGGTGGGCGTTTTCGTTTACCTTAAAAACCCCCAAAGTCAAGTCACCAGGATTTTTTTAATCTCCTCTTTGTCTTTTTCTCTGGCAATATTCATCTCCTGGGAAGGTTTCCCCTATGGCCCTAAAGGATTAAGTCTCATTTTGCCTTCTTTTCACATAATTAGCTATACTCTGATTCCAGCTTTATTTTTCCATTTCTCCATGATTTTTCCCAAGGAGGAGGAAATTTCTACTCAGAGGAAACCCTTAATCTATTCTGTGTACCTTCCCAGTTTTGTGCTTATACTTCTGATGGGAATATTTTACTGGCGGTCTATTTCCCTAAATTCGTTGTCTTTGTTCCAGGCGTATAAAACTCTTTTTCTGTATTTTCGAATATACTTAGTTGTCTATGTGCTTTTAGGGCTTTTAGTTTTATATCAGACCTATAAAAAGTTAGAGTTTTTAGAGGACAAAAGAAAAATCAGATGGATCTTCTGGGGGATTGCGCTGGGAACTTTCCCTTTTATCTTTTTACACACTCTTCCAGAGGTTTTATTTGGCCGAGCACTTGTCCTGGAGGTGGTTAATTATCTATTTATGTTATTAATTCCGGTCTCTTTTGCTTTTTCCATCCTCAGATATCAGGCCATGGACATAGATGTGGTTATCAACCGTAGTCTGGTTTATTCCCTTTTGACCGGCTTTATCGTGGGTATATATCTTCTGGTGGTTGGTTTTTTTGGCGAGATACTTTGCAGGATCACCGGCTATCAGGGAACCCTTTTCCCCATCTTAGCCACCTTAGTGGCGGCTTTACTTTTTGCTCCGGCTAAAAACAGGATTAGAGTTTTAGTAGATAAGGTTTTTTATCGAGTGAGATATGATTACCGAAAGGCGGTCCAGAAATTCACCCGCCAGGTAAATTTTGCCTTCACCCGGAAGGAGCTTTTAAACCTAATTCTAAGAAAAATCGATCTCCTTCTGGCAGTTAAGCGAGCGTTGATATTTCTTAAAGAAGACGAGTCAAAAGGATTTGAAATAGCTGGATCGTTCGGTTTTTCTGAAGAAGAAATAGGAGAAATCAGAAGGGATAAAAGTAGTTTACTCGCTGGCTTACTTAAGACCAAAAAGGCTCAAGGCTCTAAAGGCTCTACCGCTTTCAGGGAGATTCCACTGCTGCCGGAAAATCAGAGGCTAAAGAAGTACGAAATTAAGTTATCCTTCCCTTTGATCACCAAAGAGGAGTTATTCGGCTTACTATTAGTCGGTAAGAAGAAATCAGAGGTTAAGTATTCCCCTGAGGATATGGAGCTGGTCTCTTTGATGGTGCAGGAGCTGGCTCAGACTCTGCAGAATGTAAAAATGAGAGAAAGGATAATAGCTGAGCAATTAGAGAAGGAAAAGTTAGAGGAGTTAAATAAGCTCAGGACCAAATTCATTTCCAATGTATCCCATGACCTGAGGACACCTCTAACTACCATCAGGTTCTCAGTAGATAACATGTTGCAAGGTATCTGCGGAGAGGTTTCAGATGAAAGCCGAAAGTGTCTGCAGATGATCAAGGAAAGCACTCTCCACGTTTCCCGAATGATAGAAAACCTTTTGACTCTGTCGATGAGTGAATCGGGTAAAATAACTTTAAATCAGGAGAAGCTTCCTTTAGCCCAGGTAGTGGATGAGGCTTACAGTATGGTGAAAATCCTGGCAGAGAAAAAAGGTATCAACTTAGTTAAGGAGGAGCTTGAAGATATTTACGTCTATGCGGATAAACATAGCCTATTAGAGATCCTTCTCAATTTGCTGGATAACGCTATAAAATATACTGATTTTGGAGGCGGAGTTTCCGTTTCAGCCAAGAGAATAAAGGATCAGAAACTTGCGGAGCTCTCAGTTACCGATAATGGAGTGGGAATACCTCCTGAGAAATTAGAAAAGATCTTTGAAAGGTTCCATAAGGTTACACCTGAGGGAAGAGCGGGAGAGAAAGGTTTAGGCATTGGACTGGATATTGTGAGAAATTTAGTGCATCTGCATGGTGGGGAGATAAAGGTGGAAAGCCCAGTGTCTGGAACCGGCAAAGGAACCAAATTCAGTTTTACCCTGCCCCAGAGTTAATTATTAGATAAAGGAGAGTTTATGTCCCAGGAGAAGATATTAATTGTGGATGATGATCCCCAGATAAGAACTCTTTTAGCTGAGAGACTTAAGTTTCATCAGTACCGGGTCTTAACGGCTGAGGATGGGGAGGATGGTCTGGAGAAATTCCGAAAGGAAGGGGCGGATGTGGTGCTATTAGATTTAATGATGCCGAAGTTGGATGGTATAGAAACCTTGAACCAGATGAAAAAAGAAGATCCTGAAGTGCTGGTGATAATGCTGACCGCTTTTGGCACTATTGAGAAAGCCGTGGAAGCCATGAGAAAGGGAGCATATGATTTTATACCTAAGCCCTGCGAGCCCGAGCATATCCTTTTGACTGTTGAGAAAGCCTTAGAAAGGAAAAACCTGGTCCGAGAAAAAGAGTATTTAAAAGAGGAGATAGATAGTCAGTATGATATGACCTGGGGTGAAAGCTCTGAGATGAAAAAGATCAAGGAGCTTGTCCAGAAAGTTGCCGATACCAAGTCAACTATTTTGATCCAGGGAGAAAGCGGTACCGGCAAGCAGGTATTAGCCCGAGCGATTCATAACCTGAGCCCGAGGAAAGATAAGCCTTTTGTCTATGTCAACTGCGTGGCTTTATCTGAACAGCTTTTAGAGAGTGACCTTTTCGGGCATGAGAAAGGAGCCTTTACCGGAGCTTATCAGAGGAAAAAGGGTAGATTGGAAACTGCTCATACCGGAACCGTTTTCTTAGATGAAATCGGGGATATAACTCCGGTGATTCAGACCAAATTCTTGCATTTCTTAGAGTCAGGTGAATTCGAAAGGGTGGGCGGGACTCAGACTTTAAAGGTGGATACCAGGATAATCGCGGCTACTAACCGTGATTTATCCAAGGCATTGCAGGAGAAAAAATTCAGGGAAGACCTTTTTTTCCGTTTAAATGTCATCTCTGTAACCCTACCCCCTCTATGCAATAGAAAAGAGGACATCCCTGTATTAGCCAGCCACTTCTTACAGAAATTCAACCAGGAAATGAAGAAGAGAATAATCTCCATTGAGCCTGCTACTTTAGAGATTTTTTTGACCTACCACTGGCCTGGAAATATAAGGGAGCTGCAGAATGTCTTGGAAAGAGCAATAGTTTTAGCACCGGGAAACACGATCACCCCGGATCTGTTGCCACCCCAGTTGAGCCATAAAGGGAAAGAGGAGATCTCACCCGGAATCCCGTTAGAGGAGGCTTTAAAAAAGTTCAAAAAGGAGTTTATCTCCCAGACACTATCTTTAACTAAAAACAATCAATCCCAAGCCGCCAAGCTCTTAGGGATTCAAAGGACCTATCTGAACAGGCTAATCAAGGAGCTGGGCATAAGCTCAGGCTCTGCCAAGGTCTAATTTAGCTCTGTTTAATTCTTCACGGTTTCAGTAATGATAATTTCTTCGTTCGTGCGGGAATTGTCGTCAAGACCCCGCCAAAGACGGGGGAATTCCCGCGTGTAATTACATAGCAGTTTAAATACAAATACTGTTATATATAATCTAACATCCCAGTCTATTTTTCTATAACATTCTCTTCAAAAAATCTCTTCAGTAAAAAATATCACTCAAATCGAGCCTTCTCTATCTATTTAAATAGTAATCGATTAACTGATTTTATCTCCTTTCTTTAATCTTCTATTTTTGCTGGCATAGCTATTGCAATCCCTTATTAGTGAAAACTTTTAAAGGAGGAAAGAGATGAGAAAGTTAGCGATTCTTTTAGCAGGATTCGGATTGGGTTTAATCCTGATCGCGGGGGGCTTTGAAAATTCGCTGGCAAAGGAAAAGAGTGGGGTTTTGCAGACGGATGCTTCTTCAAGTAGTACTGAAATACCTGTACTTACCTATTTAATACAACAAGATGCAGATACAATAAAGACGAAATCTTATGAATATTTTGCAAAGACAAACAATCAGAATGTCAAAAAGGCGAAGAAGTTTTGCTTTCGAGGAAAGCCTAAGCCAGAATGCAATTCATTTTTAATAACCGAATTTAGTTATCTCTACAGGTTCGATAAATCACCTGGCGAAGACCTCCGTCACTATCTTACCTGGGAATTTGGTGGGATGGTGAATAGGGACGAGCATTCAGCCATAGGTGCTACCCTTTTCCTGTGTATAGACCAGGACTATGATGAACCTCGCATAGGTTTAAAGACCAGATACCGCCGCTGGTTAAATCCCAAGACAAGCCTCGATATTGCACCAGGAATATTACTCTCGGGCTGGAAAAAGAAATTTAGCTTTCCCTCATTTACAGGACATGTTGGGTTAAATTTAGCTGACTGGTTTGCCCTATCCGCACAGGTTGAGGCTATACGTTGGAAAAGATCTGGGTATGATGTTTCTCGGGTTAATGGAGTTACAAAGTTCAACAGATGGGAAAAAGTTGAGACTGATGTTTCTTGGTACGGTGGATTTAAATTGGGAACTCCACTTGGGGTAGCTGGTGGTACAGTTGCTGTAGCCATAATAGCCCTGATCGCTATTGGCCTATCATTTTCTGGCGGTCCAATGATGGGATGGTAAGATGTGTTTGTTTCTTTTATCTAAGTGTTGAAGAATAGTAGAAAAACAAGAAGGATGAACAGAATGAACAAAGTCATTTTCCTCACCGGGGCAACAGGGTTAGTGGGAAGTAATCTTATTCCACGAATTTTGAGAAATGATACTTCAACCAGGCTTGTTTTGCTCATCCGTGGCAACTCTGATAGTGAAGCAGAGAAACGCCCTGAGGGAATACTTCGGAGATTGTGGCCTGAGTTCAATTTTAGGCAGGCAAAAAAACAGATCCAAGTGGTCAGAGGTAAAATCACGTTGAGTAGATTAGGACTTACTGAATCTCTCTATACCGGACAGGTAATGAAGGCAACCCATATAATCCATTCCGCTGCAACGGTCAAATTTCAGCTTCCTTTGGAGTGTGCACGGAGAGTAATCTGCGAGGGCACCAAGAATGTTATGGCATTTGCCAAATATTTCCAAGAGGGTGGAAGGAGGTGATTATGAAAACAACTAAATAACTTTCGGGGAGGGGATTTAGTCTGGGAAGGTTAATTATCAAATTTAAAGGAGGAGAAAGATGAAAAAGCTAATACTGTTAGTCGGGATCATTGGGATTTTGGGTATTTTCTCTTTGGCTCAAGCCCAGGTCGATACTTTAACTATCCTGCATCTGAACGATACCCATTCCCATCTTCTGCCCTATGGTCCTAAAGATGCTGAAGGGAACTGGACCTGGGGTGGAATGGCAAGGATAGCCACCTTAGTGGAAATGAATAGAATGTCTGAAAACAAAGTCATGCTTCTGCACGCTGGAGACCTTTTCTTAGGTGATTTTATGTTTCAAAAATACCTGGGTGTTGCGGAACTCGAAATTATGAAAGCCTTAAAATATGATGTCTTAGCACTGGGTAATCACGAGTTCGACCTCTACCCTTCTACTCTTAAATATGTGCTGAATGAAGCAGGATTTCCAGGTGAGGGTTTTCCGGTTGTGTGTGCTAATCTGGATATTTCCGCTGACCCGGAGTTAGGTTATTTTGTTAAGCCCTATACCATAAAAGAATATGGAGATTTAAAAGTTGGTATTTTCGGGCTTTTGACCGAGATGACCAATCAGACCTCCAATCCCTCTCCGGTAGTGATTCTGCCAGCCTTAACTAATGCTCAAGCCTGGGTAAACACCTTAGAAGCTCATAACTGCGATCTGGTTGTACTTCTTTCACACTTAGGTTTTGATTATGACCAGTTAGTGGCATCTTCTGTTTCTGGAATAGATTTAATTGTAGGAGGTCATTCCCATACGGTGATCAGTTCACCTGTTCAGATTGGGAATACCTTGATACTCCAGGCAGGAGAGTTCGGGAGATATTTAGGTAAATTGACCCTATACCTGAATGATAAGGTTATCCAGAGCTGGGAATATCAGCTTCAGTCAGTAGATTCTTCTGTTCCAGAGGAACCGACCTTAGCTTATATGATTGGTAACTTAGCCTCAGGGGTAGAAGCAAATCCCTGGTTTGGACCAGTCTATACAGAAGTGATAGCTCAGGCTAAAACCGAAATTAAAAAGCCCTTAGGAGAAGGAGTGTTTAAGGATAACCCCTTAGGAAACTTAGTCTCGGATGCTTTCAGAGATAAGACCGGGACAGATATCGCTTTTTATCCCCAGGGATTTTGCTCCCAGACGATTTATGTGGGAGCAGTAAAAGGTGCGGATATATTTCAGGCCATCCCTTATGGCTTGGATGAGGCCACAGGCTTGGGCTTTAAACTGGCAACTTTTCAGACGGATGGGATGTCGATCATTTACGGCTTGGAGTTTGCAGTTTATAATCTCCCTTATGTGGAGGATTTCTTTTTACACAGCTCAAATTTCTCCTACGCTTATAATTCTTCCAATCCTCCGGGCTACAGAATCGATTATTCTTCGCTCTCAGTAAGCGGGCAACCTCTAAATCCCTTCTCAAGCTACACGGTTACAGTACCAGAAGGGGTGATTCCCTTCTTAAGCCAGATACCTGGATTTCAAATCCATAATCTTTTGCTGACTGATGATTTCATGTATAATGTGGTTAAGGATTTTATGGTCTCTTTTTCACCGGTGTCCTATTATACTGAAGGCAGAGTAATTGATCTGGCTTTATTTTCTGATCCAGCCAACGGGGTTATAGCCCTAACAGAGGTTATAGACCTTTATTTGGAAAATGGCTCCATCGATAATCATGGAATAGCAAACAGCTTAAAAAGCCAGTTAAATGAGGTCTATCTCTATCTGCAAGAAGGTAAATATGAAGAGGCTTTAGGAAGCCTAAAAGCTTTCAAGAACCACCTTAAAGCTCAATCCGGTAAGCATATCACCTCTGAATCAGCAGAGAAGTTGATTTATCTGGCTAATAAGTTGGAGGAGTCGATCTTGAGTTCTCCGATTTTAGCCGGGATGACTAAAGCGAATAAAGAGATGCCTGAGGGTTTCCAGCTTCTGCAGAACTATCCTAATCCCTTTAATCCGCAGACCGAGATTGCCTACAGTTTGCCTGAGGAGTCTTATGTTAAGCTTACCATCTACAATATACTTGGTCAAAAAGTTAAGGTTTTAGTGGATGAGTATCAGAGCGCAGGGACAAGAAAGGTGATCTGGGATGGTCGGGATGAAAGTGGAGAAAGCGTAGCAAGCGGAATCTATCTCTATAAGCTGCAAGCAGAGGGTTTGGTCCAGACAAAGAAGATGATTCTCACAAGGTAAATCCCATCTTTCTTATAAGAAGCCCCCATATGGGGGCTTCTTTATTTTAAGATTATAAAAATATATACACACCTGTATCCTAAAGAATAATGTTTTTTAGTTTTCTGAGCTAAGCGATTTGATTGGAACCTTTCTAACCTCTTACTCTAATTCAGGATAATCTTTTTAAAATTTTCGCATAAAGAAGGCATACTACTTGCAATTGAAGTTGATAGAGAAATGAATTGGTAGAGGAGGTAATTATGAAGGTTATGTTAATTTATCCGGACACAAGTAAGGAGAGTGTGATTCCCAAAAAGCTTATTAATATTGAACCCTTGGGTTTAGAGTATTTGGCTGGCACAATCCCGGATCATCAGGTGAAGGTATTAGATATGAAGATGGAGAATAACTGGCAAAAGGAGATTGAAGAGTTTCAGCCAGATGTGGTGGGTATCTCCGGTACAGTAATTCACTCTTACCGGATATTAGAGGTTCTGAAAAAAGTAAAAGAGCTCAATCAAAAGACCCTGACTGTAGTGGGTGGGACACATGCCACTTTAATGCCGAAGGATTTTAACAAGCCTTATGTTGATGTGATAGTAATGGGTCACCGGGTTTCATCTTTTAAAAATATAGTTCAGAATTTCGAGCGAAAAAAATCTTTTGAAAAGATCGAAGGATTGGCTTTGCCTGATGAAGATAAGTTATATTTCACCCCTCAAAAAAATCCTGTAACCAGCTTGGACCATCTGCCCTTGCCCAGAAGGGATTTAACTGAAAGATATCGTAAGAGATATTTTCATTTAGTCTGGAGACCAACTGCTCTGATAGTTACCTCAGTTGGCTGCCCCTATCAGTGTAATTTCTGCCCCTGTCCGGTACTTACACAAAGGAGATTTTTGAAAAGGTCTCCTGAATTGGTCTTAGAGGAACTTTCTCAGATAGAAGAAGAGTATATCTATGCCGGGGACGATAACTTTTTCTTCGATTATCAGCATGCTCTAAAGATTTACCAGTTGATAAAAGATGCGGGGATAAGAAAGCAGTATTATATCTTGAGCCGGGTAGATGAGATAAATCGCCATCCAGACATTGTTGAGAAATGGGCAGAGATCGGATTGAAAAAAGTCTTTTTGGGCTTAGAATCATTTAAGGATGAGGAGCTTAAATCTTTGAATAAAAGATGTACGGTGGGAAAAAATAATCAGGCAATAGAAATCTTGCACAAGAATAAGGTTGATACTTTAGGTGCTTTTATCATTCAGCCTTATTATAAGAAGGAGGATTTTGATGCCCTTTTGGAGTATATGGACAAAATGAAGATCTACTATCATGAGTTCACCATCCTAACCCCTTTCCCAGGCACAGAATTCTATGAGAGGATTAAAGATCAACTGAAGTTTACAGATTATCGACTTTTCGACTTAGCCCACAGTCTTCTTCCCACCGAACTTCCCTCAGAGGAATTCTACAGATTATATAGCCGGCTTTATCGCAAAGCATTTTCCCCGGTGAGAGCCATAAAGATTAAGCCCACGGTTTCCCCTTTTGCCAATCTGGGATTTTTGAGGCTATTGCCGGGACTTTTTGCTTTATTATATTCAGGCAGGAAAGCCTATAAAGGTCTGGCCGGATTTAAAAATTCTAAACCTCTTTCCCTTCAATGAATTCTATCCACCTCTCAGTCTCTGCTATCAAAAAAACTGTAAAATCGTCCACGGAAAGTGGTTTGGAATAGATACACAAAACCAAGTTCACTTGGCTACTCTCAGCCCCAACCGATTACCTTCCAGTAACTTCCATTGATCATGGCGTAGTGCAATCGTATGGAAAACTCAAAGCTCACACAAGTCTGCTGAGTGTGAGATCAGTGCCGAACATTAAACTAGGTGGAAAATATAGTGAGTAGCATGGTGGGGTAAGAGGGAGTTACTTACTTTACTTGGCCTGGTTCAAACGAAGGCCCCCATACTCCTTGCGCCAACGATAGTAAGTCTGCTCCGATATCTCCAGCTTCTTGCACGCCTGAGCCACGGATTGGCCTCGTGATAACTCTACCTCAGCTTCACGAAGTTTCCGGATTATATTGTCTACGGTAAAGCGCTTACGACTCATCCTGTCCTCCTTTCACAGCCCAGTCAAGATAGCTAATTCCTAACTCTTAAACTGGACCGATTTTGGGGGGGGGCAGGACAGAGGTCCGTATTTTTCATATACAATTGCTTTCATTTGTGTATTTTTCATTATTTTATGTATACTCATTTTATCTTGTTTATATCTGTTTTGGTAGATTCGGAAGCCCGAATATCTCCCTGTTGGACCTTTACACCTTTAGACAAAAGCCATATACCAATTATTATTTCAAAAAGACCGCTCGGGGCATAAAAAATTATTTGATTTATCAGCATCGTTGCGTATTTGGGTGCAATAATATACATTAAAGCGTGAATGAAAATAAGCGCAAATGAAAGGATTCCAAAGCCGGCTAATATCTTTGGTATATACTTCGATTTGAAAAACAAATAAGAAAATACTATCATATCCAGCCCAAGAAATACCATAGGAATAGAATATAGAACAGTATGCTTATTAAGAAGAAATCCGACGGGAGCCTGCAACTGTTCTGGTGTAAATCCTGTTAAATATGCTCCTCCATTTAAAATCTGCAAAGCGATAAAAGAGACAAGCACAATAACGGCCACTATAGTCGCCTCTACTAGCTTCAAAAAAAGCGCAAGCAAAGCAAGATTCTTGTTTGCCGATTTGAGTATCTTATAAAGAGCCAGGGCCAATACTACCAAACCGACAGACATGATTAGTTCGATAGTAATACCAATACGAAATAGCAACTCATTGGCCATAATGTTATTGGCTGTAGCTATGACATTTTCTGCAACAATAAGTTTGGAGAGCACAAAAGTCCAGTTAAGTAAGGGGACTATTAAGCTAAATAGGAACATGAAGCCTGCAACTCTTGCAGCTTTACGTTGTGATGTATCGACGATTCTTGCGGTCTTTCTATTTGAATTCATTTTTTAACTCCTTTAATTTTTTTATATCTTGATTCAATTCTTGTAGGTCCCCTAGGCTTACGTTTGTTGGCAAAGTAACCTCCTTGGCTTCAGAATTTCTATTCCAACATCATTATCTATGTTTTCTTTGATTGAAATCAATAAAAAGAATACCCAAAATCCTAAAAAGTCAAGCTAATTAAGTGGTATATACCCATTAAAAATGTCTTATCCTGGTTGAGGTGGTGAAGCTAGGGAGTGTTCCAGAGGGATACCAGTGTAATTTTACGAATAGTGCTACTCCCTATTTCTCTAACACCCTGGCGGTGATCCGCCTTTGAAGAGGTAGTTGATAAGATAGACAATATCCGAAACTGTAGCGTAACTATCACAATTAGTATCTCCTGATTCAAGTGGATTTGGAGCAGGTCCACTTTTGAAAAGGAAATTTATGAGATAAATTGCGTCCGAAACACTCACTACTTTATCACCGTTAGCGTCTCCATAAAGAGCAGAAATAAAGGTCCAGGTTTCGTTTGACCAAACTTTTGAATATCTGTCGTAAGCACATACTTTCCAATAATACCTTCCCCAGCTAAGGATATCGGTATATTCGGTAGTCACCAGACTGTCATGAACAACGGTAGAATCAGCATGAAATCCAGAAGAAGTACTAATATGTAAATCATATTTCGCCTCATCCAATGAATCTGGATCTATAGCAGTTTCCCAGTTAAAAGTAACATCATATGGAATTACAGCACTATCTTGTGGAGAGAGGAGAGAGAAATGAGAAGGAGCAAAGTTCTGCAAATATTTTATAGTGGTATAATCAGCAGACCCTCCACTCCCACTTACTCCAGTAATATATACGTACCCAAAATTGTCCAGGTCTATAGAACGGGCTACATCAGCAAGATTCCCAGGGCTATTATACCTTACCACCCAGACAATATTACCATCAGAACTATATCTAAGTGTAGCAAAGTCAAGGTTTGTTCCTACACCCTGGCTTTCTCCAGTTACATAGACATTGCTATAATTATCCACCACTATGTTATGAGCTATATCATCTGCATTGCCTGTTCCGTTATATCTTCTTACCCAAGCTGTATCCCCATTTGGGTAATACTTTATTGTGACATAATCATAGTTCGACCCATTCCAACTCTTTCCAGCTACGTATACATTGTCATAATTATCCACTGTCATGCTATTCTTCCACTCATAATCAAGCAAAGGACCATTATCTCTTCTAACCCAGACTGTATCACCATTAGGATAATACTTTATGGTAGCGTGGTCTCCATATTGAGCTGACCCATAATAACTCCCTCCAGAACTCCATCCAGTGATACAAATATTGCCTGAAACGTCTAAGGTCATATCATAAGCTCTGTCATTGTAATTTCCAGGTCCATTATATCTTCTTACCCAAGCTGTATCCCCATTAGGATAATACTTAATAGTTGCATAGTCTTGACCTGTTCCACTTCCACCACTGTACCCAGTCACATAGACATTGCCAGAATCATCTACTGCTATGGCATAAGCTAAATCATCACCGTTTCCTGGACCATTATATCTCCTTAACCAAGCCATATCACCGTTAGGATAATACTTAATAGTTGCATAGTCTTGACCTGTTCCACTTCCACCACTGTACCCAGTCACATAGACATTGCCAGAATCATCTACTGCTACATCATATACTACATCACTTGGATAGCTTCCTGCTCCGTCATATAACTTGGCCCAGATTTGATTCCCCTCTGAACCATACTTAATAGTAAGATAGTTCCAGTAGCCCCCACCGTAACTTCCCCCTCCAACATAGACGTTGTGAGAATCATCTAAAGCAACAGCAAAAGACACCTCTCCTAATGGTCCCACATATCTCCTCACCCAAGCAGTATCGCCATCAGGTTTATACTTTATGGTGGCAACATCGGACAGTGTTCCCTGACTGTATCCAGTTACGTGAGCATAACCAGAATCGTCTACGGCGATTTCCCATGCTAAGTCTTCACTATTTGCAGGTCCATTGTAAGTTCTTACCCAAACCGTATCAACCTGAGCAAAAACAGGAAAGCTAACCATAACCAAAACCACTAAGAAAATTAGCTTTTTAAACATACTTCCCTCCTTTTTAAAGGTTATGGGCTACTAGATTCTTCATATTTTCTTAAAATCAGGCCACTAAAATAATAACCTAAAACTATAAAAAGTCAAGGTAAATAAGGGTGAAATCTACCTTAATAATGTTTAAAAAGTAGTGTTGGAATATACCCCCGATAAAAAGGTATTATTCTGGTTGAACTGGTGAAGCCAGGGAGTGTTACAGAGGGAGCAAATGAATAATTAGGGCAATATGGTTTTTGGCACCTCGCATTAGTACTATTTATGTTTCTTGAACTTATCTCTGATTATTTGCATTAAGTCGTGGAGATAATACACGGGGTATGCAATACCATATTCCATTTCCTTCGAAGCCGCTGAGATAAAACCAATGAGATATGTCTTATCCCTGATGTGAGCAAAGACAGGAGAACCACTATCACCTGGTCTTGTGGTCATATCTAGGAGAATAAAATTTGCTGTTCGGGGTATACTATCGATTATCAATGTAAACTCATCCGTAGTATACAATCCAATATTTCCAAATCTTGAAAAATGATAGTGAGGTCGGTTTTTAGGTAAACGGAGAGAAAACCCAATTACCTCGACATCTGTACCTTCTCCAATACCTTTTTCTTTCATTCTCTCTTTGCTCAGAACTACACGTGAATAGAGCCCATAAGGGGATTCGTTTGCGGATAAAGTTGTATTAGATTGAAGCAATGGAACCATTATTAGGTCAACATCTGGGTTAGGATGCTCTACGATATATTGTAGACCACCTGCCTTTAACCGCACTACAAACTGGCTAGTATCTGAAATGGCTTCTCCTGTTGGTAGTAATTTATTTCTTCTCAGGTAAATTGAATCGGCATAAACACCTTTTTTATCCTGAACTACATGCTTACAAGTAACAAGAACAAAACCTAATAAACTATCACTTACCGTAAATCCTGTTCCTTTTCCAATCCCAGGAGATGTAATCTCATATATAAATCTCTTAGTAGGTTCGTCAAGTGTTTTAGCTAAACAGGTAGATTCAAGGATTGAAATAGAAAACAAAACCACCAAGAATAATAGCTTCTTAAACATCTTCCCTCCTTTTTTGAGGTTAGGGAATTCCAAATTCTCTATATTTCTTTAAATGATACCAATAAAAAGGTAGCCAATAAAAAGGAAAAGTCAAGCTAAATAAGAAATATTGAAATATAACCCTTATAAAAAAGTCTTATCCTGGTTGAGGTGGTGAAGCCAGAAACTATAAAGGTTACAGAACAATATTCCCACCTATCACCTGCCATCGTGCCAGAGCAGTAGAAGCGCTGAACTTTGAGGCAAAATTGAAGCAAATAGAGCCGAACTCAAGTCCGGCTCTTGCTAAGTCATTTTATTCTAAATAGCGGGGGTTGGATTTGAACCAACGACCTTCGGGTTATGAGCCCGACGAGCTACCAGCCTGCTCCACCCCGCGATCCTAGTCTATTTTAGATAGACGTTTGGTAATATAAGGTATTTGAATTAATGATGTCAAGCTTTTTATAAAAATAATTTGTACTTTAGCAAAGAAGGAACTGAATTAGTTTCAGAATGTAGATTCTTCGCCCAGATGGACTCAGAATGACATATGAAATGAAGTGAAGTTATGGCGCGCCGTGCCCCTACCATCTTTTAAGAGCAGAACCCAAAGCTCTCCTGGTTTTTCTCCTCTAACTTCAGAAAAGAATAGGTATCCCCTTTGAAGACCGCCAGACAGTTATCGCAGATATATTTTCCCTTTGCCTTCCTCAAACTTCTCCCGCACAAAGGACATAACTTCTTCTTTTTTTTGATGATCCTCATAATAACTTTATCCTTTCAGAAAATATTTTTAGCAATAGATATGCCAGTTTATTAAGTTCTATCAACTTGGCGGTAAGAGCTTATCCCATAAGGGGATCTGATTTATGGTGTCAGGAGTTACTCCTCACACCACCCACAAGGGCGCTTCAAAACTATAGATTCTTTCCTATAGAAAAAGGTGTATATGATTTTAGTTGACAAATACATGGTAAAAAAATTATTTTACCTTAAGACCTTAAGAAGATTTATCCCTAACGTCAGGCAGACAAAAATGGGTAGGATATTGAAGAAAGAATAAGGGATAAAAAAAGAGGCTAAAAAAGATAAGGCAAAGGAGGGGATCAGAATATAAAAGACCAGATTGAGCGTGGCTTTTAAAATTTTCACCAGGAGCAAAAAGACAAAATAGATAAGAAGCAGGTCGAAAGTGATCTGGGCAAAGAGTCCCAAATTCTCCCGGATATAAAGGTTAAAGCTCAAAAGCCAGCCCAGCCACTCTTTTAGATACGGAATTATCTCTTGCATAGCATGGATAATTTTTAAAAGCATTTATCTATCTAAAAATGTTTAAGCCATTATCTCCTCCAGAGGCTCGATCGTCAGACTGGACTCTCCGACTTTCTCCAAGCCCACCATCCTTCTGGTTAAAAAGCTCTGGTCTTTAAGCCAGTGGTTGGATATACAAAGTATCTCCTCCTCCGAAAGGTCTGAGGTCCAGGCAAGGGTAATTCGATTTATATGCTTCTCATTTCCTACGGATCCGTTTTCGGACATCAAAAGATTGGACATATTTAAAGTGAATTTGACTTTCATATTTAAAGCCCTTTCTTGTTCATGTTTGAAAGTTCTAAACCCGAAAATCTTAATGGGAAAAAGCAAGGGGAATGCCCAGAAAAAGGTTTTAATGAGGTTCTATCTAACCTCCTTTATTTTTGGAGCTTAAGGCTTAAAAATCAAATGCTCTTTTTTCATACATCCTATTTTGAATCAAAAATTATGGGAAAAAACCTATAATTTATGGATTTTATACCTTTTAAATTTAAAATCCTTAAGCGTTTTAAAGAGAATTTAAAAAGGAGAGGACTGGATGAATAGATCAAGCAAACCTGACTTTAACCCCAGAGGACTGGATAAGATTTTCCAGCTCCAGAAGCTCAACACTAATTTCAAGACCGAGCTTCTGGCTGGTGCTACGACATTTCTCACTATGTCTTATATCATCTTTGTAAACCCCTTGTTTTTGAGTTTCTTCGGTGACCCCGAACTCAAAAATTTAGCTCTTCCTTTTTCTGCCTCTATGACTGCTACCTGTCTGGCTTCTGCCTTGATGTGTGTCTTTATGGGTCTGTGGACCAATTACCCCTTTGCCTTAGCTCCTGGAATGGGGCTGAATGCAATTGTCTCTTATCAGATGGTCTTGAGCCTGGGCTTATCCTGGCCCCAGGCAATGGGAGTTATCGTATTAGAGGGTTTAGCTATCACCATCCTAGTCATCACCGGCTTCAGAGAGGCAGTGATGAACTCTATCCCGATGTCCTTAAAACAAGCCATTTCCATAGGAATAGGTCTTTTCTTAGCCTTCATCGGGCTGCAGAATGCGGGTTTTGTAAAATCTCATCCGGTTACCTTTGTCACCTTAGGAGATTTCACCAAATGGCCCGTTTTAATCTCAGTAGTTGGCTTATTGGTTACCTCGATATTTATGAAAAGGAAAGTTAAAGGAGCTTTGCTTTTGGGAATTGTGCTCTCCACCCTTTTAGCTATCATCCTTAATTACCTCAGTGGACTTAATGCCTTCCCGGAACCGGGGAAAGCCATAATCCCGGAATCCTTTTTCTCTGCTCCAGACCTATCCACCTTTGGAAAATTCGATTTTACAGCCATTATTAAATTAGGGCTTCTACCCGCTTTGATGCTTATCTTTGCGGTGATGCTCTCTGATTTCTTCGATACTTTAGGTTCGGTCATCGGATTGGGAACCGAGGGTAAATTCTTAGATGAAAAAGGTAATCTACCCCGGATAAATCGGGTTCTATTAGTTGACTCCTTATCTGCGGTTATGGGAGGAGTAAGCTCCTCCAGTTCGGTTACAACTTATATAGAAAGTGCCGCCGGTATTTCAACTGGTGGAAGAAGCGGCCTTTCCACAGTGGTGGTGGGGATACTTTTCTTCTTGGCAATTTTCCTCTCCCCCTTAGCCGGGGTCGTCCCCAAGGAGGCTACTGCTCCTGCTTTGATTATCGTTGGATTTTTAATGCTTACCATCGTCAAAAAGATCCCCTTTGAGAGATTCGAGGAATCCTTCCCTGCTTTTCTGATAATGATCGTGATGCCCTTAACCTATTCCATCTCCAACGGGATAGGATTCGGATTTATCGCTTATACTTTGATAATGCTTTTATCCGGAAAAGGTGGAAAAGTCCACCCCCTGATGTATTTAGTCTCAGCTGCTTTTACCCTCGATTTCCTCCTCCCGGTTTTGAAGATGGTCTTTAAGTAGAAAAAAATTTAAAGTTTTCCTTGACAAAAGAAATTCTTCTATTTAATTAATTCTTAAATTGTAGCCTTTTGTCCGAATTTGGATCAATGAGACTGGAGGTGGATGGAATGAATAAGAGGATTAATCTAAATTTTTTCAGAGGGAGCATTCTGTCCACTTTAGAGGGCAAGAGGCTGAAATGAGATAGGCAAATAAAGGTCAATTGAAACCGTGGCTTATCCAGAGTAAACCACGGTTTTTTAATTTATAATAAACTATTAAAGGATTTTTAAAAGATGAGTTACGCAGTAGAGACTATAGATTTGACCCGGACTTTCAAAAAGGGTAAAAAGAAAAACAATTCCAATTCTAAACAGACTGACCTGATAATGGCACTGGACAATGTTACCTTGACCATAAACCCAGGTGAGCTTTTCGGAGTTTTAGGTCCAAATGGGGCTGGCAAGACCACCTTGATAAAGATATTGTCCACTCTGCTTCTGCCTACCTCTGGAATAGCCTTGGTGGACGGTATCGACGTGGTAAAATATCCGGAGAAGGTGAGGAAGAAGATAAATATGGTCTCAGGTGGGGAGCATTCTGGATATGGTATCCTGACTGTAAAGGAGAATTTATGGATGTTCTCACAGTTGTATGGTCTTCCCACTAAAGTAGCCTTACAGAGGATCGATGAGTTATTGAAATTTTTAGGTATGGAGGAGTATGCCCGGCTTAAAATCTCCAAGCTTTCCAGTGGCATGAGACAGAAGATGAATATCATCCGTGGATTTGTCTGCGACCCGCAGATACTGTTTTTAGATGAGCCGACTTTGGGTCTGGATGTGCAGATCTCCAGGGAGGTGAGAAAATACATAAAATCCTGGGTGAAGGGAAATCAGGAAAAGACGATTTTGCTCACCACGCATTATATGGCTGAGGCAGATGAGCTCTGCGATAGGGTAGCCATAATCGATAACGGAAAGGTCTTAGCCTGCGATTCCCCTTTGAATCTGAAAAAGTCTTTAAGGCAGGATGCGGTTTTCCATATCGAGGTGAATTTGATGTTAGATAATTTAGAGCGCTTCGATAATATACCCGGGGTGAAGAATTTTGCCTTTGAGCAAAAACCTCATATTGGCAGGACTGAATTAAAGTTCATCCTGGAGAGTGATTCTTATATCTCAGAAGTAACAGAGGCTATAAACAATAACGGCTCACAGATCTTAAGCCTGTCCAAAACAGAGCCGACCTTAGAGGATGTCTTCGTATCCTTATGCGGAAGAGGTTTAGAGGATGAAAACCGAGCTTAAAACTAACCTTAAAGCCATCTTAGCTCGGGGTTATGTCAGATTGGTTGGCGCCCACAGGGAGCTAAGCTGGTTAGCCTCAGAGGCACTTTTGCCTTTGCTTTCCACCGCAGCTTTCGTGTATGTATATAAGGCTTTAAAAGCTCCTGAGGAATTTACCGGCTTTGTGGTCTTAGGTGGAGCCATGACAGCTTACTGGATAAATATTTTATGGTCTATGGCCGCTCAGTTCTACTGGGAGAAGGAGCTGGGGAATTTAGAACTTTATCTGATCGCCCCCATCTCTCGAATGGCTATCCTCTTGGGGATGGCAATTGGTGGATTTTATTTAGCCAGCACCAGGGCAGTGTTCGTCTTTTTGGTGGGAAGTCTAATCTTCAAGGTAAACTTTGTCTTGATAAGCTGGGGCAAATTAGCCCTGATATTCTTTCTAACCCAGATTTCCCTTTACGGCTTGGGAATGATGTTCTCCTCTTTGTTTATGCTCTTTGGCAGGGAAGCCTGGCACACCACTAACCTTTTTCAGGAGCCGATCTATCTTTTGTCCGGGTTCTATTTCCCCATAAAAAGCTTAGGATTCACTGTCGGTATAATTGCTTCCTTAATCCCACTAACCTTAGGTTTAGATGGAATGAGGCAGTTAGCTTTCAAGGGTGGAAAGGAGCTTGGATTTTTAAACGTCAACTTAGAGATCGGTGCTTTAGTTATATTATCCATATTTTTCCTTATTGCCTCCCATTATGCTTTAAAATATATGGAGAATTTGGGCAAGAAAGAAGGAAGGCTAACCCTGAGGTGGCAATGAAATCGTAGAGACACATTGCAATGCGTCTCTACTGTAGGGTAGAAATTATGAAAAATGAATTCGATGCCTATGTGGACTTTTATGATAAGTGGAACCAGAATTTTGTCTCAGACATCCCTTTATGGTTGGAGTATGCTTTAAAGTGTGGCTCCCCGGTTTTAGAGCTCTGCTCTGGAACCGGGAGGATCCTCTTACCTTTAGCTAAACAGGGAATAGAGATCACCGGCCTGGATAACTCCGAAAAAATGTTAGATAAAGCCAAGGAGAAGTTGAATAAAGAATCAGAAGAGGTGAGAAAAAGGGTAGTTTTGCTAAAAGGTGATATGAGGAATTTTCATCTGAAAAGAAAGTTCAATCTGATCTTTATCCCCTTTAATTCTTTTCAGGTCCTTTTATCAATTGAAGAGCAGAACGGGTGTCTTCATTCTGTTTATAAACATCTCACTCCTCAAGGAAGGTTAATGATTAGCATATTTCATCCGGACCTTACCCGGGCAGAGGGTGTATTAAGGAGCGAAGGGGATATTTTAAATGATTATCCTCAGAAGGAGGATCTAACTCAGATTTATTCAAATCAATTTTATGACAAGACTAAGCAGATTATAAAGGTCAGGTTTTTCGTGGATACCACTAAACCGGATGGAAGGTTTTACCGTAAGACCATCGATTTGAAGATGAGGTATTTTTCCCCGGCTGAGTTCGAGAGGATACTTTTGTCTAACGGTTTTGAGACGGAGGAGCTTTTCGGAAACTATGATAAACCCCCTTTTGACAACAGAAGCCCATTGATGATTTTCGTGGCAAAGAAAAAAAGTGAAGTGTAGGGACAGGACACTGTCCTGTCCTTACGAAAAAATGGAAGGCTGAAGTCTTCCGCAGTCCGCCTGAGGCGGACTGTGGATAAGACCTTGATGGCCTTCCGCTACATATTTTTAAATAAAAAAGATAATTTTATGTTTATTCAGAGATTAAAAGAGAATATAAGAACCACAAGATTAGCCGGTAAATTGGGCTGGGCCATGGAGGCTAACTGGGCAGACCCATTTCTTTTTGCAATCTATTCTATAATCCGACCGATCGCCTCATCTTTAATTCTGGTCTTTATGTATTTAGTGGTTACCCGGGGGAAGACCTCTTTTGACCTTTTCGCCTATATATTCTTGGGCAATGCTTTCTTTATGTATGTGTATAATGTTTTGTTCGGTATATCCTGGGTAATCCACGAAGACCGGGAACATTATGAGATGCTCAGATATATCTATATTTCACCCATAAGGATGTATTATTATCTTTTCGGAAGGGGTATAGCCAAGCTTGTCACCACCACCATTGGAGTAATTATCACTTTAGCCTTTGGTATGATTGTCTTAAAGATACCGATTGATCTACTTAAAGTCAATTATCCTCTATTTTTTATAACTCTTTTAGTAGGTCTTTTTGTGATCACCTGTTTGGGAATCCTTTTAGCCGGGATAACCATGCTAACCGCACATCACAGCTTTGCCTTAACCGAAGGCTTAGGAGGGGTGTTCTATTTAGCCTGTGGAGCGATCTTTCAGATAGATCTTTTACCCTCCTGGCTGCAATATATCTCCAAGGCTTTACCTTTAACTTACTGGTTGGAGCTTTTAAGAAGATCTATTTTGGGCAAAAGCTTGAGCCACACCCTTTCCAGATACTCTGATTTAGAGCTTCTTTTAATTATGCTTTTGACAACAATTGTTTTAGCCCTGTTCTCTGATTATATCTATAAATCTATCGAATATGTTGCCAGGAAAAAAGGAAAGATTGATCAGGTGATTAATTATTAGATTCTTCGCAGTGTGTAGGGGCGACCCGTCGGGTCGCCCCTATAGCTCAGTAAATTACCTATGGATATACTAACCCACGCTATGACGGGGGCGGCCTTATCAGTAGCTTTGAAAAAATTTGACCCCGATGCCGGAAAATGGGTTCTAATTATCTCCTCGGTTATGCCGGATTTTGATTACGTCACTCGATATTGTGGGATGGTGAACTATCTAAACTACCATCGGGGGATTTCTCATTCGATTATCGGAGTTGCAGTCTGTGCGATGATTTTAGCTGCAATTGTCAAGGTTTTCTTCAAAAACTCTTCTTATCCTCTTCTGCTCTTTTTAGGGTTGATCGGAGGATTGATTCATATATTTATGGATTTGATTAACTCCTATGGAACTCAGATATTTCTCCCTTTCTCCTCTCATCGATATAACTTGGACTGGGTGATGATCATAGATCCATATATTTTTGGCTTATTACTTTTCGGTCTTGTCTTCACTCTGCTTAAAAAGCACTATTCTTCCCGGATAGCGTTAGCTTTCCTGCTTTTGATTTTGACTTATATAGGGTTTAAAGCGGTGCTTCATCAAAAAGCCTTTGCTCTGGTTGAAAAATATAATTTTCAGAATGAGAAAAAGATAAAATTTGGTGCTTACCCTTATTTTATTCCCCTCTCCCCTTTTAGATGGGTTGGGGTAATTGAAAGTAAGGATAGTTTTCTTATGGGGAATATAGATCTTTTAAAAAATAGAGAGAAATTTGTTCGCTATGAAAAAGCCCCTGAAATTGAGGTGGTAAAAATCGCAAAAAATAGCAGGACCGCTCAGATCTTCTTAGATTTCGCTAAATATCCTCGCTTAGAGGTTCGAAAAAAGGATGATAAATGGGAGATTATCTGGTATGATCTGGCTTTCAGCTATTTCAACAATAAGAGGTTTGTCTGTAAAATAGTTCTCTCTGAGGATAAAAAGGTTTTATCTGAGAGCTTTCGTTACTGACCTGCTTTGAACGTAGCGGAGGTCTTTAGACCTCCACAAAAAAGATGGAAGGCTAAAAGTCTTCCGCAGTCCGCCTGAGGCGGACTGTGGACAAGACCTTGAGGCCTTCCTCTACACAAGAAGTAAACATGAAAAAAATCAATCTATAAAGATTATAAGTTGTGTCAGGAGCTACTCCTGACACCATGATTATCTACAAAAAAACTTATTTCCCTCTATTCAGTTGCGTCAGAACCTCATCTGTTAAATCCATCTCCTCTTTGGCATAGAGCACATCCCCTCCAGAGGAGTCTAAAATAAAAGAGTAGCCATCTCTTATTGCCACCAACTGAATAACCGCATTGATCTTATCGATTAAAGGCTTGGAAAGCTCCCTCTCCCTCCTGACCGCCTCTCCTTCAGGCCCCAAGATCTTTGAAGCGAACTCCTGATATTCTCTTTGTTTGGCTATAATCTGTTGCTGTTTCTCCATTCTTTTAGCCTCAGTCAGAAGAGCGGACTGTCTTTCTAACTCCTCCTGCATAGCGATGAACTCCTTTTGCAGAGTGTCAGCCTGGCTCTGCCATATGGCTAACTGCCGGTTGAACTTCTCCTGAGCCTCAACAAATTCCTTGAATTCAGTTTTGAGCCTTTCTACATCCACATAACCTATCTTCAGTTGCTGGGCTTGAACCGTTTTGGCTAAAAGAACTATTCCTAAAAGCAGAAACCCGAAAATATATACTGCTTTTCTTAACATCTTCATCCTCCTTTTTGCTAATCCGCCTTAGGCGGATTTGATTTAATTTACAAGAAAAGTTTTTTAAAAGTCTCTTTGGCTTCTTTACCCACTAAGGTTATTATGGTATCATTTTCCTTAAGGATTGTGTCCCCTTTAGGGATGATTACCTGGTTCTCCCTTAATGCCGCTATAATTATACAATCCTTGGGCAGGGTTAGTTTGGAGATTTTCTTTTTGATCAAAGGAGAATCCGAAGAGAGCTGAGTCTGGAAGATCTCCACCTCTCCTCCCTTTAAGGCTAAAAGAGGTATGAACATTCCGGCATCGATCTTCTCCTCGATCAAGGAGCCGATTATGCGGGTGGCAGAAACAGTGGCATCCACTCCTAAGCTCTGAAAGACCTCCTCATTTTTTGGGTCATTTACCCGAGCAATGGTCTTAGGGATGAGATACAAGATTTTAGCCATCTGGCAGATAATCAAATTATCCTGGTCTGTCCCGGTTACTGCCACCAATACATCAGCCCGGTTAGCACCCATATCCATCAAGGTATCTAGTTCAGTCCCGTCCCCTAAGATCACCTGTTCACCCAATTCTTCAGAAAGTTTATTATATCTTTCCTGGTCTTTTTCTACCAGCAACACCTCATGCTTTTCTGATAAAAGTAAGCGTGCCAGACTATAACCCACCTGTCCACCACCTACAATGATGACATACATCTTTCTTCTCCTAAAGATTATGCTTTATCTGACAAAAACTCCTCGATCTTCTTAGCTGAGTCTATGGTTGGGCAGATAATATTTAAACCCAATTCCTTAAAAGCCTGAGCCCTTTTGGAACCATAAACCCTTAATAATATCTTTGGGATTTCAAACCTCTGTCTCACTAACTGGGCTGCCATAAGATTGGTGTTGTCATCATTGGTCACAGCGATAAATGCATCCGCCTTTTCAATCCCAGCCTTTTTTAAAGCCTCCACATCTATCCCTATGCCTAAAATAGTTTTTCCGGAAAACTCTTTATTTAGTCTTTTAAAAGAGCCTGGGTCCTGGTCTATGACTGAAACCTCATCCCCTTTGGAAATAAGCTGAGAGGCAACCAGTGCGCCCACTCTACTGCATCCCAAGATCACAACTTTCATCTTTTCTCCTCAGTTACTTTAACTTTCCCCAGGCAGTTTGTCAATGATAACCTCACAGGGTGCTTTTCTTATTAAAGTATCAGTTGTTCTGCCCCACAGAGATTGAACACCTCTCAGGCTAGTGCGCATCCCCAAGACTATCACATCTGCCTGATTATCCTTAGCTGCCCGAATTATCCCCTCACCAGCCTCCCTTGCCCTTTCTATTGAAGTCACCGGGGTAAGATGGTGGAGTTCCACAATTTCCTTGCCCCGATTTAAAGCCTGATTTGCTTTCTCTTCATCCTCAGGCATAGGAGCATTTAAAGGGAGGGTACGAGGGATCTCTATCACATAGGTCAACAAAATCTCCGCCTGATGCCCTGCTCCTAACCTGCAGGCGAGCTCAATACCCCTTTCAGAATAGGGCATCCCGGAGGTGGGAACTAAAATTCTTTTCAATGTTTCGACTGACCTCCTGGCTTTCGCCACCTCTGGCTTCATCTGAGGTGGAGGATGAAGCATCCACCAGAGAAGACCACCCATACAAATGGTGAAAACTATAGCGATTACTACCCCTAAAAATGATACCTGCACCTGGGTCATCTTCTTCTTCTCTTTAAATATTTATACACAAAACTCAAGCGATAAATCCCTAAAAAGAGAAACCCTCCACCCACCAAAAGGGTGAGGATAAAAATGCCGGAGAAAAAAGAACGAATAAGAATTATCCCGCCTAAGATGGTCATCAAAATACTGGTGATGATCTGATAATAGTCCAGGCGGCTTAAATTCTTTGTCGAATTCGGTGAAAAATTTTTCATTTCAAATCCACTCTCTTTTTATCTCTTTCTGCTAAGGCATTCTTATACTGTTCTAATAAATCATATTCTTCTGCCGAGCTCAATACCTCCATCTGCTGTTTCTCCCAATTATGTTCGATGCTTTTGAAGATAGGAAGTTTTTGTGACTTTCGATACCATACGTAGTAGCAGAAACAAAGCAGAATCCAAGCCGGTCCGGCAATTCGTCCAATCGAGTGGGTTAAAACCACCATGAATAGTATGGTACTGATTCCTAATGTTCCGATGACTCCTAAAACCGGGAATAGGACTTTTCTCCCCTTGTATTTCAGTTTGATATTCAAAGGCATCTTATAAGGTCGCGGGGTCCAGGGCTCGGAAAACCGCAACTTAATCAAGGCTATGAATACCATGGTATATCCCAAAGAAGCCCCGAAGGCATACATATTAGCCAGAGTGTCCATAGCAGAGGGGGTGAGGAAGGATAAGATGGTTTCCACTACCCCAATCCCAGTAAAGACTAAAATGGTACGAATGGGGGTCTTGTATTTAGGATGAACTGCATCAAACCAGGAACTGATGATTCCGAACTTGCTGAGGTAATAAGTTAATCTGGACGCACCTACTATGCCAGTATTCGATGAGATGAAAAGGATCAAAGCGCCTAATACGGCGGCAAAGGGTCCGGCTATCAAGCCCACGAAAGGTATGGCTTCAGCTAAAATCGCAACCGGGTTGTCGATGTTTTTGGCAAACTCCTGCCAGGGCAGAATGCCTAAACCTAAGGTGGAAAATGCCACCGCAAAGATAAACACAGTGAAAATCAAGGTGATTGAGGTTCTGGGTATGATGGTAGCCGGACGTCTGGTTTCCTGTGCCACCTCAGAGATGGATTCCAGACCCACGAAGGAGATAATGGCTATGGATGAACCATACATAAAATTATGCAGGGAGGGAAACTGAGTGTTCCATTGATGAGCAAGAAACTCAGGTCTCCAGGCAAATAGGAAAGCTAAGATGACCAGAGCCGACTCAGTGGCGATGACCACCGCACCTATGACTTCATTTACAAATGTGGATTCACGTATTCCCCTGATGTTCAGCCAGATCAAAAATCCTATTAAGATAAGGGTCTCCACACACCACACTGGATTGATATTGTGAAAAGGTCCGATAGTGGTTACAAAACTACTTATCTCTCTACCTATGATGAAAGGCATGAAGAAATTAAGATAGCCAGCAGAAGCAGTAGCAAAAAGGGCGATGTTAATGGTGTAATCTAAGAGCAGGGCTGATCCAGCCACAAATCCCCAGAAATCGCCTAAACCACGAAGAGTAAAGTAGGATCCGCCACCTGCCACCGGATAAGCTGAGGCAAGCTCAGTATAGGCTAATCCGATCATTATATAGACGATGCCAGCCAAAGCGAACACTAAGCTGGTGGCCCCCTGGGCATAAGCCATCACCAAGCCTAAAGCAACGTATGTATCTGCCCCCACATCCGCAAAACCCCACATATAGGAGCCCCAAACTGAGACATCCCTTCTGAGCTCTGATTTTTCCTTTAACTGAATCTGGGCCATTTTATTATTCAGAGGTCTCTGAAAAAGTGTAGGAGTGCGGTCGGGCAAGGGTGCCCGACCTATCCACAGGATCCAAATTCGGACGAAAAATCAATGTCTTTTGGACCCGTAGGTGTCCGCCTGAGGCGGACCAGCCCCGCAAAACAATTTTTCAGAGCTCTACCTCAAAATCCGCCACAGGCGGACTTTCTTTAAAGAAAAAAGACCAATGAAAACCCAGTGGTCTATGCTATTTAGATCCTCACTCCTCTCTTTACGCCGATGGAGTTAGCTTAAAGGCTCGGGTTGAGAGCTAACCCTATTTTTCCCCCGCCTCTGGCGGGGGAAAAAATTCGCCTCAAAAATTGGTTCCTCCACCCCTCCCACCATAGGCGGGAGAATTAGGCGACTTATTAAAAATTGAATATATAATGTGGTAAAGGGTTGTCAATATAAATCTTTGGAGAAAGTGTACCTTACAGGTAGATTGGATTCAGGTGATTTGTGAAAATGTATGTTGTAATCAGTTAAAGCTTGGATTTCATTTGTGAGACGGCTTATTTCCATTTACTTCTCAACTTTTCCAGTTTCAACCCATCAGGCAATCCCTGAGGAAAACGTGCGTATTTTCTAAGGTCATCCCATGACTTGATAGGAAATTTCTCTATGGGCGCATATGATTGGGCAGCTGTGGTAATACTCCCGGAGAGAATCCAGACCGGAAGCGATATTATCAATACAATTCCATGAGAGGCAGTCGATAATGAACCCCCTAAAGTCCATAAACCTAGTACTCCATGTTTGGCATCATAGGTAGTGAGCTTGGCACTTTCTATTTTATCCAAAGGTATTGACACGAGTTGATCTGTTGAGGAAAGGATAAAAACAGTATCATCTCCTATCGCTATTAATTCACCATCCACCTTATCGAAAGAGCTTGAACCGGTTGCATATTCTACATAGATCCAGGAGCCATAAGCTTCCATTTGCGCTTCCTGGGCAGTAGGAAGCCAGTCACCAGGAGCGGTGGTGCTGGCACAGCCTGTAAGAAAAACAAGTAGGAGAAAAGGAATAAATACTAAAGCTTTTTTTCTAACGTGCATAACGACTCCTCCAAAATAGCTCCTCCATCTCTACCTCAACTTTTTTAAACTCCGGCGCCAGCTCATACAGTGCTCTTTCTGGATTCAAAAACATCATAGCTGCCCGAGTTGGGTTTTCCTCAGAGAGCCATTCATCTCGAATCCACTCCATGTAATACCCCTGAGTCTTTAGAAAAAGTTCATATTCAGCGAAATCCTCTGGCAAAGAGTAGGTTAGAGTATAGATATCACCCGGTAGAGTTATCAGTACCTTTGAGCTATCAATAAGTAACTTCCTTGCGTCACTGTCTATGGTTTTGCTATGATGTACCTCCATCGGTTGGAGCCTCTGTGATGTTACTTTCTTTTCCAGAACAGCGAGGGCAACATAATCTATTCGCCAGTGGCCTTTTGTCAGACGAAGCCGAATCTTATGAGATCCCGGGCTTATTCCGGAAAGTGGCAGAATCCGTGTATCTGTAGCGAGCGGACCAGTCTCTCTCAATTCTCCTGCATATATCCAATCGTTTGATTTATTTCCGACAAAAACCTCAATCCCCCCCAGCACCTGACCAACCCCGGAGATTCGCTTACGTAGAGATTCATCTCCGCGTTCCAGTGAAGCAAACCAATCACCTGCCTTAGTTCCCATATAAGCTACTGTCTGATAGAAAAGATAAGTTGAAAGGAGCGACTGTCTTGAGGCAACCACCAGTCCGAGATTACCATTAGGTAAATTATCGAATTCGAGATCAATCGTTTCCCTCGTACCTAAAAATGTTGAATCTGTCTGACTAGTATGTTCCAATCCATCAAAAGCCCTTAATTCATTTAAGCAGCTCCTCTCTGGAGCTTGGCAATCAGTGGGAGGGATAAGCTGGTTGGTTTGCCAAAAAACACCATCTGAAGTAACAAAAACTCTCCCCTCTTTAGGGCGTCTTACCGCGAGCAAGTCAACATACCGTATAACATGGGTTTCTAATGCTTCATTCTTCATTATCACTTGAAACTTTCTATCTATGGGTTTTGCCCGGTATAACGCATCAATATCTGAAGCTTCAAGCGAAGGAGCAATGCTTGAGGAAAAACCCTCTGCCTGTAAAATCAGCTTTTGTTCATCTTCTACATAGAAGGTTGGGCATGACCCAAAACAGGCTTTAGGGTTTGTTATGCAATAAACAGTCAAAGCTACTGAAGCGCTGGTGATTATAGCCATACCAATCACCGACGGTGAGGTCTTAACAATATTTGTCTCAAAAATCGCAACTGAATCTAAAGGCAAAGAAAAGTCACCCTCTGCCAGCATCTCCCGATTAACGTCTAAAAGTTCTCCTTTGCCTGAAACGATTTTTTCAACAGAATCCACACTCCATTCAGAAAAAATGTAAACTTGTCCATTCAGCATATGCGCCTTAAGGAAAGGAGAACTTTTATCTAATGAGCCTGCCTCCTCAGGAGGAACCAAAACTCTCTTCTGCGTTGCAACACCACAGCCCTTTAAAAGCAAAGGGCTAATAAAAAAGATAAGAAAGAGAAAAGCCATTCTCCAGTTAAGATATTTTTTACTTGTCGAACACCAATATATCATATTAGAACCTTAAATGGATCAAACACCTCCCCGGTAAAACAGATAAGCAAGTCTCAAATGTAACTTATTTAAGCTTATTATAATTGTCAAGTAAAATTTAAGACAGCTCTTAATATCTTGAAGATAAACAAACTTGACAAAATCTACTATATTGTCAACGCTAAGTTTTAGTTTTCTTTCTCATATGTATCAAAATTAAACCAGTATTTCTATTGACATCCCCCACCCTTCAGTTTAATTTAATTTTTGAAGGATTTTTTTTAAGACTATGTTTTGATTTTTTAGATTGGAGGTTTTTATGGAATATACACCGATAAAGGCTCCCCGGGGAACAGATTTATCCTGCAAGGGGTGGCATCAGGAGGCGGCTTTGAGGATGCTACAGAATAATTTAGATGAGGAGGTGGCAGAAAAACCTCAGGAGCTAATCATCTACGGAGGAAGTGGTAAAGCCGCTCGAAACTGGGAATCTTATCATGCCATTGTGGAAGCTTTAAAGAACTTAGAGAATGATGAAACCCTTTTGGTTCAATCCGGCAAACCGGTGGGTATTTTTAAAACCTATTCCTATGCCCCCAGGGTCTTAATCTCTAACTCCATGATGGTTCCTGCCTGGGCTAACTGGGAGAAATTCAGGGAACTGGAGAGATTGGGCTTGATTATGTTCGGGCAGATGACTGCAGGCTCCTGGATCTATATCGGCACCCAGGGGATCTTACAGGGTACCTATGAGACCTTTGCCTCAGCCGCAAAAAAACATTTTGGAGGAGATCTGAATGGAAAATTTATCTTAACTGGTGGTATGGGTGGTATGGGTGGGGCTCAACCTTTAGCCGTTACCATGAACGGGGGAGCAGTTCTTTGTGTGGAGGTGGATAAAAAAAGAATCGAAAGAAGACTCTCTAAAGGTTACTGCGATAAGATGGTAGAAAACTTGGATGAGGCATTGGATATAGTTTTAAAAGCTAAAAATAGAGGCAAAGCTCTTTCTGTGGGTTTAGTGGGGAACTGTGCAGATACTCATGCGGAGATATTAAAAAGGGGGATAATCCCGGATATGGTGACAGACCAGACCAGTGCTCATGATGAATTAAACGGATATGTGCCATCTGGCATTCCTTATGAAGAGGCTTTAAATTTGAGAAAAGAAAATCCAAATGAGTATATCAAAAGATCGATGGAATCCATTGCCAAGCATGTTGAGGCTATGTTGGAATTTCTAAAAGCCGGTTCTGTGGTATTTGACTACGGTAATAATATAAGGGGTCAGGCTAAAAAGGCTGGAGTTGAGAATGCTTTTGATTTCCCAGGTTTTGTCCCTGCTTATATAAGGCCTTTATTTTTTCAAGGTAAAGGTCCTTTTAGGTGGGTAGCTCTGTCTGGTGACCCTGAGGATATAAAAGTTACAGATAAGGTGGTATTACGAGAGTTCAAAGAGAATGAACCTCTGTGTCGGTGGATAAAGTTAGCCTCGAAAAAGGTTCAGTTCCAGGGATTACCTGCACGCATCTGCTGGTTGGGTTATGGAGAAAGAGCCCATTTTGGAGAGATCATAAATTCAATGGTCAAAAGAGGAAGGATAAAAGCCCCCGTGGTTATCGGCAGAGACCACTTAGATTGCGGGTCTGTGGCATCACCTTATAGAGAAACCGAAGGGATGAAAGATGGCTCCGATGTGATCGCAGACTGGCCGATTTTAAACGGACTTCTAAATGCGGTTTCCGGTGCCTCCTGGGTTTCAATCCATCATGGAGGTGGAGTGGGAATCGGGAATTCTATTCATGCAGGAATGGTGATAGTGGCAGATGGCTCAAAAGATATGAAGTTAAGGCTGGAAAGGGTATTAACTAATGACCCGGGTATAGGGATTGCCCGTCATTCAGACGCTGGTTATGAAGAAGCAATTAATGTGGCAAAGGAAAAAGGGATTAAGATACCGATGGTGAAATGAGAGTAATTAGTGTAAGAAGTTAGAAGTAAGACGTAAGATGATAGACAGATTTTGAAGATGAGAAGGATAACTCTTCTTATTAAAAACGCAAAACAAATATTGACTCTGTCTTCAGATAAAAAAGGTCCCCGCAAGGGGAAACAGATGGAGAATTTGGGTTTGATTGAGGATGGGGCAGTTGCGGTTTCAGGGAAAAAGATTGTGATGGTGGGGAAGACCAAAGATGTTTTGGGTCAGGTTAAGTCCGAATTTGGATCCTGCGGAATAGATAAAAAAACAAAAACCATTAATGCAGAAGATAGAGTTGTTCTTCCCGGATTTGTAGATTCTCATACTCACCCGGTATTTGGGGCTACCAGGGAAGATGAGTTTGAATTAAGGATAAAGGGTAAAAGTTATGAGGAGATTGCCCAGGCAGGTGGAGGGATAAGGTCAAGTGTCAGGTCTTTGCGACAATTAACCCAAGGAGAGTTAATAGAATTGGCTCTGCCTCGCTTAGATAGATTTTTATCTTATGGCACCACCACCATCGAGGCAAAATCCGGCTATGGGCTTTCGCTTAAGGATGAGATAAAGATTTTAACGGTTATTAAAAAGTTAAATCAGATCCATCTTCTGGATTTAGTCCCTACCTTTTTAGGAGCACATGAAATCCCGGATGAATATAGAGATAAAAAAGAGAAATATATCGATTTATTGACAAAAGAGATGATTCCAGAGGTGGCTAAAAGGAAGTTAGCTCTTTTCTGTGATGTTTTCTGTGAAAAAGCTGTCTTCAGCTTAGAAGAATCCAGAAAGATATTAGAAGCGGCTAAAAGTTACGGACTGAAACCAAAACTTCACGCAGATCAATTGACTCCTTCGGGTGGTGCAGAATTAGCCGCAGAAATTAAGGCCCTCTCAGCTGACCATCTGGAATTTATCTCCGAACAAGGGATTGATAGGATGAGAGAATCTGGAACGATTGCAGTATTATTGCCAGGCTCAGTTTTCGGATTGGGTAAAGATAATTATCCTCCGGCACGTAAAATGATTGATAAGGGTCTGCCTTTAGCTTTGGCCACAGATTTCAATCCGGGTAGCTCTTTTACTGAGTCTATGCCGATTATCTTAAGCTTAGCCTGTCTGAGGATGAAACTTACCCCGGCTGAGGCTATAACTGCAACCACGATCAATTCAGCCTATGCCATAGATAAGGGAGATTCAATTGGCAGTTTAGAGCCGGGTAAAAAAGCGGATATAGTCATCTGGAAAGTAAAAAATTATAAAGAGATACCTTATCATTACGGAGTTAATCTGGTGGATAAGGTTGTTAAAAATGGAAAGGTAATCAGGTGAAAAAAGGACTTCATTGTTCTCGATTCATTATCCTCTCTACTGTCTACTGTCTACTTTTTACCTTTCTGAGTTGTGGTCCCTATTCTTTTACCGGCTCAGGCCTGCCCGGTATTAAGACCATCGCTATTCCCTTGTTCGAGAATCAGACCCCGGAATATGGGATAAGAGAAGAACTTACCGACAAGTTAGTTCAAGGGTTTGTCCAGGATAATACCCTGAAAGTAGTAAATGAAAGGATTGCAGATTCAGTCCTGAAAGGGACTATTTTAAAATATCAGAAAGATGCCCATACCTTTGATGAGCAGGAGAATGTCAAAGAGTATATTGTCAGAATTTATGTGAATGTAGTTTTGGAGGATAAGAAACACAGCAAAAACATCTGGGAGGAGGAAAACCTTCAAGGCTGGGGGATCTATTCAGCTACAGATGAGACTGAGTCTGATGGAAAGGCTAAAGCCATTGCTAAATTGACAGAGGATATTGTGAACCGAACAGTTAAGGGATGGTGATGAGATCTCTGAAAGTCTATTTAAAAGGGATAAATCCGAGAAACGGATCCGTAGGATTGGAGTGTTCACCTTTAGGTGAACCAGGTTAATCCGCCTTAGGTGGATTTATCTTTGGAGAAGTTTTCCACAGGATCCATTAGGACAAGTCAAGCTAAAGTCACCTGGATCTTGAGACTTGACACTCCAGAGTCTTGAGGAAAGTTATTGACAAATCAGAAGAAGCGTATTAAATTTTTCCAGTGAAAACCTTTTTGGGAGAAACAAATGAGAGAAAAGAAAATCTTTTTAGGAGCTTTTATATTTTTATTATTATTTTCCTCCCTAAGCTGGGGAACAAACTCGAATGTAGGAACCACTGCCTACCCCTTCTTAAAGATTGGGGTTGGAGCTCGGGCTGGTGGTATGGGAGGTGCTTTTGTGGGCTTGTCCGATGATGAATCAGCTTTGTATTTCAACCCGGCTGGCCTTTTACAATTGAAGGGTAAACATTTCATAACCTATTACAATAACTATATCTCAGATATCCAGTCCGGCTTTGTGGGTTATATCCTTCCCTATTCAGAAAAAGTCATCTTAGGTCTATCCATAAACTATTTCAACTATGGTTCGATGGAGGAGACAGATGAGCTGGGCAACAGGTTAGGAACTTTTAGCGCTGGAGATTTATGTTTTGCCTTCTCCTATGCTAAGAAGATAAAACCCAGATTTGATATGGGTGCAAATATAAAGTTCATCCTGGAAAATGAAAGTAGTTCTCAGGGCCACTCCTCAGATGCTTTAGCTCTGGACTTAGGCGGATTTTATCAACACAAAGATGAACTCACCAGATTCGGGGCCGTGGTGCATAACTTAGGATTCCAGCTTAAAGGGTTTACCGCAAGCCATAAAGACCCTTTGCCCACGGTGATAAAATTAGGGATTTCGCATCTCTTAAAAGAGAT
>Ga0114930_10000710_pt1 | contig 34394 bp, 37 predicted proteins | sample AnhtaG_FD_87300 | JGI IMG/M metagenome (GOLD analysis project Ga0114930, IMG submission 87300) | Deep subsurface microbial communities from Anholt, Denmark to uncover new lineages of life (NeLLi) - Anholt_01485 metaG | ecosystem: Environmental > Aquatic > Marine > Oceanic > Sediment | place... | reverse complement strand
TCTACGAGGGATGGTTTGACAAAGAGTCAATGGGGGCGGAACTGGAAGAGAGGAGAACAACATAGACCTGCTGAGGCATCAACCTATGAAGTGTCACCTGTTCTTTAGAAAAGGCTGAAGAAACACCTGTTAGCGCAGAAAAAGTAGTTGTTGATGCCAAGAAAGAAGCAGATGGTGCCGGGAAAGCAGGCATTGTTGTCTAGATAAACTGACTGTAGCCACATATAAAACACCATAAAAGGAGGTGTAAGAATGATGCTCTGGAAAAAGAAAGCAGTAATAGAGAAGCCACCACAACCAAAGGTCGAGAAGCTCCCCGGACCGAAACCAATACCGGGATTGGTGGAAAAGCATCTGATAGCCGAGTACAAAATGGATCCTAATTTTGTACGGTTCCTTAAGGCTGTAGCGCGTCGGAGCCCAAAGGCAGAAAAGGCGCTTGATTGCCGCATTTTCGACGAGTCAGAGGCAGCGGCAAGTGAGGTACAAATCAAAGACTATACCTCTCTTGATGAGCACCCAGAATTGATTCTTTACGAGGGATGGTTTGATGAGGGGGCAAAGCATGTGGAATTGGAAGAGAAGAAGAAGGTTATCTTCGATGTACCCCTCTTTACTGAGACTGAGATACTGCAGAAAATCGAAGCCTTGAGTGAACCCGGCAGCACGGTCTTTTTCTACCAAGCTCGGGGACCAGCAGTTGGAAGCCCTCTCGGCCGAGGTGCCGCCATAGTTGAGCTTAACCCGAATTATCCAGCTAAAAAGGGGAAAAAATACATCATTTATACCGCCAATGTGGTTGGCATGGAACCAGTAAGCAACAGGCAAAAATTGTACGACTCCAACAAACCAAAAGAAATCGCAAAGTGGGTTAAGGACGCCCATCATAAACGCGCCTACTAGAGTTATTAGCCAATATGCGGGTGGAGAAAGTGCAAAAGTGAGTCCCATACCTCTATTTTTGTAATACTGGAGGTGGGGAAGCTGGTTATCCGCCGGCTATTTAGTCCTCACTAGTGAGGGAGATGATGTTTGATATTGTAGGTAAAAGGTTTTGGTTCTTTTTAGTTTCCGGCGTCGTAATCCTTATCGGCATTGTTTCTCTAGCCACTTTTGGTCTCAAAGCCGGGATTGAACTTAGTAGCGGCTTGATGATGACGGTTGGCTTTAAGCAGGAAGTAGTTCAAAGTGAATTGAAACAGGAACTGGCTAGTTTGGGCTATGCCAATGCTATTATTCAACGCACTGGGGAGGGTGATTTTCTGCTCCGCCTGCCGGAGCTGAAAGGTGAAGCCAGGGCTCAATTAGAGGCTGGGCTAGCCGCTAAATTTGGTGCCCTTGAAGTTAAGGAGTTTGCCGAGGTTTCGCCCTTGGTAGCTGCTGAGACAACGCGGAATGCCGCCATTGCTGTAGCTATAGCTGCCATCGGCATATTGCTTTATATCACTTGGGCATTTCGTAAGATGCCAGACCCTCTCCGCTATGGTACCTGTGCCATAATTGCCTTGGCGCACGATGTGCTGGTAGTGGTGGGAATCTTCTCTATCCTTGGTCACATATTAGGCTGGGAAATCAACCTGATGTTTATTACCGGCATCCTGGCTGTCATTGGCTATAGTGTTAATGATACTGTCATCATTTTTGATCGAATACGTGAGAATTTGCTCAAGGCTCAGGACTCTGATTTCGAGGTTGTAGTGAACAATAGCCTAGTTGAGACCTTGGGTCGTTCATTGAACACGAGCTTAACCACGCTATTTGTGGTAGTAGCCTTGCTGCTCTTTGTTGGAGCATCAATTCAGAATTTCGCCGTAGTTTTACTCATTGGTATCACTGCCGGAACCTATAGCTCAATCTGCATTGCGGCACCACTGTTGGTAGTTTGGGAGAGAAGGTCAAAATAAAAAACACTTTGCCTATCTCCATCTTGCCAGCTTTTCTAGTAATTTTGAACTTCGTGCTCTTATAAAAAAGGACCCCCTTTTGGAGAATGTTGCTTTGGATAATCGGGTAAGAAAATCTGGTAGGAAAAAAGGTTGGCAACCTAAGGCTGGTGACAGGGTCTTTCACCCCCGACGAATTAGGCGCTTCCGCCTAAGACGAGTACTAGGCGTCCCTGCCTTATTCAGTGCCGGCTACGGAGATGTTGGCTCCTCTATTTATTATGCCCTAGGCATCGTCGCTTTAGTAGCCTTAGGCGCCACCCCCATTGTCCTAGCTATAGCCGGGATTATCTATATCTTCAATGCCCTTACTTATGCTGAAGGTAGTGCCACCATACCTGAAGCCGGGGGTTCAGCCAGCTTTGCCCGACATGGGTTCAATGACCTGGTTGGCCTCATCGCTGGCTGGGCATTAATGCTGAGCTACATTGTTACCATGTCCATTTCAGCTTATACTATTCCCCCATACTTAAGCTATTTCTGGCCAATACTTAAGCAGCCAGCAATCGGCACTATGGTCTCCATGGGAGTCATTGTGTTCCTGATGTTCATAAATGTTTTGGGCGTAAGAGAATCGTCAAGAGTGAATATATTATTCATCGGCATCGACATAACTACCCAGATTACACTGGTAGTCTTAGGCATCATACTAATACTGGCAGTAAACCCGGCAGTCTTGTTTCAACATATGTTTGGCCAGGGCAATTGGCCATCCACACAAAATCTGATTTTTGGCATTGCCATTGCCGCCCTATGTTTTACCGGGGTAGAGACCGTATCTCAATTGGCTGAAGAGACAAAGGAGCCAGCAAAAAAGATACCCCAGGCATATGTCCTGATGATAGTAGCCGTCCTGGTTCTATTTGCCGGCATTTCAATAGTAGCCCTGTCCGCCATGACCCCCCAGCTTCTGGGTGACCCGATAAACGGCTGGGCAAGGGATCCGGTAGCTGGCATAGCGGCTAACCTGCCTTCAGCAACACTGCAATCTATATTCGCCCCACTGGTTGCCGTACTGGCGGCCACCATCCTGCTTACTGCCAGCAATGCCGGGCTGATGGGTATCTCCCGCCTCGCCTTCAACCTGTCTTCACATCACCAGCTACCGGCAACTTTAAGTCGGGTGCATCATCGTTTCCGAACACCCTATCTTGCCATTATCCTCTTTTGTCTGATAGCCCTTCTGGTGTTAACTCCCGGGTTCTTCGCTACCAACTTTTTTGCTGATTTAGGCGCGCTATACGTCTTTGGCTCTCTACTGTGCTTCGCCTTGGCTCATGCTGCCGTTCTGGCTCTGCGGGTGAAAAAACCGGATATGCCCCGTCCTTTTAAGCTCCACTGGAACATTAGGCTTAAGGGACGAGAACTACCAATGACCGCTATTTTTGGCTTAGTAGCTACCTCGGTGATATGGATAATCGTGATAATTACCCAGCCCTTCAGCCGGTGGATTGGAATCACCTGGATGGTCATCGGATTGGTCGTCTACTACGTATTTAGACGAAGTAAGAGAGTCTGGAGTGATGAGTAAATTTGTTTGGGCCTGGACTTGGTTTGCCTTTCTACTGGCGCTGGATATTGCTATCCCCTGGTTTGTCCTCACCCATGTGGAAAAGATGAGTGGTGCCTTCTTGTTCTGGACGGTTTGGGTGGCGGCGGCAATCATCACTGCCTTTGGTTTCGCCTGGTGGGCGGCGGGCAAAACCGGGCTAGCCTTAAAATTGACCCTTTGTCCTTCTTTCAGCAAGTCGAGAGAAGCATCTCGAACCTCACTAAGGTGAAAGAAAAGGTATATCACACCCGCTGCCTTGATGAAACCAAGGCCATGGTCTCTTACCAATCGTTCAATGGTACCGGTTAACATACCCCTTCCGTTCGGTGTTGCTCCTCCAGGATTATTTGCCTAAGGCAGCCTCTTCCTTCTTCTTAACGGGGCGGCCACCGTGACCATGCTTGACTTTTTTAAAGGATTCTTTATACCTCTTTCTTTGTTCTGCCTTCTCTTGTTTTCTTCCCACTCCTGCTTCTCCGGTGCTACTTCTCCTGCTTACTTACTAACTGCCCACTCTACCTTTACTTGCTCGGGCTTTATCCCGCTAATTAAAATGCCGCTGGACTTTATTTCTATAGTTGCCCCAGATGATCCTAGGGTTAGAATAGTTCCATCAGCACCGTATTTAACGGTAACCTCGCGGGCGGAAACTTCTAGCAAGAGATTAATCTTCTCGGAAGGAAGCCCGGTAATTGGCTTACCATCCATGGTTACTGTTCCCAGAGTCAGACCTTCTAGATTTATGTTAGTACCGCCCATGCCACACCCGACATTAAAAGCCAGGATGATAACCAACAATAGGGACGCTATAATTTTACTGGTTCTTTTCATTCCCTTTCTCCGTTGCTCAAATAACAACCTTAGGATTTCAGAACCTTTGCTAGTCCTCCGCACGTAGCGAATAGAAAGGAACATTATTCTCAATGTAGCTTCTTATCACCCCACTGTTGGTGAGGTGTTTGAGAGCTCGCTCTGTACATAATCTATGGCCGTTCAAAGCATGAACGATGGCTAGCCGGCTGAACCGGGCACGGGGATGCCGCCTCAAAAATTCCAGCACTTCCTGGCAGTATGGGTCATTGGCATACTCACTAAGCAATTGGCTAAGTTTTTCCTCGATTGCAATTTGGGAATTAGTCATGTTATCTCCTTCTAAACTTATGTTTTTCGACTAAGCCAAGGAGCCGTAGGCAAGGCAGATTCCTACGGCTTCTTACACCAAACACTAACGAAGCAGGGAACCCGAACCCGTCGAGCGAAGCCGTTGCCCGGGTAGCACACGCCGGTATCGCAAGAAAGCGGGAACCTCAAGTTCCTCTTCAGTCTTTCCCCCTTTAAGCAGTTTCATGAGTTCCTTCTTCCATGTGGTGCCAGCAAGCGCTTCACTGGTGGTAAAGCCAGTAGCAATGAGGGTCAGCCGAACCTCGTTACCCATATTCGGGTCGAGGACAACACCAAAGATAACATTCGCCTCTGGGTCAACATTTTGCCTGATGACCTCAGCAGCATCATTAACCTCAAACAGGGTAAAGTTGCTGCCGCCGGCAATGTTGAACAATACCCCCTTTGCCCCCTCAATCGAGATATCCAACAGCGGGCTGGCCAAGGCTTCCTTGGCAGCATCCACTGCCCGATTCTGTCCGGAACCCCGGCCCATGGACATCCATGCCGGACCAGCGTCCTTCATCACTGTCCTGACGTCGGCAAAGTCAAGATTAACCAGTCCGGGGACAGTGACCACCTCGGCGATGGCCTGTACCCCGTGGAACAGGACCTCATCAGCCATCTGGAAAGCGCCGTCAACACCAGTCTTCGGGTCGCAGAGCTCAAACAAGCGGTCATTGGGGATGATAATCAGGGTATCTACTTTGTCAACCAGGTTGAGAATTCCCTCCTCAGCCACTTGGCCACGGTGAATTCCCTCGAAGTCGAAAGGCTTGGTGACGACGGCGATGGTGAGGGCACCACTCTGCTTGGCAATCTGGGCCACCAGGGGCACTGACCCCGTACCGGTGCCACCTCCCATCCCGGCAGCGACAAACACCATATCGGCGCCGTTAATAACCTGCTTAATCTCCTCGCGACTCTCCTCGGCAGCCTTTTGACCTATTATATGGTCACCACCGGCACCGAGACCGCGGGTAACCCGTTCACCAAGCTGGATGCGTAGCGCCGCCTCGGTAACTGCCAGGTGCTGGGCATCAGTATTCATGGCGATTAATTCAACACCCCGGATCCCCTCTCTTACCATGCGGGTGATGGCATTACAGCCGGCTCCACCGCACCCAATAACTTTAATCTTTGCCCCACCGGGGACATAACTTGTTTTTGCCATTTCCTATCTACTCCTTATTCTATAGACTTTCTACCAAAGATGCTGAAAAACTGGGAAAAGAAACGGCGGATACCGCCTTTAGTCTGCCAGTTTTTTGCCCCTTGGTTTCTTCTCTTCCACAAGAGAAGGCCAACGCTGGTGGCATAGGCTGGGTCAAGCAGGGAATCCGAGACACCGTAGAGACTAACGGGTATGCCAACTCTTACTGGGAGCCGGGTTAGCTCACTCCCCAGCTCGACAATACCGGGGAGATTGGCGCTACCGCCGGTCAACACCATGCCGGAGAGGGCAAACTTGGCATAGTCGTTTTGCGGTAGCTCCAGTACTATAAGGGAGATAAGCTCCTCAACACGAACCCGGATAATCTCCGACAGGTCATTGTATGAGATACTGTGTCCATTGGTAGTCAGAGTTCTATCGGACTCGCCTTTGTCCTTATAGACGAGATTCACATTGCCATACTTCTTCTTCATCTCCTCAGCCAATTCAAAGGAAAGCCCCAGGCCAATGGAAATATCGCGGGTTATCTGATATCCGGCTACGGGCAGGACAGCGGTATGGTAGATAGTATTATCCTTAAAGACGGCAATATCGGTGGTGCCACCGCCGATATCAGCCAGCACGACGCCCTTTTCCCTCTCCTCCTCAGTGAGTACAGCTTCGGCGCTGGCTAATGGTTCCAGGACCAGGTCTTCAATATCAACACCTACGCCACGAATGCACTTGGTCAGGTTCTTAACCGAGGCTATGGCGGCAGAAATGATGTGTGCCTCAAGGTCCAGGCGGAAGCCGTGCATGCCGACCGGGTTCTTGACCCCCTGCTGACCATCAACGATGTAGTTGCGAGGGATAACATGAAGCAGCTTCTGGTCACTGGAAACTTTAACATTGCGGGTAACCTGGAGGACGCGCTGTAAGTCCTGGGGGCGCACCAGCATGTCATTACGGGTAATGGCAACAACCCCCCGATTATTTACCGAGGTAATATGCCTGCCGGTAATGCCTACGTAGGCTGATTCTAACTTGTAGCCGGCGACCTGCTCAGCGGCCCTTACCGACTTGCGGATTGACTCCTTGGCTTCGTTAACATTGACCACCAGACCTTTTTGTAGCCCTGCGGAGGGAACCACGCCAACTCCAACGGTACGAAGCATACCGTTACGGTCGATGTCAGCCATGACGGTGCACACTTTTGTCGTGCCAACATCAATAGCAGCAATCTTGGTCCTTTTCATAAGTTTTCTCCTTATCTAACAGCTAAAGCCGTCAATTACCAGCCCTGCTCCCGGTAGCGGACGTTCCACCTGTTGCACAGAGTGAAAACGAAGCTCTTTATCTCCGGGTTCGGTGTTTGGTAAAGCTCCGCCAGAAAACCATGTAGCAGCTCACCGCCAGTCATTCCCGGATTAGGCTCATCTGGCCCAGGCAGGTTGACATAGACTATCTCGGTCATCAGTTTTTGATATTCTATTGCTGTTCCCATAAAATTAACTCCTTTTTAATACTATTCTATTGCGTGCCAAAAGCATGCGTCAATTTCTGTCCTTTATAATTCCACAACACAGTTTCTTAGTGCCAAAAGTAGAAAATTTAATTCCATCTTAGTTCCATAATCTACTGCTGGAATATTCGGCCCTCCTGCAATGCATCGAATAGTGACAAAATCGTTAGGGGAGGCCATGTGTCACTAATCATATGAACGTACACAACCCCTTGAAATCAGAGGTCTGTTACACTATAATTAACGAACGAGGCATAACATGGTCAGAGATAAAGGCCGAAAGCGTCTACCACCTTATATTTCTTACCGCACCTTCCAGAACTTTATTGACAGGTTGCAACAAGGAATACCATCCCGAATTGACCGGAGCTATTGGGGTGACAGCCTATCTGGCAGCACCGGTATCCAGCTTATGTCAGCTTTGCGTTTTCTGGGGCTTATAGACGCTAGTGGCATGCCAACTAGTCGACTCAGGTCATTAGCTTCTGCCAAGGATACCCAAAGGACGGAGATTCTCAGACAGATAACCACCGAGACGTTTAGCTTCCTGCTGCAAGGCTCCCTTGATCTTCAAAGTTCCACCTATTCTCAACTACAGGAGGCCTTTCATAATACATTTGAGCTGACTGATGGTGTCAACCGGAAATGTGTCAAGTTCTTTGTTGAACTGGCTAGCGCTGCTGGAATGCCTTTGTCCCCTTTCATAGCCAAACGGTTAAGGTCAATACGCAGTAGCACTGGAACCAAACCAGTCTTCAAAAAAAGAGGAACTAAGGCAAGGTGGAATTTGACAGTTCCACAAGATTTAGAGGAAATTCCATCCCGAATGTCTTGGGACAAAATATTGCTTACAAAGTTTCCTACTTTTGACCCGACATGGACTGACGAAGTCAAAATAAAGTGGTTCGAAGCGTTTGGCAAATTGCTGGAACGGGGCTTAGCTCGTGGCAGCTAGAAACCCTTTTCTCCCAACAAAACATCTTTATGTGCAGGGTACTGAACTTTTCATCGATTTGTTTAGCCATCTAACCGCACCAGATTCTTAACCGGATTATGCATTGTGTTTTGAATAAGAGGCTTTGCCCCTTTCGAGTGCGTGAGCCCTCCAAGAAGCGATAACCGGCACCACCTCATATATAGTGCCGCAATTATGACATTCGAATAAGCATAGGCCATGACGCAGGTTGACGTCAGCACAAAAGTCTTTGCGCATATCAAGAGCACAGTTGCAAAACGGATAGGTCTTGCAGTCGAATTCCTCAACCTCACTTACATGGTACATTTTTAGCCTCCGATAAGCATTTTATTGACATTATAACCCTACTTCAAATTCAACAAAAGCGCCTATTGTTAAGAAATCTGCCATGAATAGTGATTAATTTCATAAAAACATGTTTTATTGGTAATGTGGCCAAGTCCCCTTCCACGTGAGTCTTACGCATTCTGTTAGGGGAATCTGTGCACCTCCAAGAAAACATCGTGCGGTGTTCTCTGCTGCTAACATTTTGCCGACAAACTGTTTAGAACCCAATAGGACAGGACAGCACAACCAGATACAAAACCCGATTTTACCGTAAACAGGATGGCACAAAATCATGTCTGAGGGGATGGGGTAGGACAACGCCTAACGCTTTTCGAGAGCGGCACCATAAGCCTCTCGGACACCTCTCCGTGATTACACTGCAATTATATCACATGCTTTACGGGCGTGCTCCCAATATAGTATGCTAGCAGCATACTATAAATCTCTAGGAGCCTTGAATCTTGGTCTGGTTACAGTATCTTGCCTGTCTGGTCATCATCCTATTTGCTGGTACAAAGCTAGCGCGCTACGGAGATGCTATTGGCGAAAAGACAGGAGTGGGTGGACTGTGGATAGGCCTGGTGCTGCTGGCGGCCATTACCTCGGTGCCGGAATTGGTCACCGGGGTGAGTTCGGCGGCCTTAGTTGACCGTCCCGATGGCAATCCTGATTTAGCCATGGGCACTCTTTTGGGGAGTTGCCTGTTCAATCTAGCTATACTGGCTCTACTTGATATCCTCTACCGTCCGGCTCCCATTCTGAGTGTGGCACATTTAAGACATGTAGCCTCAGCCGGTGTCGGAATACTGCTTATTGGCATCGCCGCTTTAAGTATCTGGGTGGGGGAAAGGTTCTTTGGGCTTGCCCTGGGGTGGGTGGGCATCCCCAGCGTTATCATCCTCATTCTTTATTTAGTTGCAGTGAGGCAGATGTTCCGCTTTGAGCGTAGCCACCCAGTGCCGCCAGAGGCTGCCTCACCCAAATATGCTGGGATTCCCTTAAAGACGGTTTGCTTCAGATTTACCCTGGCAGCGATAGCGGTTATCGGTGCTGGGATATGGGTATCATTCGTCGGCGATGAGATAGCTGGTACTTATGCTTGGAGTGCTAACTTCGTGGGCAGTCTATTCTTAGCCATTAGCACCTCGTTACCTGAGCTGGTAGTAACTATCGCTGCCCTCCGTTTGGGCGCTCTAGATATGGCAGTCGCCGATATACTAGGCAGCAATATGTTTAACATCGCCATTATTTTTGCCGTTGACCTTTTCTATACGTCGGGGTCTATCCTAGCCTCAGTGTCAAGCGCTCATATTATCACGGCGGTGCTGGCCATGGTGATGAGCCTTCTGGTTATAATGGGACTCCGGTTTCGCCAGAAGCGCAAGACCTTTTTCGTCATCAGTTGGTATTCTCTGGTTTTAATCGGGCTCTATATTTTGGGTGTCTATGCCTTGTTTACTTCAGGCGTAGGTCTGGGGTAAGCCCATGTTTAACTAAATTACCCCTTCTTTGACGAATAATAGCAGTTCAGCTATAATAACCTAGTTTTTACCTTTGTTTTCGGTAGGCTTGAATAGATGCTGACATTAAGCCAAATCCTTGCCATCGTTATTTTCATTGTCATGTTTATAGCTATCATAGCTGGCAAGATGCATCGTTATCTTCCGGCTATGGTTGGTGCCGCTCTCACCCTGATAATTGTCTTTCTAGTCGTCATGCAAAGCCCGGAGTCTGTGGTTAACGTTTTGAACCTGGAGCAGCTGGGGCAATTTAGATTCTGGATACCGGGGCAAGAGCACATAGAATCCTACGGGATAAACTGGCAAACCATTATCTTTATCGGTGGCATGATGGTCATGGTGGAGGGGCTGGGTGAGGTAGGCTTCTTCCGCTGGATATGCTTGTTTCTGGCTAAACTGGTTAACTACAAGGTTGTCCCCATCCTGATTGTCTTCATGCTGCTCTCCGGCTTCCTCTCCATGTTCATTGACAGCATTACCGTGCTGTTGTTCCTGGCTATGGTCACTATTGAGCTATCTCGCCTGCTTAAATTTGACCCGGTTCCGGTGATAATTGCCGAGATTTTTGCCGCCAACACTGGAGGGGCTGCCACCATGTCTGGTGACCCGCCCAACATAATTATCGGCACTGCCCTTGGCTACAGCTTCACCGACTTTGCCGTTAATACCGGTCCTATTGCCTGGATAGGGATGCTTTTTACCCTGGGCTTCTTCTACTTTTGCTTCCGCAAGATTCTGACCTCCTCTCGTGGTGATTCAGATACTCCCCTTGAGCGGTATCCTGAGCCAGGTGAAGCCATTACCAACCCACGCCTGTTCAAGATAAATGCCGCCATCTTCATCACGGTAGTGATTTTGATAGTTACCCACGCCGAAACTGGACTATCCATGGCGCTGATAGGTTGTATTGCTGCCCTTCTTACCTTACTGGTGGCAACCAGAAGGTCTTTACATATTATTAAGAGGGTAGATTGGCGCACTCTACTTTTCTTCATCGGGTTGTTTATCTGCGTTGGGGGGCTGGAGGAAACCGGGGTACTAGCAATGCTAGCCCAGTATATTGGAGATATATCCGGGGGAAGCATCCTGTTAGTGATACCGATTATTATTTGGGTTTCTGCCTTTGCTTCAGCCATTGTGGATAATATTCCCTTTGCCGCTACTATGGTTCCGGTAATCGTTAACCTCTCCCGGACAGCGGGTTTTAAGCTGCCCACGCTGGCCTGGACTTTAGCCTTAGGCACAGACATTGGCGGCAATGCTACTCCTATTGGTGCCTCGGCCAATGTCGTCGGGACAGCCATTGCTGAAAGGGAAGGCTATCCTATCAGTTGGGGAAGGTACTGTAAATATGCTATCCCGGCGATGATTATGGTGGTGTCCCTATGCTGGCTGTACCTTGTGATAAGATATGCTTAGAAGGAGGAGGAAAATGTGGGAAAAAATTCTCGTTTCGCTAGATGGTTCTGACCTAGCTGAGCTAGCTCTGCCTTATGCCGAGGAGCTAGCTATAGCCTTCAATTCCGAGGTTGTACTGCTGTATGTCAGTGAGGCTGCGGAGAGCCAGTATCGCCATATGCACCAGCTCTACATTGAAGATGTAGCTGGGCAGATGAAGAATCGCATCAACAAGGTCACCCCCTTGGTTCTGGATGGTACACCGGCCAGGGAAATCATTGACTATGCTGAGAAAAATGAGGTTGGTCTCATCATTATAGCCTCTCATGGGCGCTCCGGCGTAACGCCGTGGGTAGCGGGGAGCGTAGCTAACAAGGTGCTCCATGCCGCCAAGATGCCGCTGTTACTTATTAGGGCTACCCAGCCTCGGCAAAAAGAGCCGCCGAAGCATATACTAAACCGGATTCTCCTACCCCTGGACGGTTCTGAAGCCGGTGAAGCCGCGGTGCCCTATATTAGGAGGCTTATGGATAGGTTGGATTCAGAGGTTATCCTGTTTGGGGTAGTGCCGTCTGGGAAGCATATTCGCACTGTCGGTGGTTTGGACTACGTTCTTTATCCCGAACAGGATTTGGAAACGGTTAAAGCAGAAGCCAGAGAATACCTGGACAAGGTTTACCAACAGCTAAAGGGCGGTAAAGGCAAGGTAAGGGTTGAGCTCAGGGCAGGTGATATCGCCCGGGAGATTATCAACTTCGCTCAAGGAACCAAAACCAGTTTGATTGCCATATCAAGCCATGGGCACTCGGGCATTAAGAGATGGGTTTTTGGCAGTATCGCCAATAAGGTGGTGCAGGCCAGTAAGGCACCGGTTCTGGTAGTGAAAGCAACAGGGAAAAAGGCATAACTTGTTTGCATCATTCTTGGGTTATAGGTTATTATATTGAGGTGCGTCTGCCCCTGTAGCTCAGGTGGATAGAGCGCCAGCCTCCGGAGCTGGGTGCGAGCGTTCAAGTCGCTCCAGGGGCGTTTTCAGTAAAAGCTTAAGAGGCTAAAGTGACGGATAAAAACCAGCTCATTGAAATCAGATGGCATGGTCGGGGTGGCCAGGGTGCAGTTACCTCGGCGGAGCTGTTGGCACAGGCGGCAATAAGCGAGGGTAAGTACGCTCAAGCCTTCCCCAGCTTTGGTCCAGAGAGAAGGGGGGCCCCGGTGTTGGCTTTTGTCAGAATAAGCGGCCGGGAGCCTATCAGGATAAGGGCGGAAATAACCCAGCCTGACGCAGTGGTGGTGCTTGACCCGGGACTACTGAGTATTGTCAATGTTATCTCAGGGCTCAAAGAGAATGGGATACTAGTAATTAATACCAAGAAGTCATTTAAAGACATTGCCGCCCAGTTTAAGGCTAAATGCAGGCTGGCTAAGGTTGATGCCACCGCTATCGCCAGAGAGATTTTGGGCGTCCCGATTACCAATACTACCATGGTAGGAGCGCTGGTTAGAGCCAGCGGCGTGGTGGAGCTGGAATCACTGGTTGAACCACTAAAGAACCGCTTTGGCCGCCTGGCAGAAAGAAATGTTAACGCCATGCGAAAAGCCTATGAAGAGACTGAGGTAAAGGAGTAAAGGGGATGCCCAAGCCGGAAGGCGAGATGACCTGGAGGGACCTGGAGATAGGCGCCATAGTCACCGAGCCGGGGAGCGCCAGCCAATATAAGACTGGCGATTGGCGGTCTCAGCGGCCGACCTATGATTTTAAGAAGTGCATTAAGTGCGCCCTGTGCCAGATTTTCTGTCCTGAGGGGTGCATCCAGCAGAACGACGAGGGGCATTTTGAGGCTGATATGTACTATTGCAAGGGGTGCGGCATCTGCACGCGTGAGTGCCCGACAATGGTGATAACCATGGTTGAGGAGGAGGAATAGTGGCAAGGAAGGTGGGAATGGAAGTTTCAGTAGCCATCGGCGAGGCGGCTAAGCTGGCCAATGTCGATGTGGTTGCCGCTTACCCCATTACCCCCCAGACCCACATTGTGGAACACCTTGCCGAGCTGGTAGCCAATGGCGAGTTAGACGCCGCCTACATTCCCGTTGAATCTGAGCATTCGGCAATGAGTGCCTGCCTCGGGTCGGCGGCGGTAGGCGCCAGGACCTTTACCGCTACTGCTGGCCAGGGGCTGGAGCTGATGCATGAGGTGCTCTATGTCGCCTCATCCATGCGCTTGCCCCTGGTTATGGCGGTGGCTAACCGGGCGTTGTCATCTCCATTGAGTGTTTGGGGTGACCACTCCGATGTCATGGCCGTTCGCGATACCGGCTGGATTCAGCTATTTACCGAAAATGGTCAGGAAGTGGTGGACAATGTTTTCTGTGCCTTTCGCATTGCTGAAGACCGGAAGGTTTTACTGCCGGTGATGGTTCACCTTGACGGCTTTCACCTCTCGCATGTCATTGAGCCGATACTATTCCCCGAGCAAGACAAGGTTGATAAGTTTCTCCCGTCCAACCAGTACCCTTTACCCCTGCATCCCGACAGGCCGGTGACCATGGGGGATTTTGGCCCGCCCATTATCTACTCAGAGGCAAAGTGGGCGCAGGAAGTAAACTTAAGAGCGTCTAAAGAGGTGATTCTCCAGTGCTGGCAGGAGTTCGGCAAGGCTTTCGGGCGGCACTATTCCCCTGTGGAGCGCTATCACAGTGAAGATGCCAAGGTTTTGCTACTGACCATGGGCAGCTTCAGTGAAACGGCAATGACGGCTATAGACAGGATGAGGGAAAGTGGTAAGGATGTGGGGCTGGTAAGGCTCCGCCTGTGGCGTCCCTTCCCCTTTGAGGAGCTTCGCCGGGCGGTAGGAAATGCCGAAACTCTCATTGTCCTCGACCGGGCGCTCTCCTTTGGTGGTCCTGGAGGTCCGGTCTGCTCCGAGGTCAAGGCGGCCTTATATGGCGAAGACAAGAAGCCAAAGGTCATCAGCTTCGTTGGCGGGCTGGGGGGCAGGGACATTACCCCCGCCGGCTTTGAGCAGATAATCAATAGAGGTATAGAAATCTCGCAGAAAGGCAGCCCCAACGAATTTGAGATATTCGGGGTGAGGGAGTAAAAACTTAACATAAATCAAAAAACAAAAAAATGGAAAATTATACAGTTTTTGTCCCCAGATTAGTAACCAAGAAGGAAACCTTTGTCCCCGGTCACCGGGCTTGCATCGGCTGTGGCGAGGCACTGGCGGTGAGGCTCGCCTGCAAGGCACTGGGGCAGAATGTCATTATCGCCAATGCTACCGGCTGCATGGAGATTGTCTCCTCGCCGCTGCCTACCACCTCCTGGAAGGTCCCCTGGATTCATACCCTGTTTGAGAATACCGCCGCCGTGGCTTCTGGTATAGAGTCGGGCTTAAAGATGCTGATGAAGAAGGATAGAATAGCTCAGCAGGAAATCAGGGTAGTAGCCATGGCTGGTGATGGTGGCACCAGCGATATCGGGCTTCAGGCGCTATCGGGAGCCCTGGAGAGGGGACACAACTTCCTCTATATTTGCTTTGACAATGAAGCCTATATGAATACCGGCATACAGCGCTCCTCGGCTACTCCTTACGGTGCTGCTACTACCACTTCGCCGGCGGGCAAGGTGAGCATTGGGCAGGTTACCTGGAAGAAGAATATGCCGGCCATCGCTGCTGCCCACAATATCCCCTATGTGGCTACCGCCTGCCCCAGCTACCCCTTTGATTTGTTGGCTAAAGTGGAGAAGGGGGCATCAACTCCAGGCCCCGCTTATGTCCATATCCTGTCGGTCTGCCCTACTGGCTGGAGATGCCCCACTGACTTGACCATCAGGATAGGCCGTCTGGCAGTAGAGACCGGAATATTCCCCCTGTATGAAGTGGAAGACGGCAAATATAAGCTGAATTTTGATTTCCCCAAGCTCAAGCCGGTTACCGACTACATGAAGCTGCAAGGGAGGTTCCGGCACCTGTCTGAGGATATCATCGAAAAGATTCAGCAGCGGGTGAGTGCTGACTACGCCGAGCTTAAGGAGAGAGCAGTTGAAGGTAAAGGATAAGCCAGCGAAACAGAAGGTAAAATCAATACTGGGCAGATATCAGGGTGACCCGGGAATGCTGGTTTCCGTTTTGCAGGATGTCCAGGCGGAGTACAACTATCTGCCCAAGGAAGCTCTGGTGCAGGTTAGCCAGGGTTTGGATATACCGCTAACACAGGTCTATAGTGTAGCCTCTTTTTTTAAGGCTTTCAGTCTGAAACCGAGGGGAAAGCACATACTCAATGTCTGCCTGGGCACCGCCTGCCATGTCAGGGGGGCGGTTAGAATCCTGGAGGAGATTGAGCGGGCGTTAGGCATAAAATCCGGTGGCACTACCAAAGACCTTAAATACACCCTGGAGAGGGTTAACTGTGTTGGAGCTTGTGCTCTGGGACCGATAGTAATAGTCGATGGTAACTACTCAGGGCAGATGAAGAGTAATAAGGTAAAACCTCTACTAGAAAGTTATAATTAGTTATGGCAAAGCGGAAAACGAACAGGATAAACTCACCACAAGAGCTAGAGGCGATAAGGGAATCAATAATCAAAAGTAGAGACCCTAGCCAGACTTGCATCGTTGTATGTGGTGGCACCGGTTGCCTGGCTTTGGGAGCGCAAGATGTTATCGCTGGCTTCAGGCGGAAAATACAGGAAGGCGGACTAGAGAAGAAGCTGGCTCTGAGGATAACCGGCTGCCCTGGCTTCTGCGAGAAAGGTCCGCTGGTGGTAATTAAGCCGGAAAATATCCTTTACCAACAGGTAAGAGGTGAGGATGTTGCTGAAATAGTCTCGGAGACTGTCAAGGGTAACATTGTTGATAGATTGCTCTACACCGACCCTGATACCGGGAAGAAGATAACCTATGAGAGTGAGGTGCCGTTCTATAAGAAACAAAAGCGTCTCCTCCTTGGCGACAATAGTAACATTGACCCTACCGAAATTCGGGACTATCTGGCTCTAGGTGGCTATGCTGCCTTGAGTAAGGCTCTTTTTAAGATGTCCCCTGAGAAGATAATTAAGGAGGTCAAGAAGTCGGGCTTAAGGGGACGGGGTGGTGGCGGATTTCCCGCCGGCGTCAAGTGGGAAAGCTGCCGCCGGGCAGAGGGCGATACCAAGTATGTCATCTGCAATGCTGAAGAAGGGGACCCCGGTGCCTTTGTGGATAGAAACCTTCTTGAGGGGAATCCTCATAGTGTTCTGGAGGGAATGATAATAGGTGCCTATGCCATTGGCGCTCACCAGGGCTACGTATATATTCGGAATGAATATCGTTTGGCTTTGGAGCATTTGACGCAGGCTATCAAGCAGGCTGAGGAATATGGTTTTCTGGGTGAGAATATTCTGGGTTCAGGGTTTGATTTCACCGTCAAGATAAGTAGGGGAGGTGGGGCTTATGTCTGCGGTGAGTCAACGGCGCTGATGGCTTCACTGGAGGGCAAAGTGGGTGAGCCAAGGGCAAAGTATATTCATACCGTAGAGAGGGGCTTGTGGGAGCAGCCCACCAATCTTAACAATGTGGAAACCTGGGCTAATATCCCGCTAATAATCAACAGCGGTGCTAATTGGTATTCAACAATAGGTAGTGAGGGCAGCAAGGGAACTAAGATTTTCTCGTTGTCAGGTAAGATTAACAATACTGGGCTAGTAGAAGTCCCCATGGGGATAACCTTGAGGGAGATTATCTATGATATCGGTGGTGGTATCCCCGAGGATAGAAAGTTCAAGGCGGCGCAGACCGGTGGTCCCGGCGGAGGCTGTATCCCGGAAAGCCTGCTCAATCTGCCAGTGGATTTTGATGAGTTAACCAAGGTTGGTTCGGTGATGGGCTCTGGTAGCATGATTGTCATGGATGAAACTACATGTATGGTGGATATGGCCAGGTACTTCATCAACTTCCTAGAGAGAGAATCATGTGGCAAGTGTATCCCCTGCCGCGAGGGACTGAAAAGGATGAGCCAGATACTAACTGATATCACCGAGGGTAAAGGGAAGGACGGCGATATTGGATTACTGGAGCGACTGTCGGCTGCGCTTATTGATAGCTCCCTGTGTGCTTTGGGCAGCACCGCTCCCAATCCGGTATTAACTACTATACGCTATTTTAGAGATGAGTATGAAGCCCACATCAGAGATAGGAGATGCCCGGCCGGCGTCTGCAAGCTTGACGCTGTAATAAGGAAGTAAAGGCAGGAAGAGATGGTTACACTGACAATTGATGGCCGAAAGGTTCAAGCCGAAGAGGGGACAACCATCTTGGAAGCGGCTAGAGAGAATAATATCTATATACCCTCTCTCTGCCATCATGAGGAGGTGATGCCATACGGAGCTTGCCGCCTCTGTCTGGTTGAGGTCGCCTGGAATGGGAGGCAAAGACTGGTCGCCTCTTGCCTCTATGAGGTAGCGGAGGGGCTTAAAATAAGGACTAACTCCGAGAGAATCGCCAACAACCGCAAAATGATAATGGAGCTGCTATTGGCCAGATGTCCTAACAACAAAGCAATACAGGATTTGGCCCGGCAGCTGGGCGTTAAAGAAACGAGCTTCAAGCTGGAGGATAACCAGTGCATGCTCTGTGCCTTGTGTGTCAGGGTATGCCAGGAGGTTGTCGGTGTCTCCGCCATTAGCCTGGTTAATCGGGGCGTTGATAGAGAGATGGCTACCCCCTTTTACGAACCTTCCGACGTTTGCATTGGTTGTGGTTCTTGCGCTTACGTCTGTCCAGTAGAGGCAATAAAGTTTGAGGATATTGGTGATACCAGGTACATTTACTGGCCTAACAATAGTATGGAATTCAAGTTAAAGAAGTGTAAAACTTGTGGTAATTACTGGATACCAGAAAGGCAGCTAGAGTATATAATCAAAGAGACAAAGTTACCACTAAGTGCCTTTGATAACTGCCCCGATTGTAGAGATTGACCCCGCTTAGTATTCGTGTTGACCCTTAATCGTAGCCTTGCTATACTTTTGGATGCGGGGTGTAGCGCAGCGGGTAGCGCGCATGGTTTGGGACCATGAGGTCGGCGGTTCAAATCCGCCCACCCCGACCATAGATAAAGCCCTTTTGTCTATTTCTGCTGCTTCTGGTGCTGCCGATATGCTTCAATATAGTGCCTGGCATGTTTATCACGACCCAGAATCAGGTCAGTGGCCAGGACCGACGGGCGTACTTTGGCTACATCTACAATGAGGCAGGTCATACCGGCAGCAATAGTCATAGCCACAAAAGCGTTATTAAGTAACACACGGTCAGGCAAGCCAAAAGAGACATTGCTGGCTCCCAGCGTTAGGTTCACTCCCAATTCGGCCTTAATCTTCCGAATAGCTTCTATAACTGCCGGCCCGGCACTGGTATCGGCTCCCACAGCGAAAGCCAGACAATCAATGATAATATCCTGGCGAGCGATACCAGCTTTCTCAGCACGCTCCACTATCTTATGGGCGATGGCTACCCTCCGCTCTGAGTCCTTGGGGATACCCTCGTCGTCTTGTACCAGACCGACAACGGCTGCGCCATACTCCTTGACCAGAGGTAGAACCTTGGCCAAGGACTGCTCTTCACCGGTAACCGAGTTAATGAGCGGCTTACCCTTGTAGACTTTGAGAGCTGCTGCCAGAGCCTCTGGGTTGGCACTGTCAAGGCAAAGAGGTATATCTACCGTGTCCATCACCGTCTTCACTGCCTGGGGGAGAAGGGTTACCTCATCCACACCAAAGGTAGCCACGTTGACATCAAGGATGTCAGCTCCGGCTTCTGCTTGAGCCATGGCTTCCTTACGAACAACCTCCAAGTCGCCTGCCTTCAGTGCTTCTTGAAGTTTTTGTCTGCCGGCAGGATTGATACGCTCGCCGATAAGCACTGTGGGGTGGTCATCACCAATGATTACTTCTTTGGTGGGGCTTGATACTCTGGTCTCCATCAGTCAATTTCCTCCCTCCTGCCGTTTATAATCCTATATCGTCCCAAGTAACTCGCCTGAATGAAGGTCGTCTCAAAGCCGGGAGCACTGGCTAGTTCAATATATCTAACTCTTGAGGCAATAGCCTGAGCCTCAGCCCGAGATTTAAGGGAAATCAGAGCCAGCTTGGCTCCCATGCCAGCAGCGTTTCCTGCCTGCTGGAAGCGGTTTAGCGGTAGTGATGGCAACATACCGCTTTCCACCGCACTGGCGACATCAATGTAGGTGCCAAAGGCTCCGGCAATAATTATCTGCTTAATTTCGTCTTCAGCGCAGCCATTCGCTTCCAGAAGAACCTGGATACCGGTGCGAATAGCTGCCTTGGCTAGTTGCAATTCTCTCACATCGTGCTGAGTGATAGTGATAGCTGGCTGCCCGCCTCGCTCCTCCTTACTAACCAATATAAACTCGCGTTGCCCTTTGTAGGTGCGAACGCGAGGGTGTTTGTCTATTATCCTGCCGCCTTCATCAATGACTTTAGCCAGATAAAGCTGGGACAGGGCATCAAGTATGCCTGAGCCGCAAATACCAACCGGCGGTGCTTCCCCGATAGTCTGGTACTGGATGCTATCCTTGGCTATTCGCAGGCGTTCGATAGCTCCCGCGGCTGCCCGCATACCATGCTTGATATGACCACCTTCGAAGGCGGGGCCGGAGGCGCAGGAGGTGGTGGCTATCTTGCCATCATGGATTAGAGAGACCTCAGTATTGGTGCCGATGTCCAGAGCCACTACTGGTCCTTCCGCCTGCCCGACCTCTGTTGCCAGCAACATGGCGACATGGTCGGCACCAACGAAACCGGCAATGTTGGGCAGAAGGTGGACATAGGCTCCGGGGGCAATATTTAAGCTTAAGTTGCGAGCCTTAATGTCCAGAGCCCGGCTGACCGCCGGGACAAAGGGGGAGAGAGCTAACTGTTTCACCGGCAGACCGAGGAACAGGTGGTGCATAGCGGTATTGCCCACGACTACCGCCTCCACGATTTCATCGGTATTGGCGCTAACCTCAGCACAGAGGTCAGCGCCCAGCTCGCTGATGGCTTCCGCCGCCAGCTTCTGTATTTGAACCCCTACCTCCGGGGAATGTACCGCACCGTTAATACGGCTGATGACGTCCTCTCCATGGCTAATCTGGGGGTTCATCACCCCTGTAGCGGCTAAAGTCTTGCCGTTGCTTAAGTCCACCAGATAGCCGGCAATCTTGGTGGTGCCCAGGTCTATAGCTAACCCCAGGGGGCGGCTTGAGGGGGGAAGTAGAGCTATCACTTCGTCGTTGCGGGCTATAGCCTGGCACTCCCAGTCCCACGACCGTAGCTGGTCGGAAATGATACGCAGGGCATTAATATCAACCTTGCTGCAGTTTAGCTTATGCTTCTGGTTCAGTGCCTGTAGCAATTTGTCGGCATCAGCCTGGGGTGCTTCCAGTGAAGGGGCGGCTAGTTTCAGGCGATAGGCTCGGACCGGCGGCTCGGGCTTGACTTTTATCTCCAATCCCTCTACCTGGAGGCGCTGTGGGGTGGTCATCGACTCGGCGGGCGCAGCTAGTTTGCAATTACTGGTGGGATAGGTCTGACAGGCGAGACGCCAGCCCGCTTTCAGCTCTTGAGAAGTAAACGCCTCCTGTTCGCTAGGCGTTGGTTTGGAGACGGTGCCAATCAGAACCTGCACCTGGCATGAATGGCAGGTTCCCTTGCCCCCACATACGCTACTGATACCCACACCGAGCCGGCGAGCACAGGCTAGAAAAGGCTCTTTCTTCTGACATTCCCCTCTTCGACCTACCGGCTCAAAGTCAATGGTATAAGCAGTCATTCTCTTCCTATTCTGTTACTTTATAAGGGCAGGTTTCCCTCAGGCTGCAGCGGGCGCAGACTTCAGCCTGTGTCCATCTTGTCATCTTGGGACCGATGCCAATGACCATGGAAACCGATTTGCGGGGGACCAGTATTCCTGAAGGGGTCAGGCTCACATCGATTTCATGGGTGTTGACCAGTTCCAGTAAATTCCACTGCTCGGTCATTGGAAAGCCGGGCATACCCGGGTAAACCGGGCTGCTTATCTCATAGCCTCGTGATGGAACCTCAGCGGCGATAGGCCTGAGGATTTCCGGAATCAGCGTGTCCACGGCGGCACTGCCGATACCGTCCAGAATCATCCCGCGCAGAGCCTCACCGTTTTTACTGTAGTCTGTTACCTGTTTTTCCAGCCCGGGGCCGATGGTGCAGATTAGAACAGCAAGCTCTTTCGCCTCGGGGAAGATGGCCGGTAGTGCTGGGCCGTGTATCGCTTTATCACCCTCCAGCGATATCTGGTCGGGGCTCATCCCGATTACCGGATAGTATTCATAGGCCGCCGCCGGCTCCAGAAGATGATTGCTCTCTACGCTGGCCAGCAATTCCTCAATCAGGCTTTTTATCTCAGGCCTGACCTTAGCCCTTCCCCCAAGTCCCTGCCGACGCAGCACTTCCCTCATCCTTAGGCTTAAGGGGATATCACGGATTACGGGCATTTTTTCTCCTCTGTTGGCCTCCTTAGGCACTCCCAGTTGGCTAGCGCACAATCTGCTCAATCTGATAGCTAAGCTTGCCCACCGGCGCTATTATCTCCACTGTATCCCCCTGGGCCCTGCCGATAAGGGCTTTACCTATGGGCGAATTGCTGGAAATCTTGCCCTTGGCTGGGTCTACTTCCCTGGGACTGACTATCGTATAGCGCAGTTCATCGCCAGAAGTTTGGTCACGCAGGACAATGCTATCTCCCATGCTTACCTTGAGAGTGACCTTTCGTGTTTCATCCATGATAGTGGCTGATTTCAGAGCTTCCTCAAGCTCTCTAATCCGTCCCTCCAGGTGCCCCCGTTCCTCCCTGGCTGCTTCTAGAGGAGCATTCTCACGGAAGTCCTTATCGGCGGCAGCCCGGCGTATCTCTTCGATAGACTGAGCTCGCTTGCTCTTAAGGTCAGCCAGCTCGGCTTTCAGTTCGGCATAGCCCTCTCGAGTTAAAGAGGTAGCCGATGGCGAATTATGTCTTGCTGATGATGGCAATCTAACTTTCGCCTTCTTGGGCTTGAGGTGAGTTGCCAGGTTGGTCTTGCTCCAGGTCTGTTTCTTGGCATAAGCCAGGAAGGCTCGTATTAGCTCCAGGTTATTTAAGTAGCTGGCCTGTGATAGCGATAATTGCTCAGCATATTTAGCCACCTCAGGGGCAGTAAGTTTAGCGAAGGGGCGCTCCCAACCATACCAGCGAACAAATCCATATACTGCCTGCTGGCTTGCCTCTCCTTTTTCGGGCGGTAGGCTGGCGAGAAAACCACTGGCTGCCTCACCCAGGCTGGGACTCTGGCTGCTATTCATCCTGCCTCCTGAATGAGAAAGGAGCCTTCATCGCCCGCAAGGCTTTGGATACAACCTGGTGCCCTATTAATTTCATTACCGCCGCGCCATGCCAGTCAAAAGCCAAGTCCTCTGTCTGGAGCAAGGCTTGGTCAATGCCGTGGGATTTTATTATTTTGAACACCCTATCAACCTGCTTGTCACTCAAACGCTCATAGAATTTTCGGGCATAGTAGCCAATCTCCAGCTCTCGCCCCAATTTCCTTCGCCAAGCTCGCTGGTAGTTAGCTAGATTCTTAGCTAAAAGGTTATCATCTATCAGTGCCTGGTGTAAAGTATCGGCGGCTATATCGGCACAAAGCAGGCCATAGTAGATGCCACCGCCGGTGGTTGGCTTCACTTGTCCGGCGGCATCCCCCACCACCAGCAACCTGTCACTGTAGGTTCTGGCTAGCGGCTTTAAGGGAATTCCTCCATAGCGTGGCTCGGCCTTATCTGAGGCTATTTTCCCTTGAGCCTGTAGGGATGACATTAACCTTTTTAAGTATAGCTCGGGGCTACGGCGGGATAGCAACCCTACCCGAGCCTTTGATGGTAAGGTTGGCACCAGCCAGGCGAAAAAACCGGGAGCTATCTCCCGCCCGAAGTAGACCTCTATTTCATCTATTTCCCTCGTTTCTACCTCGGCCTGGGCTCCCGTAACAAAATCGCCCGCCCTACCTAAGCCCAATTTCCCAGCCAGTGCTGAGCCAAAGCCAGCGGCAATAACCGCTGCTCTAGCCTCAAGGTTTAGCTCTTCGCCCTGGCACACTGCCTCAACCCTGACTCTATCATCTCCCACCTGTAAATTTCTGACCAGACTATTTAGAAGGTATTTTGCCCCCTTACCTTGAGCTCTGTCGGCCATAGCCCTATCAAAGGTGGCGCGGTCTATAATGCAAGCCTGGGTTTGTTCCCGCCAAAGCCTAATCAAATCCCCCGAAGGTGAGAATAGCTTGGCACTGTTTGCCTGCCTCAAAATAACCTTTTCATCAATGGCAAAGGAGGTAATGCATTTCTGGCTTATAATCCCGGTGCAGCAAACCTGTTCTCCCGGCTGCTTATGCCGCTCCAGCACCACTACCTCATGTCCCATTCCCGCCAGCCTGTAGGCGACATGGCTGCCCACCAGTCCGCCGCCGATAACTATTACATCGTGTAAGCTCACTGTCTATACTCTTAGCTCAGCGCGGGTGCGGAGAAACCTGGCCAGGTTATCGCGGGTAATCAGCCCGATAACCCGTCTTTCATTTACTACCGGCATCTGATTTATATCATTCTCGTCCATTTGCTCCAATACGCTCAACGCATCCTGTTCCGGACGGACTACCTTTAGCTGGTCAGCGGGGACCATTATCTTCTCCACTGGGGTCATATCCCAATTTGACTGGGGAACGGACTTAATATGATGCATTGTCACCATCCCTCTGACCTCGCCGGCATCGGTTACCAGGAAAAGGCGGTGTCCTTTGAACAAGACATGTTCCTGAACCAGCTGGCTAACGGTGATATTTGATGGAATTGCCATGTAGTCGGAGGTCATCACCTGGGCGGCGGTGAAGCCATGAAGGGCTTCCCGCTGTTGAGCCTGGCGATAGCTAACCGAGGCGGCATATTGCAGGAACCAGCCGATAAAGATTATCCATAGACCACCCAACCACTCCTGGAGGAGGAACATTATCAGAATACCACCGAGGATAAAGGCATAGGCTACGCCCTGCCCCAGCCGAGTGGCAATTCGTGTAGCGCGCTGGTAGTTACCAGTAAAGCGCCACACTAAAGAACGGAAGACACGCCCACCATCCAGGGGGAAGCCTGGAATCATATTGAACACGGCTAGAACCACGTTTATCCAGGCTAGCCAAAAAGCCATGGCCGCCACCGGTTCAATTACGCCTCGGGTCAGCCACCAGAGGAGGGCAAATATTCCGCCAAGCACCAGACTGCAGGCGGGTCCAGCGATAGCCATTTTTAACTCAGCACCGGCTTTGGTTGCTTCCTTAGTCATCTGAGCTATACCGCCAAAGATAAACAGGGTTATGCTTTTTATCGGAATGCCATTTACCCTGCCGACCAGGCTGTGGGCTAGCTCATGCGCCAGTACTGAGGCAAAGAATAACAGGCTGGTAATTATGCCTATAACCCAATAAAGTGACTGATTCCAGCCCGGATAGGAAGCAGGGAAGAACTGCCAGGAAAGGGAGATGGTTACCAAGAAGAATATTATAAACCAGGTAAAATGTAGTCTCACCTGGATGCCAAAAACCTTGCCTAGATTAAAGCCGCCACCCATTTTTGGTTGCTCCCATAATAAGATTCAGGCATTAAGAAACCGCTGACCTCTGTACAATGTCTTTGGCCACCTCAGCGGCTCGTTTTCCAGAGAGGAGCATGCCACCGAAGATAGGACCCATTCTGGGGCCGCCGCAGACAGCATTAGCCGCCATGCCGGCCACAATTAAGCCGGGATAGACCTCTTTGGTGTTCTCCATTATTTTTCTTTCTGCTACCTCAGCCCACATCGACTTCTCCCCCATTATTCCACCCCCCTCCGTCCTTAGCTTGCCGCCAAGCTTATCCACCACTATATGGCAGATTTCACTGGCATGGCCGGTAGCATCTATTACTACCTTTGAGCGTATGGATAGGGGGTCTACATGCAGTCCGGCTAGGGTAACGGCGCTCCAATTCAATACCAGGCCGGTTATCTTATCGTTCTTCCGTATCATAACATCCTCAATGCTCATCAAATTAAATATCTTAGCCCCCGCCTGGATTGCCTTGAAGCAAATAGCCGAGGATGCCTCCACAGAATCAGCGATATAATAGCCCTTTTCGTACTCTCTAGTCCTGACCTCAAACTCGTCCAGTATCTCCTTGCCTTCCTCCTGTACCACGATAGTATTGAACATCATCCCCCCACCAGGCATACCACCGCCAGGGCGAAGATTTCTCTCAAAAACGACTGTTTTTACGCCCTCTTTTGCCAGATAGTAAGCGGCGGTCATGCCAGACGGTCCGGCGCCACCGATAGCCACCTCAACATCCATCGCCTCTTGGAATTCTTTTATAAAACTTTCAGTTATTGCTCTGGATATGGTAACATCATCAAGTTGCATCTATCCCTCCCTCTCATTACCCTAACATTTGCTTGCTGAGATACCTAAATACTTTTCCACCAATTCCATAGCGCAATATTCTCCACACATACTGCAAGCTTTACCAACGGAAGCATGCTTACTATGAACCCGGCGGGCTAGCTCAGGGTCTAAGGACAACCTGGCTTGCTCCTCCCAGTCCAGCTTCTTTCGGGCTACTGCCATCTTCCTATCCCACTCTAGGGCACCCTTTACTCCTTTGACTATATCACCGGCATGGGCAGCAATGCGCGAGGCGATAACCCCCTGCCTTACATCCTCGGGGTCAGGCAGTGAAAGGTGCTCGGCTGGGGTTACATAGCAGAGGAAATCGGTGCCAGCGGCGGCAGCAATAGCCCCGCCTATGGCTCCGGTGATATGGTCATAGCCAGCAGCAACATCGGTTACCAGTGGCCCTAAGACGTAGAATGGTGCTCCCTTACAGATAGCCTTCTCCAATTGGACATTAGCCTCAATCTGGTTCAGGGGCAGGTGCCCTGGTCCCTCAACCATTACCTGGACGCTGGCTGCTCTAGCCCGGTCTACCAGCTCGCCGATAACCAGCAGTTCCTCCACCTGAGCCCGGTCGGTGGCATCAGCCAGGCAACCGGGACGCATGCCGTCACCAAGGCTGAGGGTAACATCAAACTCTCTGGCTATCTCCAGTAAGCGGTCATAGTATTCATAAAGGGGATTTTCGCGCTCATTGTGGAGTATCCAGCCTATCAGGAAAGCGCCACCTCGAGAAACAACATCGGCTATCCTTCCCTGCTGCTTGAGTCGGTCAATGGCTGACCGGGTGACACCACAATGCACGGTTATGAAATCGACGCCATCCCGGGCATGCTCTTCAATGGCGGAGAACAGGTCATCAACACTCATTTTGACTATAGCACCATGTTTGGCTATGGCTTCAATCCCTGCCTGGTAAATGGGCACCGTTCCTATTGGTAGGGGGCTGACGGCAATAATAGCCCGCCGAATAGCTGATATATCGCCACCGGTTGATAAATCCATAACGGTGTCGGCGCCACAGCTGGTAGCCACTTGCAGCTTCTCCAGCTCAGTATCTATATTGCCAAAATCGGAGGAAGTGCCAATATTGGCGTTGACCTTGGTCTTAAGCCCCTGACCGATGCCACAGGGAACGAGGTTAGTGTGCTCGATACTGGTCGGGATAACTACTGTCCCATCAGCCACCCCTTGACGGATAAATTCAGCCTCTACTTCCTCATGTTCTGCCACCAGGCTCATCTGGGGTGAAATAATGCCTTTTCTGGCCAGTTCCAGTTGAGTCATATCTACCTCCTCCAAAAATTAAAACCAAGGGTTTAGGCTGTCATACTATACCCTTGGTTCTAAATCGCTTCCGCTTCCCTACGCTCGCATTATCGAGTTCAGGTTCCAAGGGTCGGCATCAAAACGCCTCTCAGCCTTTGAGCACCCCTAGCGGTTTATATTTAATTTAATTCTATAATTAAAATATAACATAGGCTGGGCTAGAATGCAAATGAACCTTATTATTCTATCAACCTCACCCCCTGTGTCCCCCTCTCCAAGAGTGGAGAGGGGGGAAAGAAGAAAAAAGAGGGGCTAACGCCCCTCTTAAACACCCCCAAAAGAGAGAATGAAAACTCAAAGGCGACTAAACAATATTACCGTTAGGAATCGTCGTAAGGTGACTATTCATAGTTTGATACCTGTGTTGGGTAACGCATTCATCGTGTAGCCAGCTTGGCACTGACATGGCGATTAAAGCTAATATTGGCTTCTGCTGCTTGTATATGGAGAGTTCTATGCAAATCTGGCGGTATGCGAACTGTGAATTTGCCCGAATAACGCTTAATTGCGAGCGGTTGGGGGATAGGTTCACTACTAGACTGCATATCTAAAACGACTTCTGATACTACATTTCGTATACCCTGTAATGCTGCCTCGGGACTATCAGCCAGCCAACTTAGACTAGGGAATTCTGCACATAAGCCCACATATTCCTCGTCCTCATCAGACCAGGTAACCCGATAGGTATAGCGGTCATTTTCTTTTATCTGTTCTACTGCCGTTTCTGTTCTTACTTTTGTTGTCATGTTGCGCCTCCAATTGTTCTATAGCCTTTAGTACTTGTCTAACTTGATATGCTTTAGCCTTCCCCTTGTCATTTTGTATATTTATTCTTGGGTTACCCTGCCATGGTGTTTTATATATGTGGTGACCACTCTTAAGGCGAGCTTCTCCAAAGTAATAGTCACAAACTTTACAAAGGTCATTAAATCTTATACCTTTAGGGTTCCTCGCCATTTGTTGGGTTATATCTTCTATGGAACCCATCTTTCTAGTTAATATGGTATCACTAATGATACCATTTGTCAAGCCCTTTTATGAAATATCTATTTAATATTTTGGATTAACTCTATTTCGCAACAAGCTAAATTTTGTCTTTCTGCCCCACCCCAGTTTTAGTTTGTGCCTCGTCCCTCTACCCCCCCCCCAAAGCGGGATATTGGGGGCACCAGCCCCCGAGGGTGGGTGGGGAAGAAGAACACCTGTTAAAGGGGGGGCAGGGGGCATAAGCCCCCAAATTAGAGAGTTTTAGAGGCAAATACGGAGCCCCCCGCTAAAACAAGGTTTTTGTGGGGCAAGAAGCCCTTGTAGGGTGGGAAGAAAGAGATAGGTTAACAGGGATACAGGGGGATGGGGTTGATAAGAAATTTCCATAATTATCGCTTATCCGTAGGGCAATCAGTTATAATACTAGCAAGATGCCTATTATGGAAAAGCTTAGAGTAGGGGCAGCGAAATTAGGGCTGGAGCTTAAGCCAGGGCAGCTGGAGCAATTCGACATATATTATCAGGAGCTGGTGGACTGGAATAAGCGGATAAACCTCACCGCCATCACCGGCTATGAGGAAGTGCAGATAAAGCACTTCCTCGATTCTCTCACCGTGACCTTAGCCTGGCGGCAGGCGAAAACCAATGCTGACTTTCATCTTATTGATATCGGCACTGGCGCTGGCATACCGGGAATCCCGCTCAAAGTTGTCTTCCCCGATATAAAGCTGGTATTACTTGAGGCTACAGCTAAAAAAGCCGACTTTTTGCAGCACATCATACATAAACTGGGGCTGGATAATGTTGAAATTGTGGTTGGTCGGGCGGAGGAAATTGCCCATGAGGCTGAGTACCGTGAGCGGTTTGACCTGGCGCTTTCCCGGGCGGTGGCTCCACTACCTACTCTGGTTGAATTAGCCTTGCCCTTTTGTGCCCCTGGCGGCAGCTTTATCGCTCAGAAGAAGGGGACTGTTGACGAGGAGATAGACCGGGCAGATAAGGCAATTCAACTGCTGGGTGGCAGCCTCCGAGAGGTGAAGAGGATTGACCTGGAAGAATTTGCCGATGAGCGCTATCTAGTAGTAATCGATAAGGTGTCACCGACACCAGCGCAGTATCCCCGCCGCCCGGGTATACCGGCCAAAAGACCACTTTAGATTGCTAAATAAGCCAAACAATAGTAAAATATAGTTATGAAAAGTCATAGTTTGAAGCGGGGCAAGGAGAGGAACATGGAAACTGGCACCTGGAAGGTTAAAACTGGGCTGGCTCAGATGCTCAAGGGGGGGGTGATAATGGATGTGGTCACCCCTGAGCATGCCAAGATTGCCCAGGAGGCAGGTGCCTGTGCCGTGATGGCGCTGGAGAGGGTCCCGGCTGATATCAGGGCTGCTGGTGGGGTAGCCCGTATGGCTGACCCGACCATTATTGAAGCCATAATGAAAACAGTCTCTATCCCGGTGATGGCTAAGTGCCGCATCGGTCACTTCGTGGAGGCTCAAGTTCTTGAAGCTCTGGGGGTGGATTTTATCGACGAGTCTGAAGTGCTTACCCCGGCTGATGAAGCGCACCATGTCTGGAAGCATGACTTTAAGGTCCCCTTCGTCTGTGGCTGCCGAGATTTGGGCGAGGCACTGCGGCGCATTGGGGAAGGGGCAGCTATGATTAGGACTAAAGGTGAAGCCGGCACCGGTAATATTGTAGAAGCAGTCAGACATATGCGGGCGGTAATGGATGGCATCCGCAAGCTGGCAGATACTCCTCAGGACGAACTGATGGCATGTGCTAAAGAAATGGGAGCCCCCTTTGAACTGGTTGCCGAGATACGTAAAACAGGTAAACTACCGGTGGTCAACTTTGCCGCTGGCGGGGTAGCGACGCCGGCTGATGCTGCCCTGATGATGCACCTGGGTGCTGACGGCGTCTTCGTTGGCTCGGGTATATTTAAGTCCTCAAACCCAGCAGTTAGAGGCAAGGCTATAGTTGAGGCTACTACCCACTATCAAGACCCCAAAATCATCGCCGAGGTCTCCAAGAACCTGGGGGAAGCCATGCCCGGACTAGATATAAAGCAAATCCCTGTTGAGGAACTATTAGCATCTAGAGGGTGGTAATATGAGAATAGGTGTCCTTGCCTCGCAAGGAGCCTTTGCCGAGCATATAGCTATATTGCACCAGTTGGAAGTAGAGGCTGTGCCCGTCCGCTTGCCCCAGGAACTTATAGGCGTGGACGGGTTAATTATTCCCGGCGGAGAAAGCACCTCCATCAGCAAGCTGATGCTAGATTATAACCTGGTGACTGAAATAAGGGCTCTAGCTAAAAGCGGTTTACCGATATTGGGAACTTGCGCTGGCATGATACTTCTAGCTGGTAAAATTTCAGACCTGGATGTAGAGCCTTTAGGAATAATGGATATAACCGTCAGGCGCAATGCCTTTGGCCGGCAAAGAGAGAGCTTTGAGACTGAACTGTCAATACCGGTGCTGGGGGAAAGACTATTTCCCGGTGTATTCATTCGAGCCCCGATAATTGAGCAGGTAAATAGTGGGACAGAAATACTGGCCAAGTTAAATGATGGCACCAAAGTTGCGGCCAGGCAAGGTAAACTACTAGCCTCTGCTTTTCACCCAGAACTAACTAGCGACCTGAGATTCCACCAGTATTTCCTGGATATCATAACTGGACACCATGAATTTGGGGGGTAATTTTGCAAAAGGTAATTACCGATGACCTGGATGCAATGGTTGACATTTTGCCACCACATATTCGCCAGCCATTATGCCGGCAAAAGGACATAAAAGACCTACTGGAGGTGGTTCTTGACCTGGGTCGCCCTCCTGAAGCCCGTTTTCCCCAGCGGGAAATAGTTCTCAACCCCAAGGAAGTTGATGAGGAGGACATTGATTATGTGGCTTCTTGCGTCAGCAGCTTCGGGGATGACAACCGGGCTGGAATTGAGCGTACCCTGCACCGCATCTCAGCCATTCGTAACCGCAAGGGGCGTATTGTTGGGCTGACCTGTCGTGTGGGCAGGGCTATCTTCGGCACGATAAAGGTTATTGAAGACCTCATCCAATCGGGTAAAAGTGTTCTGCTGCTAGGTCGCCCCGGGGTGGGCAAGACAACCATGCTACGTGAAGTAGCCAGAGTGCTAGCTGATGACCTGGATAAGCGGGTCATCATCGTGGATACCTCAAATGAGATTGCCGGCGATGGTGATATTCCCCACCCCGCCATTGGCCATGCCCGGCGGATGCAGGTGACCACCCCCACCATGCAGCATGCGGCAATGGTTGAAGCCGTGGAAAACCACATGCCTGAGGTAATCGTCATTGATGAGATTGGCACCGAGCTTGAGGCCCAGGCAGCCCGGACCATCGCCGAGCGTGGGGTTCAACTGGTGGGTACTGCCCACGGTAATACCCTGGAAAATCTGATGATGAACCCCACCCTAGCTGACCTCATCGGGGGTATTCAGTCGGTAACCTTGGGCGATGAAGAGGCCAAGCGCCGGGGCACCCAGAAGTCTATACTGGAAAGGGTGTCCGCGCCTACCTTCGATATCGTCGTTGAAATCCAGGACTGGGACAAGGTAGCCATTCATCCTGATGTTGGTGAAGCGGTTGATGCCCTGCTGCGTGGTCAACTGGTAGCCACTGAGGTCCGCTGGCTGGACAAGGCGGGAGAGGTCAAAAGCAAAAAGGAATCACTAGCGACCACGGCAGAAAAAATATCCAGGGTCAAGCCGCAGGCAAGAGACAAAAAACTGCCCAAGCTTTACCTCTTCGGGGTAAATCGGGGGCGAATGGAGCAGGTGGCCAAAGAGATGCGATTAAGCCTGGATGTAGTCAATAGCTTGAGTGATGCCAACCTGTTTATAACCTCTAAGAGCTACTATCGGCGAAAGCTACAAAAGGTCAAAGATGCCGAAGCAGCTAAACTACCCATCTACGTCCTCAAAAGCAACACGCCGGCTCAGATCAGGCAGCTATTAGATGCTATCTACCCTGGGGCTGGTATAGAAAAGGCAGACCGGTTTAAAGGCGCCCTCGGCGAGGCGGAGGAAGCCGTTACCAAGATAAAGGGCGGGCAGGAAACAGTGGAGCTCAGTCCGCAGAGCGCCTATATTCGGCGCTTGCAGCACCTCATCGCCGAGCGAAACGCCCTGTCCTCACAAAGCACGGGCAAAGACCCCAATAGACGGGTGAGGATTTATAAATAGTAGGGGATTAAAAGGGGCGAAGCCCCTTTTGAAAGTTTTCTTCCCTCTCCCCTTATGAAGGGGAGAGGGATAAAGGGTGAGGGGTTGGTTATGTCTCTATTCATCACCTTTGAGGGAGGGGAGGGGAGTGGTAAGAGCGTCCAGGCTAAAGCGCTATTCCGAAGACTATCGCAGCTAGCTATTCCAGCGCTCTTGACCCATGAGCCTGGTGGTACTCCCTTCGGTAAGAGGCTCGGTCGCTGGCTGAAGTGGGCTAAAGACACCGATATATCGCCGCTAACTGAGCTGATGCTGTTTAACGCCTCCCGCGCCCAACTAGTAACTGAGGTAATCCAGCCTAATCTGAAAAGCGGGAAGGTGGTTATCAGCGACCGCTATGCCGATTCCACCACTGTCTATCAGGGCTACGGGCGGGGACTGGATTTAGCCATGGTCAAGGCTACCAATAGTGCTGCCACTCAGGGACTAGCGCCTAATCTGACCATCCTGCTGGATATACCGGCTGAGAAGGGGCTTGCCCGCAAGAAAGGGAAAAATCAAGACCGCTTTGAGCAGGAGGCTATAGCCTTTCACCGCAGGGTGCGGGAGGGCTATCTTGAACTGGCAAGAAGTGAGCCAGAACAATGGCTGGTGGTAGACGCTAGCCAATCTAAAGCCAAAATTAGTGGCATTATCTGGCAGAGGGTGAGCCAGCTACTTCCGCGCCGTGGAGGCTGAATTAAAGTATGCCCCAAAAGCGAGTCGCCGTGGCTATGAGTGGTGGGGTAGATTCGTCGGTGGCGGCTGCTCTGCTGAAACAGGCGGGCTATGAGGTCAGCGGCATTTATATGCAGCTATGGTCAGACCATAACCTAGCCCGCAACATATCAGATTTGGAGCACACCTGCCGACTCCTGGATATACCTCTTTATAAAATTGACCTTGAGCGGGAATTTCAAAAGCTGGTCATTGACTACTTCTGCCAGGAATATGGCCGCGGGCGGACGCCCAACCCGTGTATTGCCTGCAATCAGCATGTAAAATTTGGTCTCCTATTCGATAAGGCGCTGGAAATGGGGGCAGAATATTTAGCTTCTGGCCATTATGCCAGAATAGAACAGTCGCCAGATGGCTATCGCCTGCTGAAGGCAGTTGACATAAATAAGAACCAGTCCTACTTTCTGTATACCCTGGGGCAGAGGCAACTAGGGCACCTACTGTTGCCCCTGGCCGAGCTGAACAAGGAGAAAGTTAGGAGATTGGCTACTGGGCTAGGTTTGCCTGCCAGTAGTAAGCGTGACAGCCAGGATGTTTGCTTTATCCCCGATAATGACTACCGGGCATTTATCGCTGAGAATATCCCTCTCCAAACAGGGGACATAGTTGACATAAATGGTAAGGTCTTGGGCAAACATAGTGGTCTAGCCCAATACACGGTGGGACAGAAGAGAGGCTTAGGGCTTGCCTCGAATAAGCAGCTATATGTGCTCGAGCTGGATGCTGCCAATAACAGGTTGGTGGTGGGCAGCAAAGACCAGACTTTACATAATGTGCTCTTTGCCAGCAAACTAAGCTGGGTATCGGGGGAAGCTCCTGCAGGGCCTATCAGTATAACGGCTAAAGTCCGCTATAAGGCACCCGAGGTAGCCGCTGAGCTCCGCCCCGATGATAATGGGGCTGAGGTCCGTTTTGCTGAGCCTCAGGTGGCAATCGCCCCCGGGCAATCGGCGGTGTTCTACCAAGGCGATATTGTCCTGGGTGGGGGAGTAATAGATGCCGTCCTTCGTTGAAGAAGCATTACTTGAGGC
>Ga0114930_10000708_pt1 | contig 34416 bp, 17 predicted proteins | sample AnhtaG_FD_87300 | JGI IMG/M metagenome (GOLD analysis project Ga0114930, IMG submission 87300) | Deep subsurface microbial communities from Anholt, Denmark to uncover new lineages of life (NeLLi) - Anholt_01485 metaG | ecosystem: Environmental > Aquatic > Marine > Oceanic > Sediment | place... | reverse complement strand
GGTCGCGCGAAGGCGTTTGACCAGCGGCTCCGCGGACTCTCGCGCATGCAAAGGGGACTCCTTCTTCTTGAGGAGTTGTACCCATTTCGCCAGCTCGGTGGTTCGCTCGTCGGTGACGCTTCGAAGGACGAGAAGCAGAGTCCCCTTATGGAGGACGACTTCCTCGGTGCCGCGTGTGTTCTCGTAAACTCTAAGGGTCTCTCCCGTCGCTGCATCCACGGCAGTCAGCGGCGCGTGAAGACCGAGGGTAACATAGACGCGGTTCCCAACGGCCACAAGCTTTCGCTGAAGTTGACGGGGCGTTTGGCCCCAGTTGACGATATGAGGAAACCACGTGCTGATAGGCCTCTTCCAGAGCAGGGTTCCATTGAAGGCGTCGCGAGCCACGAGTTGCCATTCGGGAGTCTGTCGGATGGATGCAATGGAAGCCTCGTCTGCGATATAGAAGATCCGTCCACCGGCCGATACCAACGCATAGATGCTCGGAATGTGTTCGTGACTCCGCGTATGCCGCGGTTCCGCGACCCACTGAATATGGCGTGGCGGCCCGACCACCTCGTCGTGGGCCACCGCATTTCCGCTTGCGTCATGGAGAAAATGCGTCCATTCGTCAATGTCTTTGGGTCGCGGCTTGACGGTCTTCCTCCAGCGGCCGTCTTGCTTTGCATACACCGTGCCGCCGGGAGCCAGCACACGCATCGCTTCGGCCATCGGCACGTCGCCGAGATCTTCGGCCACGACGAGATTTACGAGGTTGTCCGCGTACGGCAGACGCTTCCCATCGAAGCGGTCGACCGACACCGGGCCGTAGACCCCCAGCTTCCGGATGTGCTCTCTCGCCCCCCGCACTGCTTGCGCCTCGGTGTCCAGTCCGTGGACAAGGTAGCTTTCGCCGGCGCGAAGTGCCGCAGTCAGCTTGCCATCGCCGCAGCCGAGGTGCACAATGAGACCGCCTTTGACGCCGGTAGAATATAGAATCTGTTTGGCTCTCTGGTCATAACCGCTCGGCTGAGCTATCACAACTAATAACGTGCATGAAATCCACAGAACAAAGGCAAGCTTCGCTAAGAACCAACACTTTGTTTTCATGAGTAGTTCTCCTTTTTAACTGCAATATTCCACAAATAGCTTCCATAGCAGTGTAACAATTAGAAGATAAGTCGCAACCTTTATCACAAAAACAGTCCTTTCTTGTTTTATCACAAAAATAACTATTATTCCGCAGCATTACAAGATAATACCTGATCTCCCCCAACCAATACATAATCAAGATTTTTTTCTTGACGGAAAGGTGTATAATTTGGTACAAATAGGGTGGTTAAAACCTGTGGAGTTTAGCTTACAGGCAGGTGGAATTTCTATAAATGATTGATTTGCCGAGTTTTAAGTACGAGCCTTGTGCTTTGCAAGTGAGGATTTTTTCACATTTCAGGTAACAAATAAATATCGGGCTTTTGAAGGAAGGAGGTAATGTAAAGTCGAAAAAAAATTGTCTCGGGCGAGCGCTGATAGAACGTAGTCAGGCCGGAGATTCTTTTCGGTCGCTTTGGTGCGTGGCCAAAGCATGATTATCTAAACTTTTTGTAAGGAGGATTATTATGAGTAAAAAATTGATTTATTTATCTTCTTTTATTCTGGTGCTCTGCATAGTTCTAACCGGCACAGCCAAGGCAGACCTCATTGGCTGGTGGAGGTTTAATGAGGGTTCCGGCGACACCGCCAGTGACAGTTCCGGCAATGGTCACGATGGGACACTGCTTGGAACCCCGGAATGGGTGTCCGGCCCCCAAGGCTTCGGAGGCGCACTTGCATTCCACCCGGACAAATGCATAGGAGTTGACACTGGAATCTTCGACCCTACAAATGGGACGGGGCAATTCACTGTTGCCCTCTGGGCCTTTTGGGATGGAACGGGGGACTTTCAGCATTTTCTTACCAAGTCGGCCGGATGGGGCGCAGACACCATGATGTTCCAGTTCGAATTGTGGGGGGGCCATACGGATGCCACTTATACTGACAGAGTGGGTGTTTCGTATGCAACTGCAGGGTCGGTCGCTTTCTCCGTTATGCCTAAGAACGAATGGGTTCACCTGGCCTGGACGTTTGACGGAAGCGATCTCACACTTTATGTTAACGGCGTCGATGAAGAGGGTCCTAAACCATTCTCAATAGGTCCGGATGTTGATGCTCAGGTCGAAATCGGATATAACAGTAATCGTCCCACTGTTAGTGAGAGAACTTTCCACGGGTCACTCGACGAATTCCGCATTTACGACCACGCGCTGACCGAGGACGAGATTCAATTTATCATGCAAGGAGGTGAAGGATTTCCGTATGCCTCGGGCCCGGCCCCGGCTGATGGTGCCTTATATGAGGATATATGGGCGAGCCTTAGCTGGCGACCGGGAGATTTCGCGGTCTCGCATGATGTGTACTTCGGCGATAATTTCGACGATGTAAACGACGGCACTGGCGATACATTCTGGGGCAACGAAGCCGGAACTTTACTTATTGTTGGCTTTCCCGGATTTCCTTATCCAGACGGTCTTGTTCCGGGAACAACTTACTACTGGCGAATCGATGAGGTCAATGACACCGAGCCGAACAGTCCGTGGAAAGGCACAGTCTGGAGCTTTTGGATTCCCCCCACGACTGCATACAATCCCGACCCGGCTGATGGCACCAAATTCGTAGGCCAGAATGTTGAGCTCAACTGGACGGCAGGTTTCGGTGCAAAATTACACCATGTGTATTTTGGAGACAATTTTGACGATGTGAACAATGCCACTGTCGGTTTCCCTACCGCATTTAACACCTATACTCCCGGCACACTTGAGTTAGAAAAGACATACTACTGGCGGATCGATGAGTTTGACGGCGCCGCCACGTATAAAGGCGATGTCTGGAGCTTCAGAACTCTACCCATTGTACCGATTTCTGATCCTGAGCACGTCGGCTGGTGGAAGCTTGATGAAGGTTATGGTGCTAACACCGTTGATTGGTCCGGCTACGGCAACCATGGGGCTATCTATAACACCGGCGGATGGCTCGGCGAAGGCGGTTCGGCATGGGTCAATGACCCGGAGCGTGGTACTGTTCTGAGCTTCAACGGAGACAACAGTTCCGGAACCTACGTCAGTGGCGGTCAGATTCCGGCCATGACCCTGACAAACGGTTTTACGTGGGCATACTGGACCAAGCAGCACCAGGACCAGGGCACAGAAATACCCGGTCAAGGTAACGACGTGATCCTGGGCAATCGCTATGGTGGCACCACGTCCCCCCTTCAGTTCATCAAGTTCACACCGGGAAATTTTGAATACTACAATAGCGATCATAACGGCACGATCGACTACGAAGATGTACCAGCCGATATATGGGTCCATCATGCGGTAGTGAAGGATGGGGCAAACCTGACGTATTATCGCAACGGCGAGGTGGCCGGCACCGGCATCACGACAGCCACGATTGACGAGAATCCCCTTTATATAGGGGGTGACGCCAACGGAGAGCGGTGGCAAGGCTACATCAGCGATGTCCACATCTTCAATAAGGCTTTGACGGTGGACGAGATTAAACTGGTCATGCGAGGTGACCCGTTGGTTGCCTGGGGTCCAAACCCGAGGCCTGGCTCAATACCGTATATCAGAGAGGCGACGCCACTTAGCTGGTCGCCGGGAGATATGGCATCTCAGCATGATGTTTACTTCGGAACTGATAAAGATGCTGTGGATAATGCCGATGCATCTGATACGACCGGCATATATCGAGGCCGACAGGGTGTTACTATTTACACTCCACCCGAAGTTGAATGGGGCGGCGGGCCATACTACTGGCGTGTCGATGAGTATAATACCGACGCGACAATCAGCAAAGGCAACGTATGGAGTTTTACGGTAATCGACTTCATTGGGATAGACGACATTGAAGACTACAACGACTATCCGCCTGACGAGATATTCAGTACGTGGATAGACGGATGGGAAGTCCCAACGAATGGCTCTATGGCAGGACATGCCGATCCTCCTTTTGCCGAGACAAGTATTGTTCACGGCGGCGGTCAGTCGATGCCGGTTTACTATGAAAACAATTTCAAGTACTCTGAGATAACCATGACGCTGGTCTCGGTGCGTGACTGGACCGAAGAAGGTGTTGGAGTATTGTCACTGTGGTTCCGCGGTGATGCCTCTAATGCTGCTGAGCGGGTGTATGTGGCTCTTAACGGCAGCGCGACGGTCTATCATGATAATTCCGATGCGGCGTTGATAGATAGCTGGACGGAATGGACTATCGACCTGCAGGAGTTTGCGGCTCAGGGCGTAAACCTGGCCAATGTCAATACGATTTCTATTGGTTTCGGCGATAAGAACAATCTGCAGCCCGGCGGTTCAGGCTTGGTCTTTTTTGATGATATTCGGCTGTATCGGCCAGCACCACCTGAGCCGGAAACACCATAGAAACCATGGGTAGTAATTAGTTGCTTGCAATGATAGAGCAATGGATTTGGTCAATTCGGGACCTATACCTAATCATTAGGTATGGGTCCCTTTTTTAATGATGAATTATTACTGATTATTGCAAAGGACAGAGGAGGGAGATATCGAATATCGAACATAGAATGTCGAAGTAAGGAGTTGAGATTACCGTTTATCATTTCGCACAGATTATTATTGGTAATGATGGGTCATCGTGGTTTTATTTTGATTTCAGGGCGGAGTAAATAATTCGGAGTTAGTGTCAAGGGGTCGGCGAACTGATTGGTCAGGGCTTTTTTCCAGGCGAGGCGGTGAACCTTTGAAGCCCGGGGGCTCCAGTAGTTCTGGTCTAAAAATCGAGTGCCGTCGGCTTTGAATTTATCCTTATAATATAGCAGGCCGTCGCCGAGCAGCCAGATAGGTTTTTCACTTTGAGCGAATTGGTCGAGGAATTGGGACGCGGTCATTAGGGAATCCGGAAAAAACTTTTTCCACCCAGCAACGCTGGGTTCCGATCGATACCCGCCGCTGGCGGGTCCGTCGCTCGTCGCTCGCTGCTTGTCGTTCGTATTGCGTTCGTACACAGCGATGAAGAACTGGCCTCGCTTGGCGTCGAGGATGGTGGCGATTCTTTTAGGAGATTCCCGCCTTAGCGGGTCTTCGACTTCACTTCGTTCAGAATGAGAAGTTATGTTTGTGTTTTCTTCCTTTAAATAGTCGGTTGCATTGGCGGCGATTACGTCGAGTGTATCGACCGTGACGATTTTTGCGGCGTTGGCCAGGTGCATTGTCTTTGCGAGGGTTACGGCGATGCGCAGGCCTGTGAAGCTTCCTGGCCCGACGGAGATGTGGACCTGATCGATTTGGTCAGGCTTTCTGCTAAAACGGTCCAGGATGTCACTGATGGCTGGAAAAATCTCCGCACTGTGCCTGATGGGTGCAGAAAAAGCAGTTTCGGCGAGGATTTTTTCGCCAAGAGCTATTGCAACAGAGCCTATTCTGCTGGAGGTTTCAACAGCTAAAACGAGAGGTTTTTGCGTCATATTTTGTTTTTTTTGAGTGGTTATGTTTTGTTCAAAGCCTCGTTATGGCCATAAAAAAGGCGTTTTTTTGTGACTATTTTTTGCTTGGTTTGCCCAAACTTTCCAGTTTGACAAACGGAAGCTTGAATATTATCGGCCAAATTGATATAAATCAATTTTTCTCTTGCAATATTAGATATTTTATTATAAACTCGATTATCATAAGTCTGGTCTATTCTTAGAACTGGAGGTTGTGTAGAACGTAGTTTGATAAAAATTTCCTTACAAGGGTGGTATTTTTTTTGGCAGGAGGTTTATTTTGAGCAAGCCGAATTTTTTGACTGAGTCTTTTGGCAGGAGGTCCCTGCCCGTTGTTCTGGCGTTGATTTTGTTGCTGGTAATAACAGTATCGCAAGTGGCTCCGTCACAGGAAGATGAAGATGCTAACAGGCAGGAAGCAATCCGCCGCATAGTCCAAACCTATATTCAAACTGGGCAGGAAGAATACAAAAAAGGTTTCTTTGAGCAAGCAGCAAAAACCTTCCTTATGGCCCAGGGGTATGAGGAGTATTTGGTTGTAGCTGTGCGTGAGCAACTCAACGAGCTTCTTGAGAAGAGCCAAATAGCTGTACTTAAAAGGAAACGCGCCTTAGAGACATTTCGGGCAGTCAACGAATTGATTAAGCAGGACCAACTAATCGAAGCCAAAACATATCTTGAAAAGATAAGAGATAATGAGTTTTTGACCAAAGAGGAGCTCAAACAAATCGCCGAGGTGTTCAGGCAAATAGACGCTCAGGTTATCGCTGCCAAAGCCCAGCTTGAAAAGGCAAAAATAACAAAGCCTCCGACTACAGAGAAGTCAGGAGAAGCTGCAGCAGAGGTTAAGAAACCTGTTGTGGGCGTGGATGAGCGGCGGAAAGAAATCGCTGAGCTTTATTTCCGCAGCCTGGGATTTTACCGCACCGGTCAGCTTGAGAAGGCCCGCGAAGGTTTACTTAAAGTCGCAGCCAGCAGCTTAATCTCGCCGCCGATGAAAAAGGCAATAGAAGGTTATCTGGCGCAAATAGATAAGCTGTTACCCGAAGGAGCCGAGCGACAGCTCGTTCCGGGACAAGAGAAGCCGGTGGTCGTAGCTGTTGCTGATCCTGGGAATGCTGAGAAGGAGGTTGCTGAGGCGGAGGTGCTTAAGCCGGAGGCTGCTGAACCGGAGGTTGCTGAGGCGGAGGTGCTTAAGCCGGGGGCTGCTGAACCGGAGGTTGTTGCGCTGGAAGTTGCACCAAGGGTCGCATCGCCGGTAACAGGCCAGAGCAGCTACATCGATGTGATTAATCGCAGAAGAAATATCATACGTAGCCATACCAGAGCGGTTGTTAACGATGCTGTAGCTAAAGCGCATAGTTACATAAACCAGGGCAGATTCGATAAGGCAAAGAACGTGGTTGAGACGGCTAAACTTACCGTGAACAAAAACCAGATGCATCTCGGAGATGCACTTTTCAAAGAATACAGCAGCAAGCTGGAAGTATTGACCGAGGAAATAGTTGAGAAAGAGAACGAAAATATTCGGCAGGCCGAGCAAGAGAAACGTAGAGATGCGGCAGAGGCAAACCGTCGGTTTAGAGAACAAATGGAGATTGAAAGGGAGGAAAGGATAGCCGAGTTGATGAAGAACGCGCTGACTTATCAGAAACAGCAGCGTTATGAAGCAGCTCTTGGTCAATTGGTAAGCCTGATTGCATTAGACCCACAAAATGAGCAGGCGCTGGTGCTCAGAGACACTCTGGAAGATATGAGTTACCTCCGGAAACAATTAGATGTACAGAAAAAGACGGATAAACAGAGAGCAGATGTTTTGATGAAAACAGATGAGTCCGGAATTCCGTACGCCGAAGAGCTTACTTATCCTTCGTATTGGCGAGAGCTTATCGAGAAGCCGACGCGCCAGCCGGATAAGCCGATTGGATTGGACGAGGCCGACGCGGCTGTCTATGAGCAATTGGAGAAGCTTGTTGACCTTTCGGACCTGACACCAGGAATGTCTTTCGGTGAAGTGGTAGAGATGTTAGAGAATTCCATACAGCCGCCTATTATACAAATACAGCCTAACTGGAAAGATTTACTCGAGATTGCCGAGGTAGAGCAGAGCACCCCTGCGGGGATGGACCCGCTGACTGGTATTAAACTTCGCAAGGCGTTAGAGATTCTGTTAGCCGGCGTTTCGGGCGAATTTGCGGAACTCACCTATGTTGTGGACGAAGGAGTAATTCTGATAGCAACGATAGAGGGGGGAATGCTTCCGCCCAAGATGGTGCACCGTGTTTATGACATTGCCGACCTTGTTGCCGAGCCGGCCAATTTCCGCGGCATGGGCGGCATGGGCATGGGTATGGGCATGGGCATGGGAATGCCCGGCATGGGTATGGGCATGGGAATGCCCGGCATGGGAATGTCCGGCATGGGCAGCGGCATGGGAATGGGAATGCCCGGCATGGGAATGTCCGGCATGGGCGGCGGCATGGGCGGCTACGGCGGCGGCGGGGGCGGCGTGGGCGGCGTGGGCGGCTGCGGCGGCGGCGTCATGGGCGGCTACGGGGGCGGTGGCATGGGCGGCGGCAGTGGCGGCGGTATGGGCGGCTACGGTGGCGGTGGCATGGGCGGCTACGGTGGCGGCGGCATGGGCGGCTATGGCATGGGCGGCATGGGCGGCATGGGCGGCTACGGCATGGGCGGCGGCGGCATGGGCGGTTATATATCCGAAGATTTGAGATATCTTATTCAAGAGACCATCGAGCCGGATAGCTGGTTTGAAACCAGTGACATGGGAGACGGAACAATAACGGCTTATCCGTCTCAACAACCGAAGAAACTTGCCGTGCTGCAGACCCATGAGGTTCATAGAGAAATCGAAAAACTGTTGGCGGCGTTGCGTAAGTCGCTCGGAAACCAGGTTTCCATCGAGGCTGTATTCCTGGTGGTAAGTGAGAATTTCATTGAAGATGTTGGGCTGGATGTAGATTTCGCGGTCAACCTTGGTGGCAAATGGGGTCAGCTTAGTTTCGAACAAGGCTCTGCAGTTACTGCTGCACCGGATGTGTCAACAAAGGTCGGGGGCAGCTTGGGTGGTATTGAAGCATCCGCCACGATTGGCGGAGGTTATGGTTCGATACTTGACGATTTGCAGGTTGCGTTCCTTCTGCGAGCGGTTCAAGCTCATACGGACTCCAAACTTATGACTGCGCCGAAGGGTACAGTTTTGAGCGGAGAGTCGGCGACGTTCTCTGTTCAAGACATAGTCTCGTACGCGCTGCCGGGCACCACTACAAGCGTCACACAGCCGGCTGGCATCGGCACTACTGGTACGCAAGCCGGTTATACACCAAACGTACAGCAGACAATGGTCGGTAGTAGTCTGAGTATTACTCCAACTATTACTCATGATAAGAAATACGTATTGTTGAATATAACGACTCAACTAACGGACTTATTGAGGATGAGAACCCATCAGGTTGAAGGGCCTGTAGGACCCACAGGGGAGGTTGAGCTAATCGAAATGACTGTCCCTGAGACAGAGACATCGAGTGTTATGACTCGTGTGAGCGTGCCCGACGGCGGGACATTACTGTTAGGCGGCCAGAAGATAACAGCAGAGGTTGAAAAGGAATCGGGTGTTCCGGTATTGAGCAAGATACCAATCCTTGGCAGACTGTTTACTAACCGCAGCATAATAAAGGACCATAAGATATTGCTGATATTAGTGAAACCGACCATCATGCTGCAGGATGAACGCGAAGCTGAGGCAATTGCCGCAATGGAGGGTGAATGATAGCCTTGTCGTGGTTGCAGGGGTTTTTGTGATAGTTTCCACAATTTTGCAAGGCCTGATTTATAACGTTTTAGCTCGTGGGGTATCTTGAGGTATTTACAGTTTAAGGAATGAGGAAAGGCAGTTTAGAAACGGAAGAATGAAACAGCAAATTTTGATTAGCGCATTGATTTTGCTGTCCATGGCTGGTTTTGCAAGGGCAGATAATTTAACCGGTTTTGGATTTTACGGCTTATCGGAAGATGATTTCGCGGCCTATAAGGAAGGCGAGCTGATAGTTTGTTTTGCAGACGTGGATGCAGGTGCTCAGTTGCCGGAAGGGCCGGTCATAATGGGGCCGTTGACGTATCGGGCCATAAGAGATACGATTTCAAATTTTATCCTTAGCGGTGCGGTGGTAGATAGAGAATGTGGTGAGATTGCGCCAGGCCTGGTTGTCGTAAAGCTGCCTAAAGGTATGACCGTTAAGGAAGCCTTTATTCGGTTCAACCAGTCGGCTAACGTTTTGTACGCCGAGCCGAACTACAGGTACAAGTTGCTTGCTGTTCCCAACGACCCTATGTTTTCCGATTTGTGGGGGTTTGACAACACGGGGCAAACCGGCGGAACAGAGGATGCAGACGTTGATGCACCCGAGGCCTGGGATATTCAGACCGGCGACCCTGAGATCATCATAGCAGTTACCGACTCTGGCATTGACTATCAACATCCCGACCTGGCGGATAATATGTGGGTGAACACAGCAGAGCTAAATGGCAGCCCTGATGTTGACGACGACAACAACGGATATATAGACGATATTTACGGTTATGATTTTGCCGGCGCCCTTGCAAGAGACCCGGGTGATGGTGACGGCGATCCCATTGATTGTTCCTATCACGGCACTCACGTAGCGGGTATTATCGGCGCGGTTGGCAATAACGGTGAAGGTGTTGTCGGCGTTTGCTGGGATGTCAAGCTGATGGCTTTGAAAGTCACCGCAGATGATTATTACAGGGAACCTGATGTATTTGTTAGTGATGTGGTTAAAGCTATCGGGTATGCCGTTGATAACGGTGCTAAGGTTATCAACGCCTCGTGGGGTGCTAATTTTTATTCGCAATCTCTTTATGACGCTATCAAAGATGCGGGGGATGCAGGATTGCTTTTCGTAGCTGCGGCAGGTAACGATTATGGCAGCGATAATGACGTGAATCCTATTTATCCTGCAAGCTTTGACCTGGATAACATCATTTCCGTGATGTCAACGGACCACGATGACCAGAGGTCGGATTTCTCGAATTATGGAGCGACTTCGGTTGATGTGGCTGAGCCGGGGTCGGAGATCCTGAGTACATCTCCGACGTTTCAGAATTTTGCGATGCTCGTTTTTAACGTAGCTACCGATTACGAAACCTTAAGCGGGACATCAATGGCCGCTCCACATGTATCAGGCGCTTGTGCACTGATTTGGGCGGAGTACCCAACGTTGGCACACCAGACTGTAAAGGGCATTCTCCTAAAGACGGTTGACCCGGTATTGTCATCGCCCCGGCTTTGCCTGTCAGGTGGACGGATTAATCTGTATAATGCATTAACGTTAATTCCCAGCGGAAAAGCAGGAAAAGTTTTAAACAGCAAAGACGACCCCAGTGACCCCACCAATCTTTACTCTACCATCCAGACCGCTATAGACGATGCAAATGACGGTGACGTGCTGATTGCTGAGGCCAATGCTCTCTTCCTCGAAGTCATTGACTTTAAAGGCAAGGCGATAACACTTCGCAGCGGCGATATCAGCAATCCGAACGACCCGAACATCAGTCCTGAAGACACAATTATTTTAGGCATATTGGATGAGGATTCTGTAGTAACATTCCAAAGCAGTGAAGGACCTGACACTGTTCTGAAGGGCTTTACTATCAGTTGGGGTAATGCGGAGTACGGAGGAGGCATTCGATGTGACGGAGCATCGCCGAGGATTACGGACTGCATTATCAGCAATAATTTTGCAAAATATTATGGTGGTGGAGTTGATTGCTTTGATGCTTCACCGACAATCAAAAACTGCACGATTACCGAGAACCAAACCTCGTCAAACTCCGGTATAGGTGGCGGAATAAATTGTGAGCGGTCGTCGCCGGTAATTGAAAACTGTCTTATAAGCTATAATTTTTCAAATAACGTCGGTGGCGGGATAGCGTGCCATTACGCGGACCCGACCATCTTCAATTGTATAATTGCGAACAATTCGGCAATTTACAAGAGCGGCGGTATTGATTTGGAGTACTCATCGCCGACTATTACTAACTGCACTATTATTGTTGACGACCCCAATGCTGCGAAAGATGGCGGTATCTTTGCCCTCCATGATTCTTCGCCGGTGATTGCGAACTGTATTCTGTGGGGTAACGGTGACGACCTTTACAACTGTTCCGCTACATACTCCTGCATCGAGGATGATGACTCTGGTATGGGCAACATTCATTCGGAGCCGCTCTTTATGACGGGCCCGCTGGGCGATTACTATCTAAGACAAACTGCGGCTGGACAGTTGAGTGACAGTCCTTGTGTGGACGCCGGTGACCCAGGTACGAATATTGGTGATACCTATACGACAAGGACGGACGGTGTTGCCGATGCGGGTGTCGTTGATATAGGTGCTCACTACCCGGCTTTGCCGGCTAATCTTGTTCAGTTGGATGTTACTGTGGTAGATGCAAATGTGCCCGTTGACCCGAACCTGGCCAGCGGTTATGTCGAACCCGGCAGTGGTGTCTATCGGCAGTACGAAGTAGTGCAGCTCAGAGCATACCCTGATGCGGGCTATCGAATCAAGGCGTGGACGGGAACCGATGACGATTCATCTACCGAGCCTGACAACGCCGTTACCCTGATGGCTGACGCCAGTGTTACGATTGAATTTGAAAAGATTCCTCTGTATCAACTGCGTACGGAAGTTATAGGCGGCCGCGGAGCAATCTTGCCCTATCATAGGAGAAGTGAATATTATCCTGATGGCACAGTAGTAACACTTGTTGCGACGCCTGACATAACCTACATTGTTGACCGGTGGGCTGGAACCGATGATGATACATCCTCGTCCAACACAAATACTGTAATGATGGACTCCGATAAGGAGGTTACTGTCCTGTTCCGACAGCCAAAGAGTCTGCATGTGCCGGGACAATATCAGAACATCCAGCCGGCAATCGATGCTTCCTACGACCACGGTGACAAAATCATTGTATCTGCCGGCACTTATTTCGGCGGCTATGATTTTATGGGTAAGGCAATTACCATCGCCAGCGAACATCCGGATGACCCTTGCTGTGTTGCTAATACAATTATAGAAATTGGGACTGGACCTGCTTTTATCTTCCAAAGCGGCGAAGGCCCCAGCGCTGTCGTCGATGGCTTTACTATTAAAGGCCGGGGCGACCTCGGTCCTATAGCTCCGCCCGATACCGAAGGTACCGGTGCTGACGGTGACCCCATTATGTACGGCCTCGGTGGAGCGATAAGGTGTCTTAACGGCAGCAGTCCTACTCTGTCTCATTTAGTTATCAGAGACTGCGTTGCCCGAGGCCAGGACGGTGAGGATGCTACTTTCATATTTGACCCACCAGCGGATCCTGACCCACCTTTGGACCCTCTGGATCCCCTTGATCCGTTACCGGAGCCAAATGTACCGGATCCGAACGACCCCAACATGTGGTACCCGGAGGACCCTAACGGCCCTGAGCTGCCTGAAGACCCGAACGCGCCGGTAGATGGTTTCGCCGACCAGGCTGGTGCAGATGGTCTGCCAGGTGAGCCTGGTGCGGACGGCCTCGACGGTGAGCTCGGCTATACCGGCGGCAATGCAGGTGGCGGCTATGGGGGTGCGATGTACTTCGATGCCAACAGTGCTCCGACCATTTTGTACTGCACGATAATCAATTGCCAGGCAATCGGTGGAGATGGTGGATTCGGTGGTCTGGGTCAGGATGGTCAAAATGCTCAGGATGGTCAGGAGGGCCAGGAGGGTCAGGAGGGCCAGGTTGGTGGCGAGGGCTTAAACGACGGAGAGCAAGGAGCAGGTGGGAACGGTGGAGTGGGCGGCGACGGTGGACCCGGCGGTAACGGCGGAAGAGGCGGCGACGGTGGAAAAGGCGGCGACGGCGGGGAAGCTTTAGGCGGTGCGATATACTTCGGTCCTGACTGCCGTCCGACAATACGGTACTGCAAGATTCTGGGCAGCTCGACTCGCCAGGGAATGGGTAACTACGGGGGAGATGCCGGCAGTGGCGGTATTGGCGGCGCAGGCGCAGCAAGTGCCGACGGCGGCGACGGCGGTGACGGTGAGCCGGACGGCGAAGATGGTGGAGAAGGTGCGGACAGCCCGGGCGGCAACGGCGGCGACGGCGGCGACGGCGCTAGCATGGGTATAAATGGTACGAGGTCATGGGCAGGTGCCATATACTACGGGGAAAACTGCGAGGTTGAAATCTCTGATACCATTATTAGTTACAACGCAGCTACTACGACTGTTCCGACTTTCGCTTATGCCGCCGGTGACGGCGGCAACGGCGGTGACGGCGGCGACGGCGAAGGAGATGCCGTGGGCGGCAACGGAGGCAGCGGCGGCAGCGGCGGCGATGGCGGACCCGGAGAGGATGACCCCGGAATCGGTGGCATCGGTGGTGTCGGTGGTGCAGACGGCGAAGACGGTGAAGATGGTGAGGACGGTGGACTTATTGGCTCGAGTTACACTTCAAGCTTCGGAGGCGGTAGTTACTACGAGCCCGGGTGCAAAGTCAAACTTACCGACTGCACGATAAGCTACAACACAACAAAACAAATTGACGGCAGTGGCGAAGACGGCGGCGGCGAAGATTATGAATACGGGTGCGAAGTCATACTTAATCGTTGTGAATTTATAGGCAACTCGACCGGCGACAATGGAAGCGGAGGTGGCCAATACTTTGCTGAGTCCTGCTCGCTGGAGATTAATGACTGTGAATATATGAACAATTCCACTTATCTTGATGGTGGTGGATTGTTCTGCCTGTCAGATTGTTCATTGGATATAACGAACAGCAGATTCAACGGCAATTCAGCTCTTATTTTTATTGATCCTGAGAACCCAGTCATTGATGCCAGTTCCGGCGGAGGAGTATATGGCGGCGGAAGGTTAGACCTGGTGGACCCGAATAGTAGTACTTTTGGGAAATGGTACAACGGCGGTACGATAACAATCAGTAAAAGTGACTTTGCTAACAACGAAGCGGCGTTCGGAGGCGGTTTGTACTGGCACGGCAATGGCGCAGAGGTATCAATTTCCGAATCGGTCTTCAATGATAATAGCGCTGACCATGGTGGCGGTATGTACTGGAGCTACGGCACGGCGGAAATTACCGGCTGCGGTATCATCGACAATAAAGCTCGAGGACGCATTGATCTGGATAATGGCGATAGCTTCTCCGGCGGCGGTGGCGGAATCCTCTGCTGGTCGTCTGACGCTAAGATTGAAAACTGCTTTATAAGTAACAATTCGGCATACGACTCGGGCGGCGGTGTGTATTTCGGCGGAGACCCATGTACGCCAATACTTAGAAACTGTCTGGTCAAAGGGAACTCGGCTATCCTGGACGGTGGCGGCATCGTCTCCTACTGGCTTGTAACGCCGACAATCTCTAACTGTACAATCGTTGACAACAGGGCATACGACCCACATGACTCCACGAACGGAAGAGGCGGCGGATTATCCTGCTCCTATGAAAGCCAAACGACTCTTATCGACAGCATTCTCTGGGGCAACACTGGTTCCAACGGCAACCAGATAGCGATTGGCAGTCACAAGGCTCCGTTCTATATTGACAGACCTGCTACCCTGACAGTTTCGTATTGTGATATCCAGGGCGGGCGGACTGCGGAAGCTATCTATGTCGAGCCGGGACGTATTCTCAACTGGCTCGATGGTAATATCAATGCCAACCCACTATTTGTCGGGTCTGACTATTACCTCAGTTACGCAGAGGCGGGACAGGCTGTGGACAGTCCCTGCGTGGATGCCGGAAGCGATTTGGCGGTTGCTCTTGGACTCGACCGATTTACTACCCGTTCCGATGGTGTCGCTGACGCGGGGCAGGTCGATATGGGCTTGCACTATCCAATCGATAAAGGACAATATCGATTGATTGTCAGCGTCATCGGTGAGCACGGCACGGTCGAGCCGAGTAGCGGATTTTACAACAAGTTCGCGGTGGTAACGCTAACGGCAACAGTGGACACGGGTTATCGGGTCAGATGGGTAGGCACGAATGACGATTTGTCTTCCGCTCTTACCAATACCGTTACAATGTATTCGGACAGAACGGTAACTGTCATAATGGAACAACCTACTACCATTAAAGTACCTGGTGACTATCTCTCAATCCAGGAAGCTCTCGATGCCGCGAGCGATGGGGATGTGATTATCGTCAACAAAGGCCGTTATAGAAGTGCAGGTATCGACATTCAGGGCAAAGCTATTACAATAACCAGCACCAATCCTGATGACCCAGTTTCGGTTGCTGAAACAATTATCGACTGCGAGGGATACGTTAACAGTGGTGTACGTTTTTCCAGTGACAGTGGTCCCGATACAGTTCTCAACGGCCTGACAATCGCAAATGCAAACTGGTACGCAATAGACCAAGAAGTACCCGCAGATGCCGGCGCCGATGGCATTGTTGGCGGCAACGTTCAAGGTGGTGCAATATTGATAGAGTCCGGTGCCAGCCCCACTATTATTAATTGTATCATCACCGATTGCCTGATCACTGCCGGCAATGCCAGCAGTGGAAATGTTGGTAGCGTCCAGGGGGACCTAAGCGATCCTGACGATCCGAATTCTCAACCTTTAGGTTTCGGTGGTAAAGGTGGTGATGGTGGTGATGGCGGCAGCGCGTATGGCGGTGGCATTTACTGTGGCTCGTACAGCAGCCCGGCTATCATTAATTGTACGATTTCCAACTGCCAGATCGAGGGCGCGGCGGCCGGCGATGGTGCTGATGGTGGCAACGGCGCCGATAATGGCGTAGCCGGCAGCGGCGGCAGCGGCGGTAACGGCGGCGGCGCTTTTGGCGGAGGAATCTACATCGGTTACGGCAGTATACCAACCATCAAAGATTGTAATATTGTTGGCTGTTCAGCTATTGGTGGTGATGCAGGTAACGCCGGAAACGGTGGTAACACAGGTGGTGACTTCGGTGTTGGCGGCAATGGCGGTATAGGTGGTAATAACGGCCAAGCCTACGGGGGCGGAATATATTTTGACGGTAAAAATATTGCAACTGTTTCCGATTGCGAAATCATCGGTTGTTCGGCCACTGCCGGAAATGCCGGTGACGGCGGCAACTTCGGCGATGCTGAGACAGCGGGCACGGGTAGAATTGGCGGCGGATTCTTAGGAGAGTACTGGAGATACAGTGCTTGTGGCGGTGGCGTGTACTGTGGTTCCAGTAGTAAGGTTATTTTCGAAAATTGTACTGTCAGCAATAACAGCATTGCAGGTGGGATGAGCGGAGTTGGTGGTACCAACCCGGCCGATCCTGATGTCGGTGTCAGTGCTCTCGAGGAACAACCTATCACCAGCTACCTGATTCCCAGCTACGGAGCCGGTGTATTCTGTGAGGCCGACTCGTTACTTGTATTCCGTGGCTGTGATATAACCGGCAACTTTGCCCAGGACGTCAACGATCCCAACGATCCGGCTCTGCCGGCTTATCGCCTGAGTCCTTACATTAGTTTCGGCGGTGGAATCTGCTCCATAGATGTTGACTCAGCGTTAATTTCCGACTGTAACTTCACCGACAACTTCGCAACCCTCGGCGGCGGTTTGTACTGGGACCAGACCGAGACGGTGGTAACCGACTCCAACTTTGTCGAGAACTCAGCGTTCAATGGTGGCGGAATATATTGCATTGAGAGTCCGGCTTCGACGATACGCGGATGCGATTTCACACGCAATCAGGCAACTGCTCCTGGCGGTGAAGGCGGGGCTATATATTGTTCTTCAATACCGATAGACATTACTGATTGTCAAATACAGCATAATATAGCCTATGCCTCCGGCGGTGGTGTGTATTTAGCCGGTGGTGCATCGGAGCCGAGAATACTCGCCAACTGTCTGATAACAGACAATTTGGCCGGCAGAGACGGTGGCGGTGTCTCTGCCAACTGGTATGCTGACCCGGTTATCTCAAACTGCACGTTTGTGCGCAACGCTGCTGCAGGTACCTTCGGAGAACCCAACAACACCGGTTTCGGCGGCGGCTTCTACTGCTCCTATGAGAGCAGCTCTTTCGTTACCGACAGCATCTTCTGGAACAACTATGCGTTGAAAGGCCATCAGTTCGGAGTAGGGTCAGGCTTTGAGGCCGACCAAAGATGCGCAACGCTTGTCGTCTCTTACAGCGACGTCAAGGCCTCACCAAATGATGTCTGGATTGATGATAACTGCACGCTCAAGTGGGGCGATGGTAATATCGACGAGGACCCGCTGTTCATAACTGGACCGTTCGGCGATTACTATCTAAGTCAGACTGCTTCGGGCCAGTCGCGCAACAGTTCTTGTCTCGATGCCGGCAGTGATTATGCAGGCCACATTGGTTTGATAGGATACACGACCCGCACCGATGAGGTAGCCGACACAGGCATGGTCGATATGGGCTACCATTATCCGATGGCGGAACCGTGCAGATTCTGTGACCTCATCTTTGACGGCGTTATTAACTTCCAGGACTTTGCAGTACTTGCTGACAGATGGCTCAATGAGGATTGTTCCGAGATAAATATCTGGTGCGAGGGAGCGGACATTACATTGGATAGGCGTGTTGACTTCAAAGACATAGCTTTCTTAGCTGACTGCTGGCTCGTCGAGGATACCAGTCCTCCGGTTCCTGACCCAAGTAGATGGGAAACAGAGCCTTATTTGAGGACAGGGACATCAGTTAGTATGACTGCTGAGACTGCCTCTGATGCCTGGGGCTGGGATGTAGAATATTACTTCGAATGCATTTATGGCAATTGCCATGACAGCGGCTGGCAGACAAGCCCGACATATACAAATACGGGTCTTGCAACCAGTGCCGAATATGGCTACAGGGTAAAGGCGCGGGATGGAGTAGGCAACGAGACAGAGTGGTCGCCGGTCCGTTATGTCAGCGGAATAGATAATACGCCGCCGGCACCTGCTCCAATTTGGCTTCTTGAGCCTTATGCAGTTTCGGAAAATTCAGTTTCAATGGTAGCCACGACCGCTTACGATGACAATGGTGTAGAGTACTATTTCGAGAATACATCCGGTAACGGGCACGACAGCGGCTGGCTGGATGACCCGAATTATACAGACTCCGACCTTGACCCCAACACGGAATACTCTTACAGGGTCAAAGCAAGGGACAATTCCCCCGCCCAGAACGAGACCGGTTGGTCAAAGACAGTTTCTGTTATCACTTCTGTACCTCCGGATCTGATTGCTCCTGACCCTGATCCGATGGAATGGGATCTGACTGTGGACGCGAACGGCTTCGATGGGACACCTCGGGAGATTTGGATAGACTTAGACGGCGACGGTTTTATCGGTAGCTTTGAATTTGGGGCTACGATGACAGCAGTAGAAGCTGTAGATGCTGGTGGCGGTCCTGTGGAGTATTTCTTCGAATGCACTACCCCGAACGGGAGCGACTTCAGCAGTGGCTGGCTTACATTCCCAGCGGGACAAGTCCCAACATACACCGTCCAATTAGGAAGAAGCGGACAAGGCCACCGTTTCCGTGTCAAGGCACGCGATATGTACCGCAACGAGACCACCTGGTCAACTGAAGAAAGGGCCGACTAACAAAAAGCAAACCTATCAGTGGTGAAGTAGCTGTTTCACTTGGCCTTTAATCTTTGGTAGCCGTGGTGCGCGAACAGGTGGTCAAGTATCACCATTGCTGTGTAATTCTCAGCAACCGGCCAAATGCGAGCCACAATTGTTGCGTCACGCCTGGTGATAGCAGCCAGATCCTTGTTCTCGAGTGTGTACTTGTCAATTGTCTTTTGTGGTTTGTCGATTGTTGGTGTAGGCTTGACCGTAAGTCTGACTACGATTGGCTGGCCTGTGGAAAGGCCGCCTGTAATACCGCCGGCGTTATTCGACTCGAAAATAACTTTGCCATTTTCAGCGCGCATCTGGTCGTTATTCTCAAAGCCGGTCATATCTTTGACTGCAAAGCCGGCGCCGACCTCGACGCCTTTGACCGCACCGATGCCGAGCATTTTGCCCAATTCGGCGTCGAGTTTATAAAAGACCGGCTCGCCAAGGCCGGTTGGAACACCGGTTACAACCACTTCAACTACGCCGCCGACCGAATCACCTGTGGCGGCGATGCGGTTACAGGCATCGACCATAGCCTGTGCGGCATCGGTGTCGGGACAGTTCACTATTGGATGCACGTCGTATTTATCCCGAATCGCAGCGTCAGAGAACTTGGGAGCCTTATCGCGGATAGCGTCAATTTCCTGTTCGATCTGGGCTAATATTCTGGTCTTTTCCAGAAATCTCATATCCATATTTATACGGCCTTTGACATAAACCTCCTGATAAAACGGGTCGAGGTCGTGTCGCATTTTTTTGTAATCGTTGGTGTACTTAAAGGCCGTCTCGGCGGCGACGTCGGGACATCGGACGCCGGCGATTTCTTTGACGTAGGAAAAAACTTCGATGCCGCATTTTTTCAGGACTTTTTTGGCGACGTATCCGGCAGCTACGATAGTCGAGGTATAGCGTCCACTGAAAATGCCGGCGCCGATGGCGTCATCATCCGGGCCGTACTTTTTGAAAGAAGCATAGGATGCATGGCCCGGGCGGGGTGTGCGATTCGTGTCCTGGTATTGTTTGATGTGAATGAAATGGCGGTCCAGGTTAGGAATCAGAATCGTCAGCGGTGTGCCGTTGGTGTGATTTTTATTTCCGGCATTTTCGATGGTGTCGGCTGCGTTCAGGCCGGAATAGATAATTGGAAGGTCCGGCTCTTTTCGCGGACTGCTCAATTCGTCGGCGCCGGGCTTTCTAAGAAGGAGGTCGCCGTAGATTTCCTGTTCGGTCATTAACATACCCGGCGGAACACCATGTACCATGGAGGTCAGGCCTTCCTGATAAGAGCCGCCGGCTACTGTTACTTGAAACATTCGTCCAATGTGACAGCCAATCATTTTGAACTCCTTGAAAAGTGAGCTAAAGTTTCTAAAGTGAGCTAAAGTGCCTAAAGTGAGCTAAAGTGAACTAAAGTGAGTTTCAAATTTTAGGCACTTTAGGCACTCCAAATTTTAGGCACTTACTAATTCCATATTTGCACCTATACCCTTCATCAATTCCACGTAATTGGGAAACGTAACAGCAATTGCCTCAGCGGTATCAATGGTGCATTGGCCATCGAGGTTTAAGCCGGCTAAGGACAAAGCCATCACGATTCGGTGGTCGGCCCAGCCGTGCAGTTCAGCCGGTTTGGGCCTGCTGCCGCCTATTATAAGGCCGTCTCGTAATTCTTCAACATCCACGTCCATTTTTTTCAGCTCTTCGGCCATACATTTGATTCGGTCGGTCTCTTTACTGCGTGCCTGGGGGACGTTCAGCAGTTTGGTTGTCCCTTCGGCAAAAGCGGCGGTAACAGCCATAGCGGGCAGTGCATCGGGGGTTTTGTTCATATCAAGCTCGGCGCCTTTAAGCCTTGCAGCTTTAACTGTTACCGAATTTGGGCCAATACTAATATCGGCCCCCATCGCCTTTAGGTAATCGACCACCGCTTTGTCCGGCTGACTATCTGCGAAATCCAGCCCAAGCAAAGTTACCTCGTCTGCGGACACAGCAGCGGCGCAGAGAAAAAACGTGGCACTGGAAAAGTCGGCAGGGATTGTGGCATCGAAAGCCTTGTAGCTTTGATTGCCTTTGATTTTGAATTTGCACCCCTTGCTTGGTTGCGCCAAGCAACCAGGGGGTTGATTTTCGTATTCTATATGCTGTTTGTCGAGCCAGTCGAGCGTCATTTGCACATAACCCGGCTCGTTAAGCAGAGTAACGTCAATTTCGATATCTTTGGAAGCCAGCGGTGCGCATAATAGCAGGCTGGACAGATATTGACTTGTGGTTGCGGCGATGGCGGTTCTTCCGCCTGCAAGTTTTCCAGTTATCTCAACAGGAACTTTGCCGTTGTTTTTGAGACTTTTGCATTTTGCTCCCAGATTGCTGAGGGCGTCCATTAGCGGCCCGACAGGGCGGGTTTGAATTTGTTCATCGCCGGTGAAAGTTGTGGTCCGGCCGGCCGGGGCCAGAGCAGCCGAGCCCATTGCGATACGCAGCGTTGTGCCGGAATTGCCCACGTCGATGACTTCCGGCGGGGCGGTAATTTCGCCGCCTGTGCCGGTTACCTTCCAGAGCTTAGGGTCGGATGTGTCAATCACAGCGCCTAATGCACAGTAGCAGGCCACCGCTGCCTGCGTGTCGCTTGAGTCCAATGGATTGCGAATGAGACTTTGGCTGGCTGCTAATGAGGCGATTGCGACCGCACGAATGGTGTGCGACTTAGAGCCGGGAATTACGACCGTTCCTTTTAACCGTGATTTTCTTACAATCAATTTCATAGTTTCGTATATCGTATATCGCATATTGTATATAGTATTGTGTGTTGCACTTTTATCAGAAATGATTAAGAATTGAAAGAAGATTTTTTAACCACAGATTACAACCACAGATTACACAGATTTAGACACGGATTACACAGATTTTGTGCTCTGCGAGGGTTGCAGCTTAGGAAGTCATTAGTGTAATAGTCAAATGACTAATACAAAAGACTATGACCATTCTGATGTGTCTGTCAGGATTGCACGTAACCGTGTTCGACTGATAGGCTGGGTTTTGATTATCTGGTGTTGATTTAGAGGCGAATTAGTAAGAGCTATTGCTGAACATTGCAGGAAGGATCAAATAGATTTGCGCATTTGAGCCAATCATCGGCTAATATGACAAAATCCAAAAAGTCAACGTAGCAATCGTTATTCAAGTCGGCTTTGAGTTTTATCCGGCATTGGGATATTGTGAATACCTCATCACTTGTGTCACTGACGAGTTTATTATCTAAATCACTAATACGAATCAGGCACTCGTTTGAATTTGTTAGCGGAATTGGGTCCCACTCGTACCAGCCGGTATTCCGTGACCGGCCAATCTCCTGCCAGGTTTGACTATTGTCGAGCGAATATTCGATTAACACATAGTCTGTTTTGGTGCCTTCGATTGTTTTCCAGGTGATTGTGTGCGTACTTGCTGCTACAAGATTCTCGCCGCCGTTTGGCGATAGTACAATCGGTTTCGGATTGATAGTGTAACTCCATACTTCATTAGGCTCATATATGCCCGGTGCATTTAAGTCGTTGGTTTGGCGTTCCATCCAGGTCAGAGTTACATCAAGCTCATCAATCTCAACCAGGACATAGCCGTACCGTTTGGCGTGGTGCCATTGTTCCACAATATAGTTACTGTTATTGCCATCGTAGGGCGGCGACCAGGTATAGGGCGGCGCCCCGGCGGTTCCGATGACGTATTGGTGAATGTCGTTATTCGGGTTACCATCACCATCATTAACACAGGTGTGGTCATAGAAATGGTCGTGGCCGCAAAAATATGTTCGTCCGCCGGCGTTTTTAATACTTGTCCAAAATGTATCGCGCTGGGCAGGAAAGTAATCGAGGCAATCGGAATGCCGAGTTCTAAAAGCCTGTTCGTGGCCGGCGATGAAGATATGCGGTTTGGTATTTACTGACAATTGGTCATCCAGCCACTCCTGGTTGACCTTATGGTGAAAATCATGCCTGACACCGGCATATTCATCAAGCATGACAATAAAGGTATTTTTGTGCGTAACAGAATACGTCATAAATTTCTCATCTGCAGGACCATTGTCGGGCAGCTTCTGTTTGGGATGAGAGTCACTGCCGAAGACGTTAAGCCAGCGTAACATATTATTATCATTCGGGTCGGGGTTGGTACCGGGATGTGGATAAGCACTCCAGACATCGCCGAGTTCGTGATTGCCACGGCAGACATAGACGGGGATGTCAGCATTGTAAACAGGTTTCATTATTTCTACCCAGGCTCTTAGATAAGATTCGAATTCGTCTGGGCCGGTTGCCAGGTAGCCGAAAACCAGGTCGCCGGGAAACAAGACAAAATCGACACCCTGGCTTTTAATCTCAGCAGCAAGTTCACTGAGGATAAACTGATTGATTCCATTGTCGTTGCCGCGGCTGTCACAGGTAACAATAAATTTCCAGGGCTCCTGAGAAAAAGCTGTCGAAGAAAATGCCGTTAGAAAAAGAACGGCAAGAACAAACTTCATTGGAATTGTCTTTCTGATTCCCCATTCCTCCTTAAAAAACACATTCATTTCGGTGTTGAATGTGATTGTCTGTTATGCGCAAATTATTCGGAGCTTTCTTCTTGTTTTGTGTACCAATCGGCCTAGCGATTATTGTGCTCTATAAGAATCTTGAAATCGTTGATGTCGATTGCGCCATCTGCATTGATGTCGCCGAGTAGATAACTTTCCGGTGATTTTGTGCTGTTTAAGATGTTATTGAGCAGAATAGTGAAGTCTGATTCGTTAACAACGCCATCGGCATTGAGGTCATACCAAAAGATACTGTCACTGTCTTGTTTATCACTGATATTCCAGGCCAGGCCGTATCGTTGGTCTATGGCTATTTCTCTTGGGTCGTCAGTGTCGTTCAAGGACAGAACAATTTCGTAGTTAGTATAGTTGGGGTCTGCGGGGACGTAAATGTGCTCAACGTTGTCAACATTGCTGTCGCTGTAATCGAGCAGATAGTCATTGCTGGAGTTATTGGGGTCAACAGCCCAGAGTTCGAGGCGGAGATTACTGTCTTTTTCAGGGGCCGGTTCAAAAGGATAGGTGCTGTTATAGTGTCTGTTCCAGACGACTGTGGTGGTAATAAATTTATCGGCTGGTTCCGCTAAGGTGATTTTGTAAACATTCTCCAGCCTCTGGGTATTATCCAGTTGGTTTAGGTCCCAGCCGGTTGTTGAAACATCACCAGGCTTATTTGGCCCGGCGATTAAATGGTTGTAGGCCCCGACTGCGTTTAACATACCAGCCCCCTGAATGTAGTCCAGAGGGGCGATGTGGTCGTCGTCGGTTTGGAGCAGGCCCTTGTGCCAGTAGGGCAGTTTGACTGCGGAATTTAGCAAGATTGCTTTGATTACGCAATTTCCGCCTTCCGGTGAGATAGCTGGACTTAAGTTCGGGTCCTGTTTGGCCTTTTGAACGAGCAGGCCGATTGTTCCTGCAACTATCGGCGTCGAGAAGCTCGACCAGTTACCGGTTGGTTCATAGCCATTGGGTTTGTTATCGTCTGCAGCTAAGCAATTGCCGGGGGCGACGATGTCGGGTTTGCATTGCTCATCGCCGGTCGGGCCGAAACTCGAATGCTCCGGATAGGCCAAGGCAAAATGTGCCAGGTTGGTTGCAAGGTCTTCGGTGTTTACAGAATTAACTACACCAACACCGATGATGTTTGCTCCGGCACCGGGATAAAGAACAGGGTCATGAGCATCGGTGCCGTTACCTATGGCGGCGACGATAATAAGGCCGTAGTGCTCGGCCAATGATTCAATACCCCTTGTCCACCAGTCTTCAAATTGAATGCCGTTACCGATTGTTACAATATCTGCATCCGGTGGTGAGTGCTCGAATACATTGTTGGTTAGGAAATACCAGAATTCGTAGATACCAGCCTGGGCTTGCGGAGCTGTGCCCTGGTAGTAAAATTGTCCTATGTCCGGATAAAATGCGTCGGGGTCCTCGCCGAGCAGGATAGAGCAGATGGCTGTCGAATGAGGTGAAATGCCGGCAGGCGGTACACTCTGGTCGTGAAAGCTGAGACTACTGGCTTTGAAGCAGTTATGTTCGATACCGGGGCGGTAATCGTTTTGTGGCTCATCATCGATATAGGTAATGCTGCGGCAGATAACGGCGAATTTTACGCCGTCGCCTGTTAGATTAGGTTCTATCAGTCTTAAGGCGTAAATTCCGGCATGTTCTAATCCCTGCGGCTGGAGATTGTTGGCATTCTGTGGCTCTTGGGCTCTGGCGGTGGTGCCGGAGCTTAACAATGCTGCCAAGCAGGCTATCAGGCTCAACACCTTTATATTTACCTGCCTATAAGGCAGTGTTTTTTTAGATGTATGTGTCACTTCATAAACTCCAGAGGCGGCGCTCGTATCCAGCAGGAACAAAGTTGCTCCCCCGATAAGCCAACCTCCTTAGCTGGTAAATTCCTGTCCGTGAATTCTTCTTATCATAATACCATAAACCGCCTTTGTTTTCAAGTAAATTATACGGCAGGTTCCTGTAATATTGTGTATTATAGTATTAAAAGGGCGGTTTTTGAAAACTTATTGAGAAATCTTGCCTTTATCAGTCACAATTGCTATACTCAGGGAAAGATAGATTTAGCCTGTTTTTCACTAATGCTCTAATGCTCTGTTACTGTTCGAGTGAGACGTTGTCATTCCCGCGAAAGCGGGAATCCAGTATTGTCGAAAACTCTGGATTACGCATCAAGTGCGGAATGACAGTTCGTCGAAACCACAAGTAACAAAGCACTAAGGGGTTTGCTGCAATTATGAAGATAATTTTGGATTCCGGACAAATCGAGCATATTCTTAAGGATTTGATGGGTCGCATTCTTTCCGAAACCCCGGCAGAGATGGATATCGCTGTAATCGGTATCCGCAGCAGAGGAGAGGTCCTTGCCCAGAGGTTATCGGGCCGATTATCCCAGAAGCTCGGCAAAGATGTTCCGTGTGGAACTCTGGATATAACGCTTTATCGTGACGATTTGAATTCTCCGCAAGGCATTGCTCAGCCACTGGTTCGCACTACGGAAATCGGATTCGATATAGACGATAAAATCATTATTTTAATTGATGATGTTCTATATACCGGCCGCTCGGCACGGGCAGCGATGGATGCCCTTATAGATTTGGGCAGGCCCAGGGCGATAAGGTTGGCGGTCCTTGTTGACCGAGTCGGCAGGGAGTTACCGATACAGGCTGATTACGCCGGTTACAAATCCGATGCCGCACCCGGAAAATTAGTCCAGGTTAACCTTGTCGAATCGGATGGAAAAGACGAAGTCGTCATTGAATAAAGTGAAAAACTTAGACCTAAACACTTAAAACCATAGTATAGTACAAAAGATGAAATAGGAAATCCGAGGCACGAAATTCGAAATACGAAACAAATTCAAATGACAAAAATCCAAAATTCAAAACGTTTTGGTCATTTTATAATTTGAATTTCGATATTGTTTCGGATTTCGATATTAGGATTTCGGATTTATACGAAACTATGGCCTTAAAAAGAAAAAGCAAACAATTCAAGTGGCATCGCAAACATTTACTTGGCTTGCGGGAGCTCAGTGTCGAAGAGATTACATACATTCTTGACACGGCCAAAGGTTTTGAACAGATAAGCACCCGGTCGGTTAAAAAGGCCCCGCCTTTGCGCGGCAAGGTTGTAGTGAACCTGTTTTTTGAAGATAGCACACGGACGCGAAACAGCTTTGCCTTGGCCGCAAACCGGTTAAGCGCGGATATTATCGAATTTACCAAAAAGACCAGCTCCGTCAGTAAAGGCGAGACCCTCTTGGATACGGCCAGGAATCTGGAAGCGATGGGGATTGATATTGTTGTGATTCGGCACGGTGCCGGCGGTTCGCCGAAGTTTCTGAGCAGGAATATCAATGCCTGCGTGGTCAATGCCGGCGACGGATTCTGCGAGCATCCCACACAGGGGCTTCTGGATGTCTATACCATTCGTAAAATAAAAGGCACGCTTGAGGGCTTAAAGATAGCGATTGTCGGCGATATAGCACACTCGCGCGTTGCTCGCAGCGATATGTGGGCGATGACAAAACTCGGCGCTGAGGTAATATTTGTTGGCCCGCCGACACTTATGCCGCCACAGGTTGACCGATTGCCGGTTAAGGTAAGCTACTGCCTTGATGAGGTTATCGAAAAGGTCGATGTGATAAATATGCTTCGGATTCAGTTTGAGCGGCTCGGCGGCAATCCTTTTCCTTCGATACGGGAGTATTCGCATTATTTCGGACTGACTGTCGAGCGCATGAAAAGGGCCAAGCCCGATATTTTGGTTATGCACCCGGGGCCGATTAACAGAGGCCTGGAGATGGAAAGTGAGGTAGCCGACGGCCGGAACAGCGTTATCTTAGAGCAGGTAACCAACGGCCTGGCTGTGAGAATGGCAGTGCTGTTCCTTGTCAACCAGGCAGCGGCGCAAGGAGATTGATAATTGATTATTTCAATATGAGCTCTGAACTATTGATAAAAAATGGTCGGGTAATAGACCCTGCGAACGGCGTCGATAAAAAGTGCGATGTGCTTATAGTCGATGAGAAAATCGCAGAGGTCGGAGAAAAGACTCAAGACCCAAGACTCAAGACCCAAGACTGTAAGGTTATCGATGTGGCCGGTAAATTAGTCGTGCCGGGTCTGATTGACATTCACGTTCACTTTCGTGAGCCGGGCGACGAAGAGGAAGAAACAATAGCGAGCGGCTCGACAGCGGCGGTGGCAGCAGGCTTTACTTCGGTTGTCTGTATGCCGAATACCAATCCTGTTATAGAAAATGAAACCGATGTCGAATACATCCATCGGAAGGGCAGACAGACCCGGAAAACTCATGTCTATACGATGGGGGCCATTACGAAAGGACTGCAGGGTGTTGAGCTTGCTGAGATGGGATTTATGGCTGACGCTGGGGCCGTTGGTTTTACCGATGACGGCAGGGGGGTGCAGGACCCGGCGGTTATGCTGAGGGCTTTGAAATATGCTGCTATGTTCGATGTGGTTGTGGCTCAGCATTGTCAGGACAACAGTTTTGCCGGCAACGGTGTAATGAATGCCGGTTACTATTCGACTATACTTGGGCTGCCGGGGATAGACCCGTTAGCGGAAGAGGCGATGCTGTGGCGCGATATACAGCTTATTAAAAAGATCCGCCCCGGGCGGATTCGCTACCACGCCCAGCACATATCGACTGCCGGCTCGGTCGAGCTGATAAGGGCTGCTAAAAGAGATTCTCTGCCGATTACCTGCGAGGTAACGCCGCATCATTTGCTTTTTACCGAGGAATGCTGCGCCGAATACGACACCAACTACAAGGTAAACCCCCCTCTGCGAGGGGACAAAGATGTTGAGGCCCTAAAGCAGGCGATTGCCGAAGGGCTTATCGATGCACTGGTAACCGACCACGCTCCGCACCTGCAAAGTGAAAAGGAGCTGGAGTTTTTAGCTGCTCCTTTCGGCATAGCAAGTTTGGAATGTGCACTGGGCCTTTACGTCAAGGCTCTTATTGAGCCTGGTGTTCTGGATTGGCCCGGCTTGATTAGCTTGATGACGGAAAAGCCGGCTAAGATAATCGGTGTTGACAAGGGCACACTTGGGGTAGGCAAACAGGCCGACGTTACTATTATCAACCCTGATGCCGAGTATGAAATTGACGTAAACACATTCCGCTCCAAGAGCAGGAACTGTCCATATCACGGCTGGAAAGTCAAAGGCAAGGTCGAAAAAACAATCGTCGGCGGCGAGATAAGGTTCGAAGCATAAAACGATATGGAGAAAAATCAGGCCATTACTTATGTTGAAGGCCAAGTGAAGGGGCCTAATAAAAAGCAGAAAACCGTTAAGTTCCTCATCGACAGTGGGGCAACATATTCACTCCTTCCCAAGAAAGTGTGGAAGGCGATTGGTTTAAAGCAAAAACGTAAAGTGTCATTTACTTTGGCTGATGGGACAATGGTGGAAAGAGCGGTATCAGAGACATATATAGTTCTTCCACAGGGCCAGGCCCATACACCGGTGGTTTTGGGGGAAGAAGGTGATGAGGCATTGTTAGGTGTAGTAACATTAGAAATTCTCGGTCTCGTGTTTAATCCATTCGACCGCACCCTTAAACCGATGCGCATGCTGCTATGTTGACAAATCATAGCTCGAAATTGATTCCTTGAACAATCCGCAAAACTACTCCTTAAAATATGAGTGAATCAGCCGTAAATAGTAGAGTCAATTGGCGGTTCAACGTGAGACGTTCCAGAGTGAGAGTGTAAGAGATAACCTTGAGTTTGAGTAAACGCATGTAAGCGTTCAGGCAGTTTTGTTTAATTGTTCGCGATTTTTATTATGGAATAGGAATACTTTCCGAATGGCAACGACACGCTTCACGCAAATATGCGATAACGCTTCGCTCTTGCAGGCGGCAGGTCGCACACACCGTGAGAATTCGCTCCACATAACGCCCGCCGCGTTCGCTCTGTGTGCCAAAACTGCGCTTACGCCACAAAACAGCCTGACGCACAATACGCTCAGACCGCCAAGACTCATCGGCACAGAGAATACTTCATTCATTATGGCCAACGCCTTACGTTTGCTGGTGTTCAGATCGCCGGTCAGAATCCCCACCAGCGAGAAGACACCTGGGCCGAAGTAGGTGCGTTTAACCTCGTCGGGCAAGGGTGCGTAAACGAATTCTCCGCAGTCTTTGCATCGATAAACAAGTTGGAGATACTCAATCACTTCAGGAACGATTGGCGGCACGTCGATAAACTGATGACGCAGTGGCTCTTGGTCGGAAGGTTCCAAACTTTCGCTGCCGCACGTACATTCTTTTGGCTCAAGTTTGATGCGTTTGGTCACCTTTTCCGGCGGCAACAGTTCACGCAAATGCGGTTGGTGGCCTTTTTTCGCACCGCGTTTCTTACGCCGCTGTTTTGTGGGTTTTGCCAATGTCTTGGGCAAATCGGAAGATGGCGGCTTGGAAGAGTTCCGCGAATTCATGCCCAACAGCCGTTCAAGCTCTTCGATACGCTTTTTCAGTTCGATAATTTGCTTTTCCAATTGCTCTATATACGTGTCTTTGTACATAGAATCATTATCGGACAAAAACAAGCTTTTGCTTCAATTGTTCGAAATTCAGTGAACGCTTATCACTTTCGATTGCGCAGGAAATGATTGATATTTTGGATGCGGATTTTGAAAGCCGGGTGTGAGGAAAAATAAGTGCCGAGGTCAAATTCGCCGGCAGGTGGACTCAATTTGGCCAGGCGCGAGAGCAACTGCACGCAAGCTTGAGAGTCGTAACCGGCAGCAGCGACGAGACGTACCCCGAGCTTGTCGGCCTTGGATTCCAGGTCCTGGGAATAGGCACTTTCAAGAAACTGTACGCCTACCCTGCGGAGCCAGCCGGCAAGAACGCCACGAACAGGTGCGGCCCGCGATGCAGTGGCAATGGCTGAATTGCTTATAATACGGGACATAGCGTGGCCTTTAATAACATGGCCCATCTCATGTCCGAGGATGAATGCAATCTCGTCCCGATTCCACCGGCACAATTCCATCAGCGACCGTGTCACAAAGATGAATCCGCCCGGCAGGGCGAACGCATTTGGTTCGGTGCCTTTGATGGTCTCAAAGCTGAATGTACGAGACTTGTTGGCTACTCGGGCAGCCAGACGACGACCTACTTCGCTCAGTATTTGTTCGGCCTGAGGTTCTTGGTCAAGTTCCAACTGACGCCTGATTTCGCGTGCCAGGTCCTGGCCGACTTCGTGTTCGACTTTGATAGCGTCAGCTTCACTGCCGCTTATTGACTGCCATACCCACTTAGCCTTGCGAACTTTTGGTCCGATCTTTCTGCCCAAATTGTAGAATAGACCGCTCACCTTTATCAGGTCTCCTTAATCAGCCACACCGGCCGGATCCAGACTCAAAACGAGTCTAACTTTGTCTCAAACATCGACAGACTTCCCGCAAGCCCAGTCGTTTTCCGTACATAAGGATGCCGGTTCGGAAGACCTTAGCAGCGGCCCACATCGCAACAAGGACGGTTAAGGCCAATAGAACTACGGACGCGAATATCTCAACTATCCAAATATCAGAACCGGCGGACAGCCGCAGTATCATTACCATTGGCGTCAAAGGCGGCAGGAATGAGAACACCCGCGCCAGTGTTCCATCAGGACTCTGAACGATTTTGAACCAAGACAACAACGGTATTATGAAGACCATCATAATCGGCATCATCAGGCTTTGGGTTTCCTTGATAGTATTGCAGATTGAGCCAACTGCCGCCAGGATTGAGCTGAACAAAAGGAAACCAAGTATATAATAGATTGCAAAATATAGTGCGAGTTCGGCGGTGATGTCAATGCTGAGGCCTTGCCAGCGTGCGGTCAGATATGCCGCTCCGGCCCACAGACTCACAACCGTCAAACCTATGCCGCCCAATCCTATGATCTTGCCCGCCATCAATTGGAACGGACTTAGTGCGGAAAGCAGCACCTCAATAACGCGGGAAGTTTTTTCTTCGATTACACTGCTGATCATGTGTTGACCTGTACCGACGATTCCCATAAATATCAGGTACATAAAAAAGAAGGGAACCATCATCTTTATAACCCTGTCGGTTTCACGTTGAACGCGGTCCTGGCCATCAGCGGAGCCCATTTCCACCCGCTCAATCGGGACGTGTTGAAGTTTAGCCAGAAGTTCCTGAGAGAGATTCTGCATTTTGTACCGCTGATTGACAACCGCCTTGCGGAAGAAATTCTCGATGGTCCAGAATATGTCAAGGTTGCTCGCCTTTGGTTTGTAGGTATAGAGATATATTTTGCCGGAACCTTCTAGGATGTCTTTGTCCAGAACGACGTATGCGTCCACCTGGCCTTGGCGCAGCTTGTTTCTTCCCTGGTTTTCGGCTGTGTCCGAGTCTTCCTGCGCTTCAAGCTTGTGGAACCGAATCTGCCTTCTTGGATTGGTCTGATTATACTTGTCAAAAGAAGCTTTGATCTCAGCGGCCAGTTCGTTCGACAAATCAGTGACCGCGACGTTAACCGTTGGTCGAGGTCCGGTTTTGTCGCGGGACATTCGGCTCGTGAAGAAAATGACCCCACCGATTATAAACGGTACCATCACAATGCCCAGGATGAACGTCTTGGTCTTGACGGTCTCGATATATTCGCGTTGGGCAACCTTAAGAATCTTTTGCATTGCTTGTTCCAACCAAATCAACAAAGATTTCGTGCAGCGAAGGAATCTTCACTTCGAATCTCTGTACACGTACTCGCTCTATAAGTGACTGTAGTAATTGTTGAGTGTCGGCACTATCGGACAATGTAATCTCAAGGTGATTTCCATTAGTTTCGACCGCTGTTACCATAGGAAGCTTCTCGATAAAGCCTGTATCACCCTCAAGCTCGACGCTTACCACATGATAGGTTCGCTGCGATTGGATGCGAGACAATTTGTCATCCAGGATAGCCTGGCCTTTGTTAATAAGAAGGATAGAATCGCAGAGCTTCTCGGCCTCGTGCATCACGTGGGTGGATAAGATGACGGTCTTGCCTTCATCTCGCATCTCAAGCATAATGGCTTTGAGCAAATCCGTGTTTATGGGGTCCAGCCCTGCAAATGGCTCATCAAGTATCAGCAGCTCCGGCTCGTTGATTGCAGTGACCGCAAACTGTAGTTTTTGATGCATTCCCCGTGAAAGCTCCTCAACCTTCTTACGCGCCCAGTTTATCAAGTCAACGCGCTGAAGCCATAGGGTCACACGGCGGGATAGTTCGTTGCCGGTCAGGCCCTTGATCGCGCCAAAATATGCCAGTACCTTGTTAACCGCCATCTTACGATAGAGCCCTCGCTCCTCAGGCATATAGCCGATCCGAGCTTTGGTCTGCTCGACCGAGGAGTCTCCGAATATCTCGATGCTGCCGCCGTCCGGGCGGATGATGTTCATAATCATACGCAGCGTGGTGGTCTTGCCGGCACCGTTAGGCCCGAGAAATCCATAGATACTGCCCGGAGGAACCTTAACGCTGAGATTGTTCACGGCCCGGACATCACCGAAGGACTTATGCACACTGTTAAGCAAAACCGTATCCATATTTGACGGTCTTTCATTCAGAACTTTTAGCTCAGACAAATTTAGTTTCAGAGCCAGTCGCTGGTTGCTGGTCTGCTCTTGCGAATTCAATAGCAGGATAAATGAGAGCGCTGGGACTCGAACCCAGGACCTACGGCTTAAAAGGCCGTTGCTCTACCGGCTGAGCTACACTCCCAAAATCTTCTAAGCTGCTGTAATATAACACCTTCTCGAACACGCTGTCAACCCTTGAATCACCAAAAATGGGGCAAAAACGGTCTATGGTGTCAGTTTGGTGTCAGTTTGCCCTCGCTCTGGCCAAAATCTCATCCAAAAACTTGTTTGCAGAAGCCAAGCGGTAGGGTGGGGCTTGCCCCACCATTATTTCTCCGACACCAGCAATAGCCTTCCAAGAAAATATTTGAGAAGCAAATAGGTGCTTTCTTTTCGCTTAATACAGGGATTTGAATTAGCCAACGGTCTTTCTAACCGTTTTTATCGTTATGTAAGTTGGTGTTTGTAACGTAGTTATTATTTTATGTTACAATTCGTAACGCAAAATACGGAATAATATTAAAAACAAATATAGCTATTTTAAAAAAAGCTATGCCGGCATAATGAATTGCATTGAATGTTTCTACTGGAATCTTGAACCACTTGCTATGTATGCGATAAACCAAATCATGAGCAAATACCAGGAATAAAAACCACCACAGCAATAATCCCATATTAATTACAGCGCACCATCCTAATACTCCACGCAATATATCAACTGTCATTTGAAACCTCCTTTTTTTGTTAATATTTCATTATTTATTTCATCTAACGGTTCGCCTGACCGGCGGCGCTTCGCCGTCCGTGTCGAGGCGGTGGTTGGGCAGTTTGTCGGGGTTTGCCTGTACGGTATAGTATAAGAATAACTCTCCTTCTACCAGCCGTGGCATTGGCAGGTATCTGCGGCAGCTCTTGAGCAACTTCAACTTCTTCAGCCGCAACCGGCAAAGGTTCTAAGGCTTCCGAATTTTGGCCAAGCCAGTCTGCCATTCCTTGCCTTTCTTGCCTGCATAGACCATGTAGTAGGT
>Ga0114930_10000701_pt1 | contig 34599 bp, 33 predicted proteins | sample AnhtaG_FD_87300 | JGI IMG/M metagenome (GOLD analysis project Ga0114930, IMG submission 87300) | Deep subsurface microbial communities from Anholt, Denmark to uncover new lineages of life (NeLLi) - Anholt_01485 metaG | ecosystem: Environmental > Aquatic > Marine > Oceanic > Sediment | place... | reverse complement strand
CGTCCTACTCGCGGATCGGCGAGCATTTCGCCGGCGGGAAGGAATACAAGCTGAAGCCCGGCTGTGAGGTAATGGATCTGGCGGCGACTTATCAGGCGAGCGACGCCTTGAGCCTCTCTTCGTCTATGAAACGCACCGAGGCACTGGGCGGCGCCAAGAAGGGGCAGGCGACGACTATCAGCACTCAGAAGATCGTCTTTGCACCCGATGACGCGCCGAGGCTGACAGTCTCGCGGACGGAAGTAGATAAGGACAAGCCGGACGCCGCTGAGCTCAAGACCGTCACTGACAAGATCCAACTCGAGCATCAGCTTAGTCCGAATATCGGAGCTGTCGCGACGCATCAGAGCGTCGTGGCCGAGGCCGGGGGCACCGAGTCTCGCGTGACGACCGACCAGTTCGCGGTGGAGGCCAAGCCCGCCGAGAACCTGTCGATCAAGAGTGTCGTGACCCGGAAAGATTCCAGCCGGACGGGCGAAGAAATGGGTGTAAGTCTTGACATCGATGCCGCTCCGACCAAGGGCTTGAGTGTGAAGGCTGCAGTCAGTCGCCTTGATACGGATGCGGGCGGGCGGGATACCGCCGAATCCCTTAAACTGGTCGCTGCACCGACGTCCAACCTCAACATAGAGGTCAGTCTCGCGCACAGAGATTCGGAGGCAAAAGGGGATGAGCTGGGCCATGCGGTGAAAGTTGTGTCCACACCGTCCTCAAAGTTGAGGCTGCAAATAGACTGGGCCGACCGGGACTCCCAGATCAAAGGCGATGAGCAGGTCGGCAAGTTCCAGGTTGAGACAACTCCCATTCAGGCGGTCACGCTATCCGCCGCCGTGGGTATGCGAGACACTGACCTCTCGCGCGACCTGACGAAGCAAGCCCGGCTGGAGGTCCGGCCGTTCGGACACACCACCCTGGGCGGCGGCTATAGAGAGGTTGAGACGGACGGCGTGGTAGTCGCCAAAGTGACGGATGTGAGCGCATCCACGAAGCCTGTGGGATTCCTCGATCTGTCAGGCCGTTACAAGCTTAGGGAGGCGGTCGGGCAGGAGGACCTCGATTCTGTTGACGTGGCGATGGTGCTGGACACCGGTGGAATCTTCAAGTTTACGGGGAGCTACGTTAGCAATCCCGAAAACAAGAAGGGTATCGTGCAACGGGTTAACAACCAGAAGATCGGTTTAGTATCCGATCTGGGGCGGCTCAAGTTACGGGGCGGTCTTACACTTAAGGACGACTACCTGCTCGGCAAGCGCAGCGAAGTCACGGAAGTCGCTCTGGACTACCAGCTTTCGTCGCATTCCTTGTTGACAACGAGCTACAAATTGGACGAGTATAGGGAGGAATCGGTCCTGGATACCTCCGTTTATGCGCTGGGGTATACGCGCCGAATCGGTTCGGATTTCCACTTGTACCTCGGCGGCAGCATGACGACGTACGAGAAGGATCAGGCGCTGCTGAAGGATCAGACGGAGTACGAGGCTGAGGCCAGCCTCGGTGTCCGTTTCTAGCAAAGGAGAGCGAGATTGGCGGGACAGACGGAACTAAAGCCGATACTGGGGGCATGCCGACATCTTCGGGGGCGTTATAGGTTGGAGCGCCGAGGCAACTCGCCGTTTCCCGAAAGAGAGCTGATTCGATATGAATGTGAACTCGGCCTCGAGCTCCATGAGGACGAAGATTTCGAGAAGTGCATGACCGCGAGAATAGACTGTTGGCACGAGCGTGAGAAGGCTGAGTAGTTGTTCGTGCCGTCACGACGATGATGACAAAGCAGGTCGGGCTATGGGATTCCCAGGCCCGACCTGCTTTGTGCCTATGCTAAGGCGAGGAGGAGGAGGCTGCTCTTCTACGCCGCAAGTTGTTGTGCTGATTCCTGGTGTGCGAGCCTCAGAAGTTCCAGGCCCGACCAGGCGATTGTCTGTTCAGTGGTCGCCATGGGCATCAAGTGCTCGGAGTTGATCTCGGCCCTCAGCCCCGTGTCGCTGCCGTCGTGAAGGATGATTTCGTCGGCGAGTTCACGCCCGTCGGATAGCTTGCACCCGGTTCCCACTAGCGATCCGTAAACGCGCGCATTCTTCCCAACTATGGTCCGGCTGCCGAGTACGCTGTGAGTTATTCTCGCCTTCTGGCCCACCACGCTCATATCCCCTATCACGGCGAATCTGCCCACCGACACATCCTTCTCGATGCGCACGCCGCTTCCCAGATACACGGGAGACATCAGCTTCAGTGACGGATGGATCTCCGCGTCGCGGCCGAGCCAGACGCCGTCGGCGATCTCCGATCCCGGCAGGTTGAGGTTGACCTTGCCGGTCAGTGCATCGAAATGGACGTTCCGATACTGCGCAAGGTTGCTCATGTCGCACCAATAGCCTTCGGTCCGGCAGGCATAGAAGGGTTCTTCGTTCTGAAGCAGTCTGGGGAATAGGTCCCGGCCCAGATCGTACACGGCGTCGTAGGGAATCGAGCTGAGGACCTCCGGCTCGAGGACATATATTCCGGTGTCTGCCATGTTTGTGACGACCTCGGATGCTCTGGGCTTTTGGAAGAACCGAGTGATTTTCCCATCCTTCGCCGCCTGAACTATCCCGAACTGTGAGGGGTCATCGGCCTCGTAAAGGAGGATAGTGGCGATGGCCGATCTCTTCCTGTGGAACTCCACGGCGGATGTGAGGTCGAAGTCCGTTACCGCGTCGCCGGCAATGGCCAGGAAGGTCCTGTTCAACACGGGCTGGATTCGGCGCAGGCCGCCTGCGGTCCCTTTTGGGATATCTTCGAGGGAATACTGGATGTTCACGCCCCATTTGGAGCCGCCGCCGAAGTAGTTGATGATCTGTTCGGCCTTATAGTGGAGTGTGACAACTATGTCGCGGATTTCGTGCCGTTTCAAGAGTTCAATGGTGTGTTCCAGGGCCGGTTTATCGAAGAGATCGACCATGGACTTGGGTGTCTTTGACGTGAGGGGATGAAGGCGTTTTCCCCTACCGCCCGCGAGAATGACGGCTTGCATATGGTATTCTCCTCCCTCATGGTTTTGAGGCGAAAGTCTACCGGTATATTTGCGGGACGTGTGTCAGCTAAATTATCGGCAACCCGGGGGGCGAATTTGAGGGCGGTTCCGGCAGGGAACGCCGAGTGGGGAGTTCAGGCTTGATACGGGAAATCGTTCAAAGAGCCCCGTGCGCGGGTTCCGACTTGGTCGGGAGGACCGGCTGGGTGTCTGTGGCCAGGGCCGCCTGGCCGGTGGGGCAGAGGTGAAGGATCGGGCACGCGTCGTGCTTCGGATTCCTCGCGGTACAGACGTCCCGGCCGAGGGCAACTAATAGATGGCTGAAGTTCGTCCATTCCCGTTTCGGCACGACGTCCATGAGCTCTTGTTCGACTCTGTCGGCATCCTTCTTTGCGACGTGTCCGGGATCGGCGAGGGCGAGACGTCCCGAGACCCTTAGGACGTGCGTGTCAACGATAAGCGCGGGTTCCCCGAACGCGGCGCCGAGTACCACGTTGGCGGTCTTGCGGCCGACTCCGCGGAGCGCCGTGAGATCTTCCACAGTATCAGGAACCTTGCCGCCGTATAGGTTCACTATGTCCTGCGAGGACTCGATGACGGATTTGGCCTTCTGCCGGAAGAAGCCCGTCGCCCGGATGTCCTGCTCAAGCTCCTTGGGGTCAGCGCGGGCGAAATCCTCGGGGGAGCGGTACTTCTTGAAGACGCCTTTCGTGACCTCGTTGACCTTCTTATCCGTAGACTGAGCCGCGAGAATAGTGGCAACCAGGAGCTCATGCGGCGTGGAGAAGTTAAGTGTCACCCGGGCCTCGGGATAGGCCTTTTTCAGGATGGCTATGATCGCTTTGACACGTTTCCTGATCTCTTCGGTGGCCAAGGCTCAATCCCCCGTGTGGAAAAGGGCCACCAGGAGTATAGAACAAATCGGGCGCAGTGTCAAAGTCGGCTAGGCCGCCTTCTCCTGGTGCAGAACTGCAGTCACAATGTCGTCCAGGTGCTTGGCGGTCGTTTCTTTCACTTTCTTTGCCAGTTCGATTGCATGCAGCATGTCGTCTCGGGTCAACCCAACCTGGGCTCCCTTGTCCAAATGATATTCCAGTCAACGCTCGCAGTTGCCCGCATAGGCGGCCCCAATACCGATCAGTTCGCGAGTCTTCGCATCCATGGTAGAACTCCTTTCAAGTGCGCTTCTTAATCTAAGTGTTCCCATTCCGGGCAGGCGGTACACGCGCTCGTCCCTGAAACTTCAGCCGTTTCGCAGAACACTGGATGGAACAGCGGGATTGGAGGAATGGGAGAGTAGGGGATGTTGTGTGGGCGCGTGCTCCCTCCCGGCGCGCTCGCTGTTCACCCGGGAGGATGCATCGCCTCGGATGGCGAACTCTCCTGGGGCAAATCAGGCCCACAGGGGTTTTGAGAACCGGGGGGAAACTCATGTCTGACGTCATGCAAATGGGGCTTGTGGGCTGCGGCGGGATAATGGGCGCTCATGCCGACGGCCTGAAGCAGCTCTGGGAGAAAGGGTACCGCGGATTCCTGATCCCGGCTGTCTGCGATTGCGAGCCGGACCGGGCGGAGGGGATGGCGGACCGGATTGGCGCGTTTCAAGGCACGCGGCCGACCGTGTACGCCGACGCCGAGAAGATGCTGGAGGCTGAGTCCGAGCTGGAAGCGGTCGATCTGGCGCTCGTCCATCGCATCCACCACACCGTCGCTATCCCATGCCTTCAGGCCGGGAAGCACGTCACCATCGAGAAGCCGCTGGGCTTCACCATGCGTGCGTGTCACGCCATCGTTGATGAGGCAAAAAAGCACAACAGGATTCTTCAGGTGGCTGAGAACTATCGTCGGTCGCCGGCGGAGCGGGCGGTGAACTGGGCGATCAGGCAGGGGATGATCGGCGAGCTGCGGATGATCTATTGGATTGACGTCGGCGAGCGCTTGTTTCACTGGGGCTGGCGGGATGAGGTTGACCAGGCCGGCGGCGGCTGGTCAATGGACGGCGGCGTGCACTTCGCCGACCTCTTCCGCTATCACATCGGGGAGGTGAAGGACCTCTACGCGGTGTCGAAGGCGTACCACCCTTTCCGCTACGGCAAGCCGGACGCCATGGAAGACCCAATCCCCGCCAGCACTGAGGACACAACCGTTGCGGTGTTGAACTTCGAGAACGGCGTCACAGGACAGTGGACTTCCACTATGGCGGCACCCGGCGTGAAGTTCAGCGACCGTGTGGTCTACGGCGACAAGGGCGCCATCCGATGGGGCGACGGGCTGCACACGCGTTCCGAGAGTATGACGGTGGATCAACGCGGCGACCTCTACTTGAGATCGATCTCCGATGAGGAGAAGGAGCGCCTTTTCCCGTTCGGCGTGACCGATACCTTCGCCACGGAACTCTATGAGTTCATCGAGGCCGTGCGCGACGGAGGCTCGGTGGAGATAGACGGCGTCGAGGGGATGAAGGACGAGGCGATCAGTCTCGCTCTATACGAGTCGTCCGAGCTGAACAGGCCGGTCGAGCTGGCGAAGATCGAGAACTGTGAGATCGAGGTCTACCAGCGCCGCTTCAACGAGATGGTCGGACTGTAAGAGGTGCGTCACGCGGGAACAGGGCACGCCGTCATGCCGGCCTGTCAGTCATGGCAGATACTCGCCGGCACCTCTACCGGCGACCGGCAGTCGCCGCATAAAGTCGCCTTTTTTCGACTGCTGCAATGCACACCTGTGTGGAACGCCCGCGGCGTCCCGGTTCTTTCTAACGGATGCGGAACGGGACAGTCCCCGGTGACAAATCCCTTAATCCGGGTGCTGCTAGGATTTGGGATCAAAGCTTGGGATCTTCATCTGCTGGCCGCCCTTCAACGCCGACTGGTGCGCGACAATTCCCGGAACGGTATAGGCCACGGACTCATACACGTCTATCGCCGGCCGACGCTCGTTGACCAGTGCGTCAATGAACTCGTGGGTCAGAAACGTATGTGAGCCGCCGTGCCCGCTGTCATGCCGCAGCGGCTTGGGAAGCATGTCCGTCTGCCACCAGTTCGGCTGCTCGTACTTCTCGAAGGGGGAGAGTTGTCGGACGAATCCCGCATCGTCCGTCTCAGTCTGCTCCCCGGATCTGACAATTATGTGGCCCAGCCCATTGGGATTAGGGTCGAAGAAGCTCATCTTCTCGCCGTACCACTGCCCTCTTTCGCAGCCGCGGACCGGGGCGTTCCAGTAGATGCCGACCCGGAAGGCGTTTCCTTTGTCAGTCTGGAAGAACGCTGTTTCGTTCCAGAATGGGTTCTTGTACACGTTATCTTTCAGGATCGGAGAGGCGTCGCCCCAACCTATGCAAGATACGCTGGCCAGCCGCTCGCCGGTGACCCCGACGAGATAGGATGTGCAATGCGTCGGATAGTGCATGGGAGGAAATCCGTAGCGCCACGTCTTCTTGCCGTTATCGAAGAAACGGTGCTCAAATCCGGGATGGTGGTACTCGGACTCCGTATAAAAGATCTGCCCGAACTTCCCTTCCTTGAACCACTTGCGAGCCGAGATCACGGATTTGTGATAGTAGCTCGTCTCCGCCATCATGTACGTCAGGCCCGTTTCCTCCACCGTATCCCGCAGTTCCTCGGCTTCTTCAAGGTTCATCGCGGCAGGTACGGCACAAATGACGTGCTTTCCGGCGCGCAAAGCGGCCACACAGTGCCGCACGTGATCTGGCGCGCCTGTGAATACCGCAACAGCGTCAATACTCTTGTCCAGGATGAGCTTCTCGAGCGACTCGTAGGACTTGTCGCAGTGGTACGCCTCCGTTAGACGCCGGCATCTCTCGGGTCTGAGGTCGCTGACGGCCTGGACGATGCAATTCGGGTGTTCGTGCCAGTAAAACGCCGTCCCGAATCCGCCGCCGACAACTCCGATCCTGATCTTCGTGTCAGACTTTTCCATAATTGGCTGCTCCGCCGCGGCAAGACTTGGTGCGATAGCCATCCCGGCGAAAGCCGCACCTCCTTTTTGCAGGAATTCTCTTCTGGAACACCGATTTGTGGGGCCCGAAGCAGACTCTGGGTTCATGTCATCCCTCCTTGCGATGCCGAACATGCTTATCTTATCGCCTTATGAGATTGACCGCAAGCTTACCCGGTGGATTTGCGCTGGCGGCGTAAAGAATCTTCTCTATGTCCACGTTACCGGTTTGCCGACATAGGGCGAAGCGACCGAATCCATACAGGACTGGTCTCCACTCGTGGAGAACAAGTTAAGTGTCGCGCCAGACCCGACGTTGGAAAGGAAAGTGGTCAGTAGATGGAGGTCAGGCTGTGCATGACGACGGCAGCTCGAGTATTTGCAGATGTGTGCGTATGGCGGGGCACTTCCCGGTGAAGGCCGCATGGCATGTGATTCTCGTCGTGTTGGCGGTTTGTACCGGGGTGTGTTTGGCGGGTGCGGTCAAAGGCGAGCCTCTTCTGGACGTAGAGGCTCGGAACCGGATAGACAGCCTTGTCGAAGGAGCCATTGCGCGGCGGGTCACTCCAAGCGCGGCCATCGTAGTTGGCACGGCCGACCGCATTCTCTTCGCCCGGGCCTACGGGCGGCATACGTATGACGATAATTCGCCTGCCGTGACGCTGGACACCATCTACGATCTCGCGTCTGTATCGAAGGCTGTGGGCACAACGTCTGCGACCATGCTGCTCGTGCAGGACGGCAAGCTGAGCCTGGACGACCCGGTGTGCAAGTATATCCGCGCGTGGGACCGGGATGACAAGCGCAACATTACAATTCGGCACCTCCTGTCGCATACTTCGGGGCTGCCGGCCTACACCAGAGCGGAGCGAGCAGAGGCCGAGCGGCTTGAAAACGAGTCAAGACCTGACGCGCTGATCCGCCACATCGCCTCGCTGCCGCTTCGGTACGAAACAGGCAAGGGGTGCACTTACTCCTGTCTTAACTTCATCACGCTGGCCCGGATCAACGAAGAAGTAGCGGGAAAATCCCAGGAAGAGTTCCTGCGTGAACGGGTTCTTGGGCCCTTGCGCATGCGCGATACCGGCTATTACTTAAGCGATGATCAGAAATCTCGCGCCGCGCCTACCACCGGAGGGCGGAACGGTAGGCAAGGAGACGTGCACGACCCCCTGGCCGCTTACTACAGCGACGGGTACCACTGCGGGGGCAATGCCGGCCTCTTCTCCAGTGCAGGTGACCTCGCTGCGTTCTGTCAAATGATGCTTGCGGACGGGCGATGGGATGGGCGGCAGATTCTCGCCCCGGAGACGATTGACCTGTTCGTGAGGAATTCCCTGCCTTTGAGACTGCGAAAGGTCCACGGGCTTGGATGGGGCCGCTATCTCTTCCCGCCGTACGCCACACGCCTGAACCGAGGCTATGCCAAAGCCGCCTTCGGACACGGCGGCTACACGGGTACATTCATTCGCATTGACCGTCTCGCGGGCACTTTCTTTATCCTACTCACCAATCGGGTGTTCCCGGACGACAGGACGAGCGAGGTCCGTCTGCGACGCGAAATCCTGAGAATCATCCTGGAAGCCGAACCTCTGTATGAAGGCTTGGCGACCCACAGGAGAGGACGGCGATAGTGCGAGGCGTGGACAAGGTGATGAACTCGGTTGAGCGGGTGCATGTGGCTTTGCGGCTTGAGCAGCCGGATCGCGTGCCGATCATGGAGTTCATCATTGATAAAAAGGTCGCTGGGGCGATTCTGCCGGCTGCGAGGGACATGCCGGACTTCATGGACCGCGTGGATTTAGACGGGGTCGGATGCGGCGCATGTTTTCGGGAGGTGCGGAGGAACAAAGACGGGACATACGTTGATGAATGGGGTGTCACCTACCAGTCGGGCGGGACGGAGGCGGTACCGCATCCACTGCGGGGCCCCATCAAGACAATGGACGATGCGAAGGCATACATCCCTCCGGATCCGGATGCGCCGTACCGTCTGGGCAGCTTGCCCGATATAGTATCACGCTACAAGGGAAGGCGTGCAATCTGCTTCCATCACCGGGCCGCGTTTATGTGGTCGGCGTACCTCATGGGCCTGGACAACCTGCTGGCCTCGCTGCTCGCCGAGCCGGACCTGGCAACGCTGGTCATGGATAAGGTGCTCGAAGCCAACATGCGTATCGTTCGCAACGCGATCCGTGCCGGCGCGGAGGTAATCATCCTGGGCGACGACTACGCGCACAATCGCGGCCTGATGATGAGCCCCGCGGTGTTCGAGGAGCTCATTCTCCCACGCCTCTGCAAGATGGTTCACATGATAAAGAACGAAGGCGCTTTCTGCATCAAGCACTCGGACGGCAATATCTATCCGATTCTTGAGATGATTGTCTCGACCGGCTGCGACGGCATCAATCCGATCGAACCGGTGGCGGGAATGGATCTTAGGACTGTGAAGCGGCTGGTGGGCGACCGGGTCTGCATCACCGGCAACATTGACTGTGCGCATCTTCTCCCGCACGGCACGCCGGAAGACGTGGAGAAGGCGGTCATCCAGGCGATCCGTGATGCCGGCGAGGGTGGCGGCTACATCCTCACCAGCTCCAACAGCATTCACAGCTCCGTGAACCCGGCCAACTTCGCCGCGATGATCGATGCCACGCACCGCCACGGGCTGTACGCCGGGCAATAAATGCTCTCCGGTGCTGGGTGCGGGACAAGCAAAACCCTCTCCCGCGGGCGGGAGAGGGTACATTGCTCCCGTTCCCGTTTCGGGAGGGGGCTGGGGGGGTAGGTTCGAACAACGCAAGTCTAACTCAACAGAGCACCAACGCCCGCGTCGTCATTCTGAGTCCGCCGCGGTGGACGACCGAAGTATCGTAGTATCAAGACCACACGATTCGTCGGTAGCAGAGTCCGCCATAGCCTTGGCGGAGGCGGACGCCGCTGCCGATGCTTCAGAATCAAATACTCAAGTTAACAAATTACTAGGTCCTTCGCCCGGATTGAATCGGGACTCAGGATGACATTTGCGGCGCGTTTTGGTGTATGAGGGAGAGGAGCAGCACTATGAAACGATCCGAGATCAACAGGGCTGTTGAGGAGGCGGCGCAGTTCTTCGAGAAGATGAACTTTCGCCTGCCCTCGTACGCTTTCTGGTCTCCCGAGAAGTGGAAAGACCTTGGTCCCGAAGCTGATGAGATCCGCGACTGCATGCTGGGTTGGGATGTCACCGATTTCGGCCGCGGAGATTTCTCGCGGATCGGACGGACTCTTTTCACCCTCCGCAACGGCAGGCACAGCGATCCCCGCTATCCCAAGGTTTACAGCGAGAAGATCATTTTCAACCCGGAAGGCCAGCGGGCGCCGCTTCACTTCCACATGTCCAAGATGGAGGATATCATCAACCGGGGTGGGGGGAGCATCCTCATCACCCTTTGGAAGGCCGGCCCGGATAACCGCCCGTTAGACGAGGCGTTCAGCCTTGTTGTCAGCGGCGTCCGGCGTGAGATCAGCCCCGGCGCCACGCTCCGCATCGAACCCGGTGAGAGCATCTGTCTGCCGCCCAGGACCCTCCATCAATTCTGGGGCGGGGAGGGAACCGGTCCCTCACTGAGCGGGGAGGCTTCGAGCGTCTGCGACGACCGGTCCGACAACTTCTTCATGGAGAAGAGCGAGCGATTCCCGGCAATCGATGAAGATGAGCCCCCGCGCTGGCTGTTGTGCAGCGAGTATCCAAAGGCGAAGTAGGTTTGTCGCTTGAAAGATCGGCCGAAGCTGGCCGAAGCAGATGGTTGTCGTCGCGATGCCCTGCGGCGCGACACCGGCGAGCGAATATCATTCGCGGCACGCGCCGTCGCAGCAGGAATGCAGGTTACAGCTTTCCTGCCAAGAGGCGGCGCTTTGCATCCATGTAGCAGCAGATGTTGTCCCACGATATGTCCGGCGGGACGGTATGGTCAACGGTTGGGACAAAGCCGCCTTCCTCCACGAGCGGCGCGAGCTCTCTCAGATGAACGTCAATGGCGTCAGGTCCCTTCGCGATCTCGCGTTTGTCCAGGCCGCCGAATAGGCGGAGATTCTTGCCGAACTTCTTCCGAATCCGCGATGGGTCCATGTCCGCCGCGCGCTCAAGCGGCCAGATTGCGTCTATCCCCACGTCCATCAGAAGGGGTATGAGTGCTTCGATGTTGCCGTCGCTGTCCAGTGTAACGTAGCGCGTGCCGTGCGATTTGAAGAATTCGACCAGCCGCTTCATGGGGCGATAGACGAATCGTTTGAACGTCTCCGGTCCGAGGAGCGGTCCGCCTTTTCCAGCGAAGTCCTCGTTCAGGTTGAAGTACTCCACGTCGGTCTCCGCCAGAATCGGCCGCGCGACCTCGATCGTGAAATCCGCGTAGAACTCCATCATACTGTGCGCGAGGTCGGGCTGGTCGTACCAGGCGTAAGACAGGTTCTCCGTGCCCATCCATTCGCGCGCGCGCCAGTAGAACTCCATCATACTGTGCGCGAGGTCGGGCTGGTCGTACCAGGCGTAAGACAGGTTCTCCGTGCCCATCCATTCGCGCGCGCGCCAGTAGAAGCCGCACGCCGCGCAGTTCCGACCGAGAACCAGAACGTGGTCCCGGTTGCGCCAGAGTGGAAGCAACTTCTCTCTCCAGTCAGCGGGGTACCGAGTCGGCAGATCGGCCTCATATCGCTTTTGCAGTTCTCGGAAGTCATCGAGCGTTTCCACAGGGAACTTCAGGTATTGGTCCATGCACATGCGCCCGCCCCCGACCGTACCGTCTATCAGCGCGCGGGTCACGATGCCCTTGGGACTCCGTATTACCTCGTACCGGTCGTCTCTCTCAAGGACTTCCGTCTCAAACCGGGGGATCATGTCGAAATCCACTGGTATGAACTCCCGGCGGTCGAACCCGAAGTACTGCTCCTGGGCGAACCAGTCGAAGCGCAGTTTGTCTTCGGGCATGCCTTCTGTTTTCCAGCGCTCGATGGTCTGGGGCCAAACGCCGAGTTCGTGGTTCGGGACGCGGTCCACCGGCCGGTATTCCATGGCTGCAAGGAAGCGCTCAAGATCGGTCATGGGTGCATTCTCCGATAGCTGCTGAATTGTCTCCTGGTTGCTGGATGACTATAGTACATCATGCACTGTTGGTTTGTCATCCCACCGTTAGGCTGCTGTACTTGAAGCCAGGCGAGAAGGTTTTGATTCAACTCTTCGAGCATGCGAGCCAGCCGGGTGGTCAGTTGCTCCCTCTGCCGTGAGTCTGGTAATATTTGAGCCCCTCCCAGACTGTCTGCAGGTTCTCCCACGGCACCCCGGGGACGATCGAACTCGAGGCGCCGAGGAACAAGCCGGTCCTGGGGCCGTTTTCGACCAGCCACTGCATCTCCTTTTTCACGTCGGCCGGCGTACCCATCGGTAGAGTCCGAGTTACGGATACGCCGGCGATGATGATGAGATCCTCGCCGTCCTTTGCCGTCATTTTGCATATCTTCTCGTAATCCATGCCGTCTTCGTACTGGAACCCCTGAAAGCCCTTCATTCCAACTTGCAGCAGCCGAGGAACCATATCCATCAGATTGCCGTCGCAGTGCCAGATGAGGCGGATGTTCACTTTCAGCAAGGGTTCGAGGCAGCGGGCGAAGTGCGGGAACCAGAGCTTGTCCAGCGTTTCTATCCGTACCAGCATGCCTCTCGAATCCGCCATGTCGTGGTCCATCCGGTACAGGGGCGGCAGGTCGGCCTCAGCGTAGGCTCGAGCGGCGGCGCGGTTGTTCAAGAACGCGAGATCGGCCTGCAGAGAAAAGTGCTTCTCGATGACTTCGGGGTAGAGCGCATAGGCCGAGAAGTAGTTGACGTATCCGTAGGTGCTGTAGGCGAAGCACGGAAAACCAACGAATCCGTGGCCGCTTTTCAGCATGGTGGGGCCAAGCCTCTCCTGAATGGCCGCCTCATTCTCGATAATCTCCCTTACCCGAGCCTCCTCATCGAAGTCCTCCGCCGCTGACCGCAGGCGTGGGAAAACGAACCGCTCCATATGCTCGACGACGGCCTCAGCAGAGTTGATGACCGTGCCGTCGACCACAATCTCGGTCGCTCCGGTCGTGGCTCCGGGCTCGCTGTTCTCGTAGCCCCTTCCGCCAATGTTCAGGGGATTGTCCCATATATACTGGTCAAGCAGGCAAGTTCCCAGGGCTCGCTGCATCGTCAGGTAGGTTTCCTCGGGGCGCCTCCTGTAATCGTCCGGCTGCACGCCGGCAATTCGCTCGATGTACTCGTGCTCCATGATGTGGAGAAGCCAACCCGGGATTCCTGTGACGGGCCTTTGGAGAATCGTATCCAGTGCGAGTTGAGCGGTTCGCGTGGTTGGGTTCATCGTCGTGTGCTGTGGCGCAGACCTACCTGCTTTCAACCATCTCCTTGCGGAAAACGTGTTCCGCGGGTGTTAGGAGGTCGGCATCAGCTCAATCAGGTCGAGCCCAAAGAAGTACCCTTTGGAGGCGCCGTTGTTCCCCACGCACCGGAACTTCAGCGTGTGCTCGCCTGCGGAAAGCTCGTGGCGTCCCAGCTTGATCCTCGGGGATTGAACCACCTCCGCCGAGTATAGGTCTATCGGCTTGCCGACCTCGCTGCCATTGAGGCACGCTTGGTAGATACCATAGTCCCAGGATTTCGTCAGGTACAGCCAGACCTCGTACGTGCCGGCTTTTTCCACAGGTAAGTTCACCGTCAGTGACGCGTTCTCGTCACGTGGTGTGAAGAAGAGGTGGGCGCCGCCGCTCCATCCGCCCAGGTTCTGCGTTGCCGGCTTCGGTCCTTCCGCCTTGGACGAAGGAACCAGAGATTCCCCCTCGATCTCAATCGTGTCCGAGGGGTACAGCCGTTCCTCCGCCGGCGGCATCTTGGTGAACTCTACGTGTGGTTCGACCTGGTACCAGTACGCGACGCTTGAATAGTCGTCCGTGCGCTCTCCGTAGCCGGCCCGCCTCCCGTCGGGAAGGTGCGTGACTCCTTTGTGCTCGATGGTTACCTTGAGCGACTTCGAGAAGGGGACCGGATCAGGGATGTGGAACCGGTACGCCGTGGTGCGCTGGTAGGTATCGAGCCCCTCCATGATCGTGCAGCCGTAGAAAAGCCCATCGAGCTCGCGGATCCCCCATGCATCGCAAAAGTAGTCCTCCGAGCCGGTGCCTCTCAGCCGGGGCTCCGTCTCGCCGTCAATGTAGAAACGGTCGTCGCCCTCGCCCCACCAACCGGGCTCCCGGCAGCGCACGGAAAGGTTGCATCCGACGTAGTGTCCCTTGCCGCGCGCGAACATGAGCAGGTAATCCGACCCCCTTCTGCACGGGAACTCCTGGCGGTACTTCGCATGGAAATACGCAGTGTCTTCAGGCAGGTTTTCCAGCTTCTGCCAGTCGATGTACCAGTACAGGGCGCGGACCGGCTCTTTGCCTTCGTTTGTGACCTCTATCCTTGCGGATTTGCGGAACGGCATCGGGAAATAGCAGTTGCGTGCCCTCCCGTTCGACGTGACGCGGAATGGGAGTGATTGGACTTGCAGATCAAGACCATGTCCCTGGCAGAAGAAATCGTTCATCGGCGACTCGACGCTCGGGTTCTTCTCGCCGTCCCAGTACATTTTGAGGACGAGCTTCTTCCCGTAGAATCGCTCCCTATCAGCGATGGTGAACCATATGTGGGTGATGCGCCCCGGCCCCGCCAGTTCTGCGAGGGTCAGCGTCTGGCCGGGATCGATTCGCCGTGCATCCCCATTACCGTTCCGCCAGTCGGGGTCGGAGCTCGAACTCCGCATCGCCTGGTAGTCTTTCAAGATCGGAAGACCGTCCAGCATCGGAAGCGGTCTCTGGGCGCACGCCCCTCGCGCCAGAGCGAGCGCAAGCATGGCAACTAGCAGAGTGGTGAATCTCAACCCAGTCCCTCCTCGAATAAGATTTGGGACATGATAGCATAGACTGCGACAGATAGCGAGGCGCGGTGTCGCTCAGCGGGATTCAGCGCGTAGCGCGAGGGATGCCCCGGCGGGGCGCTCCTGTGGGCAAGATTTGTAGGTTTGGCGGTTGGTCTCGCAGAGGTTTTCCTGCCTGGAATAGAGTAGGTGTGGTAGAATATGTATGTGCGCTCTGTGGGCGGCTGCACCGACACGCGCAGAGTTGACAAACCCGGCGCTGCATGTTACCATAATAACGTTCGCACGCAGGAGAGAACCGAGTTTCGGGGTGTCTGCATGCGCCGAAAGGAACGCTCGCCGTCATGTACGCGATTGTAAAGACCGGAGGGAAGCAGTACACGGTCCGGGAAAACGACATAATCGAGGTAGAGAAGCTGGACATTCCCGCAGGCGAGAAGGTTGGCCTGGATAACGTCCTGTTCATCGGCGATGACGGGAAGCAAATCGTCGGCACGCCCATGATCGAGGGTGCGAAGGTCACCGGTAAGGTCTTGGGACACGGGCTGGGCAGGAAGATCGTCGGCTTTACGTACAAGCCGAAGAAAAACGTGCGGCGCAGGTTCGGACACCGTCAGCGATACACACGAGTTTTGGTCGAAAAGATCGAGTATACTAAGGGAAAGCCGAAAGCTGCCGGCAGCAAGAAACAGAAGGCTGCCGAAGAGGCCTAACGGCGGAGTGCCGCCTGCGGTCTTGCTTGGAGGTGAACAGAATTGGCTCACAAAAAAGGAATGGGAAGCTCGCGGAACGGACGAGACAGCAAGTCGAAGAGGCTTGGCGTCAAGGAGTTCGCCGGAGAGTACGTCAAAACTGGAAGTATTCTTGTCCGACAGCGTGGGACTAGGCTACACCCGGGCAAGAACGTAGGTAGAGGGAAAGACGATACGCTCTTCGCAACGGCCGACGGAGTCGTTCGGTTCGAGGGGCACAAGACACGAAAGGTAAGTGTCTACCCGGCCACAGCATAGGTTGGAATACTCCTCGGGGGCTCGATTGTCGTTGCGATGATCGAGCCCTTTGTTTTTGTGGGCATTGTGGGGGTGTCCGAATGTTCGTGGACGAGGTAGAGATGCGGATGAAAGCCGGGGACGGTGGCAACGGTATAGTTGCCTTCCGCCACGAGAAGTTCGCGCCTAGAGGAGGCCCGGCGGGCGGGGACGGCGGGCGGGGGGGAAACGTTGTCCTCTTGCCGGACGGTCGGCTCACCACCCTGATCGACTTTCGTTATAAGCGGAACTACAAGGCCCAGCGCGGGGGCGACGGCGGGCCGAATAACATGACGGGCAGGGACGGCGAAGACCTGATGCTCAGAGTGCCCGTCGGCACGCAGGTCTACAACGCTGAGTCTGGTGAATTGTTGGCAGACCTGACTGTTGAGGGACAGCCGTTCGTGGTGGTGAAGGGCGGTCGTGGAGGACGCGGTAATGTGCGTTTTGCCAGTCCTACGGTGCGGGCGCCCAGGTTCGCGGAGAATGGTGAGCCGGGAGATGAGCGAGGGCTGCGGCTGGAGCTCAAGCTGCTTGCCGACGTGGGGCTGATCGGCTTCCCCAACGTTGGGAAATCTACACTTATTGCGCGGGTCTCTGCGGCGCGGCCGAAGATCGCCGACTACCCGTTCACCACCCTGGTGCCCAACCTCGGCGTTGTTCGCCTCGACGAGAACCGGTCATTCGTCATGGCGGACATCCCCGGCCTCATCGAGGGCGCGCACGCCGGCTCCGGCCTGGGCGACCGCTTCCTGCGCCACGTGGAGCGCACCCGTCTGCTCGTGCATATCATCGAGGTGTCCGGGTTCACCGGTCGAAATCCTGCCGATGACTTCGACAAGGTCAACCGCGAACTCCGCCTCTATAGCCCCGAGCTTGCGCACCTGCCGCAGATCGTCGTTCTCAACAAGACTGATGTCTCCGGGGCCGCTGAAACAGCAGAACGACTCACACCGACGTTCGAGAGCCGCGGCTTCAGGGTCTTTCGGATATCGGCTGCGACAGGGGATGGCGTCCAGCCGCTTATCTACTTTCTTGGCGAGGAACTGGAGAAGCTCGACAAAGTGGTTCCGACTCCGGCGGAAAGGCGCGAGATCGTGCGCATCGCACCCGAGAAAGTGGATATAAAGCAGTGGGAGGCCAAGAAGGTTGCGGATCACGAGTTCGTCGTCGAGGGCAAGGGGATCGAACGCGCTGTGGCAATGACGAGTCTGGAGAACGAGGAGGCTGTGAGGCGCCTTCAGCGGAAACTCGACAGGTTGGGGGTAAGCAAGGCCCTGAAGAAGCTGGGCGTCGAGGATGGTGACACGGTAAGGATAGGGGCAATCGAGTTTGACTACGCGGCCGATGATGAAGTAGAATAGGTCAGCAGCCGACTGCGAATTTCCGGCACGCATCTGCGGGTCCAAGCGGATCGCGGGATGCCTGCCAGCGCTTACGGCCTGCCCCGAACGATTTCGGGGACGGTGAAGCGGGAGCCGACCGGCCTGCGTCTACCCAACAAGCCGGCGCCCCATCTACTTCGCGAATGACAAGGAGACTCAAACGAATCGTAATCAAAGTCGGTACCAGCACGCTGACCGACAACGACGGGCGCGTGGACAGGGAGTACATCGCCTCACTGACGACTCAGATCGCCGCCCTGCGTTCGGAGGGGTTTGACGTCGTCTTGGTGACCTCGGGCGCTATCCGCGCCGGCATGGAGCGCATGGCACTGAAGGAGCGGCCGAAGACCATCCCGGAGAACCAGGCCGCGGCTGCGATCGGCCAGGGCCTACTCATGCAGACGTATGCGGAGCTCTTCGCCCGCCATGACGTTACGACCGGTCAGGTGCTCCTTACCAGCGAAGATTTCGGCCACCGCAGGAGATACCTGAACGCCCGGAACACCATGCTTACGCTGTTCCGCCATGGCGCCGTACCCATTGTAAACGAGAACGATACGGTTGCAGTTGAAGAGATCAGGGTGGGGGACAACGATAACCTGGCGGCGCTTGTGGCGTCGAGCCTGGAAGCCGACCTGCTTATAATCCTCTCCAATGTTGCCGGGCTGTACGACACCCAGCCCAGCAAATCCCGGTCTGCCAGAGTGATCCCTCTGGTCGAGAAGATCACGCCGGCGATTCGCGCGATTGCTGGCGAAGCCCAAACCAAGGATGGGACTGGCGGCATGCGCACCAAAGTGCAGGCGGCGGAGATCGCAGTGAATTCCGGGGTGACTATGGTGATTGCGGACGGCCGTCGCCCGAACGTCATTCCAGACATAGTGGCGGGCGCGCAGGTCGGCACCAAGTTCGTGCCGAGGGAAGAGCGGCTGCGAAGTAGAAAACGCTGGATCGCGTTCGGCGCGGCTGCGCGGGGTGGCATAGCGGTGAACGACGGCGCGAAGAGGATGATATGCGACCGTGGGAAAAGCCTCCTCGCCGCTGGAATCACCGGCGTCACCGGGAGCTTTTCGAGTGGCGACTTGGTGAAGATTCTCGATAACAAAGGAAACCCATTCGCCCGTGGACTCGTCAATTATAATGCGGCTGAAATTGAGAAGATAAAGGGCAAGCGCAGCTCGGACATCGAGGGTGTGCTCGGCTACAGAGATTTCGACGAGGTCATTCACCGGGACAATCTTGTTCTCGGAGCCTAGGTCAACGGCGCTGAGAGGCTATGTCTATGGGCCGACACAATCACGGAACTCGTATCGGCATCATCGGGGGCACGTTTGATCCGATTCACTGGGCGCACCTCGTTGTGGCGGAAGAGTCGCGGGTCAGGTTGGGTCTGAGCAAGGTAATCTTCGTGCCCGCCGGGCGGCCCGCTCACAAGAAGGATCACCCCACGTCGGACGCAGAACACCGGTATGCGATGGTCCTGCTCGGGACCTACTCCAATCCGGATTTCCAGATATCGAGGCTCGAGATCGAGCGGGCCGGGCCTTCGTATTCCGTAGATACGATCCGTGAGTTCAAAAGGATGTATGGGTCGAACACGGAAATCTACTTTATAGCCGGTGCCGACGAGATACTCGACATCCAGAGCTGGCACGAAGCGGAGGCACTTCCAGAACTCGCACGGTTTGCAGCGGTGCCGAGGCCCGGCTTCGATCTAGCAGAGCTGGAGAGGCGGCTGCCCGGGCGGTTTCTGGCGAGCATAGAGCTGCTTCCGATCCGCGAAATCGACATCTCGGCGACCGAGGTGCGCGGCAGAGTGGCGGCCGGCAAGTCTATCAAGTACCTCGTGCCCGAGAGTGTGGAATCGTATATCTACAAACATGGGCTTTACAGTCCGGAGAAGACGGCATGACCGGGACAAAGCCAGTGCCTTTATCGAATAACCGCGGAAGGGTTACCGCCGCCTTAGTCGTTCTGACGATCATCAGCTTGCTGGCGGCGGTCGCCATCGGTGCTCTGCTGGGGAAGTACGCCGCTGAGCGTGGACTAGGCTTGAGCGTCAGAGAGGTTTGGCAGCGCCCATTCGGCGGCAAGAGGGTTATCCGCGTCCTTGTGCTCGGCGAGGACAACACCGGTGTCAAATACAAAGACGCCCGCGGCCTCTCGGATACTATAATTCTCGCGTCGATTAATCTTCAGACGAAGCACGTGGCAGCAATCTCCATCCCAAGGGACACCAAGGTGGATCTGGACGGCTATAGGGATGTCCGCAAGATCAACGCGGCCCACGTCCACGGCGGCCCGGCCCTGGCTGCGCTGGGGGTCGAAGCGCTTCTCGGCGTCGAAAGCGATTACTATATTAAAGCAAATATCGAAGGCTTCGTGGGCATGGTTGATGCCCTCGGCGGCGTGGAAATCGACGTCGAAAAGAGAATGTATTATCGCGATCGCCGGGGTGGGCTGTTGATTAACTTGAAGAAGGGCCGGCAGCTCCTCGATGGCGACAAGGCGATGCAGTATGTGCGCTTCAGGCACGATGCGATGGGTGACATAACCAGGATCCAGCGCCAGCAGAAGTTTATCAAGGCGCTGGCGAAGAAGACGCTGAGCCCCGCCAACCTACGCAAACTTCCCCAGATCGTAGATGCGGTTGTCGAGAACGTCGAGACCGACATGAATCCGAAGGATATCCTGTATCTGGCCAAGTTCGCATCCCAAGTGGATTTCTCGCAGGTCGAGATGGCCACCCTTCCTGGAGGCCCTCAGTCAATCGACGGGATCAGCTACTGGATCCCGGATGGCCAGCAGGTTGCCGAGGTCGTGCGCGAACTGTTCTTCCCCGAGACTGTGATCAAGCTGCCAAGTGTGCAGGTCCTGAATGGCAGCGGTATGCAGGGCGCAGCCGTGCGTGTCGCCGAAATCCTTAAGCAGCACGGCTATGAGATCACGACGGTCGGCAACGCAGACGCGTTCGACTACGTAGTCAGCGAAGTCATAAACCACAATGGCACGGACGAGGGCGCGAGTCGGATCGCAGCCCTCCTGAACTCAAGAATAGTCAGGCGAGACCAGGATGCGTCGGCTCCCGCGGATGTGACCGTCATCGTGGGGAAGGATTACAGCCTCGCAGGTCCTGGGTCTTAGAGAGGTCTTTCCGTTGTCGGCACGCACCGCAATGTCATCCGAGGAGAAGGCTCATCTGGCATACTCCGTCCTGGAGGGCAAGAAGGCAATCGAGCTGGTGAGGCTGGACGTTCGCGGCAGAACTTTAATGACTGACTTTCTCGTGATTGCGAGCGGGACGTCGGACGTGCATATCAAAGCGACTGTGGATGCGGTCATCGAGAAATTCTCGGAGAACGGCATCAAGAACAAGCGCGTGGAGGGCTACGAGCAGGCCGCCTGGGTTCTCATGGATTATGGGGACGTAATAATTCACGTATTTGCCCAGGAGCAGCGGGAGTTCTACAGATTGGAGTCCTACTGGACGGGAAGCGAGAAAAGCAGCCCCCCACCTCTTTCTTCCGAAGAACGGTAAGGTGAGGAAGGCATGGTATCAGAGGATCCCAGGTACGATCGTGAGCGCGAACTGGAACGGCTGCTTGCAACGGCGAACCTCCATCGCTTGAGAGGTCAATTGCTGGAGGCCGAGGAGACGTCTCGGAAGGCCCTTGAAGTCGATCCCAAAGACGTGTCCATCCGTGAGATGCTCGGGGATGTACTATACGATGCTGGGAAGCTGGACGCGGCGTCGAATGAGTACCGTGCCGCCCTCGAATTGGCGCCCGGGAAAGCGTCTCTGGAGACGAAATTCGCGAAGGTAACCCTCGAGATTGCGGAGTGGGAACGTGAGAAAGCTCTGGCGAAGGATGTGCTCCTGAATCCGCAGAAGTACACGGTACCGGAACGAAATCCGTTGATAGCCTTCGTCTGGTCCGCAATCGTTCCGGGCCTGGGGCAGTTCTACAATGGCGAGATAATCAAGGCTGGCGTGATCTTCGGAAGCTTGCTGCTTTTTATCCTGGCTTATGCTTTCCTCCAACCCGCGTATCCCCCTGGAATTAAGAACTTTCAAACGTTCGTGCTGTGCACAAATCCCACGGTGCTGGTGTTGGCGCTGGTATTTGTCTTGGCTTACATCTATGGAATGATTGATGCGCCGATTGTCGCCGATAAGTCCGGCAAGTCTGACAAGGCGCACACCGAGCCCTAGCGGACGTTCCGGGACTGATTCTCAATCTCGGGTAGCAAGATTCTCTTACCTTGGCGGCAAGAGGGGTGGTTCTCCGGGGCGTGAGGCAGTCGGTTTGGCTGAAAGACGCTGCTGATGGAGTTGTGCCTTCCACCTGCGCCGAAGAGTCGAAACTACTTGAGGACCCGCTTTACGGCCGCCAGTCCCCGAAGTTCTTGAGTATGCAGAGGCCGAGTTTGCCGCTCTTCTCAGGGTGGAACTGCACGGCGAAGATGTTGTCCTTCCAGATCGCGGAGCAGAAATCGATTCCGTGGCTGCTCGTTCCGGCTATCAAATTGGGATCGTCCGGTTTCGCGTAGAACGAGTGGACGTAGTAGACCATCCCCCGGCGCGGGAATTCTTCAAGCGGGGGGGCCGGACGCCGTACATCCAGGACGTTCCAGCCCATGTGCGGGACCTTGAGCGCGTCGGTGTCCGGCGAGCGGTCCTCCGGCTGAAAGAACTGCAGCACCCGCCCGGGGATCAGGCCCAGACCCTCGTGGTGTCCAAGCTCCTCACTCTCGGTGAAGAGCAGTTGCAGTCCCAGGCATATGCCAAGGAACGGTCGGCCGGATTCGATCGCTGCGGCGACTACATCGGCCATCCCCAGCCTCTGCAGATTCTGCATCGCGGCGCCGAACGCCCCGACTCCGGGCAGCACGATTCTCTCTGCACGCGCTACTTCTTCCGGATTCTGAGTTATGAAAGCATGGTGGCCGACAGCCAGGAACGCTTTCTCAACGCTCCGCAGGTTTCCCATGCCGTAATTGACAATCGCAATCAATGGCAGACCTATGCCCTTACGTTCCAGATGTTTGTCAGCAAGTTTCAGGTGCCACGCCGCAACTATTGCGGCGCCGCAGGGTACGGTTGTAACAAGGAACGAGGCAGTTTTGGAAATCGAGCTGTCATCGAGCCTAAACAATTGCCCCCTCGACCCGCAATCTGAAACTTGGGGTGTCAAGCCCGAAACCAGGAATCTTACAGTACGCCCTTGGTCGAGGGGACGCCGGTGATCCGTTCGCTCGTGCGCGTGGCCGCCTGAAGCGCCTTTGCAAAGGACTTGAACACCGCCTCTGCCGTATGATGAGGGTCCTCGCCTGAAAGCTTGTGAAGGTGCAGCGTCATTCCGGCGTTTCGGGCGAGCGATTCAAAGAACTCTGCTATCAGCACTGTGTCCAGCGCGCCGATCTTCTCCTGCTCGATGCCGACTTCGTAACACAGTAAGCCCCGGCCGCTCAGGTCGATGGCCGTCAGTATGAGCGCCTCGTCCATTGGCACGACAGCCCAGCCGAACCTCGCCAAGCCCACCTTCTCTCCGAGAGCTTTGTCAATCGCACGGCCGACGGATATGCCGACGTCCTCCACCGTATGGTGTGGATCGATCGCCAGGTCGCCCTTCGCCTGTATCTTCAGATCGAAGAGCCCGTGTTTCGCCACCGCCGCGAGCATGTGATCGAAGAAGCCGATCCCTGTATTGATGTCCGATTCGCCGGAACCGTCCAGGTCAATGCTGACGTGGATCTGGGTTTCTTTTGTCTTTCGCTCTACATCCGCTGTTCGGCCGGGCATACAGCACCTCCTATGCAAGCCTTGAGCGCCTCCATCGCGGCGTTCACATTATCGGCGATCAAATCCGCGCCTTGCTCCATGAAAACCTGCTTCAACCCCGGATGTTTGAGCCCTGTGAGCACCATACAGGACGCCATCCGTGCAGTGCCATGGGCCTCTCGGTAGCGCAGGACAGTCCGTTGATCATCCGGCGTATCGCCCACATACATCGCTCGGCGGCACCCTATCCGCTCGATGGCGATTCTCAAGACCTCCGGGTCGGGCTTCTTGTGTCCGTCATCCTCCGTCACGATGTTCTCGGCGGGGAAGTCTTCGGCCAGACCCGCCAATCGAAGGCCGACCTGCGTCTCCCCGGCGGTCCTGCCGGTCGCGATTCCGAGCTTTAGCCCCACGGGGAGCAGACGCTTGTCGAGGATGACCCTGTCTTTCCGGATCAGCCCCGGTGCATTCACGATTTCCGGTTCGAAGCCGTAGATCTCGGGGCACAGATCGCCCGAGTACGTCTCTTGAAAGATGCGCTGAAGTGTCGCCCTGTCCCATCGGGACTCGATCCATTCCCATTCCAACTCATTGGCAAGTCCCCGAATGATCTCAACCGCGGTTGGGAGTGAGCCGCCTGCATGGGCGATCTCCGCCGTGAACTCCTCGATGGTTGGGGTCTTTTCCTTCAGCGTCGCCCCGTTTCGCGATGCATAGCGCTTGCTCTTGAACAGGTAGAGAAGCGTCCATGCGAAAGCGAGTTCCCAGTCGCTGTTGAATCCTCCTGCCAGCTTGAAGGCATCTACGTCGGCTGGCGACACGAGCTCGGAACAATTCTCCCATCCGAGCATGCCGAAATACTGTTCAGCCGCCTTTCCATGAACGAGATGGATAGAATCGGTCACCTCGATGAGCACCCCATCGACATCGAAGATAACACCCTCTATGCCTGCAATTTCATCTACCGAGCGGCCGAGCACAAGCGTCTCGCCGACCTTGGTGTCCAAGTGAATATAAGATGGTTCCAAGTTTCAGGTTCCAAGTCTCAAGTTTCAAGTTTCAAGTTTCAGGTTATCGGTTTGGAGGTTCCCGACATGGAACCTGAAAACCGAGACCTGAAATCGCTTAAGTATCCTGAAGACGGACGCGGACGGCGTTGGCGTGGGCATCCAGGCCCTCGGCCTCAGCCAGCTCGATTGTGGCGGCGGCGTCTGCCTTCAGACCGTCCTCAGAGTACATTATCACATTCGATTTTTTCAGAAAATCATCCACGTTCAAGGGCGATGAAAAGCGCGCGGTTCCACTCGTGGGCAGAATATGGCTGGGCCCGGCGATATAGTCGCCTATCGGCTCCGTCGAGTGATCGCCGAGCAGTATCGCGCCGGCGTTCTCGATCTTTTCCAGCAGCGAACGCGGCTCGGCGACAGCGAGTTCCAGGTGCTCGGGCGCAGCTCGATTCGCCAGCTCAACGGCCTGGTCCATGCTCGCGACCAGGATTATCGCGCCGTTTTCGTCCAGGCTTCGGCGGGCGATCTCCTGCCGGGAAAGGCTCCCAAGCTGCTCCTCGATCTCGGCGTTTACTTGATGGGCAAGGCTCGGGGACGTCGTCACCAGGATTGCGCGCGCGTCCGGATCGTGCTCCGCCTGAGAGAGCAAATCTGCCGCCACGTGCTGCGCGTTGGCTGTTTCATCCGCCAGAATCAGCACCTCGCTCGGTCCGGCGAGCATGTCAATGCCCACCTGACCGAACACGAAGCGCTTTGCCATCGTGACGTACACGTTGCCCGGCCCGACAATCTTGTCCACCCGATGTAAACTCTCAGTGCCGTATGCCAGCGCGCCGACCGCTTGTGCGCCGCCTATCCTGAATATCCTGTCAACTCCTGCCTCGACCGCTGCCGCCGCGACGCTCGAATGGATCGAGCCGTCCTTCCTTGGCGGCGTGCATACGACTACCTCCCGAACGCCGGCGACCCTCGCGGGTACCACCGCCATCAGCAGCGAGCTGGGGAGCGGCGCCAGAAATCCCGGGACGAGCACCCCCACTCGGTCAAGCGGGCGGATCACCTGGCCGAGCATCTTGCCGGGCTGTTCGGTGTCGAACCAGGAACCGCGTAGTTGCTGTCTATGGAAACGCTCGATGTTCTGCTTGGCAGTTCGGATTGCCGTGAGGAGGGGTTCGGGCGTTCGGGCATGCGCTCGCGTCACGTCCTCCGGGGGCACGACAACGGAATCGGCATCCGGCCAATCGAACTTCCGCGTGTACTCCAGAACGGCCTCATCACCCCTGTCTCGCACGTCCGCAAGAATGGCACGGACCGTCTCCTCGACGGCTGGATTCTCCTGGAGCAGGGGCTTGTCGATGAAGCCGGCAAGCTTTTCCGGTTTACAGGTTTCTACGTCCAGCACGCGCATGGCCCGATTATAGCAAACGGGATGTGAAATGGCAAGCTGACACACGGGTTGACGCGCGTTATCGCGGAGGCTATCATAGGGAGGGCCATCACAGGGTTGGAAAGGACTGAGATTGATGTCAACGGCGCAGTACACAGACGAGTCGTCTGGAACGGGCGCTCGGCCGGGCGGACCCTCAGGAGCCGGATGTTGGAACTGGCTCCGCGTTACGACGTGGGGAAGCGCGACGCCGAACCCATGACGGTCCAACCGCAGCTGTGGTAACGGATGGCACGACTGCGATATGAAAAGGGGGCTGCAGCATGGAGGATGTATCCGAGGCCGAGCGTATTGCCGCACGGGGCAAGAGCTATATCGGGGCTTCCGTACTTGTGTTCTTCCTGTATTGGCTATTCTGGATTCCCGGTTTGGTGGTCAACTACCTCTACTTCAGGGAAGCAAAGCACATGGAACGCATGGCTGGCCGAAGTTTGCCAGGTGCAGGGTGCCTACTTGCAATGCTTTGGCTAAACGGTCTCGCACTGGTTGGTGCCGGCCTAGCATTGTGGGGGTTTTTGTTTTTGTGGAACGAGAATCCCGCTATCAGGAGTGCGTACAGCCAAGTCCAGTTGCTGGCCAAATGCCAGATCCAATTGAAGGAAATCGGCGGGGCTTTGCGGCGGTACGAGTCGAGGCACGGGAAGTTTCCAGCCTCGCTTGAGGAACTGTATCCGAATTTCCTCGAAAACAGGGCGATGCTCCACTGCCCTGCGGACAAACGGGATGCGTCCGTTGTGAGTTACGGGTACACGCCGCCGGGTCCGGATGCGCCCGGCTCAACCAAGGTCGCGGCCTGCAGGCTCCACGTGCTGGTGGAGGGGCAGCCTCCCGTCGTCGTCAACCTAACCAAGGAAGGGAAGGTCGTGTCCGAGGAACGGCGGCACCGCGGCGGACCCCTCACTCCGCGGTGATGCCCTGATGGCAGGACATCTTCTCAGGATCCGATAGTCAGGGGCCGGGATACGGACGCCCGGCTCACGCTTGACAGTCGGCCACAAAGCTGGTATACTCATCGCGTTTCGAAGCCTTGCAGAGTGGATAGCATCCGATGCTATCCACTTTACTTGTTTATGAATCATCGGAAGGACGTGCGCCGAATGCCAAACATAGCTGTCGTTGGGGCCCAATGGGGCGATGAAGCGAAGGGAAAAGTTGTCGATTTTCTGGCCTGCGAGGCTGATGTCGTTGTCAGATACAACGGCGGCAACAACGCCGGTCATACCGTTGTGCTCGGCTCAGAGACGTTCAAGTTCCATTTGGTCCCCTGCGGAATCCTCAATGCGAAAGTCCTTTCTGTGATCGCTGACGGAGTCGTCGTGGACCCCGAGGTATTGGTGACCGAGATGGACGGCCTAACCCGGAGGGGTATCTCTATCGAAAAGCTCCGCGTCAGCACAAATGCGCACGTCATTATGCCATACCACCGGCTGCTCGACCGGCTGGAGGAGGAAGGCAAGGGCCGCAAAGCCATCGGGACGACGATCCGGGGCATCGGCCCAGTGTACGCGGACAAGGCTGCCAGAATCGGGATCCGCATTGCGGAGCTGGTAGACCCCGCTCGGTTCCGCGGGCGCCTCGCCGAGAATCTCAAGCTGAAGAACCTCTTGCTCGAGAAGGTTTACGGCGCCGAGCCTTTCTCGGAGGAAGCGATCTACCAGGAATACTCTGCATATGCCGAGCGGATTCGGCCCTACGTTACGAATACTAGTTACGTGGTCAACTGGGCTGCGGCCGAAGGGCAAACGCTGCTATTCGAGGGCGCCCAGGGCACCCTGCTCGACATTGATCACGGCACCTACCCCTATGTGACATCTTCACACTCGGTTGCCGGCGGCGCATGTCTCGGGACCGGCATCGGCCCGAGGGCCATCGACCGGGTGATCGGTGTAGGGAAGGCATACACGACTCGCGTAGGCGCCGGGGTCTTCCCTACCGAGCTCCTAGACGATGTCGGCGACTACATCCGGGAGCGGGGCAAGGAATACGGGACGACGACCGGCCGTGCGAGACGGTGTGGCTGGCTGGACACGGTTGCTCTCCGCTTCTCCGTGATGGTCAATGGATTGACCGGGCTCTCGATGACTCTTCTCGATGTCCTGACCGGCCTGGAGAAGCTTAAGGTTTGCAAAGCCTATAAGTGTGACGGCTCCGAGACAAGCCAACTGCCCGGCGACTGGGAAACGGTCCAGGAGTGCGTGCCGATTTACAATGAGCTTCCCGGCTGGTCGGAGGACATTTCCGGTATCACGCGGTTCGATGATCTTCCGGCGAACGCGAGGGCGTATGTGAAGCACGTGGAGGAGCTGGTCGGGGTACCCATAGAGATCATCAGCGTCGGCCCGGAGCGCGGCCAGACGATCGTCCGGTAGCAGGTTTCGGCCGGGATTGTTGCGCGTTCGCCGTGCCAGACCACTTGCAGCTTGGGGCCTGAAACCCGGGACCTGAAACCGGATCAGACGGTTGCGCTCATCCCCTCCTCCAGGACGGCGATATAGTTATCAACGGGCATGTAGTCGGTCAGCGAGTTCCCTGTGCCAAGCGCCCAGCAGCCATCGCGGAAGCATTCTTCGATATTCCTCCGGGCGTAAACGCGGACCTCCTCCTCCGTGCTTCTGCAGATGACATCCACGTCAAGGCCGCCCAGCGCGGTGACGCGATCCCCATAACGCCTCTTGAACTCAGCCACAGGGAGAATGGCGTCCTCGAATGAGTGTTTGGCATCAATCCTACAATCCTCGATGAGATCCTCGTAAACTCCGTCGAGGTTGCCGCAGGAGTGCAGGATGAAAGGCTTGCCCGCCCTGTGGGCCTCTGCGACCATTTCGCTGTAGATAGGAAAGACGTGGCGGCGCAGAAGGTCGGGGCTCAGAAAGGTTGACGTCTTGAACCCGAGGTCATCGCCCTGGCGGAGAGCCCCGATGGCATCCATTGATGCCAGTTGCCGGACCGCACTGTGGTGAAGAGCACCGATCTTTCGAAAGACAAGTTCCACCAGCTCCGGGGCGTCCGCCAGGGCATACGCCAGGCCTATCGTTCCCATCATCTGGGAGACCCATTCGTAGGGCCCCGCACAAACGCCGCCGACGATCTTGGCACCCTCCGGCAGGAGGTCCGCCACCGTTTCAAAATGCTTGAACTCGATGGCGGCCGTCTCCTCGGGCCATGGGTAGTTCTCGTAATCTTGAAGGTTACGGATGACTAGGCGGGCTTCACTGCCCTCCGACAGGCCCCCCGATCCCTGCGGGAGCGGACAATTCAGAGGGATCTCCATCGGGACGCAGTCGTAACCCATGCCCAGCCAGAAATCCACATATATCCGCCAGTAGTCCGGATCATCAACGCTCATCTTATCGAAGGGGGTTCCAGTGCGCCGTGTTATGAAACCGGGGCTGGCGATATGCTCGTAGAAGGGAAGGTAGTCCGGCCTGCCGCTTCGCCACAGCACTTTCAAGAATTGCTCGAAATCGGGTTCTCGCTTCAACCTCGCTGCCATGCTCAGCCCTTCGTATGCGATTAGATTCTGTATGTGCGAGAGTGTCGAATATGCATGAAAGCCGGACCACCGCTTATACCGGCAGAGTTGCCCAATTCTATCATGCGGCGTGCGCCGGTTCAACTGAACAAAACCCTGGGTCCTGCGTCTACAAAACCGAAAAACGCGCTGAGCGTCACCGGTGTCGGGGGCGCGTCCCGACGACCGATTACTCTGATAGAGGTGATGGACATGTTCAAAAAGAACAAGAAGACACTTGCGGCATCCGTGGCGTGTATCTTCATCCTCGGACTCGCGGCGTACGCTCAGACCCAGGCGGGGGTAAGACGCCCGAACAAGCGGCCCGGCGTGACCAAACAGCAGATGATACAGCGGCGAGACGGGCAGCTCCGTGAAACGGCCCAACGGCGCCCGCGGTACGGATTGGCGTTCTTGAACCTGCAAAGGTTTCTCCGGCCGCCGAGCCCAATGCAGATGAGGAGACTTGCCGCGGCAGTCGGCCTGACCGAGGAGCAGAAGGAGCAGATCAAGCAGCTCTACAGGCAGTTCCTTGAAGCTTCGAGGCCCATCATGGAGCAGCGGGGAGCGGCGGTACGGGAGTTCCTTGCGGCCTGGCAGAGCCCGTCTGTGTCCAAGGGCCAGCTTCAGTCGTTGTCCCAGCCGATACTCCAGGCTGACAGGGACATACTTGACGCGGAATTCGATTTCTGGCTCGGGCTCAGGGAGATCCTGAACGCTGAGCAGCAGACCAAGTTCGGTCAGTACATGGAGATGAGGGCTCTTCAGAGTATGAAGGGCACGCCGGGCGATAGGGGAGGTGTTCCCCCGGCGCCCGCGCCGTAAAACCCAGGCGGCCGGTGGGTGCAGGATTCTGAGCCCTGGCCGCGAAGGTCTATCTAGAGGAGAGTGATTCCTATGTTACGCAGCAGAGCATTTCTGATCAGTGCAGTCCTGGTATGCATCGTGGCTCTTACCGTTGTAGTGTTCGCCCAGGTTCCGGGAAGAAGGGGTCAAGGCCCTATGGGTCCCGGTGCAAGGCAGGGACTTTGGAGGGCGCCCTGTGCGGCGAGGCTCTTCGCGCCGCCTGCGCCGCAGGCGGTGGAGAGGATCTCCCAGGAGCTCGGTCTGACGGAGGCGCAGAAGACGAAGGCTCTGGCGCTGACGAACAGCTTACGTGGAAAGATCCAGGCTGTGGCAGGGAAAGGCCAGCCGGTGCCCGATCTCATCGCCGAGCTGAAGGCCGATCCCACCGATGAGAAGAAGGTAAAGCGGCTGGTGGCAGAGGTTACCAAGCGGGAGAGTGCGATCCTCCAGGCGGAACTTGACACCTGGATGGCGTTTGAGAAGATGCTCACGCCTGAGCAGAGCACGAAATTCTGGGACCTCTTGACGCGCAGACCAGGGCGGGGCGCAGGTGCGCCTCCAGGTATGGGCGGACGCCGTGCGCGGCCGGCGCCGCCAGTTGAGTGAGAGCCGGCAACTTGGTCGGCAGGAACCGTAAACCGGGGCTGTCCGTGGGGACAGCCCCTGTCTACTTGAGCCCCAACCGGTGTGCGGCTTATTCGTATCTCGTGGTCTTCTCTGAACGCTCGACCGGCTCTTGACCTGGTGTCGGCGGGGCTTTCCGGCATGCTCTGCGGTCATCTCCGGACGGACCCGCCAGATCGTGATGGCGCCGTATCTCCTCCGGCTCGTGCGCCGCCGTGGGTGGAATCCTTACCTCATGCCTGCCTCCTCACACTCCGTAGATGTTTCGAGGCCAATGGTCGTGCGTCGCAAATTGTGACAGCAGGATACAGGGATTAGCAGGCATGGATACTGGTTCCAGGTGGGCGGAGTGGCACATTCGAAAGTGGCTGTGGCTCACTCCGCGTCCAAGGTACGATACGGATATGCCGCCTTCCGAGCTTGCGAAGCTCAGGGGCTTTGTCTACAAGGGGCTGCAAAAACCTGCGTAGGAGGTTGACAAACTCTGCGGATTTGGGTATAAGTTAAGTAGCTTAATCGATAAGCACGTTAAGTTTTTGCCTCGACGGTGGCAGGGAATCGCAATGAAGTCTACTTCATCGAAATCCGTCCCGGGCGGCAAGGGATCAGCGGCTTATGCGGAGCACGTGCTCGATCTGTTCACGGAGATTCTGTATGAGACGATCACAATCCGTCCGCTTCGGGAGGTTAGTGCGGATGTAACGCGGTCGCTTGCACAGGGGCTGCAGTACGTCTATCAGCACGGAGTGTGCTCGGTCAGGGATATCGCGCACGGCCTTTCGATGACTTACTCGGCTGCCAGTCAGCTCACCGAGCGCCTTGTGCGGAGGGAGTTGGTCACCCGCTGCGAGAACCAACGTGACCGGCGGCTTTCGGAGGTAAGGCTTACGGACAGGGGGCGCGAACTTGTCGAAGAGATCCGGCTCCACCGGATCATGGGTATGTCTCGGATACTGAAGCGCATGGACCCTGAATGCCGGAAGGCACTCGTGGCCGATCTGGAGAACTTCATCACGGCGGCGATCAACGATGAGAAAGGGGCGCTCGAGACGTGTTCGCACTGCGGGACAGACCACCTGCCGGAGTGCGTGGTTAACGAGGTATACAGGGCGGCAACCGGCAGCCAGATCGAGAAGGTCTAGCGCCGGAGCAGCCGAGTGTGTGCTGTGTGCACTCGTATTTGGAGGATGGGGATGAACACCCAGTACAGCGAAAAGGTGATGGAACATTTCATGAACCCGCGGAACGTGGGCGAGATCCCCGATGCCGACGGGATCGGCAACGTCGGCAACCCCATCTGCGGCGATATCATGCGCATGTACATCAAGGTGAAGGATGGCCGAATCGTTGACGTCAAGTTCAAGACTTTTGGCTGTGGGGCCGCCATTGCCACCAGCAGCATAGCCACCGAGTTGATCAGAGGGAAAACCATCGAAGAGGCGCTGCAGATCACGAACAAGGCGGTTGCAGAGGCTTTGGGCGGGTTGCCCCCGATCAAGATGCATTGTTCCATGCTAGCCGAGGAGGCGGTGGAATCCGCGATCGATGATTATTTGAGGAAGACTACGGGCAAGGGTCTGGAAGTTCGAAAGCATGGACATTCAGACGATAAACACCACAGTGAGGAGGGAACCGATGCGAGAAAAGGTTGAGGAAGCTTTGAATAACATCCGGCCGGCACTCCAGGCAGACGGCGGCGACATCGAGCTGGTTGACGTGGATGAGCAGACCGGAGTGGTGAAGGTAAAGCTGACGGGCGCGTGCGCAGGGTGTCCCATGGCCCAGATGACGCTCCAGATGGGCGTCGAGCGCATGTTGAAGAACTCCGTGCCCGAAGTGCGAAAGGTGGAATCCGTGACGCCGATACCTTCGATGCCGGACCGGATGGTCTAGCTGCGAGGTGCTCAGCCGCGAAAGGATCCACTGCGGCAGGCAGGCGCGGAGTTCAACTCCGCGGATTCACAAGTCACCAGAATGTCGTCATCGGCGCTGGCCCTATCGAGGCGGGACGACTCCGGCGGCGGTATCGTCAGGTAGGATAGTCCCGGACCTCAGGGGAGAAGCTCCTTTGAGGAGGTAGAGTATGTTCGGTATGTTGAAGAGAGACATCCAGGCCGTTCTCGAGCGAGATCCGGCGGCACGAAACAAGCTGGAGGTAGTGGTCTGTTACCCGGGATTCCACGTGCTGTTCTCTCATCGTTTGGCGCATTGGCTGTGGAATCACCGCATGAAGCTGATCGCTCGGTTCATTTCGCATGTCGGCCGGTTCGTCACGGGTATCGAGATCCACCCCGGTGCGAGAATCGGGCCTGGCTTCTTCATTGATCACGGGATGGGTGTCGTCATCGGCGAGACTGCTGAGATCGGCGAGAACGTGACCCTGTATCACGGTGTGACCCTCGGCGGAACGAGCTGGAAAAAGGAGAAACGCCACCCTACGCTCGGGAACAACGTGGTCGTGGGTACGGGCGCTAAGATACTCGGGCCGTTTACGGTTGGCGATAACAGCAGGATCGGCGCGGGCTCGGTCGTGGTCAACGAGGTGCCGCCGGATTCCGTGGTCGTGGGGGTGCCGGGCAGGATCACGTTCCGAAACGGGAGGAAAGTGGTCAGGGACATCGACCTGGAGCAGCACGAGCTGCCCGACCCGGTGGCGAAGGCAATTGAGTGCATTCTGGAGCGAATGCATCACTTGGAGCGCGAACTGACAGCGTTGAAAAAGGAGCTCGCCGACGAGGAAGGCGAGGGGACTCCGGGGTCCGAGCCCAGCGTGCCGGGAGTGCATGAGCGGACGGAATCGCCTCAGGTCACGCTGGATTGAGATGCGGAAAGTGTAGAGGCAGTAGGAATGCGGTGGGAGGCTGAGGCAGAGGCTGCATTGAAAAGAGTGCCCGTCTTCGTGCGGAAGATGGTCAGAAAAAGAGTGGAAGAGTACGCGGAGGGCAAGGGATGCTCTGCCGTCACACTGGCGGAAATCGAGGAAGCTCGAAGTCTCTTCAAGCAGGGGCGGCCGCCGCGGGTGATGGGGAAGGCGATGACGGCCGCCGGCAACTCTCACCCTGATGCGGCGACTAAGGGCTCCACCGAGCACGATTCTGTATCCTTCGAAGATGGCGTGATAACCAGCGAACGTGTGGAGAGGCTTGAGTCGCTGTCCGAGCGTGGGACTATCAAGGCTAAGCACTACGTAATAAAGGTGTGCGGCGCGCCGTTCGGCTGTCCACGGCAGGTTGTCAATCCGGGCCAGGTCATGGAGCGCCTTGCAAAGAAGATAGATGGGATCGGTTACGGCGGCTGGCTGGAGGAGCGCGTCGAAGGTCCGATACTCAGTCACCACAAGATTCGGATTGCGCTCTCGGGCTGCCCGAACGCCTGTTCGCAGCCGCAGATTCAGGATTTCGGTGTGTTCGGTCGGGCCATTCCAGAACAGACAGAGGAACCATGCATCAAGTGCATGGAGTGCGTTGAAGCATGCCGTGAGGATTGTGTCGAGGTGATCAACGCAGAGCCGATCATCAATTACGCGAAGTGCGTGGGGTGCAGTGACTGTGCTCGCGCATGCCCGACCGGTACTCTTATTGCACAGAGACGAGGATACAGCATTTTGGTCGGGGGCAGGATGGGCCGCCATCCTCGATTTGCTGAGGAGATCATGCACTTGGCGAGCGAAGATGGAGTCATCATGGCGCTCGAGGCCTGTCTGGAGATATGCATGGCGAACGCCGAGGGCGAGGAGCGGTTTGCGAAGGTTTTCGACCGGCTGGGTGCGGATGCCTTTAAGCGGGCGGTGGAAGACAAAATCCGGGGCGTGCGGGTGTAGTCCGCAAGATACGAGGATAATCTGGATGTTTACGAAGACGCCCAACGAAGAACTTGTTCTGCAGGCGCTCAACAAGGTTCAGGATCCTGAGCTCGGACGGGACCTGGTGTCGCTCAATATGATCAAGAATGTTGAGGTTAAGGATTCAACGGTTAGGTTTACGCTGGAGCTGACGACTCCCGCCTGCCCGCTGAAGTCCGAGCTGCGCAAGGCTGCCGAAGAGGCGGTTCGCGCGATTCCCGGCGTGAAAAATG